>Ga0187783_10001754_pt1 | contig 16072 bp, 17 predicted proteins | sample 1015_SJ02_MP02_2_FD_132471 | JGI IMG/M metagenome (GOLD analysis project Ga0187783, IMG submission 132471) | Tropical peat soil microbial communities from peatlands in Department of Meta, Colombia - 1015_SJ02_MP02_20_MG | ecosystem: Environmental > Terrestrial > Soil > Wetlands > Peat | place... | reverse complement strand
TAGATGACTAATCGGATCAACATTTCTACATTTTCATCCCGGAGGAAAGTGGGCCCCTGACCAGGACCATTGTCGGGGAGCGCCCGGTGGGCTCGAGGGACCGCCAGCCGTTCGAGCTGGGCCGCCGGGCCGCCGACAGGTCCACAGGGCCCGCAAACTGGAGACGGGGGCTGTTCGAAAGGAGCCCGTGGCAGCGAAAAAGGCGATCTTTCCGGCCGCGTTGGTGGTCGCCGGGCGGCGCTGCCTCGTGGTGGGCGGCGGGACCGTGGCCGCCCGCAAAATATCTGCCCTCCTGGCAGCCGGCGCCGCAGTTACTGTCGTCGCCCCCGAGGTGCACGTCGCAACCGGGATCCTGGCGAGAGAGGGCGCGATCGAGGGAAACGAGGGACCGCCGATCGACGTTCAGATACGCCCGTACCGCTCTGGAGAAGCCGCGCGGTACCAATTGGTCATCGCCGCGACAGGGAGGCCCGACGTCGACGGTCAGGTCTTCGCCGACGCAGACGGGGCGGGCGTCTGGGTCAATTGCGCGGATGACCCGGACCACTGCTCGTTCCTATTTCCCGCCGTGTACCGCGACGGTCAGGTCACCGTCGCGGTTTCCACCGCCGGCGCCAGCCCTGCTCTTGCAGCATGGTTGCGTGACGAGTTGTCCGGAGATGTCGACGGCGCGGGAGAGATTGCGCGCCTCGTCGACGAGGGGAGGAACTTCGTACACCTTCTCGGCGGATCCACTGAAGCCCTCGACTGGACAGCGCTGCTCGACGGCCCGTTTCCGGACCTGGTTCGGCGGGGGAGCCTCGAGGAGGCTCGGGACGTTCTGAGACAAGCCATCGAGGCCGCCATGCGGACCGGCGAATCGGTGTGATTCGGACGGCCGGCTCGCGTCGTTCCTGGGCCGGGGCCTTTTCCCTGGATCAGCCCCCCGGGTCTGGGTCATACTCTCGCGGCCGAGGTGCGTTGCGCCGGGCGAAGACGTAAGCAGACGAAGACGTAAGCAGCACCTGTACGTACCTCCTACAAAAGGAGCGGGGAGATGGCGGGAGTACCAAGGGGGCCATCCACCACGACGCCCCTGGACGCGACTGGCGACGAAGCGGTCGTCGAGGCGATCGTGCGCGCCAGCCGAGCGATCATGGGAATCGCAGTCCAGTCGCTGTCCGAGGTCAGCGACGAGGTGACGCTCGCGCAGTACCGCACTCTCGTTGTGCTGGCGCTCGAGGGACCGCGGCGCTTGGCGGATCTGGCTGAAGCTCTCGAAGTGAGCCCTTCGACGACGACTCGGATGTGCGACCGCCTCGAGGCGAAAGCGCTAATCGAGCGGACGCGCGACGAGCTCGATCGGCGGGAGGTGAACCTTGGGCTCACCGACGCGGGTCAGAAGTTGGTGGACACCGTCATGGACCGCCGGCGCGAGGGTGTTCGTCTACTCCTCCAACTCGTGCCGGGCCATTCCCGCCCGGCTCTCGTGGAGTCGCTCACCGTCCTTACACAAGCTGCGGCGGAGATGCCGCAGTTCCACTGGGCGCCGGGATGGAGCCCTTGAGGGTTCTTTTGACGGTTCCTTTGATGGTTCTTTTGAGGGTTATCGAACCCAGACCGTCTTGATGTTGCAGAACTCGCGGATCCCGTGTTCGGACAGCTCGCGCCCGTAACCCGACAACTTCACACCACCGAACGGCATCTCGGGCATGGACACGACCATCGCGTTCACGAAGACCGCTCCCGCTTCGATCCCATAGACGAACCGTCTGCGTTCGTCAGGATCCTCCGTCCACACGCTCGATCCCAGCCCGAAGACAGTGTCGTTCGCCATCTTGAGCGCATCCTCTGCGTCCTCCGCGCGATGGAGAAGGGCGACCGGCCCGAAAACTTCTTCCGTCGCAACCCTCATCTCCGGCGTGATGCCGGCCAGGACGGTAGGTGCATAGAACCAACCGGGCCCGTCGAGAGCCTTACCTCCGCACAGGACCTCCGCACCCTTTTCGCGTGCGTCTTCCACTTGTGACTCGATGTCGCGACGACCCTGCTCGAGCGCCAACGGTCCGACCTCGGTGCGCGGGTCCATCGGATCCCCGACGACGAGGTTGGAGGTCAAATCAACGAAACGGGCCTCGAATTCGTCGTAGACATCCGTGGTGGCGATGAAGCGTTTGGCGGCAATACAGCTCTGACCGTTGTTCTGAACTCGGGCCTGTACCCCCACCTCGGCGGCACGCGTCAAGTCTGCCGAGGGAAGGACGACGAACGGATCACTCCCTCCGAGCTCGAGCACAGACTTCTTGAGCGCCCTGCCCGCGGCTTCCGCAACCGATCGTCCAGCTCCTTCCGATCCCGTCAGCGTGACCGCCCGCACCCTCGGATCCTCGATGATCCCGGCCACCTCTGCCGACCCTACGAGCAAGGTTTGAAATGCTCCTTCGGGGAACCCGGCTCTCTTGAAGGTCTCCTCGATCAACAACGCCGTCTGGGGGACGTTCGACGCGTGCTTCAAGAGCCCGACGTTCCCCGCCATGAGCGCGGGAGCGGCGAACCGGATCACCTGCCATAGCGGAAAGTTCCACGGCATGACCGCCAACACCGGGCCCAACGGCTGGTACACGACTCTGCTGTCGCTCGCTCGAGTATCGACTTCCTCGTCCGCCAGAAGCTGCGGTGCGTGCTGCGCGAACCAGCGCATAGCGCTCGCGCACTTGGCGACCTCGGCTTTCGCCGAAGCGAAGGTTTTTCCCATCTCCGTCGTGAGGATCCTCGCTGTGTCAGGAGCCTCAGCGTCGAAGAGATCGGCCGCGCCTGTCATCCAGCGGGCCCTTTCGTCGTACGACGTTTTGCGATAGGAACGGAACACCTCGTCAGCGCGGGTCAACCGGTGCTCCACCTCAACGGCACCGTACGGGTCGAACCTGCGCTCCTCTATCCCGGTTGTGGGGTTTACCGTCGCGATGACCATGTCACTCCTCCTGCTCGGGGACGAGCTCCGATTCCGAGATCGACTGCGGCGTCAATGTGCAGCTTCCCCGAGGTCGGCCTCCAATTCTTCGAGAATCAATTCGCTCGCACCGACGGGTGTCTGTTCTCTTTGCGCATCGGCTGGCGTTCGCCCCACTTCGGTAACGCCGGGGTCATCGAGAGCCGAGAACAGGCTTCGTTTGAACGTGGCCAGCGCCAGAAGAGTCGTGACGAGAAGGACTCCCGAGGCGACCGTGACGGCCTGTATTCCGACGATTCCACCGACGGCACCTTCGATGACAGCTCCTATCGGGTAAATGGTCCCAAGGGCCATCATGTGGAAGCCCAACACGCGTCCTCGAGCCTCTTCTGGCGCGCGCAGCTGCACGACGGTGTTGAGCCCCGAGAGCACTCCTATGTAGCAGGCGCCGACCACGGCGATCGCGATCGCGGCGCTCGCCAGACTCGGGGCAAGCCCGTAACAGACAAGAGCAACTGGGAACGCGATGAGTGCTCGTAAGAGGAGCCTACGGCGTCCCAGAACAACAGCGAGCGGGGCGAGCGCGAGCGCGCCTAAGACCGCTCCAATACCTTGACCTGTGACGAGAACCGATGTGCCCGCCGCGCCGCGATGTAAGCCCTCGATGGCCACCGCGGGCACGAGCGCGATGAACGGCGAACCGATGAGCGCAACAATCGAGATGAGAATGATCGCACTTCGACACCCTGGCTCGCGCGCGACCACTCGAGCACCTTGTGCGATTCGGTGTGCGATGCTCTCGCCGGTGAGCGCGACCTTCCGAAGAGGCAGGCGAACAAACAAGAGCGCGAGCACCACAGCCCCGAAGGACACGGCATTCAGAGCGAATGCCCAAGCGGCTGAACCCGCTACGAGTACCACGCCGGCGATCGCTGGACCAAGCACGCGACCGAGATTGAACTGAGCGGACGACAGGGATACCGCGGCGAGCAAGTCGTCTTTCGGGACGAGGTCCGGCAACATCGCTTGATACGTGGGAAAGCCAATCGCTGTAGCGCAACCTCCGAGGAACGCGATCGCCGACAGCGCCCATGGTTCGGTGTTGCCGGTGGCCGCCAAGACAGCCAGGGTCGCCGCAAAACACGCTTCTGCCAAGGTCGTGAGGATGAGCCATCGACGACGGTCGAAACGGTCCGCCATCGCGCCGCCGAGAGGAGAGAGAAGGCCCATGGGCAAGAACGCTGCGGCGGCCACCAGCCCGGTCCAGAGAGGTTGGTGGGTGCGCTCGGTGACCAGCACGCCCAATGCGACCGTCTGTACCCACGAACCTGCGTTGGAGACGAGCGCCGCGGACCATACAAGCGCGAAGTTCCTGGAGCGAAGCGGCCGCAGCGACGACAAGGCCACCGAACAAGGCTACTAGGAGCGCGGATTGGGCAGACTCGCCTGACCCGGCAGACTGGAACGATGGCTGTGAACGAGGACGTCTCTGTCGCCAAGCGAATCGTGGATTCGAGCCGCCGAATCGTCGTACTGAGCGGCGCCGGGATATCGACCGAATCCGGCATCCCCGACTTCAGAGGACCGAACGGCCTGTGGACTCGCAATCCCGAAGCCGAGAAACTGTCGACGCTCGACTACTACATGTCCGACCCCGAGGTGCGGCGCCGTGCATGGCGCAACCGCCTCGAGTCACCGACCTGGGCGGCGGAACCGAACGCCGGTCACCGATCGCTCGTCGAGCTCGAAAAGCGCGGGACGCTCGAGCTGATAGCGACCCAGAACATCGACGGCCTTCACCAAGCAGCGGGCTCGGATCCGGACCTGGTCGTGGAGCTCCACGGCACGATGCGAGAAGTGAAATGCATGACGTGCGGCAAACGCTCTCCGATGGACGGCGCCCTCGATCGCGTGCGAGCCGGCGAAGACGACCTTCACTGCCTCGAGCCCGACGTGCAGGGCGGGTCAGGTTCCGCGGTCTGCGGTGGCATCCTCAAGTCGGCGACGATCAGTTTCGGCGAGAGCCTCGTCGCGGACGACCTTCGGCGCGCAGAGACAGCGGCCGCGTCCTGCGACCTGCTTCTCGCCGTGGGATCCAGCCTTTCTGTGTACCCGGCTGCGGGAATGGTTCCCATTGCCTACCGGGCAGGCGCGAACGTCGTGATCGTGAACGCGGAGCCCACCGAATATGACTCGATCGCTTCCGCTGTATTGCGCGGCACGATCGGCGAGGTCCTCCCTCGAGCGCTCGGGGTCAGTGGGTGACGGCTCTGTCGTCCGCAGCGCGCAGCCGTGCCGCCATTTGCATGAGCAGCTTGTGCGCTACACCGGGCCACTGGTCGAGCACGGCCGAGAACTCGCGATCGCCAAGGACCAGAAGGGTCATCGGCGTTGCCGCAGTGACCGTTGCATTTCGCGGAGCCCTGTCGAGGAGCGCGAGCTCTCCGAAATACTGACCGGGTCCGAGTTTCGTGAGCTTCTTGCCGTCACGAGACACTGTGGCTTCGCCTTGGAGGATCAGATAGAACTTTCTCCCCTCCTCACCTTCCGAGACGATCGCGTTCCCGGCCTCGACTTGCTCCTCGTCAGCCGCACGCTCGATCTGCGAGAGCTCTCTCGTCGTGCACGTCGAGAAGATCGCCACGTTCTGAAGATGCGTCACGTTCTTGTTACGAGCCATCGTCCCAGTCCTCGATCAGGCCATGTCCTTTTGTGATGATGCCATACCTTCTCATGACCATGTCGGTGTGAGCACCATGGTTGCCGAGTCAGATCTTTACTGTGTGCCTTAGTTTGAACGTCACGTGATCCCTGCGCGCTTGCGCCCGATCACGGTGGAGATCAGCACCGCCACGAACAGAGCTGCTCCGTCGAAGACGTCACCGATCCAATCTGCAACGCCTGCCAACGAAAGACCCGTGACGGTGAACGCGAGAAAAAAGATGGCGACGAGGGTACCGACGACGTTGAAACGCCCAGGTTTGATCGCCGTCGCACCCAGGTATGCGGCCGCGAGCGCCTGAAGGGTGTCGGCTACGGTTCCCACTTGCGGGCTCCCGCCTCCGTTGCGAGCGACGAGCAGGACGCCGGCGACGCCTGCGAGGGTCCCGGAAATGACGAAAGCCAGCAGCACGTAGCGCTCGACTCTGAGGCCGACCAGTCGGGCAGCGTCACGATTGGAGCCGATGCTGTGCAGGTAACGGCCATACGGAGTGTGTTCCAGCATGTAGTACACGCCGAGTGCGACGAATGCGAGGTAGTAGGTCGGCCGCGGTATCCCGAACCAGTAGCCGGTGCCGAGCTTTATGAGACCGGGAGAGGTGACGGTGATCGACTGCCCGCCGGTGACCTTTTCGTCTATCCCCAACAAGATGCCCGAGACACCGAGAGTCACTATGAGCGAGTTGACCCCGATCCGGGCCACGGTGTTGCCGTTGCTCAGCCCGACGAACGCGGCTACCGCGATAGCGACGAGGACCCCGATGACCGGTGACCAGGCCTGAGTCGCAATGAACCACGCGCAGAGAACCTGGGTCAGCCCGGCGTTGTTTCCGACGGAGAAATCGAACTCGCCACAGGAGAGCGGAACGATTATCGCTATCGCGAGGATGCCGCTCACACCCTCGTCCGCCAACACGTTCCTGATACTGGCGAGGGAGAGGAAGGCGCTCGACGTCTTCGGCCAGACGCAAAAGAAGAGGAACGTGAGCCCGAAGACGATGACGAGCGCATACCGCTCGATGAAGCCCAAAGCCCGGTCGCGCCAAACACTCTCGTCAGAAACAGGAGGAGTCGGGCTCGGGGGAACAGTGGCGGCCTCTGACTCGGGAAGCGCTCCTGGTGTCACGGTCACGACGCGACCCCATGTGGGCTGAACGAGAGCTCGGTGAGCCGTGAGGGTTCGATGTCGGAGCCCGAAAGATCCGCAATTATCCGACCTCTGGCGAGAACCACCACTCGGTCAGCGACCCGGGAGAGCTCCTCGAAATCGCTCGTGACAAGAAGTGCGGAGCACCCTCCGGAGACCGCTTCGCGCACGAGGTCGTAGATCTCGACGCGCGCGTTCACGTCGACCCCTTGGGTGGGCTCGTCCAGAAGCAGCACCTTCGGCTTCCGCCGAAGCCATCGCGCAAGGATGACCTTCTGCTGGTTTCCGCCGGACAGAGTCCCCATTTTCTGATGTTCCGAGGAAGCGCTGATGAAGAACTGTTTTATCGACTTGCGCGCGTCGAGGTCCGCGGCGCGATTGCTCAACGTGAACCCCTTCCAGTACCTACTCACCATCGCCGCGGTCACGTTGTCAGAAAGCGATAGATCCAAGAACGCGCCTTCTGTGCCTCGGTCCTCTGGAACGTACGCGATCCCAGCAGACATCGCCTCTCCGATGTGGCGGAATCGAACCTCCTCGCCTTCGATAAGGATTTGACCCGAACGAATCGGATAGGCACCGAAGATCATCTTGAGAAGCTCGGATCGCCCCGAACCGAGCAACCCGGCGATGCCGAGCACCTCGCCACGCCTGAGCTGAAGGTTGACCCCGCGAAGAGGACCTCCCGACAGGTCCCTCACTTCCAAGGCGACCTCTTCGCCGCGCACCTCCGGCATCGCCGGAAAGACGTGATCCACGGCTCTGCCCGCGATCAGCTCGATCATCCGGTTCTCGGTGATCTCCTGCCCGCGAAGAGTCCCTGCGAGCTGTCCGTCGCGAAGCACCGTCACCGTCGCGGCCGTGTCGAGCACTTCGTCCAAGCGGTGGCTCACGAACAGAATCGTCTGACCCATCGAAGCGAAGCGCTGCAATGCTCCCATCAGGCGGACGACCTCCGCGCGGGGAAGCGAAGCGGTTGGCTCGTCGAGGACGAGCACACCGCCGTGCTCACCTTCTTGATCTTGAAGAGCTCGGACGATCGCAACCATCGCGCGTTCCGCAGGGCGCAACGTGCGCAAAGGGGCGTCGGGGCGAACCGGAATCTCGTAACGCTCGAGCAAAGCCTGCGTACGGCGCTTGAGCCTTCGCCACTGGATCCAACCGAGCCTGCTCGTCTCAAAACCATGTCCGATGGCCATGTTCTCCGCCACGGACAGATCGAGAAAGACGGCGGGGTTCTGGTGAACGAAATGAAGGCCGAGGATCCTCGCCTTTTCGGGCGACGTCTGGTTGGAACGCAGCTCCGTGTCCCCAACGGTGATCGTCCCCCCGGGGTCGCCGCGATACACGCCGGCGAGGATTTTTATGAGTGTGGATTTCCCCGATCCGTTCCCTCCGATTAGTGCGTGTATCTGCGCCGGATCGACATCGAACGAGACATCCCGCAGCGCTCTCGTGCCCGGAAAGGTCTTAGACAGGTGTTCGATCCGCAGCGCGGCTGGCGAACGAGCATCGAGGTCGTCGGGCTCAGCCACTTTTGCAGTCGCCGCGTGGGGTCATCCGACGCCCCAGGCTTTCTTGTACTCGGCTTTGTAGTCGACGCTCGGTACGAGCTCGCCCGAAGCCGGCAGGTTGTGGGTCGCATCCACGAGTGTCCACCCGATGCCGCTGTCAACAGGTTTCTGGTGGAGGAAGACGCTGTTCATGGTGTCGACCGATGCCCACCCCACCCAGTCAGACGAGATCACGTTGACAGCGGTGATCTTGCCTTGGCGGAGCAGGTTGAGCTCGTCCTCGAATCCCTCTCCACCCATGACGTCGATATGACCCTGATGGGTCGTCAACGCAGGCGCGATTCCCAGGGTCGTGACATAGGTGTAAGGGCTCTTGATCCAAGTCGCCGTGGGGAACCGAAGGAGCTCCGCCTGGATCTTCGGCACGATCTGCCCGTCCGTGAGATCGGAAGTGGTGACTGTCAAGGTGTCGAGGATCTTCGATCCGCCCGACGCCTTGATGTAATTCTCGAATCCGAGAAGCGTCCAGTAAAGAACCGTGAACTCGGGATCCTGGATCGCAATTATCTTTGCCGTGTTGTGTGAATCGGCGACTATGTACGCTGCCTGGTCCGCACCGTAGGACTCAGCGAACAGATCCAGGTTTGATGCCCTCGGGCCGAAATTGATGTTGGCGCTGAACAGGCTCTGCTTCGCCCCGATCGAATGGGGGTCGTTGCAGTCGAATGCGTAGATCCCAACGATTGCAATCCCTTTGGCCCTCGCTTCTTCGAGAGGTTGGCGGACCGTGTCGCAGTCGATCGCGTCGAGGATTATCCCGTTCGCGCCTGCGGCAATCGCTTGCCGCACCAGCGGCGCGTAATTCGACGGGTTGAGCGCTGCGTCGTAGAGGTCGACCTTCCAACCGATAGCCCTGGCCGCGTCAACCGCGCCGTCGGAGGGGATCGCACTGCTGCTCGCGGCTTGTCCGGACGAGATCACCACGACGAACTTGTTCTTGGCCGCAGGGCGAGGCGTCGGGTCGACGTTGCGGTTGGTTCCCTGTTCGGCCTTGGCAACCCTTGCCTGTGCGGCGGCGACAGCTGCGCTGTTTGAAACGCCCGAAGAGCTCCCTTGCGAGCCCCCTTGCGTCGTGGAGCTGGTCGCCGAGCCGCAAGCAGCCACCACCAGCGCGGCCGACGCCAGAACGGCGAGATTCCTTGCGGTAGAAAGTCGACGGGTCATGGCACTCCCTCCCCGCCGCTCGGATCATGACATCTCTGAGCGACGGCGTCACCCTAGCCCTGCCGTTCCCAAATCTGGGGGAACAGTGGGCTTCGCGCCGCCGCTCGCGACCGCTCGATATACCTAGTTCTGGAACCTGAGAAAGCCCTAGAGTCCTCTCTCTCGCGCCAAGGATCTCCCGAGATCTCCTACGGCGCCGGCCGCGGGGTCACTTCGTGGCGTCCCGACGCTTTCGCCGAGGCTTCAACGCAAACCACCAAATGCTCGCGATGGTCCCGAGCGCCCCCAGGACCGCCAACGGCTTGAACATCTTCCTCTTAGGGCTCACCTCACCGACGATAACCCGCGGCAAGTCGCTTTCGTTCACGAGGCAACGAGGGTGGCCTCTCCGGGCTGCCAGCCGCAAGCGGTGAGTCCCCCGGTCTGCATCGCTGCAAGGGTCCTCAGAACCTCGTCCGTGTTGCGGCCCGTGTCGAGATCGTTGACCGAGACGAATCGGATCACGCCATTCGGGTCGACGATGAAGGTCGCGCGAAGCGCAACACCTTCCTCTGGATCGAGAATCCCGAGAGCAGTCGAGAGCTCCCGTTTGATGTCGGACGCCATCGGAAACGGCAGCGTACGCAGATGTGGATGGTTCTGGCGCCACGCCAAGTGCACGTACTCGTTGTCGACGCTCGCTCCCACGACAGAAGCTCCTAGCTCGTCGAAATCTCGCGCAAGGCGGCCGAAGTCCGAGATCTCCGTCGGGCACACGAACGTGAAGTCCTTGGGCCAGAAGAAGAAGACGAGCCATCTACCTTTGTAGTCCTCGCTCTTTACTCGTTCAATCGTCGGATTGGTGGCGCCATGCACCGACGCCAAGTCGAATTCCGGAAATCTGTCACCTACGGTCAACATGGGTTCCTCCTAATGTGCTTCGCAACTTTCATGCTGAGATCTGTCATCGCTCGCTGTTTTTCCCGCTCCTTGGGATCAGTGCATCTCTCGTTCTCGTGCCCAGTGGTCCAACTTTCGCTTTAACTCGTCCTACGAACCCCGAAACAAAGCGCGGGCCGCGTGAGTAGATGCCGTCGGGTCATCTGGTTGCTGAGATGCACTGAGACGGCGTGCGGCGCAGGCGCTGCATATACCCCGAAAGATCACTTGTGCCTCGTCGACCTCTCCCCATTCCCCTTCGGGTGTGAGACACGGTTTGGCGCCGACCACGCAGGGCACGTCGGTGACGACACCGCATTGCCTGCAAACCGCGTGGTGATGCCACTTGGTGCCCGCCTCGTAGAGCGTTGCGCCGGGCCCCGCGTCGGCCACCATGACGAGGCCCCCGCCGGCAAGCGCTCGGAGCGCGTTGTACACGCTTGCCCGTGCATGTGCCTCTCCCGCCCTGGAAAGAGCTTCGTGGACTTCATCGGCGCTTCGGTGCCCACCCATCGCCGCGAGGGCCCGGTACACAGACGCTCTCGGCCCGGTCACCCGCAGGCCGGATCTTCTAAGGGCGGAGCGTAGGGCTCGGGAATCGAGGGAAAGGCCTGCTGACGACGTCCCCGGCAGATCGTCCGGTCGAACGTCCGGCGGCTCGACCCGGCGCTCCTCCGGTCGCCCAATGCGCTCAGGATCGACACCTTGTGGCTGAGATTTAGACATTGTCCAGATACCGTTGCCACCCACGTTACCGGCAGCGCCATTCCCGGCAGGTCGATCACGAGTCCAAACTGAGCCTGATGGCAGCTTGTAGGTCTGCGCCGACGGGACCGCTGCGTCCCGACGTGCCGAACCACCTCACACAGCCCTAACATCCTCACAACCAGTGGTTCACGGAGCTGGGAAAGAATGGTCCGAAGGCAGCTGGTCTCGGATGGCCGCCCGACGGCGTCCGGACAAGGGCGGTTGGTAGGAACCACTGAGCGAAGGAAGTCGAGGACGGGTACATGTACAGGAAGCTCGCCACCGCTGTGCTCATCGCGGGCACCCTTTCACTTGGAGTGGCCGGCGCCGCATCCGCGGCGAGCACCACAACGACGGCTCCGAAGGCGGAGCACTCGAAGACGAGCTCGCATGCGCCCGGCACCGTCGGCGGGACCGTGGCCGCCTGGTGGGCGGTCGTGGACCAGAAGTTCGCCGGATGCAACCGAGCTGGGACGCGGATCGCAAGGTTGGAAGAGGTCGTGAAGAAGTCTCAGGCGCTCGCTAATCGCTCCGAAGCGAACCTCGCCGAGAACGCGATCGCAGACGTCGGGAAGCCCCGCAAGCATCCGAAGGAAGCGGCCGCGCTCAATTATCTACACAACAGGACGATCAAGAACTTGAACTCTTTGACCGCCAGAGCTGAGCGCGAGATCTCGAAGATCCAGTCCAAGTGCAACGTCGGAGGGTCCGCGACCTGAACCGCCTCAAGCCTCGAAGAACCGGTTCAACCTTTGAGGCACCGCGTCAGGGTTTGAGGAACCGGTTCAGGCTTCGAGGCACCGCGTCAGGGTTTGAGGAACGGGTTCAGGCTTTGAGGCACCGCGTCAGGGTTGGACTACAGGGACCGGTTCAGCCGCCGGTAGATCTTCTTGTTCTGCTTGTACAGATTCACGAACTCAGCGAAGAGCTCGTCGTAGACCCCGGCATTCGTAGCATCGGGCTCGAACGTCGATTCGACGGGCACCATCGCGGGGATGTCCTCGGTCCGGATCCTACCTAGCGCCAACAGGGCGAGAAATGCAGCCCCCCTGACATTTGCGAGCACGGGCTCCGCGGCTTGCTTGATCGGCCTGCCTGTCACATCCGCGTGGATCTGTGACCACACTTCCGAATTCGCTCCACCCCCGATGAAGACGAGCGAGCTGAAGGGCCGTTTCACGAATCGCTCGACCGCGTCGAGCAACCAACGTGAGTTGAACGCAACACCTTCGTATGTCGCCCGAACCATCTGTGAGCGGGTAGTAGCGAGAGAGAGGTTATGGAAACCGGCTCTCACCGTGTGGTCGTCGACAGGAGAGCGCTCTCCGTTGAGCCAAGGTGTGAACAGGAGCCGACCCGACCCGACCTCTTCCCGTTCTGCCATGGCGTCCATGCGACGGTAGACGTCACTGCCGTCGTTTTCAGCTGCTTCTCTCCTGTCCACCTCATCGGAGTGCCCGCCGCCGCGGTCCCGAGCGTCCGATTCGAAGAGGGTGGACGCGAGAAAGGTGAGGCAGGCCCCGGCGGTCTCGTGTTCGTCCGCCACGACGTAGCGCCCTGGCAGGGCCGATGGGATCGACGCGATGTTGCTCGTCACCGAGGTCCTCTTGAAAGGGACGTGACAGGAGATCCAAGAGGACGTCCCTATGTATAGGTGCGCCTCGAAATCGCCGACGGCGCCCGATCCCACCGCCGCGGAGTGCAGATCACCGCTCGCCGCACATACGGGTGTGCCCGGGACGAGCCCGAGATCGCGGGCCGCTTGTTCGGATACACCCCCTACGATCGCGCCCGTCGGTACGAGGTCGGGAAGTTTCGCTCTCTCCAGCCCTGACATTTGAAGAAGGCCGCTGTCGTAATCGACACCGTAGATCCTGCGGTTGTCCGTGACCCAGTGGACCGCAATCGAATCGAAGGATGCCGCGAAACGACCCGTCAGCCTCTGGTTGACCCAGTCGACGGGCTCGAGAAATTTGTACGTCGACCGGTAGACGTCGGGTTCAGCCTCGCGGATCCAAAGGATGTGGGCAGTCGGGTCCTTGCCCGAGTGTCCGGGCGCGCCACCTGTGAGCCGGATCCAACGTTGGACCTTCCGCACGTCGTACCCGAGCACGTTGACGTTGCCTGCGGACTGCCGCCGCATCGCCTTACTGCCGCGCGAGTCCATCCAGATGACTGCAGGCCGCAGTGGCGAGCCCGCTCCGTCGACGGCGACGGTGCCGGACCACTGACCGGTACAGGAGACTGCGACGACATCGCCAGGATCTGTCCCCGAAACCTCCATCGCTCGCCGGGTCGCTCTGGTGATGGCGTTCCACCACTCTGCTGGGTCTTGCTCTGCTCCCCCGTCGGCGAGCAGGTGCAACCCCACCCGTTCCGAAGCGCTGCCCTCCACGCACCCGCTCTCCGAGACGACGCCCACTTTCGGCCCGCCCGTGCCCAGGTCGATCGCGACGACACGGCCGTCGTCGCGGTGTCCCGCCGGCGCGCCGGAAAGTGCGCCTGAGGCGCCAACGCTCCCATGAGCCGGGCGACGATCGGAAGATGCGGGGTTGTTCATGGTTGGATCATGGTGTTGCCCAAAGTCGTATACGCGATGAAGACGAGCGGCAACAACGCTGCGAATCCCAAGGCGAGCATCTGCCACCATTTACCCCGGACAATGGACGCCACGGCTATGAGCGCCGGGAAGGCCCAAGCGAGGAGACGCGGTTTGAAACCGAGCTGGTTGCTTATGAAAAGGAAAACGAACACCGAACCGCAATATGCGTTTATGAAGCCTGGCAGCTTCGCGCGCCAGAGGGCGAAGACCGCAGCGGCGACCGCAGCGATCCCTATCCACTCCAACCATGACCTTCCCACGTACCCGCCGGCCCAGAAGTGTGGAAGTTGCAGGACGAGACCTTTCCCCCAGTCGACGGTCGCCCCCCACGCTTGATTTTGGAGATGCCACCAGTAGAGGACGTCGCGATAACGGATCGCAAGCCAAGCGGCGAAAGCCAAAAAACCAAGTGGCACCATCACGACGGTGACGAGCGCCGCCGGCCACCTCCGGTGGACCACCGATTTCGTCGCAGGAACAAGCGCAGCGACTGCCAGCGGCAGTGCCATCGGGCTCGTGGCCGTCGCCACCGCTCCGACCAAGCCGGCCCAGAACCATCGCTCGCGGAACATGAGCAGGAGCGACCCCGCCACCAGCGCCAGACCGACCGATTCGCTGTAGAACATCCCCCACGGGATCGCCATTCCTGGGAACACGACGAAAAGGACCGCGGCCGCGAAGCCCACGGTCTCACCTCGAAGCGCGACGGCCAGTCGCCACACCAGAAGGGTGGCGATGGCCCCGGCCACGAGCGTGACGAACAACGCCGAGAAAACGTACGGAGCCGTCGTCAAAGAGACGAGCTTTATGAGCGCCGGAAAGATCGGTTCGAACCCTGCGGCGCTGTAGGTCAGATGTCCGTTGAGCATCGGGCTGGTCGACGGATAGCCGTGGGCTGCGATGCCCAAATAGAAATGCGCGTCCCAAGCAAGTAACGGGCCGTCGAGGTTTCCGCCGTCCGCAATGTGGGCGGACATTACGTCCGCAACCAGCAAAACGAGTCTGACGGCGAAGTACACGCCCAGAACTCGGAAGGCGTCCGGAGCCCAGACCGAAACGACGGAGTCTCGAGACTTCATGATCTGACGACGCCTCAATCGGGTGTTGCCTTCATGGGAAAATGCGCTTTCGGAAATGGTATTCGACGGTGTCAGACAAATCGTGAAGCTCCCTGGTTTCTTCCAAGCGCTCATATCCGAGTGATCGATACAGGCGATGAGCCTCGAGGAAGCGGGTGTCGGACCAGAGCTCGACCTCTTCGATCCCACGGTCTCTCGCTCGCGCTTCCACCAGGACTATGAAAGCGGTTCCGAGGCCGCGACGGCGCTGTGTCGCGTCGACATAGAGCATCTGCAGCTCGAGGCTCGCCGATTCGCTCCGTGGCCGGCATGCAACGGATCCAACGATCCTCTCGTTACTCTCCGCTACCCAAACGAAGCCGTTCAGCTCCGTGTAGTGAGTGGAGATCCTGTGTAGATGTGCCATCTCCACCTGGGTGTCGAGCACACATCCTTCGTACTCGTCGAAACACGACCCGATGAGAGCGATGAGCCCCGACGCGTCCGAGTCGGTCGCGGGCCTGACATTGCCGACCTCAAGTCGAACCTTCGGCGCGCTCTGGTCGGGCTCCACGTGGCGGACGGCCCGTTGCTCAAACCCCGCTCGCAGGATGGCGCGGTTCGGTGATGAGCTCGATCTCTTCGGGCACTCCCCTCACTTCGAACTCATCGCCTTCAACCTCCACGCTGACACGCGATCCGGCGAGCGGGATCCCCTCCACGGTCAGGCGCTCTATTCCCTTGGGCAACAACGGAGCGACCCACGTCTTCCCGTACGGCACCCACGGGTCCAATCGGAGAAGGATCCGTAGACACATGAGCGGCGATGCGGCTGCCCACGCTTGAGGCGAGCACGACGTCGGGTAGGCGACGGGAAAGGCGAATTCGCTGCGTTCCAAACCGCTGAAGAGCTCGGGAAGTCGACCGCCTTTGGCGGTCGACGCGTCCACCAACCCCCCGACGAGACGTTGAGCGTGCTCTATGAGCCCGTACCTGGCGAGCCCTGACGCGACGATCGCGGTGTCGTGCGGCCAGACCGATCCGCAGTGATAGCTGATCGGGTTGTACCCACCCATGCCTGTCGCGAGCGTCCTCACACCCCAACCGCTGAAAAGCTCAGGAGACAGAAGCCTCTCCGCCACGAGCGGTGCTTTCTCTTGATCGACTATTCCCGTCCACAAGCAATGTCCCATGTTCGAGGTGAGCGAGTCG
>Ga0187783_10001753_pt1 | contig 16076 bp, 14 predicted proteins | sample 1015_SJ02_MP02_2_FD_132471 | JGI IMG/M metagenome (GOLD analysis project Ga0187783, IMG submission 132471) | Tropical peat soil microbial communities from peatlands in Department of Meta, Colombia - 1015_SJ02_MP02_20_MG | ecosystem: Environmental > Terrestrial > Soil > Wetlands > Peat | place... | reverse complement strand
GTGTAGGATTCTTAGTGGGCCACCGGGGTTGCTTCCACAACGGGACGAAACGCGAGACCCTCACCGGAGAGGAATACCTCCAGCGTCGCGGGCGTCTGCAGTCCGCCCTGAATGAGGGCTTCCGACAGTGGATCTTCGACGTACTTCCGCAGCGCGCGCCGGAGTGGCCGTGCGCCATAATTTCGGTCGCTGCAGGTCTTATCGAGAATCCACTGGCGAGCCTCAGGCGTCATCGCAATCTGTACCTGGCGATGCACCAGCGTCTCATTGATCTGTCCCACGAGCAGATCAATGATGAGCAGGAGATCGTTGTCTGTCAGCGAATTGAACAAGATCACCTCATCGAGCCGGTTGAGAAACTCGGGATTAAACACCCGCTTCACTTCCCCCATCACCATATCGTCCTGGCTCTTGACCAGGGCGACCTCATCGGCCGACTGGAACCCCAGCCCGGACTGTTTCTGCAATTGTCGGGCGCCAATGTTCGACGTCAGGATGATGATCGTGTTCCGGAAATCGACGGTGTTGCCAAGGCCGTCGGTCAACTGACCGTCCTCAAACACCTGCAGCAGAATGTTGTAAACGTCTGGGTGCGCCTTTTCAATTTCATCGAGCAGGATCACACAGTACGGAGTGCGGCGCACGCGCTCGGTCAACTGCCCTCCCTCTTCATAGCCCACGTACCCCGGCGGCGCGCCGATCAGCTTCGAGACCGAATGCTTCTCCATGTATTCCGACATATCGAAACGGATGAGGGACTTCTCGCTGCCGAATAGGAACTCGGCCAGCCGGCGGGCCACTTCGGTCTTGCCTACGCCCGTCGGTCCCAAAAACAGGAAGCAGCCCACGGGACGGCCAGGGGCCTTCAAACCCGCTCGGCTGCGCCGGATCGCCCGCGCCAGCGACGTGATGGCTCGTTCTTGGCTGATGATTCGCCGGTGCAGCTCCTCCTCAATACGCATGAGCTTCTGCTGTTCGTCTTCCTTGATCGAGGTCACCGCAATTCCCGTCCAGCGAGCCACGACCTCTTCAATATCCTCGCGCGTCACCACGCCCGTCGATGAATCGTCGATCTTCAGCTTCTCGCGCAGCGCTCGCAGGTGTTCCTTTTCCTTCCGCTCTTCTTCGGAATAGAACCGCGCCTTCTCAAACTCATGATTGGCGATGGCCGTTTCCATGCGATGGGTAATGAACTTCACGCGCTTTTGCACTTCGGCAACTTCGTCCGGAAGCATGGCCTGTCGCAGTTTCACCCGCGCACCGGCCTCATCGAGGAGGTCGATGGCCTTATCCGGCAGAAAACGGTCGGGAATGTATCGGTTCGAGAGATAGACCGCGTAGCGGATGGCCTCTTCGGTATAGCTCACGGCGTGAAATTTCTCGTAGCGGTCGCGCACGCCCTGCAACACCCGGATCGTCTCCTCCTCATTCGGCGCCGAGACTTTGACGGCTTGGAATCGTCGTTCCAGCGAGCGGTCCTTCTCCACCGACTTGCGATACTCGGCCGGGGTCGTCGCGCCGATGCACTGAATCTCGCCACGGCTCAATGCCGGCTTCAAGATGTTGGCCGCGTCGAGCGAACCCTCGGCCGATCCGGCGCCCACCAGAGTGTGTAGCTCGTCGATAAAGACGATGGCGTTTTGGCTCTCCATTAACTCCTTCATGATCGTCTTCAGCCGCTCTTCGAACTGACCGCGGTATTTGGTTCCCGCCACAATCAGCGAGAGGTCGAGCGAAAGAATCCGTTTGTCCGCCAAAAACGGCGGCACATCGCCGTCGGCAATCCGCTGCGCCAGCCCCTCGACGATCGCCGTCTTGCCCACCCCTGGCTCGCCGATCAGCACAGGGTTGTTCTTCGTACGTCGGCACAGGATCTGGATGGCACGCTCGAGCTCACGCTCGCGTCCCACGAGCGGATCGAGCTGTCCCTCCATCGCCGCCTGAGTGAGATCGCGGCTAAATTCAGCGAGCAATGAGGCTTCTTTTGGCCGGTTCACAGGCACCTTCTCCCCAGAACTGCGCGCCATCTCTTCACGAACTGTTGAAAGCCGCAATCCCCGCTCCTGTAGGATTTCGGCGCCGAAGGACTTTTCTTCCCGCAAAACTCCCAGGAGCAAGTGTTCCGTCCCGACGTGTTTGTGACCCAGACGCTCGGCTTCTTCGGCAGCGTAATTGAGGATACGTTTGCATTCTTGGCTGAGCGGCACTTCGACAGAGGTGGAGATCCTCTCGCGAACGGTGATGCGCGATTCAATTTCCTTGCGGATGGACTCAATGGACCCGTGCGTTCGAAGAAAGCGATTCGCCAGTGCCTTGTCCTCGCGCAAAAGCCCGAGCAGCAGATGCTCGGTCTCGATATACGGGCTGCCATACTGGCTCGCTTCGTACCGCGCAAAAAAGATCACCCGACGCGCTTTCTCTGTATAGCGTTCAAACACGAGTTAGGCATGACCTCCCGGGGTTCTCGTCCCCTCTGGTGCACTCTGTCGAGCGAGCTCGACGCCCGAAGTGAGTTTCCCGTGCTCCAGGGCCAACACGCGGTCCGCACGCCGCGCCAACGATAGGTTGTGTGTCGCAAGAATCGAAGTCAGGTGGTGGGACCGATGCAGCCGCTCGATCAGCTCGAAGATGGCCTTCGCATTCCGCTCATCTAGGTCCCCGGTGGGCTCGTCCGCCAGCAGCAGCACCGGTCGATTGACCAGCGCGCGCGCGATCGCCACGCGTTGCTGTTCCCCACCAGAAAGCTCTGCGGCCCGCTGCGCCGCCCGGCCGGCCAGCCCTACTTCGGCTAGCCCTTCGGCGGCTGCGCGTAGCGACTCAGCTAGCGTGTGGCCCCGCACCAGCAGAGGCATGGCTACGTTTTCAGCGGCCGTGAAATCAGGCAGAAGATGGTGGCGCTGCCACACAAAACCGATCGACCGGTTGCGATATTCCGCCAGTTCTGCCTCTCGAAAATTCTCGAGCAAATTGCTCGCGAAGTATACTGCACCACTTGTCGGAGTGTCCAGCGCAGCCAGCAGGTGCAGCAATGTGCTCTTCCCCGCCCCGGAAGGACCGACGATGGAAATCATCTCGCCGCGCTCGACGGAGAAGTCAATCCCGTCCAAGGGCACGATTTGCTGAGCACCGGAAGCAAAACATTTGCGCAGCCCCTCTACGCGAACGATGGGAGAAGGGCCCGTAACCTCACCGGCGGGAAGGTCCTCTAAGGCAACACCCGTATGTGTCTGCCTCAACATTCCTTATTCTCTATCTCATTTTAGATGCCGAAGAAGCCCCTGCGTATGTCCTTTTGTTCCAATCCCATGCTCTCGGCGGGAGGGGTGCCCCTACCCAAGAATTTCCCACTCTTCCCCTGCGACTTCCCTTGCGCTTCCGCCGCCTGCCCGCTTGACCGACGGATCTCTCGCTCATAATTTTAGCACGCGACGGACAGCTGAACGACCTCAAAAAAACAAGCGATAGCGCTCTCCTACTTCCCGATCCACGGGATTCGAATTTTGAATCTGAATCTGCGCCTTCGACTTGCCGAGGGATTACTCGAATCGCAAAATTTCGACCGGCAGTATGCGCGCGGCCGAGCGCGCGGGCAGAATTGTCGCGGCGATGCTGATCGCCAGCGCAGTGACCGCAATCCAGATCGCGTCGAAGGCGTTGGCATGAAAGGGCACATACGGGATCGCGTAGACCTCCGGGTTTAAAGGAATCAGTCGCCAACGGTTTAAGATCCACGCCAGTCCGTAGCCAGCCGCCAACCCGGCTACCGTTCCCAGAATGCTCACGGCTAAACCTTCGAGCACAAAAATCCGGCGAATCTGCGCGCGGCGCGTGCCCATGGCCATGAGCACAGCAATGTCCCTGGCCCGATCGGTGACTGTCATCGTCAAGACCACGAGAATGTTCAGCCCGGCCACGAAGGTGATGAGACCAATGAAAAGCGCGGTCACAAGTTTTTCAAGGCTCAGAGCCCGAAACAGCGCGCGGTTCTCATCCATCCACGTCGTGGCCACATAGCCGGGACCCGCTCGGGCAACCAAGGCATCGGCCACCTGACGAGCATCGTCCAGCTTGCGGACGCGTACCTCGAGTAAGCTGGCCACATCCCCCACGCCCGCCAGCGCCTGGGCCGACGCCAGTGTCACGAATCCCCAGTTCGCGTCGTAGTCGTAGAAGCCTGAGTCGAAAATGCCACCCACGCGAAATCGTTTCGCTCGTGGCAGGAGCCCCCAGGGCGTCAGAGATCCCTCGGGACTGGTGAGGGTCACATAGTCACCTGCGGAAATTCTTAGTTCTTCCGCAAGAATCTGTCCGACCAGCAGCACCGGGATCTCATCGGCAGCGGGAGCGAAACTGGCACTTCCTTGAGAGACATGGGCAAGAGCCTCGCCCGCCTGGAGAGCGAGTCTCGGGTCCACTCCCTTGAGCACGATGCCCCGCGCCCGACCACCCAAAGACAGCAGCACTGTGTTGTAGACGGCCGGCTCAATCGAACGCACGCCCGGTGTTTGACTCAGCCGCTCGATCGTCTGCTGATAGTTGTGAATTCCTTCCGGGTTGAGCGGCTTTAAGTTGACGTGTGCCGTCACGCTCAACAGCCGGTCTCGAATGGCCTGGCGAAAGCCCGTATTCATCGACAGCGCGATCACCAGCGTGGTGACGCCTGCCGCCACACCCAAGACCGCCAGCAACGTCACCAAGCGCAGCACGGCCGGTCGGTACGGGGAGCGCAAGTAGCGAAACGCCACCAGCGATTCAAATTTCATGTTTGCGTTTCGCCCTCCGCCACTTCCGCGCGCAAGAGCGGGAAGAGAATCACTTCGCGGATGGCATGAGAGTCCGTCAAGAGCATGACCAGCCGGTCAACTCCGATCCCCTCACCGGCTGTCGGGGGAAGTCCGTGGCTGAGCGCGCGGAGGTAGTCGAGGTCCACCTCTTTGGGTGCCTGCAGCCCGCCTTTGTCGATCTGCGCTCGGAATCTTCGTTCCTGGTCGGCGGGATCGTTCAATTCGGAAAATCCGTTTGCGATCTCCATCCCCGCTACAAAGAGCTCGAATCGTTCGGCGAGCGAGGGATCCTCTTCGCGGCACTTCGCCAGAGGGGATATTTCTGTCGGAAAATCGTAGATGAATGTGGGTTGGTCAAGATGCCGCTCGGCTACGGCTTCAAACAGTTCTCCCGTGAGCTCACCATCAGAAAGCTGCCCCGCGCCCACGGGCTCGGCACCTTGCGACCGAGCCCACTGATTGTAGCGCTCTTTGAGCTCCCGCGGCCCGCCCTTGCTGCTGAGTTCGGCCGTGGTCGGATGTGGCCCTGCCGCCTCGGGCCAATATCGGCAGATCGCCTCCCGCATGGAGAGTCGTTCAAAATGCCCAAAGTCGATCTCCGTTTCTCCGTACTTGATTTGGGTGCCTCCCGCGACGCTTTGAACCAGCCCGCGTAGGAGGTCTTCGGTTAGATCCATCAGCTCGGCCGCATCGCCATAGGCCTGATAGAACTCCAGCATGGTGAACTCGGGTTGATGGATGGCATCGATTCCTTCATTGCGAAAATTGCGGTTGATTTCATAGACGCGATCAAACCCACCCACGACCAGGCGCTTTAAATAAAGCTCCGGCGCGATGCGAAGGTACAAGTCCATGTCGAATCGGTTGTGATGCGTGATGAACGGAAGCGCTGTGGCGCCTCCGAGAATCGGGTGCATCATCGGAGTCTCCACTTCCAGATAGCCACGCTGGTCGAAGAATCGCCGCAATTCGCGAACGATTTGAGTTCGGCGGACGAAGATCTCGCGGGCCCGCTCATTCACCAGCAGATCCAAATACCGGCGGCGATAGCGCATCTCCACATCGGCGAGCCCGTGCCACTTCTCCGGCAGCGGCAGCAGCGCCTTGGTCAGAAGCTCGAGCCGTTCCACACGCACTGTCAGCTCGTTCGTCTTGGTGCGAAACAGTTGGCCGGAAACGCCGATGATGTCTCCTAGATCGAGCAGCTGGAAAAGCCGGAAGGTTTTTTCGCCGACCACATCCAGCTTGACATAGACCTGCAGACGCACGCCTTCCGCCGCCAGATGTGCGAAGGCCGCCTTGCCGTGTGGCCGGAGCGCCACGATCCGACCGGCCACGCGGACCGACATGGACTCTTCGAGAAGTTGCTGGGCCGTCCGGGATGCAAATTGCTCCAAAATCTGCCGCAACGTGTGGGTAGCGTTGAACTTGTGGGGATAGGCGGGGTATCCGAGCGAGGTAATCTCCTTGAGCTTCTTCTGGCGTCCGAGGTACTGGTCGAGCGGTTCAAAGTCCAACGGGCGATCCTTTCAGCAAAAATGGAGGGCGTAGCCGGTGAGTCGGGCGGCAGTATAACGGTCCGATTCTGCGAGCGTCAAGAAAGCCCCCAGCAGTGGTATACTTCGTTTCAGCAGCATGCTCCTTAGGCGAACCCCAGCGCAATACGCCCCTCGAAAGGTCTGTGAAGATTGGGTCGCTGCCTTGCCGCGCGAAAAAGCGCGAACCTTCGAAGGGCTCGTCCGCCGATGGGAATGTACGTATGCGATGATGAGCATCGCGCTTGACGATGCCGTATCGCTGCGCAGTCGGGGAGAGTTGATCTGTGCTCGGCAGCAGGTTTCCATCGCTGCCGAACTGCTGGAGCCTCTGGCAGAGGCTTTGACGTCTTTATGCAAAACGCTCTCGTCGCGTGGACGACGTCTTGGCCTGCTTCCGGTGGTTGAGCCACTCAACACCACCTTTTTCCGCGGCAACACAGCTCGCAGCGCTGCCTCCTGGAATACGATCCTTCACCGGGTGCTCTTTGGCAACCGCTCGCGCTTCTTTCACAAAGTGCGGATTCTCTCCGATACCATCGAGCAGCTCGGGCGCGAGTTCCGCGAAGCAGCCGGTGATATTTCGAAGGGTTTGGCCGTCCAGCCCCACCTGTGTTGGGAGCGGCTCGATTGCCTGCATTATGACTTCAATACCTGTCTGCGGGAAACCGAGGTTGTCTTAAAGTCTTTCCTCCGCGTCTTTCCCGCCGAACAGCTGCCGGCATTGAGCGGAGAACTCGACACGCCGCTTGAGCCGAGCCGTCGTCCGTCTCTCAAACCGCGCTTTTCCAGAGCCCCTGCCTAACGGCTCGACCTCTTGTCGGTGCTGGACGCCGGAGACGATTCCAACGAGAATACCCTGCGGGCAGCCGTCCGCTGCGTTCACGGCAGCGCTCAAGCGAACCTCTTTGTCCTCAATCGATCTGGACACGAGGTGTTATCTGGCTGGAACGGGTTGTACAACTTCTCGAGAGGCTGACGCATCGCACGGGTGGATGCGTCTTGACGGGTAGCGTGGCCCGAGCGAGACGAACCGAGGCTGGGGAGATTCCGGAGTCAGAATCAATCCGGCTTGCCCAGCAAGGCGATGCGGCAGCATTTGAGCGTCTCTATCAACTGCACAGCCGCAGGGTGTATTCGCTTTGTCTTCGAATGGTGGGGAATACGGCCGAGGCAGAGGACCTGACGCAGGAAGCGTTCCTGCAGCTCTTTCGGAAAATTTCCACTTTTCGCGGCGAGTCGGCGTTTTCCACCTGGCTTCATCGCCTGGCGGTCAACGTCGTGCTGATGAAACTGCGGAAGAAGTCAGGCAAGGAGACCTCGCTCGAACAGGTAACCGAGCCGGACGAAGAATCCGGCGGCCCGCGGCGGGATTTCGGCACCGCCGACCTGAAATTGAGCGGCTCTCTCGACCGTGTGAACCTCGAGCGGGCGGTCGGCCAATTACCGCCCGGCTACAGGGCCGTGTTCGTTCTGCACGACGTCGAGGGGTATGAGCACAACGAGATTGCGGAGATCATGGGCTGTTCGATCGGCAATTCGAAATCGCAGCTGCACAAGGCGCGGATGCGTCTGCGCGAACTGCTCCACGAAGAGATTCGCGACAAGGCCCGGGCTGAGCGCCGCGCGGCCGGAAGCTCCTCGAATAGCGAGGACTGAAGACGATGAACTGTAACGACTTCCTCGATCAGCTCGATCAGTGGATCGACGGCCAGCCCTCCGGTGAGGCTCAGGCACACATCGAGGACTGTCCGGCCTGCCGCGGTGTCGTGGAAGATCTACGGGCGCTCTATCAGATGGCGCGTTCGATCGGTGCTCATGAAGCAATTCCTTCCGACCGCGTTTGGGCCAGTCTCCGGGCGCAGCTCGCGCAAGAGGGTCTGATCCGCGGTGCGCGGCGCCACTGGGCAGAAGCCATAGCGGATTGGTTCGCGGGAGTTTTCTCTGCGGCTCCCCGCCCGGCCCTAGCCGGCGCCTATCTTGTGGCGCTGATCGGCGTGAGTCTGGCGCTGGCCGGTCCGGGCTATCGCAGATTCCAATGGAATCAGAGTTCCACCCGGCCGCTCAGTGCGGAGCTCGATAGCGCTGCGCACGACACGATGGCGATGATGGGCTCAGATCCGGCCGTCACTCGTTCGCTCGAGAAGAACCTCGCGATTGTTGACAACTACATCGCTTTGTGTGAAAAAAGCGTGCAGGAAGAACCTGAAAGCGAAATCGCGAGAGATTATCTCTACGACGCCTATCGCCAGAAGGCGGACCTCCTCGCGCAAATGAGCGAACGCGGAGACGGTCAATGACCGCCCAGCCCAGTCTTTGGATCCCGCGCCGCTGGAAGGCTGCCGGCGCGCTCCTCCCTGGCCTTGTTTTGCTAGGCACCGGTCCGGCTCTCGCCGACCGGCTGGAGCGCCATTTCAAAGTCGAAGCTCATCCGGTGGTGACCATCCACAATCCGACGGGCACGGTGACCGTCCGCGCCTGGACCAAGTCCGAGGTTATGGTCGTGGCCCGCCGCGCCACGGCTCGCGTAGACGTGGATACGGAGCAAAACGCCAATCGCGTCGAGATCATCACCCGGCAAATCCCGGACAACGCCTCGCCGAACGATCTCCGCGCTGATTTTGAAATCAGTGTGCCGGAGGACACCGAGCTGCAGATTCACAACGATTCAGGCGGCGTCAATGTTTCCAACGTTCTTGGGGACATGAATGTGGAAACCATCGGTGCCGACGTGGCTTTAGAAGATGCCGCCGGCTATCTTACGGTGAAGACAGTCGAGGGTGCTTTTTTGTGCTCCCGTTGCGCCGGACGAATCGAGGCCTCTTCCATTAGCGGAAATTTCCGCTTTATCGATGTACGCAGCTACCACGTGCGCGCGCAAACCTCCGAGGGCAACATCTTCTTCAATGGAGAATTCTTCCCCAACGGCATCTATCAGCTGAAAAACTACAGCGGCGTCATCGAAGTCCGTTTTTCGCCGGGCGATTCATTTGACATCAGCGCAACCTCGCTCAAGGGCAAAGTGAACAACGAGGCCAAGCTTACTCCCTCCTCCCATCACCACTTCTCGCCAAAGTTCGGCAACGCGCTGTTCGGCACCATGAACACGGGCCGCGCCAAAGTCGAGCTCAGCTCCTTCGATGGTACAATCAACATCCTGAAGCGAGATTGATTGCGCCCGAAGCAGCCCAAGATCCAAGTTCGAAGTACTTCATGACTGAAAACCGCACTCGCCGGCTCGTTTGCCTGACTGGCTTCATGGGCAGCGGCAAGTCCACCACCGGACGCCTGCTCGCCGGGCAACTGGGATGGACGCACGTCGATCTCGACCGTCGCATCACGGAAGCTTCCGGCTCTACCATCCCCGAGATCTTTCAGCGCGCCGGAGAGGCCGAATTTCGCCGCATCGAAAGCGAACAGCTGTCACGCATCGTGGCGGAATCCGACACGGCGCAAAAACCACGCGTCGTTTCACTCGGCGGCGGCACTATCGCGCAGCCCCCAAACCTGGCGTTGCTGCGCGAACACGGCGCCGTCCTGATCTGGCTGCGCTGCCCGGTTGAGGAACTTCTTCGCCGCTGCGCCCAGATTACCGACCGGCCGCTTTTCCGTGACGAAGCCAGCTTCCGACGCCTGCACCAGGAACGCGTGCCCACCTACGAGTTGGCTGACCATCGCGTCGATAGCAATACCGATCCCTGGCGCGTGGTGGAACAGATTCTCGCGCTGGGCATTTTCCCGAAGGTGCCCGCATGATTTCCGCAAAGCGCCGCGTGGCTGTGGTGGGCGCCATGTGTCTGGCTCTCGCCACTGCCGGCGAGCTCCGACGACCGATCCGATCGGTCGAGGCCTACGCGGCCGCTTGGCCGCATCCGGCGACCGCCCCTGTCTTTGTCCCGGACAAAGGAAATTTTCGAATCGTCGTGAACGGTCAGCCAGTAGGCAAGGAAACGTTCGAAATCAACCCCGACGGCGGTAATTGGGTGGCGCGCGGCAACTCGGAGATTCAAACCCCTGAGGGCACAACCCGAGTCTCGGGCACTCTTGCGTTTCGCTCCGACGGCAATCCGATGCGCTACCAGTGGGCCATCGAGGGCAAGAAAAAAGCCTCTGCGACCATCAACTTCAGCACCCTCACGGCAACCATCGAACTTCGTCTGGAAGACGCCAGACCCTACACGCAGCAATTCACCTTCAACACCTCTCCGATTACGATCCTCGACAACAACCTGTACCACCAGTATGCGATCCTCGCACGCCTGTACGATCGCGAGAAAAAAGGCCCACAGACATTCTCCGTTCTTGTCCCACAGGAACTCACTCCCGGTACGATCACCGTCGATTCGCTCGGAATGGAAGAGGTCGGCGGCAAGAAACTCGAAAAGCTCAGCGCCAAGACCGAAGACCTCGAAATCGATCTTTACCTCGATAACGGGCGCCTCGTTCGCCTCGTCGCTCCCAGCAACAACGCCGAAATCGTCCGGGAGTAAATCGTCGGCCGATCAGGCACTGTTAGCTGCTAGGAAATTGGTTCGGTGTTTCAAATGGATTTTGCCGCCACCCGGTGACACACTCGGGCCGCCCATCCCTCGCCGTACATGCAAAAACAGAGCGACCAGAGTATCGGCCTGCCGAGCCAAGCGGATCGCCGTGTGCGCCCTCGCTATCGTCCATCCTCGGTCGTCTACGTCAAGGTCGGAACGGAAAACGGGGGGATCGTTCTCAACATCAGCGAAACTGGATTGCAGCTTGCGGCAGGGGAGGTCCTGGGATGGGACGTTGTTTTCCCGCTTTCTCTCAAGTTGTCGTATCAATCGGATCCCGTTGAGGCAGGCGGGCAACTGGTCTGGCTTTCCGAATCGAAACGCACGGCCGGTTTTGAATTCGTGTCGTTAACCGAGCCGGTTCGCACTCAGATACGGGATTGGATTTCGATTGAAGAGAACGCGACGGTTGAAAACTTGCGTCCGCCCGAAACAGAGGAAACTACGGCGTTCATGCCTGATCGCCAGCAGGTGCACGAGTTGCTCGCGCTTAGACGAAAGGAGCTTGAACGGGCCGCGCCATCTGGCCCGGCCCAAGACATCTCACCCAGCGGTCCGCTTGCGGGGCTCCGAATTGCGGTGATCTCGATCCTTTGTTTTGCGATAGGTATACTCGTCGGCGTCGCTTGGATAGCCCAGCCGGTCCGAAGCCGCGCCGTCGGTCGACTGAGCTCGAGCGCGGCCGCATTAGGACCTGCGCGCAACGATCGGCAAGGGGGCGAATCCACGAGCACCGTCTCGACGGCCGCTGCAACCAGAAATGCGGCGTCGATCCCCCCGGAAAACCACGAAAATTCCGTGGAGGTGACCGCCCCGGACGAGGGAGCCCAGCCGAAACTGGTAACGCTGCCACAAATAGCCGTCAGCGCCTCTGACTCCGTAGCCATTGCGGTAAGGCAGTTCGTGCTGGTTCCCCCCGCCCCGGGACCGGCCTCCGAACACAACCCCGAGCGTCTGGTCGGCGGAAGGATCGCGGGTCCGCCCCTAGCGCCCCTTCCAGCGGCACTTGTGATCGACGTGACAGGCGATATCGTTCGTTTGCGGCTTTCTGTTGACGAGCAGGGAGAAATAAGCGACGTGATTCCAACCGAGGGAAAAACCGATTTGGTATCCATCGCCGAGGGCATCGTGCGTCGATGGATACAAACCCCGTCGCGCCTCGCCGGAAGACCGATCGCTTCGCTCGAAGATGTAACCGTTACGTTTCGGCCAGCGCCGTAGCGTCGTCAGGCGCCGGGATGTTCTACGAGCAGACGAATGCCGCCATTCACGGTGCGTACCGAAATCGCGCCTCCGCCGCGACCCACCCTGCCGTGAAAGGCTTGTGAACCGGGCAATGCCGTCGTGGAGGTGACGGGAAATTCTGAATACAGATCGCCGTTCATGTTGCGAACGTTCAAATCCGCGCGTGCGTCCCAAGGGAGGCCGAGTTCGACCGAGCCGTTGACGGTTTCCAGATTCATGGGGGCGCCGTCGCCCAGCTCGCGCAGCTCCAGACGCAGGTTGCCGTTGGTTGTCTTGGCGTTAAACCGGCCGGAGCTTTCCAACACTTCGACGTCGCCGTTGACCGAGCGAAGCTCGCCGCCGCCATCGATGCCCCGAACGATCAAGTTGCCGTTCACGGTGTGAACGCTGCCGAGCAGAACGCGGTTTGGGACGTGGATGTGGTACTCCACAGCGACGCCCGCGCCTTCGCCGTCGGGATAGCGCGTGTGGACATCGACCCTACAGGGATGACTTTCGACGTCAATCTCGACGCGATCGACGTCGCGCGGATCGTTCTGTGCCGTCTTCACGGCGCGGACCTCCACTTCATTGCGGTCCCACCCCTCAACGTGCACCGAGCCATTCACGTTTTCCAGGACAAACTCACCGCCCGACTTGAGCGGATAGGTCTGCTCGAACACCTTCTCGGTGGTTGCGAAAGCGGAAATTGAAACGAGGAACATCGCGGCCACCACAGCGAATAGCCGCGCCACAGAAACAACAGACCGCGTCGTCGTTTGCACGTTACGCCCCTCCTGTGCAAGTACCGAGAACGTCAGAATCTGATGGAGCCTACATATACTCTTACGTTTCGAGCCGCTCTTTGGTTCCCTACGGCGTACTGAGCGGCAAGCCTTGTTTCATCAGTTGCTGCTGAAGCTCTTCCGTCTGCTTCTGTAGTTGAAACATCTGCTGCTTATACAGCTCGATCTGTTTGTCGGCGTCGCTCAGCATAAAGCGGATGTTGCCCGCTACCGTACGCAGGCGAAGCAGTTCTCCGCCGCCATTCAGTGCTCCTTCGGCGCGGACGATGTGCTCCTTCGAGGTCTCGTCGCGGCTCACTTTGAGCGAAAAGGCGGGATCGACGATAACGCGGTGCTCGTCGCCCTTCTGGACCTGCGCGTCAATGGTAACCGGGAGCTCCCGGGGAAGGTGCACGACGATATCGCCGTCACTCGATTGCAGATCGCACGTGCCAGAGGACTTGCGCGGCGCAACGAACCACGCCGTAATCCCACCCGAACTGGTCGAGGCTTTCACCGGGCTATCGACTTGCGTCAAATAGATGCTGCCGCCGCCGGTTTCTAAATCGGTCGGCCCAAACATACGAACCACGCGAATGCCGCCGCCGCTGGTCTTGGCGCGCACCAGACCCGCGGCTTCGCCGACCTGAATTTCGCCACCGTCGGTCGAGGCGGTGAGATCGGCTCCGGAGTGGCCAAGCGTGATGTTGCCTCCGCCTGTCTCAAGGTGTGCCGTGCCCTGGATCGAGGTAACGCGAATATGCCCGCCGCTGGTGTGAAGTGTGGCGTTGCCGGCGATCGAACCGATGACGATGTGACCGCCACCTGTATTGGCATAGAGCTCTCCCGCCACCGTCTTGGCCACAATGTAGCCGCCGCCGGTTTCCAAGCGCGCCGGCCCACCAATATCACCCGCCGTAATATTGCCTCCGGCCGTCGATAACTTCACATGCCCCTGAATCTCAGAGGTATCGATATTGCCGCCGCCGGTCGAAACCTCCAGGCTCACATTCTTCGGAATGTCCAGCTCGAGAGTGGCCCAAAGGCGGCCGGTCCACTGCCGGCCCGGCGCTTCCGCATTCAGCGAGACTCCGTCCGATTTCTGGTTGACCGATACGGTAAAGCTCTTCAGAAGTTGTTCGGCATCTTTCTCCGAGCCGTCTGTTTCCAGATGAATGCGGTAGTCGACTTTGTCTGTGTCGTGTGTACGAACGACGATGCTACCCAGCTCGGTGGAGAGACGAACTCGTTCGCCGTCATGTGTAGGAACTGAACCGGTCAAATCCTGTGTGAGATGCGGCCCGGAATCAGCGGAGCCAGCCTCGGCCTTCTTGTGTCTTGCCGAGGCGGTTCCCATGGCGAGGAGGGTCGCGCCCAAGAGTGCGGCGGAAATTCCGGCCGTCGTATGGGTGAGGAAACGACCGCGGGCGGGTGCTCTCATTTCATCCGGCCTTATCAAAACTTCGCGCGGGGACCGAGCTCGCCGAGCGCCGCAGCGCTTTGTAGGCGAATGTATGTGTTGGGATCGTTCTGCATGCGGTCGCGCAGAACAGAGACCATGTGGTCGTCCGAAGGCGCGTCCCCTTTCGCAGCCATGCCGCGCAGCGCGTTGACCGCTTCGACGCGCACACCGGGATTCTGATCCTCTACCAGTGCGTCGAGCAGGGTCTGACGAACCAGATCCTCCGGCTGCGCGGCTTTCAAAGCCTCCAGAGCCTTGAGCCGCACGGCCGCATTGTGATCGCTCCGAACCGCCCGGCAAAGCGCCGAGCGAACGTCCGGATCGTTTTCGCGCGAACGCAGGCATTCCACTGCATCGAGACGAATGTCCGGGCAGATTCGGTCGCCCTTGGCCAGAATGCCAAGCAGCACGTTCTTCACATCATCGTCGTCCACCGTGCCCCGTACGGTAACGGGCTGCTGCGCCGTCAGCTGGACTTCAACGTGTGCAGGGCCTTCCCCGCTCGAGGGCACCACACTGATCCCGGCAATGTCGGCTGTGTGCAGATCAATCGCGGTGGGGATGGCATCGGATGGGCTGAGGTTCGAAGCCGTGGAGTTCGACGCGCTCCCCGGGGTTGCCGGCATGCCCGGATGGCGCAGAAGACGTGGCCCTAGAATCCCTACGGTAAAGCCAATCATCAGCAGCATTGCTGCGCTCCAAGCCGGCCGGGGAGCTAGCCAGCTGGACGGAACCAGCGATCCAAAGAGACGAGCCAGCCAGCTGTGATCTTCCTCGCGATCGAGTGCATCGTCCAGACGTGCGCGACTGGCGGCCAGGAGAGCAAGATCCGGTTCGCTTGCATTGGCCGCGACAAGCGCCACGGTTTCTCGCTCCTCGGCGAGCGCTGCCGAGCACCCCGCACAGACGGCCAGGTGCTCCATCACTTGCGAATGTTCTCCTGGGTTTAGCTCATTCCCCGCAGCAAGCAAGGTAAGCAGGGGCTGCCAGTCGGCACAGGCCTCGCTCGGTTTCTCCTGACCCTTGCTCAGCTCGCCGGTGGCCGGATTCCAATTCTCAGTCATTCTGGTTCGTTACCTGATTAGCGCAGCGGCGCGAGCGACTCGCGCAGCTTTCGCGTCGCGCGGAAGAGCGAATTCTTCGCCGTTTCTTCCGATGTACCAAGAAGATCGCCGATGGCCCGCAGCCGCAGACCCTGAAAATGCTTCATCTCGAACACCATGCGTTCCCGGGGAGATAGGCGTTTCATTGCTTCCTGTATATGCTGGCCGAGCTCCTCGCCCAAGAGTTTTTTTTCGGGATTGGCGGAGGCGTTCAATTCCGCCTGGCGATCAAAGAAATCTCGGGTTCCGCCGTCGGCATCCTCCGGTACGGGCGCTTGCTCCTCCCGATGACTGGTGCGCCGACGCAAGTGATCCAGCGAGACGTTGGTGACAATGCGGTAGAGCCAGGTGTAGAAGCTGCATTCGAATCGGAACCGATGGAGGTTGCGGTACACGCGCAAAAAGCTCTCCTGGTAGATGTCCTGTGCTTCCTCGGGTCGATGGACCAAATGCAGGGCCAGCCGCAAAACATCGCGGTCGTAGCGGCGCACCAGCTCTTCAAATGCCAGACGGTCACCCGACTGGGCCTTACGGACCAGTCCCTGCTCTTCTGCGAGCCTCACCGCCGCCGCTGCCTGGCGCGCATCTCCGTCGAGTGCGACGCTCATCCCCATCGTGTCTGCCGTTCGGCCGGACCCG
>Ga0187783_10001752_pt1 | contig 16079 bp, 12 predicted proteins | sample 1015_SJ02_MP02_2_FD_132471 | JGI IMG/M metagenome (GOLD analysis project Ga0187783, IMG submission 132471) | Tropical peat soil microbial communities from peatlands in Department of Meta, Colombia - 1015_SJ02_MP02_20_MG | ecosystem: Environmental > Terrestrial > Soil > Wetlands > Peat | place... | reverse complement strand
GCAGCGAGACCGGCTTGATCGCGCATCCGGCTGCTTCAAGCGTTGCGATGCCCTTTTCAATAGCCGCGCCCACCTCCGGATCGAGCCCCTCGCCAAAGTATTCAGCTGGCACGCCGATGCGCAGACCCCGAGCCGGCTTGTCGCTTTCGTCAGCATAGTCTTCGATGGGGGCTGGCGAACTGGTGGCGTCTTTGAGATCGTGACCGGCAATCACCCCGAGCAGCGTGGCTGCGTCTCGCACGTTCGCAGCCAACGGTCCAACGCGATCGAGCGAGGACGCGAATGCAATGAGCCCGTAACGTGAAACGCGGCCGTAAGTGGGCAGCACCCCAACCACGCCGCAAAAACTCGCCGGCTGACGGATCGAGCCGCCGGTGTCGCTGCCGAGCGTAGCGACAGCCATGTTGGCAGCGACAGCCGCAGCCGAGCCTCCGCTCGAGCCACCCGGAACACGTTCCAGATCGACAGGATTGCGCACGGGTCCGTACGCCGAGTTCTCGTTCGACGAGCCCATGGCGAACTCATCGCAGTTGAGCTTGCCCAGAATCACCGCGCCAGCGGCTTCAAGCCTCGTGACGACCGTCGCGTCGTATGGAGGATGGTAGCCCCCGAGAATCTTCGAGCCGGCGGTTGTCACGGCTCCTTTGGTCACGAGGACGTCTTTGATGCCAACCGGGACTCCCGCGAGCGGAGGCAGTGGATCGCCCCTCCCCGCCATCGCGTCAACGCGCGCGGCTTGCGCGAGTGCGCGCTCCTTCGTCAAGCTCAGATAGACATTGAGGTAGGGATTCTTTTTCTCGATCCGCTCGTAGTATTCCGATGCAACATCGGTTGCCTTGACACGGGCTTCGGCCAAATCTGAGCGCAGAGCGGCGAGCGTTCTTGGCGTTTCGACGTAGTTCTCGACGGTCTTTGTTTCGCTCGGCACGCGCTGGGGTTTCTTTCCTCTCCGCTCCCGTTTCTCTGATCACTCACAACCGATCGATGACCGCTATTTCTCAATCACCCTCGGCACTTTGAAGAAACTTCCGTCTGTCTCAGGTGCCTCGGCCATTACAGCGGCTCGAGACAGCGAAGGTTCGAGCACGTCAGGCCGTGGTGCCGACAGGCCGGCATCTCCCAATTCGCTCACCTGAGCAAGAGGAGCCACACCTTTCGTATCCAGTTCGTTCAGCTCGGCGACGTACTCGAGGATCGCGTTCAGGTCGCGTAGCATGCGAGTAGATTCCTCAGGTGTCAGATCCAGGCGCGCCAGTTCGGCTACGCGCTCGACATCTTCGACAGTTACTCTTGCGGTCATTTGCTCCATACCACCAGCCGGTTGCGGCTGGTCCTGCAGCTCAATCTTGCTCGCGGCTGACTCCCAAAGTTCAAGTATAGCGGCTGATCGATTGCGCTCATTTCAACGAGGCGAAGCGTATCAGTCCACTGTAAGCGACAGGTTCACCGAGTGCGAGACGCCGGTCGATGTGACGGTCACAGGAATCGTGTAATTGCCGGGCGGCGTGGTTGAGCTGCCGCCGGAACTGCCAGTTCCACCGGAACCGCCGCCTTCTCCGCTTCCGCCGCCCGAACTCGTGCAGCTTGTTACGCCTGTCGCCACGATCACCGCAAGCACAATCAGCCAGGCAATTTTCGAGCGCCTCCGAACGGCCAAAGGCAGCAGAAGAAGCCCACATACAAGCGGCACGGGCCGCCATGAATTGAAATGATTGAGGCGCGAGCTCAGGCTTCCCCCTGTTGAGATCTCGACTTCGAGGTTGCCCTGAACGCCGTCGTTGATTGACTCGGTTGCGGGGCTGAAGAGACATAGCGCGTTCTTAGGCAATGTTCCACAAGCGAAGTTAAAGGAGCCGTTGGCGCCGTTCGGTATGACCACCAGTGTGTAATTCGCTTGCTGGCCGCTGGCAACTGTCTGGAGCGTCGGACCCGAGACGTTGAGCGCAAAATCAAACCCAATGCCAGAGAGAGCGACCGCGGCCGGCATGGCCACGGCAGGGGAGGTTGCAGTCAACGAGCCGCTCGACGGGCCAGCGGAAGTCGGCTGGAAGACAATAGCAGCTGTACAGCTGGCCGCGGCGCCAAGACTGCTCGAACAGTTGTTCTCTGCGATGCTGAACGGTGCACGGGCAGCCAGTGTGACCGAGGCAATGGTATAGGCCGACGAATTGGTGACTGTGACCGTTTGCGCTGGGCTCGATTGGCCCGCTCCCAGCACTGAGAAGTTGATTTGTTTGGGGCTCGTGATGAGACCGTTCGCCAACTGTCCAGAGCCGTTGAGTGGAATCGAAACCGGCGTGACATCTGAAGAAGACGAGATAATCACCGCGGCGGCGATGGCCCCAGTAGCGTTGGGCGTGAAGACGATCTGCGCAATACAACTGGCGCCGTCGCCAAGCAGCGCGCCGCACGTCGTGGAGACGATCGAATAGTTGGCAGCGGCAGCGCCCACGATTGCAAAGCCTATGTTGGCCATGGCCGCGCCGCCGGTATTCGTAATGGTGATCGATTGCGGAGCACTGGCCACTCCCGGTTGCTGATTGGAGAAGGTCAGGCTGGCGGGGATCACGCTGAATGCTGGGGCGCTTACGCCGGCGCCACTAAGCGACACCGTCTGGGTGTCCAGCTGTGTCGTGAAATCAGTGACCGTCAGCGTACCCGTGATTGCGCCAAGTTGGGTAGGAGTGAATTGCACGGTCACGGTGCAGATTCCCGGTTCCTGCGCCGGCACCTGCGAGCCACACGGATCGGATACCTGGAACTGGCCGCTGGGTGCGCTGGAGATTGCAACTGAGAGCTCGGTCAACGGTAGGGCGCCGGTATTCGTGATCGTGACCGGCAGAGATGTTGACTGACCGATTGGCGTCGCTGGAAATGTGAGAGACGTAGGATTCAGAACGTCGGTGGGTGGGCCCTCCCCCGTTCCGGTTAATTCCACTGTCTGACTGCCTTCGGCGTCGGCCAAGGTCAGCAGACCGGTGACTGCGCCCGACTGCGTGGGCGCGAATTCGACCTCGATCTGGCACAAGCTGTTGGCGGAGAGACTCGTCCCGCATGAGTTGCTGACGATCGAAAACGGAGCGGTAATTGCGATGTTGCCGACAGGAACTGCCGCAGCCGTGTTGTTTGTAACGGCGATCGGGAGCGGCGCCGAAGCGGTTCCTACTTCAACGGGATTTAAGTTCAGGGGATTCGGGCTCAGGGTGATCGCGCCAAGCGCGCCAGAGCCGGTTCCGGTCAAATCGATGGTGAGTTGGCCACCGTACACATTGGCGAAAATGGTCATTGCGGCCGTCCGCTCAATGTTTGCGACCTGTGCCGTGAAAATAACGTTGAATGTGCATTCGCCGCCCACTGCAACTGGAGCCTGCGCAGGCGGAGTCTGGCAATTGTCGGTTTCGCTGAAATCGCCCGGATCGGCCCCGGCCATGACGATTGACGTGACAGTAAGCGGCAGGCTGCCGGTATCGATGAGTTCGACCTGAACTGCCTGGCTTGCAACGCCCAGCGCCGTCGGTGTGAAGGCAACGTTGGCAGGGGCTGCTGACGCGGCAGTAATCGCCGTCGCCGAGCTCCATAGTGGAGTTTGCCAAATACCGCGCCCGTAAGTTGCAGCCACCAACACCCCAGGCGAAGCCTGCACTGGCGAGGTGCTCAGGGCAACGGCTGGCGCCGCGGGCAATCCCGAGCCAAAAACCGACCAGCAATTCGACAGGCTCTGCCCGCAGCTCGCAACCTCCGTGGTGTAGTAGACTCCCACGTCGGTTGCGAGGTACACCGTGTTCGCATTCTGGGGGTCCACTTCAAGACTGTTAGCGGGAGCGGCAGGCAGGTTCGCGGTCAAATCGGTCCAGGTAGCTCCTCCGTTGGTTGAGCCATAAACAAGGTGCACGGCCTCGTCCTCGGTCGGCATCCCTTCGATGGTCACGTATACGGTGTTTCCGGTCGCGTCGAGCGGATCGATGGTGATACTGGAAATGCCGAAGCCATACTGATTGAACGCTTGAGTGTTGTTCGCAACCGGGTTGAGCGTGAGATCGGTCCACTGCGGCGATTCATCCGCAGATGGATTGAATACCGCCGTCAGTACGTGACCCGGCATGTCGGCGCCGTTGTAGGCCGAGCCGTAGGTGCCTAGATAAATCACCTCGCTCCCGTTCGCCAATCCCATGGCCGCTATAGAGCGGACAAGAGCGTCGCCGTTACATGGAACCCCTGTGGCGTCGCTATCGAGAATGGGACTGATGGCATTGCTTGCGCTCCAATTGCTGCCATCTGCCGGTCCGCGCCACACGCGGCAGGTTCCAATCAGTAACTGCGACGAGTCGGCCGGATCCACCAGGAACGGCGCCGGTGTCGACATGGAGTCGCCATCGCCGCCCACATCGCCATCGGTGACTACCGGGCTCAAGCCAAAATCGGATGGCGTACACGCTGTCAGCTGCGAACACGCATAAATTGCTACTCCCGCTTCATCGTTTACATACCAGGAATTCTGGTCCGTTGGATCGATCGATACTGGTCCGCCATAACCGGAGAGAATCTGAGGCCAATCCGTCGTTGCAGTGCTGCTCTTAACGCCGGCGGCGCCGTTTACTCCCAACCCGGCCATCAAGGTGTACGGCGTGTTGAAAACCGGCGAGAGGCTTTGCGGTTCGGCTAGCGAACCCAAGCTGCCGTTCAGGTTTTGAAAGTGAGTTGAATCAGCAGCAGAGCACGCTGGCCCGGTCTCGCCGATCGCGTCCATCGAACGCCATAGACCGCTGTCATTCCCCAGGAAAATCTCCAGCGGGTTGGCCGCGTCCCAGGCAATCGCATGCTGGAATTCGCCGACCTGAGCGCTCATGCAAGTGGTCGAGTTTGTGGTGTTGCGCCATACACAGCCCATAGCCAGACTGCATCTCCACAAGTCGTTCGCGCCCGCGATCAGCAACGTGTCCTGCTGCGAGGGAACTGCAGCCAATGCAAGGTTGTAAACGCCATCGGCAATCGTCACCGGCCCCTGCAGGGTGCTGGTTTCGAGAGCCGCGGTGTTCCATTGTTGCGCGAAGGTGAGCGATGAGTTGACGCAGACACCGACGTCGATTTGACATTGATCCTGCCATAGCCCCTGATCTTGATCATTCAGGTCCACGGTCCAGGCAAAGGTGTCGCCCGACTGTGGGTTCACGGCAAGGGCGCCACGGAAGATGGGACAGGCAATCGAACCGATCATTCCCATGTTCGTTGGGCACATCTCAGCGGTGAGACCGGAGCCGGGCTGCGATGCAATGCGCGTCCAGGTGATACCGTCTGCAGATTGGTAATAACCGTGATAGCGCACTGCAGCCACGAATACTTGCCTCACCGGGTTCCAAACCACTGCGGTCGCGGCATTGCCGCCGGCCGTGCTGATTTGGCCGGCCGGCCCCTGCACCAATTCGCCAGTGCCATCGATGATTGTCGCCAGGTGCCATGTGGCTCCGCTGTCAGATGAGTAATAGAGACCTTCAAAGCTGTAATCGCTTAGGTCCGCGTCCACCACTGTGCCTTCGAAAGCCTGCGCGACCGCGGCCACCACGACTTGGGGATTCGTCGTACTCCAGGCAAAACCGGCAAAGCCTTCGCCTATGAAGCTCGCGTCGATGTTAGTGATGCCAGACTCTGCATCGGCGGTCGTCGCGATCAGGGCCCAGGTATTTCCTCTGTCGGTGGAGCGCAGAATCCCGGCGCCATAGTAAGAATCGAGAGCATCATTGGGGTCGCCGGTGCCGGCAAGGATGACGCCGGTTTCCCCCGGCTGAACGGTAAGTGCCCCAATACTGATGGAAGCGCCGGCCGCTCCGCCGAGGGCTGTCACGTTGTCGGTGAGCGGGCTGAAGACGATGGAGGACACGGTGGAAGTGCCAGCGTTGCTTGCCGACCAAATGCCGCCGCCGGTGGCGCCAACGTAGAGACTGTTCCCCGTCGCATCGGACGGATCGAGCGCGACTGCGGAAATGCGGCCAGTCACGAGGCCGAAATCCGGCGTTTCGACGGCAGTTGGGCCCAGTGGCTGCCAGGTCGCTGCGGCCGGAGCCGTGGACGCGCCCGATGAGCTCTGGGCCGGGGCAATGGGGTGGCCGATCGGGGCGCGTGATTTGAAGGCGGACGCGCGCGGCGCGATCCGGTGGCCGGGACCCCACCCTCGCAGTGCAAGAAAACGCTCAGCTTCGATCAGACGCGGCGGTTGAAGCAGTTTCTCGGCCGGATGAGCCGGCGGGCCTGCGAGCGGCCCCTGGGCGAAGGCCGTCGGGCTGGCGCTGAACCAGATCCCGGCGGCGAGCCAGATCGAAGCCAAGGTGCATCGGGCGGAGTGGCGCGGCACTCCATGTTTGCGTGCTCGCTCGAACATCGGGACCGTCCTGGGTTTCCAAATGCACTTCGCGTCTTCTGAGAATCCTCAAGTGGAAATCGGCGCGGAAGCCATCCGAGAACACGAAACGAAACACGCAGTTTGCGGGAAAAGGATTGCGGCCCATTATAGAAATCGAAGAAGTCGCCGATGTGTGACGCTCGGCACAGGCGCGCGTTGCCGTCGGAGCTGCCCACATCGGCAAGCCTTCCGCGACAATGACTCGCGGCGCATCCCAAATGACCTTTTCAATCTGCTGGGAAGCAAATGGATCTCGGAGAAACGAACTAGCCGGCCGCTCAAAAACATCAAGGGCCGCCTGCGGGCGGCCCTTGCATTCTGAAACCTGACACCTCGAACCCTGAAAACTTTCTTCCTACCACCGTCCCCAGGCGCGCGTGAAGTAGTCAGAGAGCGTCATGCCGATGAGGACCAGGAAGGTAAAGAAGCCTGCGGCTACTGTAAGCTGGGTCAGCTTGCGGCTGTATTTGACGTGCATGAAGAAAAGCACCACCAGGGTCATTTTGGTGCAGGCGATGGCCAGGGCGACCACGGGATTCCAAAAAAGCGTGAGGCCGGTATCGTAGTGCCAGCCGAACAAGCTAAAAACGATGTGCCACTCGCCGAGGTCGACATAAGATGCCCAGACCGTAAGGCCCGTGAAGATCAGCAGCGCCAGCAGGATCGCCAGGTAAGTGAACGGGCTGACAATGTGGTGTTCGCCGTCCTCGTGCTGCGCGTGCTGCGCGTTCGGTTCGTTCATGGCTTTGGTCCTCAATGCCTGCTGATTAGGTAAAGCAGCGGGAACAGGAAAATCCAGATAATGTCGACAAAGTGCCAGTACAAGCCGAAGTTCTCGACATAGGTCACGTGGCCTGTTGTATAGGCCCCAGCCCGTGCACGGATGATCATGAACGTCAGAATTGAAATTCCCACGATCATGTGCAGGGCGTGCATGCCGGTCATGGCGAAGTAAAGAAAGAAGTACATCTCGGTCTTGTCTGCCATGTCGGGCGCGAGCGGTTTGTCGTGGTACTCCTTGTACACCTCGGGGTCCGAAGCGGGATTCAGAAACGACGCCTCGCTCCAATGCAGGCCGGGAACGTGGTATTTCTCCCACTTTTCGGTGTACTCGATCGTCTTGATGCCGAGAAAGGCCATGCCCAGAAGCCACGTGAGTCCAAGGAAGAGAACCAGCAGGCCCTTCTTTCGCATCTCCGCCGACCATACGCCCATTGCCATGGTGAAGCTGGAAACGATCAGCACCGCGGTATTGGCCGTGCCCCACCCGATGTTCAACTGGTGCGAAGCCTCCACAAAGGCCGGGTAATACCAGTTGCGCATGATCAGATAGGACGTAAACAAGCCGCCGAAAAACATGATTTCCGTCAGCAGGAAAAGCCACATGGCGAAGTTTGTCGCGTCGAACTGCTGGTCGACAGATTCAAAATGGTGGCGCTGGTACGGCGGATGCTCCCCGTGATGGGGATCGACAACTTCGCTTGCGGCACCGTTCGCGACTGTGGTGCTATCCGACACTCGCTACCTCTTTCTGCTGCTTTCTCTCTAGCCACTCGTAGTCGTAGGCCTCGTGGTCCACAATGGGAATCTCCGGAAAATTCTCTGTCAGAGGTGGCGACTGGGTCTGCCATTCGAGCCCGGTCGCTTGCCACGGATTGTCGCCGGCTACCGCGCCGTATTTCAGCGACCAGGTGAGATAAAGAATCGGCAGCAGATAGCCCACACCGAGAATCGAAGCGCCGGCGGTGGAGAAGACGTTGAGCGCCTGGAACTCCGGAGGGTAGGCGGCGTAGCGCCGCGGCATACCCAGCATGCCCAGAATGAACTGTGGGAAGAAGGTGAAATTGAACCCGATGAACGTGACGATGGCCGCCAACTGCGAGATCTTTTCCGGATACATGCGGCCAGTCCACTTGGGCCACCAGAAATGGATGCCGGAGAGAAAAGCCATTAACATGCCGCCCACCATCACGAAATGGAAGTGCGCGACAATGAAATACGTCTCCGTCAAGTGAATGTCGGTGCCTGTAGCGCCGAGAAAGACTCCGGTGAGGCCGCCGATAGTAAACAGTCCCATGAACCCGAAAGCGTAGAGCATGGGCGTCTCAAAGGTGATCGACCCTTTGTAGAGCGTGAACGCCCAGTTGAAAATCTTGATGGCCGAAGGCACCGCAACCAGCATGGTGAGAAGCGAGAAGATCAGGGCCGCGTAATTCGATATGCCCATGATGAACATATGATGCGCCCAGACGAAGAATCCAAACACAGCGATTGCCACCGAGGAGAAAGCCACCGCCGTGTACCCAAAGACACGTTTGCGGCTGAAGGTAGAGACCACCTCGGAGATCACGCCCATGCCCGGCAGAATCATGATGTAAACGGCGGGGTGGGAGTAGAACCAGAACAGATGCTGGAAGAGAATCGGGTCGCCACCGTAAGCGGGATCGAAGACTCCGATGTGCAGAGAGCGCTCGAGAACCACCAGGACCAGCGTAATGGCCAACACTGGTGTGCCCAGCACCATAAGGATGCTGGCCGCGTAGTTTGACCAGACGAAGAGCGGCAGCCGGAACCACGTCATGCCGGGCGCCCGCATCTTGTGGATGGTTACGATGAAATTTAGGCCGGTAAAAATCGAACTGAATCCGGCAACGAAGATGGCAAGCCCGGTTGATATGACGTGCGTATTCAGGTAATGCGTAGAAAGGGGAGTGGTGAAGGTCCAGCCGGTATCGACGCCGCCCGCGGCCATGGTGTAGACGACCATAATGCCGGCAATCACGTAAAGGTACCAGCTCAGCAGGTTGATCTTGGGAAGCGCGAGGTCCTTGGCTCCGACCATCATGGGGATGACAAAATTGCCGATCGTGGCGGGCACCGACGGCACCAGGAATAGGAACACCATGATGACGCCGTGCATGGTGAAAACCTTGTTGTAGGTGTCAGCGGCCATTAAATCGGTCTGGGGCGTGAGTAATTCCAGCCGGATCAGGCCGGCCAGCGCGCCTCCGATAAAGAAAAAGAACGTAATTGAAATCAGGTAGAGCGTCGCAATTCGCTTGTGGTCGCCGGTCAGAAGCCAGCTCAGCAGGCCGTTCTCCTTGGTCAGGAAGTTCATCTTGGGAATCCTGGCCGTAGACTGATCGGGAAGGCTGACGATGGTCGACGTGCTCATGGGTTGACCCCCTTCTGCGCCGCAGAACCAGCCCCCGCAGCAGCAGGTTTACCCTCGTTGTCCGCAGGCAACTGGGTGGTGTTCAGCGTTTGCTGGACGCGGTAATCGGAATCGAGATTCTTGATGTATTCGACCAGCGCGATCACGCCCTCTTCGCTGATCTGCCCCTGGTACGTGGGCATGATGGGCGCGTAACCCTGAGTAATATGTTGCGACGGGTTCAGGATCGCCGAACGTATATAAGCGTCGTCCGCAGTAATGGTCTGCCCGCTCGAAAGCGTGAGCTTCGAGTCGTAGACACCCGACAGACTCGGCCCCCGCGAATCGGGCCGTGCGTTGTGGCATGCGTTGCAACTGAGGCTGGCGAAGAGCCGCTCGCCATCCTGCGCCAGCGAGTTGCCGCTGGTAGAGCCCTGCAGCCACTTTCTGAAGTCGTCGGGAGAAAGCACCACCACTTCACCGATCATCTGCGAGTGGTTGGTGCCGCAGTATTGCGTGCAGAACAAGTGGTAAGTTCCAGGAGTGGTTGGCTCGAACCAAACCGTGGTGTAGCGTCCGGGGATTGCCTCGCGCTTCACGCGGAAGGCGGGAATCGAGAAACTGTGAAAGACATCCTGCGAGATGATCGTGAGCTGGATCGGCTGTCCCGAAGGGACGTGCAGCGCATTGATCTCATGTTGGCCGCCCGGATGCTCGATCTTCCACATCCACTGCTTGCCGACAACGTAAATGTTCATCGCGTTGGCCGGAGGCGTGTAAATCCGGAAATAGAGCAGCGCGCCCCACACGAACATGATGAGAAACAAGCCCAGCGGAATGATGGTCCAGGTAGCTTCGAGAACGGTGGATCCTTCGATCTGCACCGCCTCGGGATGCCGCGCCCTGCTGTAGAGGATTGAGAAGCCCACAATCAGAAGAACCACGATCGTCAGTCCGACGAAGCTCACCAGAACCATGAAGAAAAAGAGCGCATCCATCTCGGGCGCGATCTTCGACGCTTCCGGCGGAAACAGCGCGAAGTTCGTCAGCCACTTGACGAGAAATTGCCACAGTACCGGACTGATGTGTTCCATTCCTTTATCCGTTCGCTTTCCTTAACGTCCTCTGAGGCCCGATGACTCCTTCGCGGTCGCGTTTGAAGTCGCGACGGAACATCACCAGCATGAAGCCGCCCAGAAGCAACACCGTCAGAGCGCCCCCGAGCTGCACCACCCGCGCAATGATCAGGTCGTGGGTGTTGGTTTTCGGGTCATAGTGATAGCAGTAAGTGAGAATGTTGTCCACCGGCGATCCGATGTGATCGGCTGAGGCTTCGTTCAGGCCCAGCAACAAGTCTTTTGGCGAGAACTCGACTCCCATGTAATACTGCGCCAGTTTGCCCTGCGGGGTGACGATCTGAATGGAGCTGGCGTGCGCAAACTGCGTCAGCTTGCCGTCGGGCCCGGGAATCCTGACATAGCCGAACCCCACCGCCTTGGTGATGGCATCGATATTCGCTTGCGTTCCCGTCAGGAAGTGCCATCCGTCCGCGGTTTCCGGCCGGCCGTAGCGTTTCACATAAGTGCGCTTCTTGGCCGCCGCCAGATCCGTGCCTTCCGTGGGATCGATGCTCACGACAACAATGTTGAAGTCTTTGCCGGGAACATAGCGGACCATCTCCAGCGCGCTGACCAGGCCATTCAGCTCCTCAGAGCAGAGCATGGGGCACTGGTAGTACACCAGCGCCAAAATCGCAGGTTTCCTCCCGTCGAAGTAATGTCCGAGCGCGACCTGCTCGCCCCCGTCATCGGTGAAGGTCAGGTTCAGGGGCAGTTGCGTGTTGAGATGTTGCTCGATATCCACACCGTTTAGGATCGAGGGCGGCCGGTCGTTCGCGGGCCCTGTCTCTTTGTCGCCGTAGCTGGAGACCTGAGCCGGGGCAAATGAGGAAGCGAGCAAAAGCACAGCCGCGCCAGCGATGATCAGGCTTGCGCGCCAGTTTCTCCGAATTGTGCTGCCTTGCTTCAACTTGAGTGTCCCTCAGGGCTAAAGCCCCCGATTTTCCTTGATCTCATTGGCCCGGCTAAAGCCGTGCCATTGTTACAAAACAGTTCTCAGTTCGCAGTTCTTAGTTCTCGGCTCTCAGCTCGTTCTGTGTTATCTCTTTATTGTTTTTCTGTTCCCTATTCCCTAATCTCTGGTCCCTACTTTTGTGCCTGCTGCGTCTTTGCTGCTTCCTGCGCTTCGGCCTGCTCGTACGCGGTCGGAGCGAATCCATCTGTTAACGGTAGTGTGACGGCGGGCCTGCCATCGCCGGTCAGCAGCGGCGGCGTTTGAACTGCGGGCGCCACGGGCAATCCACGCTCGGCAATCAACTCCATCGCCCGCTCGATAGGAATGCGCACCTTGCCGGCCCTCCTGTCGACCCAGCTGTAGTTGTCGAGCAACAGGCTTTCCCGCGCGTGCAAGTCAGCCACATCCTGGTTCCCGTCGTCGGTTTGCACTCGCGGCGTGGGGAAGCTTTTCGTAAGTTCCGCTATCTTGTTCTGCAGCTCTGGGCTCGACGGCATGTTGCCGAGTTGGCGCACGTCCGCAGTCTTCGTCCACTTGCCGTTCGGGCCATCCTCCTTATTGAGATGTGCGTTGATCACTTTGCCGATTCCGTAACAGAGCATTCCCGTAACCGCGACAAAGATGAGGAGCGCGATCAGAAACACGGCCACGCCCGTAACGTTCGTGTCGCTGCGCTCGAAGCCGGCCGAAGCGTCGACTTTTTCAGATTCGTGGCCGCCGTGTTCGCTATGCGAGGGCATGTTCGGGCTCCAGAATCTCCGCCGTGTGCGGATCGTTGACCTGTACCAACGGGCGGGTCTTCAAACGCGTGCAGAAAAACGCCAGCCAGAAGCAAAACATCGCGCCCGGTACGGCGATGTACTCGAGAATTCCCCAGCTGAAGTGCAGGTTGCGTACGGCATCGGGGAAGTTTGGCTCGATGAGCCAGAACATGTCGAAGGCGCGCGCGAAGACCATCCACTGGCACACGCGGACCAACCGCTTTTTGTTGCGCTTCAGGTCGCGCGAAAGCAGCATCGAGAACGGAATCACCCAGTGAAACAGGAAGTCGAGCGTGATGATCACGCCCCAGCTGCCGCGAATACGGTCAAGATACCAGTTGATCTCGGCCGGCAGATTGCCAGACCAGATAATGAGGAACTGGCCGAAGTTCAGGTAGATGTTCAGCATCACAAACGCGAAAGCGAGCTTGCCCAGATCGTGCTGTTCAGTTTGGCGAAGGATGGTCTTGAATGGTTCGGCTTTGGAGAGCGAAACGGCCACGATAATTGAAAACGCAAGAACCAGGTAGCCTTGGCCAACAAGAAACAGGAGGCCGTAAACCGTGGAAAACCACGTCACGTCCATCGACATCACCCAGTAGATGGCGCAGGCCGTCATAGTGACGGCATAAACCAGAATGCCCGGCCCACTGATGTTCTCGAACTTCTTGATCCAATACGGCGTTGTCTCCGGTCCCTGCGATTCGCGCGTAAGAGCCAGCGAATTGAGCCGCCACGCGTAGAACGCCCAAAGCGCGAAGCAGAACAAACTCACTGCCCAGTAGGAGGTCGGATTCAGCATGGGCCGCTTGAAGTTGAGGCAGTGCGCCTGAATTTCCGAAATCATGCCGGACTTGAGGGCATTTTCAACCGCTTCCGCCGTGGGGTAGCGCGCCCACAAGTAAAGATGCTTCGAAAAGATGCCTGTCACGACCCAGTAGATAAAGACCAGGGGTAGGGTCCGGCTCAGAGCTTCGAGCGGGCGCCGCAAGAGCAAGCCCCATTTGCCGCCCGAGCAGTACTGCACCATGAGCAGCGCGAGACCGCCAATGCAAAGTCCCCAGGTCCACATGGTACCGAGCGTCCACGCGCGCAGTACATGGGCGCAACCGAGGTGGTCCTGCGCCTGCCCCAGGAATGCCAGTATCACGGCGATCACAGCGAAGATGGTCCCCGCGAGGAGAGCGCGCGTCTTCCATCCGTCGACGAACGCGGGCGCGCCAAGATCTGCCGGAAGCCGCCTCGCGTGTGATGCTGTGTTGGATTCGTGAGCCATTCTTACCTCAGGTACTCAATTCGCACTTCACCGTAATTCGATCCCATTCCTGCTCCTTCAGACCTTTCTCGCCCCCTTGTTCCCTCGTTCCCTGCTTTCTCACTTCTGGCCCGCCGACCCCGGCTTGCTGAGCGGAACCGAAATCTTTGGAGGCGCCGGGTATGCTGGAGCCATCGCCGGAGTCCCTTCGCTGGCCACAGGCGGAGTGGCCTGAATCGCTGTTGCCGGTAGAGTCCAGGGCCCGGCATAGGACTCAGGCAATCCCTTTTCCTGCGCGATTTCTTTAAGATCCTTGACTTGCACTGCGGCAGGAACATCTTGCAGCGTCGCCGCCTGGCTCAACTGCAGCGCGCGAATATAAGCCGCCACAGCCCAGCGGTCCTCGGGAGTCAATTGCGCCGAATAATCGGGCATGGCGCCGTAGCCGTGCGTCATCACATAAAAATAGTGCGAGATGGGCTGCGAGAGCCGCACCTGGTCGTGCAGATTGCCCGCCGGTTTGAAACCGCGCTCGACGATCTCGCCCAGCCCGTTGCCCACACGCGAGTGGCAGGGTGTGCAGTAAACGTTGAACCGCTCCTGGCCGCGCCTCAGGACTTCCATCGTCACCGGGAACGGCATCAGGTTCAGTTCCTCCCTATAGCCATTCGCTCCCTGCACCACTCCGGTATAAAAGTAGCTGTCATCGTGCAGTTCTCCGCGAGCCACAGTATTGAGCACCTGTGGACGCGCGCCCCGATGGTCAGCGAAGAAATCCGACCCGCGTTGCGGAAACATTCTGGGCTGATGCTGCATGTCCTGCCGGCAGCCCGCAAGAAGCAGCAGCGCCGCTAAGCCGGCGAGAATCCCCGCCTTGGGGATGACCAAATGCAGGTCCTTCGACTTCGCTCCCCCTTCACTTCGTGCAAGGCTCGCTCCGCTCAGGATGACCGCTCTTGCGGTGGAGCGAAGGCTCCGCTGGTCCCTGATCCCTGACCCCTGATCCCTGCTTTTCATCAGTAGTCCACCTCCGCCACCGACGTCGGCTTGAAACCTTCGAGATACGCTTTCGTCTCGGCCAGATTGAACTTCGGGTCAAGCGCTTCCAGGCACAGGAAAAACTTGTCTGTCGTCGCGCCATCGCGGAAATTCGGCGCATTAAACAGAGGATGATAGAGCGCGGGAAGCCCGCAGAGCGCCAGCATGCCGAAACCTGCCGACAGCCCGGCCCAAAGAATGGTCCATTCGTAGGCAGGGACGATAAAGGCCGGCCACGAATACATCGGGCGGCCGGCAATATTCAGTGGGTAAGCGAGCACAGAAACCCACGTCTCGAGAGTGAAAATCGCTGCGCCGCCCATCAGGCCGCCAATCAGAGTGACAAGCGGCACCTTGTTGCGATGGAATCCGATCGCCTCGGCTGCCTCCTCGACTGGATAAGGCGTGTAGCAATCCATGCGCCGCCAGCCGTCTTCGCGCGCCTTGCGCGCGGCTCGCACCAGATCGCCCGGCGTCTCGAATTCGGCCAACAGGCCATAAGTACCTTCGCGTGCCGGCATACTAGAGCAGTTCCTCCAATTCGCTTGCCCTCGCGAGCAGGGTCAGCGGTGGCATTTTCTTAAAGAAAGTGCCACTCAAGGTCCGCGTTTTCGACTTGCTGCAATTGGGGAACTGCATCAGTCTCCCGCCTCCACAGCGGCCTTTGGCTTCACCCTGGCCGCAGGCAGCAACATGCGAATCTCGTTCATGGGGATCATGGGCAGGAAGCGTACGAACAACAGGAACATGAAGGTGAAGAATCCCAATGTGCCGACGAACGTCATGTAGTCCCACTTTGTCGCGCGATAGGTTCCCCACGCGGAGGGCAGAAAGTCTCGCGTCAGGCTGGTGACGACGATGACGAAGCGCTCAAACCACATGCCCGTGTTCACCACGATCGAGATGAAAAACATGAATGGGATGTTGGTGCGCAGCTTGCGGAACCACAGCGTGGTCAGCGGAATCGCCAGGTTGCACGTGATGAGTACCCAGTACGACCATCCCATGGGCCCGAAGGCGCGATTCCAGAAGGTGAATGCCTCCCAGTGGTCAGCGGAGTACCAGGCCATAAAGGCTTCCATGGCATAGCCGTAGGCGACGATGAATCCTGTTACCAGCATGACCTTGCCCATGTTGTCCATGTGACGGTCGGTCACCAGGGATTCCAGGTGGTAGAACTTTCGCAGCGGAATCGCCAGGGTAAGCACCATGGCAAAGCCCGAATAGATGGCGCCGGCAACAAAATAAGGCGGGAAAATGGTCGTGTGCCAGCCGGGCAAAACTGCCACTGCGAAATCGAAGCTGATCACGGTATGCACCGAGAGCACCAGCGGCGTGGCCAGACCGGCCAGCAGCAGAGAAGCCGTCTCGTAGCGCATCCAGTGGCGCACCGACCCGCGCCAG
>Ga0187783_10001751_pt1 | contig 16082 bp, 14 predicted proteins | sample 1015_SJ02_MP02_2_FD_132471 | JGI IMG/M metagenome (GOLD analysis project Ga0187783, IMG submission 132471) | Tropical peat soil microbial communities from peatlands in Department of Meta, Colombia - 1015_SJ02_MP02_20_MG | ecosystem: Environmental > Terrestrial > Soil > Wetlands > Peat | place... | reverse complement strand
TCGGTGTACTCCTGGATGTCGAGGTCCTGCTGGACGGTCCGGCCGGGATCGGACAGGAAGGTCCACTGGGCGCCCACCGAGGCGCGGAACTCCTGCAGGGTGTGGTGGTCGTCGGTGGCGATGGTGGCCACCTGGGTATAGGCCACCGCGATCTTGGAGTAGTTGGCCGCCAGCTCGAGGTGCTGCTGGTGCTCTTTCGGGCAGTAGCTGCCGCGGGCCAGGGTGAGGACCAGCGGATCGCGGCCCTGAAGCTCGCTGAGCTTGCGCACCGTGCCGGTGTGGTCCGGGAGTGCGTAATCAGGGAAGATGCCGCCAGGTCTGATGTCAGGACGCATCGGAGGACTGCCTCTCACGGCCTCGAGTGCCAGTCTGCGGTGGTGGCGCCGTCACCTGGGTGACAACGTCCCTGTTGTACCCAGAAGCACAGGACGACACCCGGAGCCCGCTCGGCGCGCTTCTACGATTTCGGCGCCGGACGCATGCCTCCTGACCAGGCTCACCGGCGACCACTGACGGTGGCTCGTGGCCAGCAAGCCTGACTGCGCACGCCAGGACTCAAAAGGACATTCAAGGCTAGGGTAGGAGAATGCCGGTCACCGTTTCCGAGCTGACAACCGCGCCGGTCAAGGGCATGCGGCTGCAGCGCACCCATCAGATCCAGCTCGGGGAGCAGGGCATAACGGGCGATCGCGAGTTCCTGGTCGTCGGCGCGGACGGCAATCTGCTGATCACCGGCAAGACCCCGGCGCTGCTGCAGATCGAGCCCGCCTGGGACCGGGAGCGAGACGTCCTGGCGCTGCGCTTCCCTGACGGCACGGTCGTACAGGACACGCCCAAACCGGGGGCTGCCGCGGTCACCAGGATGTATGACGGCCGGGAGATACCCGGCTGGATTGTCCCGGGGCCGCTCAGCGCCGCGCTGTCCGACTTCCTCGGCCGGGACGTGCACCTGTTCAAGCGGGAGCCAGAACACATCGGCCACGATGACGAGCCCGTGACGCTGATGTCCGAAGCTACGCTCAGGGCGCTCGCCACGGAGTTCAACGACACAACCCCGGACCCGCGCCGGTTCCGCATGACGATGACCGTGACCGGCACTGACGCATGGGCCGAGCACGGCTGGGGTGACCGGGAGATCTCCGTCGGCGAGGGCATCCTGCGCGTCCTGGCCCCCGTACCGCGCTGCGTCGTCACCACCAGGAACCCGGACTCGGGCGCGACCGATGCGAAGGTCCTGCATGCGCTGGCCAGGCTGCGCGGCAAAAACGACATCACCTTCGGCGTCTGGTGTGCCATCATCCGCCCCGGCAGCATTCACGTCGGTGACCTTGTCGCGATCGGCGACGACGCATAAGCTCCTCAGCCGATGCGTCGCCGTGTCCACCACAGGCAGCAAGCGCTAAGCAGGACCGCGGCGCCGCGGCGGCTGCGCCGCGCCGCGCCCGTGGACATCGGGCGATGCCGCCGCGACACTTTGAGAGGTGCTCCTGGCGGCGTTGCTTGCGTCAGGAACAGGCACGCAGAAATCCGCACGCGGTCGGCCGGCTAGCGAGGAAGCCATGACGGTGTACGTGTACAAGCTGGAGCATCAGGGCGGGTTCCTGTTCGGCAGGACAGCGGCCCCTGATCCCTGGTTCGCCCTGACCGCCGACTCCGACGATGAGCTGCACGCCTTCGCTGAGAGCCTCGGTCTGACGCGGATCATGTTCAGGCCAGAGACACCGGGAGGGCGGAAGAAGGCACCAGTGGCCGGGCACTATGACGTGACCATCGGCGAGCGGGACCGCGCGGTCGCGCAGGGGGCGAAGCTGATCACGGCCAGCGAGGCGGAGAGGATAGTACGGCAGCGCGCGCCATGGCTTTGACCGCCAGCTTCGGAGCGCCTTAGTTGGCTACCGGCACCAGACCCGCGGCTGAGGTGCCGATCGATGCACCGCTGGTGCGCCGCCTCCTCAGCAGTCAGTTCCCGCGGTGGTCGCGGCTGGCCCTGCGCCGCGTCGAGTCGGCTGGGTGGGACAACGCGTTGTACCGGCTCGGGGCTGACCTTGCCGTTCGGCTTCCCCGGCGCCGCATTGGCGCCGACCAGACGCAGAAGGAGCATCAGTGGCTGCCCGTGCTGGGACCGCGGTTGCCGCTGCCGGTGCCGGTTCCGGTCGGGACAGGAGCGCCCGGTGAGGGATATCCGTGGCACTGGACGGTGTGCGCCTGGCTGCCCGGCGAGGTAGCCGCGTCGGCGCCCGCCGCGGACATGAGCCAGGTGGCAATGAGCCTGGCGCGGTTCGTCCGCGCCTTGCAGGCGATAGATCCCGCTGGCGGCCCGGTTAGCAGCTTCCGCGGCGGGACTCTTGCTGCTCTCGATCCGGGGAGCCAGGCTGCGGCCGCGGCGCTGCGCGGCAGCCTCGACGTCCGCCCTGCGCTGGAGGCCTGGGCGGCTGCCGTCGCCGGACCGGCGTGGACCGGCCCGCCGGTGTGGATGCACGGGGACCTGCACCCGGCGAACCTCGTGATCAGCAATGGCGAGCTGGCCGGCGTCATCGACTTCGGCCTCGTGGGCGTAGGCGACCCGGCGTGTGACCTGATGGTGGCCTGGACTTACCTGCCAGCTCGGGCCCGCCAGGTATTCCGCGATGCGCTGGCAGTTGACGACCCGACCTGGGCACGCGGCCGGGGCTGGGCGCTGCACCTGGGGCTGCGAGCCGCGGCCTACTCGGCTGACAATCCTGTCCTGGAGAGGATCGGCCGTTACACGATCACGGAGGTTCTTGCGGACGCTGGTCTCAGCCATTAACCAGTGCGGCGGTCGGCCCCGGCGGCCAGCCTCCGGAGGACCTCGATGTCGCCGATGTCCTTCGGCCGCCACGGCCGGCCGTTGCGCAGGCGGGGGAACTGCTCCTTCATCGCGAGCATGCCGGCGACGCTCATCGTCAGGACCGGCGTCCCATCAAGCGTTCCCGTCTCGTCGCCGAAGGAGCCTGGCGGGAAGAGCCAGTCGGACCACCGGCCTAGCGGCTGGCTGAATGATCCGTCCGGCTGCCGGTCAAAGTAAGCGGTGCTGAAGTCGGTGCCGTCCCAGGCGAACTCGCACGCCTCCTCAGGCGGCTGAGTGGCCAGGGCCGTGGCGCCAGCGGCTACGAGGATGGCCTTCGATCGCTCGGAGTCAGTGCGCTCCAGCCAGAACTCGACATCGCCGTGCTCGCGGGTGATCCGGCCGATCCTGGCATCGAGGCCCCAGCCTCCGAACAGCCACGCCGGGATGCCGGCTGCCGCCAGCGCACTCGTCACAGCCCTGATCACATGCAGCTGCGCGCGCGTTCGCTCGTTCACCGCGCCAGTCTGCCCGGAAGCGCTGAGGTGCGACAACCGAGCAGTGCCGGGCGCGATCTGCCGTCGTACTATTGCCCGCGTGTACGACCACGACCCGGCAGAGGTCACGGTTCTGGGATGGGAAGAGTTTGTCCTGCAGCTGTGGGCGTCGATCTTCGTGGGCTACCAGTCGTGGGCGGGGCTGCGGACACAGGGCCGCCGCTGGAGCGACCTGATCGAGGCGGGGCTTGGCTGCTCGCAGGAAGTGGCTGACGGCCTGGTCAAGGCGATCGTCATCGACGGCCCGGTCCGGCGCCTGGACGGCGCGGTGGATCCCATGGGCATCGTGGCCGGGATGATCGACGTGCTAGCAGCCATCCCGGCGGCGCTGACCAGCGCGGACAACATAGAGCCAGGAGTCATCGCAGGCCTGCTCGACCGGCACGCACGGCTGCTCGGCTTCATCACCGACCAGGTGCTCGGTGACGCAGACGGCGGTGACTCACAGCTGCCGTGACAATGATCACCCTGACGACTCTTGCTGCTCTTGCCGTGCGCGGAACTGCCAGGCTTGCCCGATGGCTGATCAACTGTCCGTTGCCCGCGAGTTGCTGCGTCGCTCACCCCTCATCGACGGTCACAACGACCTGCCGTGGGTGATCCGCGAGCGATTCCGCTCAGATCTCGACCTCATAGACCTGGCTGCGCTCGTCGAGGACACGCATACGGATATCCCGCGGCTGCGCCGCGGTGGTGTCGGCGCCCAGTTCTGGTCGGTGTACGTGCCCAGCACCCTGACGCCCGAGGCGGCGGTCGTCGCGACGATCGAGCAGATCGATCTTGTCCACCAGCTCATCGCCCGGTACTGCGGGCAGCTCGAGCTTGCGCTGACCGCGGATGACATCGAGCGCATCTTCGGCAGCGGGAAGACCGCCTCGCTGCTGGGGGCAGAGGGCGGGCACTCGATAGCCAGCTCTCTTGGCGTCCTGCGCAGGCTGTACGCGCTGGGCGTCAGGTACCTGACGCTCACCCACAACCACAACGTGCCCTGGGCCGACTCCGCCACCGACGAGCCGGCCTGCCGCGGGCTCACCGCCTTCGGCCGCGAGGTAGTGAGCGAGATGCAGCGGCTCGGGATGCTGGTGGATCTCTCCCACGTGTCCGCCGATACCGCGCGGGCCGCCCTCAGCGTGGCCGAATCGCCGGTCATCTTCTCGCACTCCAACGCGCGAGCGCTGTGTGATCACCCGCGGAACGTCCCCGACGACGTGCTGCGGGCCCTGGCCGGGAACGGCGGCGTGTGCATGGTGACGTTCGTGCCCGAGTTCGTGTCCGCCGACTGCAGGTCCTGGGACCTGGATCTGGTGGCGGAGATGGAGCGCCGCGGGCTCGATTACAAGGACCTGGCAGCGCGGGTCGATGTGCGCGAGAGCCTGAAGGCCGCCTCCGCGCTGCCGCCGGTGACGGTCGGCCAGGTGGCGGACCACGTCGAGTACATCAGGGCGGTAGCCGGCCTCGAACATGTCGGCATTGGCTCGGACTTCGACGGCACCGAGCGGGTGCCGGCCGGGCTCGATGATGTCTCCTGCTACCCGCGGCTCATTGCCGAGTTGCTGGAGCGAGGCTGGTCGCAGGACGAGTGCGCCCAGCTAGCGGGCGGCAATGTGCTGCGCGTGCTGCGCGACGCCGAGTCCGCCGCGCGCACACTGTCCGGGCAGCGCCACCCGTCGGCGGCGCGCATCGAGGACCTCGACCAGGCGGCGCAGGTTACTCCTCGGAGTCCGTGAGCTCCTGCTGCGGGCCGGGGCCGGAGTCGCGCCGCTGCCGCCGCGGCGCGGGGACGATCGAGCCCAGCGGCGTGACCGGCTCCTGCTCCGGCTCGAGCCCGGCCGCCGCCGCGGGCTCGGTTGCCGTCGGCCAGGACCTGATCCAGCGGTCTGCGATCCCGCCGAAGCGCTCGAAGTGCGCGCGTGCCGCATCGCCGAGGCTGTCCGCGACTGCCGTCAGCAGCGTCTCGACCACCGCGATGGTCGGGGTCAGGCTCTCAAACGGCGAGGGCCCGTCGACCTCGGCCGGCAGCAGGGCGTCGGCGATATCGGCGATCGGCGACAGCCAGGGGTCGGTGAACAGCACGATCCTGGCGCCCGCGGCGTGGGCGGCTGACGCGAAGTCGTGCGTGTCCCGCTCGTAGCGGCGGAAGTCGAAGACCGCTATGACGTCCTTCCTGGACAGGTCGGCAAGCGCCGCAGCGCGCTCGGCCGGGACCGGCAGCACCAGCCGCACTCCCGGCCGGAGCTCGCGCAGCACGCTGACCAGGTAGCCGGCCGCGAGCTGGCTGAACCATCCGCCGATGGCCAGGGCGTGGTACCGGGTGTCGCCCAGCAGGGCCGCAGCCTGGCCGAGTTCGTCCCGGTCGAGGCTCGAGACCGACGCGGCGACGGACTCGCCAAGCCGGGCGCCCGCCTGGCTCAGCAGGTTCGCCGGTTCCTGCTGGCCCTGGTACTGGCGGTAGACCTCCACCGGCGACAGGACCCTGGCGCTTATTTCCTCCCGCAGCGCCCGCTGGAAGGCGGCGTAGTTCTCGAAGCCCAGCTGATGAGTGACGAAACGGCTGATAGTCGGCCCACTCACCCCCGCATGCTGGGCGAGTCGGGCAGAAGACTCCAGCCCGATCGTCGGCGGTCCGGACAGCAGGACCCTGGCGACCCGCCGCTCAGATGGCGACAGCACGGCGAGTCGCTGGCGTATCCGCTCCGCGATGCGAAGTCCGGGTGGCTCGCCCACTGACGACCTCCTTGAAAGGATTCGTTCAGTGTAGGCAATTTCACATGCATATGTGAATGATGTTGTACACTCGCCGCATGCCAGCCGACGAAGTGCCCGTTTTATGGGGATTACTGAGATAGCTCCGGCCCTGGTTGCGGCCGCCAGCCGCTTCGGCACGCCCACCTATGTCATGGACATCAGCGCTGTCGGCTCGGCGGCGAGGCGGGTGGAGGCGGCATTCGGAGCAACGTGGCTGCTTCAGTACTCGCTCAAGGCAAACGACCTCCCGGCCATCAGTTCCTTCCTGCACGGCCGCGGCTGGGGCGGCAACGTCGTCTCGACGGGGGAGTGGCAGTTCGCCCGGCACGGCGGGATGGGCAACGCCGCGATCACGTTCGAGGGGATTGGCAAGACCGACGCGCAGCTTGAGTTTGCTGTGCTCGAGGCGGCAGGCGGCCGGCCGCTGCGCTGGCTCGCGGTCGAGTCCGCGCAGGAGGCTGAGCGGCTGGCCGACCTTGCCGAGCGGCACCGCCTCGGCCGGTCAGGCACGGCTCCGATCGACGTCCTCATCCGGCTGAACCCCGAGGTCAGCCCGGAGACGAGGGCGGAGTTCGCGGTCGGCCGGGCCACTAGCAAGTTCGGCATGACCGGCACGGAGATCATGGCGCTCGTCCGCTCCGGCCTGTTCGAGTGCCCCGGGCTCCGGCTGCGCGGCATCCACGTGCACGCCGGATCGGACCTCAGGGATGTCGTGGCATGGGCCGACGCCGGCGTCCGCGCCACCCGCCTGCTCCGGTCGGTGGCCAGCCTCGCCGGCACTGCCGACACTGTGGACTTCGGCGGCGGCTTCCCGCTGCCCGCCGACGGCGTCCCCGGCCCGCAAGAGTTCGCCGCGGCGCTGCTCGGCGCGCTGGACAGCGCCGGGCTGAACCTGCCCGCGAGGCCCGCCATCGAGCCGGGCCGCTATCTCGTCGGGAACGCGGGCTGGCTGATCGGCAGCGTCCTGCACGCGAGGCCAGCCCATGGCAGCGGCCTGCCGATGGCAGTGCTGGACGCGGGCATGACCGAATTCATCAGGCCCGCGCTCTACGGCAGCCACCACCCGGCGCACGCGATTCCGCTGGACCGCTGGCCAGCCGACTCACTGCGCAGCACCAGCCTGGAGGGCCCGGTGTGCGAGTCGACCGACTCGTTCGGCACCCAGGACCTGCCGCCGCTGTGCCGCGGCGACCTGGTGGCGATCGAGGCCGCGGGTGCCTACGCCGCGTCGTTCACCTCGCGCTACAACGGCAGGCCCGCTCCGACGGAGGTCCTGCACTGGCCGGACGGTTCGCTGGAGCGCTGCTACCGGCCCGACCTGATGACTGTCGCGCCCGCGACGCACCCCGAGTACGTCCTGGCCGGTCTTGCATCGTCGCCTGACCGGCCGGCTCCTGTCACCACATTGCACTGCAGCTAAAAAGGAGTAACCCCTAAATGAAGAACCCTAAAGACGCGCCTGCCCGGACACGGCGGGCTGCGCAGTTTGTGACCGCCGCGGTGCTCGGTCTGAGCCTCGCCGGCGGACTCGCGGTGGCTGGCGCCGCCGCTCCCGCGTCCGCCGCTTCGACATCGTCGTCGACGCTGCGGGTCGAGGCCGACACCGCCTTCTCCACGTTCAACCCGTTCCTCGCCTATTTCAACGGCGACCTCAACGTGATCGGCAACATCTACCCGGCGCTGACCACGATCAACGAGCAGGGACAGCCTGCGCCGTACCTGGCGACGTCCTGGTCGGTCTCGGCGAACAAGCTGACCTGGACCTTCAAGATCCGGTCCGGGCTCAAGTGGAGTGACGGTACGCCGATCACGGCGCAGGACGCCGCCTGGACGTTCAACCTGATCATGCACAACTCGACGGCTGCCACCGCGAACGGCGCCCTGGTCGCCAACTTCGCCAGCGTGACCGCGCCGAACGCGACGACGCTGGTCATCACGACCAAGCAGCCCGAGGCGAACATGCTCTACGTGAGCAACCCGATCACGGGCATCCCGATCGTGCCCGAGCACATCTGGGCCAAGGACGTGTCCAACCTCGGCAACTTCAAGAACATGACGTTCCCGATCGTGGGCTACGGTCCGTGGATTGCGACCGGGTACGTGCCCAACCAGTACGCGACGCTCACCGCCAACAAGAACTTCTTCATGGGCGCGCCGAAGTTCCACACGCTGATCATCCAGTACTTCACCAACGGTGACGCCGCCGTCGCCGCGCTGCGCAGCGGGCAGATCGACGAGATCGACGACCTGACCGCCACCCAGTACGAGGCGCTCAAGAGCGACAAGGACATCCAGCTTGTGCCGTCGGTGTCCAACAGCTGGACCGCGATCGAGCTCAACCCCGGTGCGCAGACGCAGTCGGGCAAGCACTTCGGTAACGGCAACCCGGCGCTGCAGAACCCGCTGGTGCGCGAGGCGATCGAGCTGGCCGTCAACAAGCAGGAGCTGGTCTCCAAGGTCTGGGACGGCCTGGCCGTGGCCGGCTCTGGCTACCTGCCGCCCGCCTACCCGCAGTGGCAGTGGACCCCGCCCGCCTCGGAGTCGCTGAGCTACGACCCAGCCAAGGCGGACCAGCTGCTCAACGAGGCCGGGTACAAGATGGGGCCGAACGGCGTCAGGATCGACCCGAAGACGCACCAGCCGCTGGTCCTGAGGCTCGGCATCCACTCCGACGAGACCAGCGACGCCGAGATGGCTCCGTACCTGCAGGAGTGGCTGAAGGCGGTCGGCATCGGCGTGGACGTGCAGTCCATGAGCTTCAACGAGCTCAATGCCGAGCTGCCCAAGGGCGACTGGGACATCCTGTCCGATGCCTGGTCCACCGGCCCTGACCCGACCTACCTGCTGTCCATCCAGACCTGCGGTGACCTGCCGTCCAACAGCCAGTCCGCCGGTAACACCGACGCGTTCTTCTGCAACCCGTCTTACGACAAGCTGTTCAACCAGCAGGCCACCGAGTTCAGCACGTCTCAGCGGGTGGCCACGGTCGACCAGATGCAGCAGATCCTGTACCACAACGCGGTCGACGTCGTCCTCTACTACCCCGACAACCTGAGCGCCGTGCGCACCGACGATGCCAAGAACTTCTTCTATGGCACGCCGGCCGCGCAGGGCTTCTACCCGCAGCAGAACCTGTTCATCAACTGGAGCACGGCTACCCCGGTGGCCAGCGCCAGCGACTCCTCGAGTGCCGCACTGTGGGTGGTGCTCGCGATCGTCGTCGTCGCGCTGCTGGCCGGCGGAGGAATCCTGGTCCGGCGCCGGTCGACGGCAGCGGAGCGGGAGTAGCGGTCTGTTGAGCAGTACTGCAGCGCCGCTATCGCCGCAGGGCCTTGCCGCGCTGGAGTCCCCGCCTGCCGGCGGGGGCTCCAGCGGGCGGGACTTCGTGACTTACCTGGGCAGGAAGATCGCCGCGGCCCTGGTCAGCTTCGCCCTGCTGCTGGTCGTCGGCTTCGTCATCTTCAGCCTGATGCCGTCCGACCCGGTCGCGGCGCTGACCAGGGGCCGGCCGACGAGTGCCAAGCAGATGGCCTTCCTCATCAAGCAGCTGGGGCTGAACCAGCCGGTGTGGGAGCGGTTCGGGCACTTCGTGGCCAACACCCTGCAGGGCAATCTCGGCTACTCCTGGCAGTTCCAGGCGCCGGTCTCGACGCTGATCATGCAGCGGCTGTGGCCGACGCTGCTACTGATGGGCAGCTCGACGATTGTCTCCATCGCGCTGGGCATGTGGCTTGGCATCCGCAGCGGCTGGCGGCCAGGCAGCCTGCTGGACCGGACGTCGACCGGGACTGCGATCACGCTCTGGTCAGTGCCCACGTTCTGGCTCGGGATCATCCTGCTCGTCGTGTTCGCCTCGGGCCTCGGGCCCATCCCGGCGATCTTCCCGGCCGGCGGCATGTCCACGCCGGGCACGGCCGGCGGTCTCACGCCCGCGCACATCCTGGATGTGGCAAGGCACCTGGTGCTGCCCTGCCTGACGCTCGTACTGGTGATCTTCGCCCAGTACCAGATGATCATGCGCTCGTCGATGATCGACGAGCAGGGCAACGCCTACCTGCTCACCGCCAGGGCGAAGGGCCTGCGCGACGATGACGTGCGCCGCAAGCACGTCGTGCCGAACGCGCTGCTCCCATCGGTGACGCTGATCTTCCTCCAGGTCGGGACCATGGTCAGCGGGGCTATCACGGTGGAGACCGTGTACTCCTGGCCTGGTCTTGGCTATCTCACCTACCAGGCGCTGCAGATCCCCGACCTGCCGCTGCTAGAGGGCACGTTCCTGGTGTTCAGCGCCTCGGTCATCGTGTTCAACCTGATAGCCGACGTGCTATACCGCTACCTCGACCCACGGGTGCGCCGATCATGACAGCGACCAGCCAGGTTCCAGCCGTCGCCGCGAGCGCGCCGCCGCGCCTGGTGGCATTCCGCCGATTCGCCCGTGCGTTCGCTGCCAACCGGACCGCCATGGCCGGGCTGCTGATCCTGGTGGCGATCACGCTGCTCGCCATCGCGGCGCCGCTGTTCATCCACCCGAGCGACCTGAACGTGATCAGCGCGACCGGACCGTCGCTGGCACCGCCGTCGGCACGGTACCCGCTTGGCACCGACCAGGCGGGCCGGTCAGTTCTCGACCTGCTGATCTGGGGCACCCGCCCGTCGCTGCTCATCGGGGTGATCGCCACCGTCCTGACAATGGTGCTCGGCAGCCTCATCGGCCTGCTGGCCGGCCACTACGGCGGCGCCACCTCCCGCGTGCTGATGGCGATCACCGACTGGTTCATCGCGCTGCCGGCGCTGCCGCTCGCGATCGCCCTCGCTGCGGTGCTCGGCCAGGGCGACTCGTCGATCACCATCGCGATTGCCGTCACGTCGTGGTCCGGCACGGCGCGGCTGATCCGGGCGCAGACCCTGGCGGTGGAGGCGCGGCCCTTCATCGAGCGCGCCAGGGCCCTCGGCGCCCGCGACAGCCAGCTGCTGGTCCGCCAGGTGCTGCCGAACGTCGCGCCGTTCATCCTCGTCTCCGGCACGCTGACGATCGCCAGCGCGATCATCTCCGAGACCACGCTGACCTTCCTCGGGCTCGGCAACCCGACCGAGGTGTCGTGGGGAGCCATGATCAATCAGGCTTTCAACCAGGGCGCCGTCACCAGCGGCGCGTGGTGGTACATCCTGCCGCCTGGCATCGCCATCCTGATCGTCGTGCTGGGCTTCACGCTCATCGGCCGGGCCGTGGAGAACATCCTGAACCCGAGGATGGCGAGGTAACATGACCAGCCCCCTTCTCGAAGTGCGCGACCTGACCGTGACGTATCGCAGCGGGGATCAGCTCGTGCGGGCCGTGCGCGGCGTCGACTTCACCCTCGAGGCCGGCCAGACCCTCGGCATGGCCGGCGAGTCAGGCTGCGGCAAGACCACAGTCGCACTCAGCCTGCTGCGCCTGCTGCCAAGGTCCGCCGAGCTCGGCGGCCAGATCCTGTTCAAGGGCGACAACGTCATTGACATGGGCTGGCAGAAGCTGCGCACGGTGCGCTGGGCCGGCGCCTCCGTCGTGTTCCAGGGCGCGATGAGCTCGCTCAATCCCGTCCATACCATCGGCGATCAGATCCGCGAGCCGATCCTGCTGCACGAGGACGTGTCCAGGCAGGAGGCGGACCGGCGGGTCGCCGAGCTGCTCGCCAGCGTCGGCGTGCCGGCAGGCCGGCGGGCGAGCTACCCGCACGAGCTGTCCGGCGGCCAGCGGCAGCGGGTGATGATCGCGATGGCCCTGGCCTGCAGGCCGGACCTGATCATTGCCGACGAGCCGACGACCGCGCTGGACGTGATCGTGCAGGCGCAGATCCTCCGGCTGCTGACCGATCTGGTGCGCGAGCGCCAGATCGGCATGATCATGATCAGCCACGACCTGTCGGTTCTCGCCGAGACGTGCGAGCGGCTGGCGATCATGTACGCGGGCCGGGTCGCCGAGATCGGCCCGTCCCGGCAGCTGCTTGGCACGCCGCTGCATCCTTACACCGGCATCCTGTCCAGGGCGTTCCCGCAGACGGGCGATCCCGCCTCCCGGTTCGCGCCGGCTGGCCTGCCAGGCGAGCCGCCCGACCTGCGCGAGGAACTGGCCGGATGCCCGTTCGCGCCGCGCTGCCCCGAGGTCATGCAGGAGTGCAGGACCCGCGAGGTGGAGCTGTGGCCGTCCGGCGACCGCCGGGAGTCTGCCTGCATCAAGGTGCTCGACCTGGCCTCGGCGCCCGGCCGGGCCGCAGCGGCAGCCGTCGCGACGGCGACGGCGACCGACCGCGCTAGCTGGAGCGAGGGCGAGCACCGGCTCGACGCGGGAAGCGACCCGGTCCTGCAGGCGCGCAACCTGAGCGTCGTCTATCCGGCCACCAGGGGCCGCGGCCCGGCCCGCGCGGTCGACGGGGTGAACCTCAGCATCGGGCGCGGCGAGATCGTCGCGCTCATCGGCGAGTCTGGCTGCGGCAAGAGCACGCTGGCCAGGGCGCTGGTCGGCCTGATCGAGCCGACTGCCGGCGAGATCAGCTATGAGGGCAGCCCGCTGCGGTACTCCGGTGCGGCGCTGCGGGAGTACCGGCGTCACGTTCAGCTCGTGCTGCAGGATCCGGCCGGCGCGCTGAACCCGCGGCAGAACGTGTACGACAGCGTCGCCGAGGGACCGCGGCTGCACGGCATGCGCTCCAAGCTTGACGAGCGCGTGCACTCGGCCCTGTCTCGTTCCGGCCTGCGGCCGCCGGAGAACTTCATCGGCCGGTACCCGCACGAGCTATCCGGCGGCCAGCAGCAGCGAGTGGTCATCGCCGGCGCGCTTGCCCTGGACCCGTCGGTGATCATCGCAGACGAGCCGGTGTCGTCGCTGGACGCGTCGGTCCGCGGCGAGATCCTCAAGCTGATACTCGACCTGCGCGATCAGCTCTCCCTGTCGGCCCTCATTGTCAGCCATGATCTCGGCGTCGCCTGGAACATCGCCGACCGCGTCGCGGTGATGTACCTGGGCCGCATCGTCGAGGTCGGTTCCGTCGCTGACGTGCTGCTGCGGCCTCAGCACCCCTATACCCAGGCACTGATCTCGGTGCTGCCTGACGCCCAGCACGACCGGCAGCGAACGATCCTCAGCGGTGAGCCGCCGGACCCGACGAGGATCCCCGGCGGCTGCCGGTTCCACCCGCGCTGCCCGCGTTATGCCGCGCTCGCCCAGGACGACCCGCGAGGCGAGCTGTGCCGCGGGCAGGACGTGCCGGTGCTGGCCGTCGGCGCATCCGGGCAGCGGCTCATTGCCTGCCACCTGGCCGACCCGGCGGACGAGACTGATTCGCGGCAGCTCGTTTCGAATAAAAAAAGAGGAGACGTTCTAGGTTGACCCACGCAGACAGTGTCGTCCGGCCGACGTCCCTGGCACGTCCGCCGGCGCTGCGCCCAGGTGACCGCGTTGCCGTGCTGTCGATCAGCAGCCCGGCCAGTCCCGCGGAGCTTGCCGTCGGGCTTGACGCCCTCCGCTTCGCCGGCCTTGAGCCGGTCGTCTATCCGTCGGCGCACGACCAGGGCAGCATGCGACCTTACCTGGCGGGCGACGACGCGATGCGAGTCGCCGACCTGCGGGCGGCGCTCACGGACCCGGACATCGCCGGCATCATCTTCGCGACCGGCGGCTCCGGCTCGCAGCGCACCCTCGAGGCCTTCGACTTGGACCTGATTGCTGCGCATCCGCCGAAGGTCCTGGCCGGGTACTCGGACGTGACGGGAATCCTGGAGGCCGTGGGCCGCAGGCTTGGCTGGGCCTCGCTGATGAGCCCCATGGTGACCTCCGGCGGTCCGACGGGGCACTACTCGTTCGCCTCGATGCTGCGGGCGCTCATGCACCCCGAGCGGTCGACGGAGCTCAGCTATCCGGAGGCGACGACCCTGGTCGGCGGTACCGCGGCGGGCAGGACGATGGGCGGAAACCTGACGCTGCTTGCCTCCTCGATCGGCACGGCCACCTCGTGGCCCGCCGACGGCGGGATCCTGCTGGTCGAGGACGTGGACGAGCAGGAGTACCGGATCGACCGGATGCTCACGCAGCTGCGCCGCTCTGGCTACCTCGCCGGGGTGGCCGGCGTCGTGGCCGGGACTTTCGTCGGCTGCGGCGAGCCTGAGCTCATCCAGCAGATCCTGGCCGAGCGGCTCGGGGACCTCGGCGTGCCGATGATCGCCTGGGCGAACATCGGCCACGGCGGCTACTTCCAGACGTTCCCGATCGGCGTCGCCGCGGAGCTTGACGCCGACGCCAGGACACTGCGCCTGCTGGACCCGCCGCTGCGGCCGGCGGACGAGCAGCCGGGCCACTAAAGAAGGGGAGGCAGTCATGAAGATCTTGATCTCGGCCGACATGGAGGGCGCGACCGGCGTCACCTGGCCGGCCGACGTGGATCCGGGCACCGAGCAGTGGCAGCGGTGCCGGCGGATGTTCACCTCGGACGTGAACGCCGCCGTGGCCGGGTTCCTGGAGGCGGGCGCGGACACAGTCGTGATCAACGAGGCGCACTCAACGATGCGGAACCTGCTGCTCGAGGAGCTTGACGACCGTGCCGTCATGCTCACCGGCCGGCACAAGGACCTCAGCATGGTCGAGGGGATCCAGCACGGCGACGTGGACGGAGTCGCGTTCCTGGGGTATCACGCGCCGGCCGGCGCGGAGGGCGTGCTCGCGCACACCTACCTGGCGAACTCGATCACCGCGGTGCGGCTGAACGGCGTGCTGGCGAGCGAGGGACTGCTCAACTCGCATGTCGCGGCGCAGTACGGCACGCCGGTGATCCTGATTACCGGCGACGACCGCACCTGCGCGAATGCCGCCGGGTACGCGCCGGACGCGCCGGCGGTGGCGGTGAAGGACTGCGTCAGCCGGTACGCGGCTGTCTGCCGGCCGCCGGCGGTGACCGCGGCCGCGATCAGGAAGGCAGCGGCCGACGCGGTCGGGCTCGCCAGCCGGACGCAGCCGCTTCCCGGCGACGAGTTCCGGGTCGAGGTCGAGGTGGATGCCGCGCAGCTTGCCCAGGCCGCGGCGATCGTGCCGGGCGTGCGGCGGACCGGCGACCGCACCGTCGAGTACGACGCCACCTCTGCGTACCAGATGATCCGCTGCTTCAAGACCGTGACCACGATGATCTCAGCGGCGATGGAGGAGAAATTTGGCTGAGTCAGCCACGCTCGCTGCGCAGGAGGTAACCAGGATTGCCTCCGAGCTGATCGGGTTCGACACGACCAACCGCGGCGGCGGCGACTGCTGCGAGCGGAAGGCCGCCGAGCACGTCGCCGGGCTGCTGGCCGAGGCGGGCCTGGATCCGGTGCTGCTGGAATCGGCGCCGGGCCGGTCGAACGTGGTCGCGCGCGTCACCGGCGCCGATCCTGACCAGCCGGCGCTGCTGCTGCACGGCCACCTTGACGTCGTTCCCGCCGATCCGGCTGCCTGGTCGGTCGATCCGTTCGCTGGCGAGGTGCGCGACGGCGTCATCTGGGGCCGCGGCGCCATCGACATGAAGAACGCGGTCGCGGTGCTGATCGCGCTGGCCAGGGAGTGGTCGCGCAGCGGCCGCCGCCCGCAGCGCGACCTCGTGCTCGCGTTCACCGCGGACGAGGAAGACACCGCGGCGTACGGAGCCAAGTGGCTCGTGGACGAGCACGCGGACCTGTTCGCCGGGTGCACCGAGGCGATCGGCGAGTCCGGCGGGTTCACCTTCCACGCCAGGCCGGGGCTGCGACTGTACCCGGTGGCATCGGCCGAGCGCGGGACGGCCTGGCTGAAGCTCACCGCGCGTGGCACTGCCGGTCACGGCTCCAAGCCGAATGGCGCCAACGCCGTCGTCCGGCTCGCGGAGGCGGTCACCAGGATTGCCGACTACCAGTGGCCGCTGCGCCTCATCCCGACCGTGCGGGCCGCCGTCGACGCTATCGCCGAGGCCATCGGCTCGACCGTCCCTGACGACCCG
>Ga0187783_10001750_pt1 | contig 16087 bp, 18 predicted proteins | sample 1015_SJ02_MP02_2_FD_132471 | JGI IMG/M metagenome (GOLD analysis project Ga0187783, IMG submission 132471) | Tropical peat soil microbial communities from peatlands in Department of Meta, Colombia - 1015_SJ02_MP02_20_MG | ecosystem: Environmental > Terrestrial > Soil > Wetlands > Peat | place... | reverse complement strand
TCCCCGGAACGGATTGGGAACGGGCAGAAACAGCGGCATTTCCCCCCCGAAGTGTCTAACTTCCGGCGATACCTTTGTTAACCAGGACCTTCACCTCAGCCCGAAGATTCTCGGCCCGACCAGCCACAGTCTTATTTGATGCCACCGTATGGGTTTCACCAGATGCTCCGGGAGCCAGGGCTCTTGGCGTATGCCCACTGGCGCCAGCCTGTACTACTGCCCTGCCGGGGAATATGCGACTTCTCCTCGACCGTGCAACCCAAGATTCCGGTCATAATCATTGCCTAAAGCTGCCGTCGTCGAGTGTTCCTTAAGGCGTGCCTCGTGCCGGCATGGCAAGAGAAGGTTTAAGATAAGCCTGTCACGAGTGCCAGCCCTCGAAGGATAGCTGTCAAGTTTTACTTTCGAAGCTGACATCTTTGTCAGTATGAGGATTGGACTAATCTTTCTACCATCCGTTCGTTACTTGCACCTCCACCCCAAAGGTTCTTGGAGCGTGCCGATGAAACCCGAGGTGACGGCAACGAATTGCGCTTACCAGAAAGTTGGCGGCTAGTGACGTACGCAAGCCCGCTCCACAAAAGTTGGCAGACGGCAACCGATCGTCCATTTGCAGGCCACTTGATTTCACCGCTTTTTGCGGGGTTGGCAGAAGCCGAACTCGATGCCGTTTTATCCGCAGCCAACCATCAGGTGTTCCCAGCCAAGACGGTAGTGACCGAGGAAGGTGATCCCGCTAACCATTTTTTCTTGCTGGTCTCTGGGCGTGCGCGATATTTCTTTCTAACTCAGCAAGGCAAGAAGGTGATTCTTCACTGTCTCGTGCCGGGAGAGAGTCTAGGTGGGCTCGCGCTTGTGTCTGAGCCGATGTGCTACGCGGTCAGTTCGGAAACCGTAACGCAAACATCCACGTTGGTGTGGGAGCGGGCCACGCTTCGCAGGTTTCTTGTTCAATATCCAAAGCTTCTCGACAACGCGTTGTCGGTGATGGCAAAGTACCTGGTCCTCTACCGCATCGAGCATGCAGCATTGATCTGCGAGAACGCCCGACAGCGTCTTGCCACCGCGGTGAGTGATTTGGCCAGATGCACTGGGCTTCCTACTGCAAAGGGCATCGAACTGAATGTCACGAATGAGGAATTGGCTAACGCCGCCAACATTTCGAGTTTTACGGCCAGCCGCCTGCTTAATGATTGGCAACGAAAAAACCTGATTTCCAAAAAGCGTGGCCGCATCCTGGTGTTCTCTCCAGACAAGCTCATTTCACAGGCCGCATAGTGCCGGCAGCGCGTTTGAGAAACTGCATTCACACCGGATCGTTCATCAAGAGTTCGTTACATTTTCTTATCAGACATGATCAACAATCACGGCAGTTTGAGATTTTCCTCTCGAGCGGGTTGACTAGGACTGCCCTGTTCCGGACGCACATCCGGTAGTTTTACCAGTTCCTCTGTTGGTTCGAATCTTATTCAATTGTGCCGAGCCTTACGTCGCCCTTTCTCAATCTCCCGCCGTCCCCGACACTGCGCGAGGCTCATGTTGGTCGGGGATATCCTCCATGTGGCCCCGCGCCTCCGGGCGCGGGGTTCTCTCCCTTCCGCCAAGAAAGGGGATGAGTTTTGATGTCCGGTTGAGTGCTTATGCAAGAAGCAGTGCGCTGTAGGACTTAACAGTTCCGAAATCACCGCATTTGGGATACTGGCAATGCGACACGTCGGGATAGAACACGACCACGGCTGCGCCGGATTGCGGAATCCGGTCGAAGGCGAACGCGATTCCGGTCTGAAGCCAAACACCATTCCGCTGTGATTCCGAACTGCATTCCGGTCTGAAGGCGAACACCGTTCCGGCGGGAAGGCGAACACTCTTGTCTCGTCTACCGGAATAGGGTTGGGCTTGGAGCGGAATGTTTTCCACAAGCGAAGAGCAGCAGAGGCAGCGACCGCTGGACAATCACCCGGCATCGAACTCCACAAGCGAAGGAGATCGAGGGTGTGTTCGCCTTCACCGGAACACCGTTCGGCTTCCCGCTGGTATCACCGTTCACCTTCACCGGAATCCGCCGGATAGCATCATTTAGGTTTGTTCGTAGCCTCAAGTCCTTTTGAAGCCCGAAATGGCTCGCGCAGCGGGTAGGCCGATCAAGTGCGCTCGCCGTCCCATTTGCTCGTAGGATCCATGACGATTCATTGGATGGAACTGACGCTCTGCGAGGACAAGGCATAGCAGGGCATCGGTGTCTTCGAAAGTGACGCCAGGGGTGGGGCGTTCTTCGAGTAATTGATTCCGTATTGAGTACCTATAATTTTTCCTTTCTTGTCCAACACATAATGTTTCGAGATCTCTTCCAAGGTTTGCATACAGTGCTCGTTCTTGACAGCATGGAAGTTGTATACGTGAAAATAATCGAAGGCCGACCGCGGTATCTGAGGTTCATACAGAAAGAAGGTGTAGCGCAAAATCACAAGTTGGGGTTCAGGATACGAGTTGATTTGAAAAATGTAGGATTGGCGGTTCGAGCCAAAAGAGGTTAATGGCGGGCCATCGATGCGGGCTACAAATCTGCCAGTCAGCGACGATTGTGCCTCCATTGCTTTTGTGCTGGCACCGAATGCAGCACTCGAACCCATCTGCAACACGATGCAGAGTAGGATTCTAGTTTTGGCCGACCTCCACATTGCGAAGCTGAAAAGCGCCTTCTTCATTGAGGTTCCCGACCCCTTCGGCAATCTCGACAGAATGCAGTTTCAGAATTTCCATCATTTTCCTGGCAAACGGCATTGGAAAGAACCGATGATAGAAACAGCATTCCCACGCACACACTGGTCAAAGTGTCAGTTTCGAATGGAAGATTTGACAGGCAAGGGGGTGTTGCGGGCGGCATACTCACCGAGCCACCTGGCGGCTGAATGTCCCCTACCCTGCTTTACACCGTATGGAAGGCGTGGGAGCGTTGGTAGAGTTGAAACGGACGCGAGTGTGGAATGCGTCTCCAACTGATTAACAAGGCCGTTGCCGAACGGCTACGACATGATTCTTAACTGCGTATTGCACTAATTCCGCTGAGCTCTTGGCATTCAATACTTCCATGATTCGATACTTGTGAAATGCCACCGTTCTTGTTGTGAGATTTAAGACGCTGGCCACCTCCTTCATGGACTTTCCTTCCGCCAGTAGCTGCAGTACTTCACGCTGCCTTCCGGTAAGACGCTGTTCCTTTATGGTTTCCTTATCCTGCCGCAAGAGGAAATCGATAGTATCTTTCGCAATCGTCGGAGAAAGATAGGTCTGACCTTTAAGGGCTTCCCGCACCGCCAGTAAGAGTTCGGTCGCAGCGCAGCTCTTCAATAGATAGGAAGATGCACCCCGCCGGAATGCTTCGGCTGCCAAATCCGCGTCCTCGGTCATCGTCAGGTAAACCAACTTAACCCAAGGCAAGATCTCCTTGCACTGTTGACCCGCATCCAGACCGTTCAACAGAGGCATGCCCACATCAATGACCAAGACCTGCGGCTTCAAAGTCGTGGCGGCCTCGACCAGAGCCCGACCATCACCGACGGTTGCCACGACGTCATATTCCGCTTCCAGCAGCTTTTTGCATGCCTCTGCCACGAGCATGTGATCATCGGCAATCACGATTTTTGGGCGGCTTCTCTCCATCGTGTTTCCTCCGGCGTCGGTTATGGCCTTCGTGGTTCGGTTGAATCCCCACCCTCCAGGATGACGCAACGGCCAATACATACCCTACCTAGAAACATTACTACTGGCAAAAGTACTAGTGCTTGGAACACTGGCTGCGGCGGCCTCACGATCTGCGAGACGAGCAAAAAGCTGATGAAGGCAACGGCGGGGAACTTCGGCGTTCATCAATCCATTCCAAACGAATGCCCGAACGAGCCAAACCGGAGATCCTCAAACAGGAACCTAAAAGGTATCACCGCCGATCTCGAGTGGACACGCTCGATGTTCGACAGGATTCCTCGTGTAGAAATCGGCTCTGCACGAGGCTGGCTATTTTGCGGTCGGAAACTGAGCATTTTAACAGTCGTGGGGACAATTGCACGGATGCTAGAAAAGTACCCGCAGCCGCTGTGAACGGATTCCTGACCCAAGCGGGCAAAACGATAGCATGGTTCGCCATGATACATGGTGCTTTCTTCTTCGCCCTTAGCGTGGGATGAGGACTCGCATAGGATGTGAGGCAGCCCCGCTTGCGCACCCCGAAGGTCTTGAAGGTGCTGCAGAATTGGCGCTCCATCCCGACCAAAGAGAAGGAGCGCTGACAGTTTTTCCGACAACACAAAGCGGGGCTGACGGATCAGCGCCGCAAAAGGAGAGGGACCATGATACGCACGAACCATGTAAGGCAAAGAGGGGGCAAACGCGCGATCCGCAGTCTGCTGCTGATTGGTTTGTTGACACTAGGAAGCACTGCAAGCTTCTCGCGCGGGCCAAAGCCGGAGACCATCGAGGCCAGCGCTTTCGGTACCGGCACCCAGCTCGGCGCTGTAATCGGAGTCACGCTTGAGATTTACGACTTTTCGACTCCCGAGGACAGGCAGATCCTCATGCAAGCGTTCGAAAAGGGCCAGAATCAGGGGTTGGTGAATGCGCTGACGAAGATGAAAGCGGTCGGTCACTGCTCGATTACCGGGACCCTGGGATACGACGTTAGCTACATCCGTATGGTCCCGACTGCAACTGGGCGGAAGATTGTTTTTGTAACAAACCGCCAGATCAGGTTTTCGGAAGCCTATTTCGACACTCAAAGTCAGTCCTTCAATTTGACCGCAGGAGAATTTGATTTAAACGACTCGGACAAGAATAAGAGCACAGGGGTTTTGTATCCCGCTACGCAACTCATCATCGATAAGCAAGGACAGTTGCAGTTCGATCTGCGCGAGAATCCGTGGAAACTGGTTGACATTCTCGACTGGAAAGGAACGCCCGGCGTGAACTAGGCGTCATGGTGACCTATGAGAACCCCGAACGATTTCGTTGGTCGATACAGCTTGTTATTCCTGATGCTGATTCTCGTCACCGGCTCTGTCCCCGCGGCGGGAAATGATGACAAATACATTTGCTCCGAGCCGAACCCGGAGAGCCTGTGCACACCCGCAAACACTTGCGGATCGGTCGCCGCTCCGTGTGTTGTAGACGTGAAGCGGACCGCTGCTTCCGCTTCGGTCACGCCAACGATTCCAGACGCGAAGTCCAATATGCCTTTTTGCGTGAAGAGCGGGACGACGATAACCTGGAAGAGCTTGTCGAAGGATACGGGTTTTGTGCTGGATTTCGGGCCTTCGACTCCGTTCGCGCGAGGAACGATTCTCGGCGGTTCCGACCGGTCTGCTTCAGTGGTGGCAAAAAAACAGGGGTGTTATAAGTTCTCCGCTGGAGCATGCGTGTCCGGCGCCACTTACGGAATGTGTGCGTCTGTGGATTCGGAGCTGGTTGTTACTGGTGGCGGCAAATAAAAGGATGCTCGCCAGCAGTTGGCTGGTCCGAGTGCGAACCGAAGAAGGAGGATGGAAGGATCGTTCTTGATCAGCCAACACGATCGATCCGCATGTCTTTACAGACAACCGCCTGAGCGCGCGAGGAACACGATCGAGCGGTACCCCTCGACCGCAGCCCTCAGGAAGCGTATTTCGGGAGGGAAAGGATTTCCTATCAACAAGCGCTCTGCTTGGAGAAGAAGTGTGAGTTGCTCGATCTAGATAATGTGGTGCTTCATGGCGTATCGCAGCAATTCGGTGTTGGTCCTGAGACCCAAGCTCTCCATGATCTTATACTTGTGAAAAGCAATCGTTCCCGGTTTGATATTCAAAAGGCTGGCGATCTCCTTCATCGATCTTCCTTCCGCCAGCAGTTGCAAGACTTCGGCCTGCCTGGCGGTCACGCGCTTTTCCGCCTGGGAGGATTTGTCCTTTTTCAAAAGAAGCTCGACCGTATCTCTCGTAATCGATGGGGAGAGGTAAGATTCGCCCTTCAAGGCGTGCCGGATGGCCGTGATCAGTTCTTCGGCAGCAGAATCCTTAACTACATATCCTGAAGCGCCGCGACGAAAGGCTTCGGCTGCCACGTCAGCCTCAGCGTTCATGGTGAGGTACACAAGCTTGATTGCCGGGTTCGCACGTTTCAGCTGTTCGCCGGCATCCAGCCCGTTCAGCTGAGGCATGGCGATGTCTACAATGACGACATTGGGCTTCAGCTCTGACGCTACTTCAAGCAAGGCGCGCCCGTTGTTGACGATGGCCACGACCTCAAATTCTGGTTCCAGCAAGCTTTTGCATGCTTGCGCCAATAGCACATGGTCATCCGCAATCAACAGGCGCGCTCTAGGCCGGCGTTCCATAATGACAGCTTTATTATCTGGGCGAGCCAGAGCCCACTCGGGGCTGATCAACCCTTGAGTGCGTCGCGTCAAATCAACCATAAAAGCTAAGCGATAGCTTTTCTTTGAACGCACTGTTGGCTCACAGAGATGACGCTGTGGCCGCATTCACACGAGGATCGTATTGCCGTTAGTTGTTGTGAGCAACTGTCCCTTTTGACAGTAAACGACGCGAAAGAAGACTAGTTAGAGCCTCTATGCTGCCAAAACAGGACGTAACTGCTCCCGATGACTAAAGAATTGTTGTGACAACCGCCGGGTCGTCCAGGCGCGCTGCATCGCTTTCGACCCAAGCCTGGAGGCTATAATGGGCACTCGCATCGGTATGATTTCTGCGACGAGAACTTGCCCTTCGGAAATTCAATCGTCTGTTGGTGGTGATGGTATGGCGAAGTGCATCTCGCCTGCGAATTGCCAATCTGCAGCACCACGGGTCACTGGGCACCAGTTCGGGCGTGAAGACAACCTTGAAATCTTCGGCGAGGGCCGCCTCGGGAATGGGCCATTCCGTTAGCGTACAGAGGCAATTCAGCGAAAGTGAAATTTAATGGTTGTGCAGATCAACACTTTACGAGAATGGATCGGAAGAACTGAGTCGTTGAGCGACCAGGTGACTCCAGCGCCCATAGCAGCCTTAGCAGCCACATTGGACCGGGAGTCGCTCGAGCTGAAACCCGGCGACCTGCTTCCACCGTTCTGGCATTGGTTGTATTTTCTGCCAATTCATCGGCAGTCAGAGCTGGACCAAGACGGGCATCTACAACGCGGTGAATTTCTGCCACCTGTTCCCCTGCCTCGTAGAATGTGGGCGGGCAGCCGGCTAGAGTTTCATAGGCCGCTCAGAGTAGGGGACAGGATTTCGCGGGCCTCCCTAATTGCAGACGTAACGTACAAAGAAGGACGAAGTGGCCCGCTTGTTTTCGTGACCGTTCGCCACCAGATCAGCAATACCGAAGGACTTGCCGTCACGGAACACCAGGATCTGGTCTTTCGGGAGAATCCGAAAGGCGGTGACCCAGCGCCCGCCTGCAAAACCAGACCTCGAGATTCGCAATGGCAGCGGGTGATCTGCCCTGACCCCATTATGCTGTTTCGATATTCTGCCCTCACCTTCAACGCACATCGCATCCATTACGATCGTCGTTACGCGGTGGAAGTCGAGGGATATCCGGGACTGGTCGTTCACGGTCCTTTGATCGCTACTCTTCTCTTGGAGCTCCTTCATCGGAACTTCCCGGGTGCAGTCATGCATCGCTTTACATTCCGCTCCATCCGTCCCCTGTTCGATACGGCTGGTTTCTCTGTGTGCGGACGCCTTGCCGCGGAAAAGAACGTCGAGCTTTGGGCCCAAGATAGCGAAGGTTGTCTGGCCATGGAGGCAACTGCAGCAGTCGCGTAACCGACCTTCGCCCGGCGATCCTAATGTGAAAGGCTTCTCCGTGTTAAATGTGAAAGATCAGCATCAGGACATTCGGAGGGCAGTGCGAGAGTTGTGCGCTGAGTTTCCGGATGAGTACTTTCGCCGAAAGGACGAGGAACGCGCATATCCAGACGAATTTGTAACGGCACTCACGAAAGCGGGCTGGTTGGCTGCTTTGATTCCGGAAGAATATGGTGGTGCCGGCCTTGGGTTGACAGAGGCATCCGTCGTTATGGAGGAGATTAATCATTGCGGGGGAAACTCGGGTGCCTGCCACGGCCAGATGTACAACATGGCGACGCTGCTGCGGCATGGATCGGAGGCGCAGAAGCGTAAGTACCTGCCGAAGATTGCCAGCGGAGAGTTACGTCTCCAGTCTATGGCTGTCACGGAGCCAACCACTGGAACGGATACGACCAAGATCAAGACTACGGCGACCAAGAAGGAGAACCGATATGTAATCCGCGGACAGAAAGTGTGGGTTTCCCGGGTACAGCACTCTGATCTGATGGTTCTGTTAGCAAGAACAACCCCCCTGGCCGAGGTGAAAAAGAAATCGGAGGGGATGTCCATTTTCCTGGTGGACATTCGCGAGGCGATGGGCAACGGACTTTCGATTGCTCCGATTCGCAATATGGTGAATCACGAGACGAACGAGCTCTATTTCGACAGTTTGGAAATTCCGGCAGACAGCCTTCTAGGGGAAGAGGGAAAGGGATTCCAATACATCTTGGACGGACTGAATGCAGAGAGAGCGCTCATCGCAGCCGAGTGCATTGGAGATGGGTATTGGTTTATCGAAAAGGTTGTCAAGTACACAAGCGAAAGGGTTGTGTTTGGCCGACCCATTGCGCAGAACCAAGGAGTGCAATTTCCAATCGCCAAGGCATACGTGAACCTGGAAGCGGCAAACCTCATGCGATACAAAGCTTGTGAACTATACGATGCGCAGCAACCTTGCGGTGCGGAAGCGAACATGGCGAAGCTTCTGGCCGCCGATGCTTCCTGGGAAGCCGCGAATGTCTGCCTGCAATTTCATGGCGGGTTCGGTTTTGCGTGCGACTATGATGTGGAGCGCAAGTTCCGCGAAACGCGGCTCTACCAGGTTGCTCCGGTTTCAACGAACTTAATCCTGTCATTCGTCGCAGAGCACGTCCTCGGTCTGCCGCGATCATTCTGATTGCAGTTCTATGCGCCCCCTGGACGACATCACGGTGATTGCCCTTGAGCAGGCTGTGGCAGGTCCGTTCTGCACTCGCCAGCTGGCAGATTTGGGCGCTCGTGTGATCAAAATCGAGCGTCCCGGAACAGGCGACTTTGCACGTTCGTATGACGAACGGGTACGTGGACTCGCCTCCTATTTCGTGTGGGTGAACCGGTCCAAAGAGAGCCTTACGTTGGATGTCAAGCATCCGGCAGGGGCAGAGATTCTTCGGAAGCTACTCAAGAAGGCCGACGTATTCTTGCAAAATCTTGCCCCCGGGGCTGCCGCTCGTCTCGGCTTCTCCTACCAAGCTCTGCGCGAATCCCATCCCAGACTGATTGTGTGCGATGTGTCCGGGTACGGTTCGGAGGGTCCCTATCGTGATAGGAAAGCCTATGACTTGCTGATCCAGAGCGAGTCCGGCTTTTTATCCATTACCGGCACGCCTGACGAGCCCGCCAAAGCAGGATGCTCGATCGCTGACATCTCGGCTGCCATGTATGCCTACAGCAATATCCTCGCGGCACTACTGCAACGGCAGAAGACGGGCTCTGGTTGCCACGTTGACATTTCGCTCCTGGAAAGTATGACAGAGTGGATGAGTTATGCCCTTTATTACGGATTTGATGGTGCATCGCCGCCACCGCGAACCGGAGCCGCACACGCGACAATTTATCCTTACGGACCGTTCCGTACCGCTGACGGAAAAACGATTATGCTCGGTCTGCAAAATGAGCGCGAGTGGCTGTCGTTCTGCAACAACGTTCTCGAGCAGCCCGCCCTTGCGACGGACCCACGTTTCTCGTCCAACTCACGGCGGGTCGCCGCCCGCGCGGAGCTACAAACAATCATCCTAGACGCATTTTCCGGATTCTCGGCGGAGCAAGCCGTTGAACGCCTCGATGCGGCTGGAATTGCGAATGCGCGCCTCAAAGATGTGCACGACGTCTGGAGACATCCGCAGCTGAACACACGATGGACTAGCGTGGAGACCTCGGTAGGGACGATTCCCGCACTGCTACCGCCAGGTGCTCCGCAAGCCTTTACACCGCGGATGGATCCGGTGCCGGCACTTGGGGAACATACCAACAAAATTCTTGCTGAACTTGGGTATGACCAGAACGAGATCCTGGAGCTCCACCGCGAACGTGTTGTGTAATTTCAATCGCCGAGGCGATGTGTGAGGAATGGATCTCAGAGCGCCCTGCTCGCCGAGTTCGCTGCCCATCTGAGGTTTGCGGACATTCCGGAGTCTGTGTCGCGGCGCAGCGAAGATTTGTTTCTTGATTGGTTCGGATCGGCATTGGCAGGGAAAGGCGCGCGTCCGGTCGAAGTGATCGAGGGTTTCGCAAAGCAGATGGCTGGCGGTGCCAATGGGCGTTCTGAAGTGCTCATCCAGCGCCGATTTACCACCCCGCTTTTTGCCGCCATGGTGAATGCGGCTGCCTCTCACTTCATGGAGCAGGACGATGTGCATTGCGGCGCCGTCTTCCATCCGGGAACCGTGGTCTTCCCGCCCGCTTTAGCAGTTGCGCAGGAAATCGGAGCTTCTGGGCGGAGTCTGCTGACGGCCAGTGTGGCCGGTTACGAGGTTGGAATCCGCGTTGGTGAGTTTCTGGGCCGATCTCATTACGAGACTTTTCACACCACCGGTACAGCCGGCGCACTCGCGGCTGCAGCCGCTGTGGGCAATTTGCTGCGGATCACTCCTGCTCAGATGTTGGATGCCTTCGGCTCGGCCGGTACGCAAGCTGCTGGCTTATGGGAATTCCTGAGGGATGGGGCTGATTCCAAACAACTGCACACCGCCAAGGCTGCGGTGAATGGTTTAATCGCTGCCTACCTCGCGAAAGAAGGGTTCACTGGGGCCAGCCAGATACTGGAGGGACCGAAGGGAATGGCATCAGGAATGTCTCGCGATGCCGATCCGCAAAAGTTGACGGAGCGCCTCGGGGAACGTTGGGCTACGGCTGAGACGTCCTTCAAGTATCACGCTTCTTGCCGCCACACCCATCCCGCCGCTGATGCGCTGTTGAATGTAATCGGTACACATCGGCTGGGTTGGAACCAGATCGCCGAGGTAACAGCGCACGTGCATCAGGCTGCGATTGATGTACTCGGAGCGGTAACGAATCCGCTGACCGTTCATCAGGCTAAGTTTTCTATGGGAACCGTCCTGGGCTTGCTTGCCGTTTTTGGGCGTGCTGGTGTTCAGGAGTTTGAGAGTCATTGGAACGAGCCTCGAGTTCTCGCCTTTCGAGAGCGTGTGGGGATGCGTTTGGATGACGAAGTAAATCGCGCCTATCCCGTCCGCTGGATCGGTAAGATCACGGTCACTACATCGGACGGGCGGACGCTCGAAGGCCGCGTCGATAAACCCAAAGGGGATCCCGAAAATTCGCTCAGCCGCGCCGAGTTAGAGGAGAAGGTGATGCGGCTCGGTGTATACTCCCATGCCGCTAACGAACGGGAAATAAAAGCTGCGTTTGCGCAGATCTGGGACCTTTCGAATGTGCCGAATGTTGGACCGTTCTTGCCGCAGGTTCGATAACTCCGATGCAGCCTTCGATGGTGCGCTCGTATCTGTTCGTTCCCGGAAATCGTCCCGATCGGTTCGCAAAGGCATTCGCGGCCGGTGCTGATGCGGTGATCATCGACCTCGAGGATGCGGTCCCTCCGGCACAGAAGGTCGAGGCGCGAAAGGCAACTGCCAATTGGCTTTCGGCCGGGAAAGCGACTCTGGTGCGTATCAATGGTGCCGACTCAGAGTGGTTTCAAGATGACCTCGAACTTTGCATGCTACCGGCGCTTGCGGGAGTTGTGCTTCCCAAGGCCGAGCGCCTAGCAGATCTCGCGCAGCTGCGGGAAAAGCTTACCGCTGCCGCACCAATCCTTCCGCTCGTCGAGACGGCACAAGGCTACTGGAATGCGCCATCTCTGGCCCGAGCGCGATCCGTGCAGCGCCTGATCTTCGGAGAGATCGATTTCCAGCTGGATCTCGGTATCGGCAGTGGTGACGAGGAACTTTTATCGTTCCGCTCGCATATCGTTCTGATTTCTCGCGTCGCTGGCATCCAGGCTCCTGTAGCTGGAATCAATGCTGACCTTGACGATCTAGAGAAGCTCAGGGCCGATACCCTGCGCAGCCGCCGCCTCGGATTCGGTGGAAAACTCCTGATTCATCCTAAGCAAATCCCCGTCGTGCATGCTTGTTTCCAGCCCACTGCGGAGGAGCTTGACTGGGCAAAGCGAGTACTGGAAGCGGCAGCCGAATCTGGTGGGGCCGCCGTCGCCATGAACGGGGAGCTGGTGGATCGTCCGATTATTCGAAAAGCCCGAAGAATTTTACGAGACGCCGAGCGCGGCTCAGGCAAGCCCGTTTAGCGGTCCCTCTTTGTGCCGAACCCAATCGGCAAACACCTTGAGGCGATGCCGGATTTGAGATCGATCCTCCGCCAGCAACCTCGATCAAGAGTTTAGGTGCTTGAGGTGCGGCGGCCTAGGTTCAATTCACGAAGCGATGACCGGATCTTAGCCGCAGCGTCATTTGGTGTCTTCGCGATATTGTTTGCCGCTATCACTTCGACCGACACATAACCTTGATATCCCGTAGCTCGCAGGCCGCGCAGGAATGCCACAAGATCAACCTCGCCTAGCCCGGGCAACAACCGCTCATCGCTCCGTGCCGTCGCTGGTCCTTTGCCCTTTATTACGTCACTCAGGTGCACATGCACGATCTGGGTTGCTGTCAAGGCGGCAATTTCGAATTCACCGACGTTGCTCGTATACGTGTGCAGTGAATCCAGAACCAAACCGACCGTCGAAATCCCAACCTTATCGATGAAGGCCAGGGTTCGCTCCAGAGTGAAGATAAATGGGTTTGTGCCGAACGGATTGCTGCCCTCGGCCCGCAGGTGATGCGGTCCGAGCCATTCCACACCGACACGGATACCATGGTCGTCAAGCAAGCGGGCAATTTCACGCAGACGATCCGTCAGCATATTTTCAAATTTGCCGGGATCGGAATCGACGGCCGGAGGTAGATACGTATAGCAGCGCAGGATGCCAAGTGCGTGAGCGAACCTCGCGAGGTTTGCCAGCGTCTTCAGCGACTGCCGAAATCGTTCCTCGTCCTTGCGCCACTCGACTCCTGCCAGACCCATTTCCGGAGCCAATCCAAAGATGACTGGCGCAATGTCTTTTTCATCCAGCGCATCTTTGAGTGCCACCGGCCCGCCCATTGATTGCGCGGTTCTCATTGCCGCGCCCAGGCTCGGAATATCGATACCATCGAATCCGTGACGCGCAGCCAGATCTGCGTATTCGAGGATGGACATGGTTTCTGCGCCGACACAGGAGGCGTTCAGCGAAGTACGAATTGCAACATCTTTGGTCAACCGTCGGCACCATCTCTTCCTGTAAGTGTCGGCATCAGCAAGGCTTGACAAGCTTGAAGATCGCACTCTGGTCGAGGTGACGCAAACCAAGATTGGCGACCTCGTCAAATCGCTCAGCCGCTAGCTGGGTCAGGGGCATCTCCAATCCGATTGCTTTCGCCAGGGATAAAGCCTGGTGCATGTCCTTGCGCTGCACCTCGATCGTCGCACCCGGTGCATAATCCCCTCGAATCATCCTCGAGCCATGTTCACGCAAAACACGGGAATCAGCAAACCCTCCTCGCAGCGCCTCGCTGGCCTTGCTGATGTCAACTCCCGCTCGGCAAATCAGCCCAAATGCTTCTGCCACGGCAGCGATGGTCAGCCCGACGATGACTTGATTGGCAGCCTTCGTAGCCTGTCCTGCGCCGACTGGACCGAGGTGGGTTACATGCGTTCCCAGGACGGAGAAAATGGGCATGGCACGCTGCAACTGAGACTCCTCACCGCCGACCATGATGGTTAAGGTTCCCTCCGCTGCTCCCCGCGCTCCCCCTGAGACCGGCGCATCGAGATAAGCGACGTTCTGTGTTGCTGCTAAATCGGCAAAACCGCGGGTGGCGGCGACATCCGTTGTTCCCATATCAATGACCAAGGATCCTGGCCGAAGCGCGCCAAGAACTCCCTGTTCCCCTGCGAGCACGTCACGGACAGAGGCCGCATCAAACAGAGTCAGGATCAGAACCTCGGCATTTCTAGCGACCTCACGGGGGGTTCTAACCCCGCGCAATCCATGGCTGACCATCTCCGCCACGCTGGCCTGATTGCGACTGGTGACAAAGACCTGAGCTCCAGCACGGTGAAGCCGAAGCGACATGGGCCGCCCCATGTTTCCCAGCCCGACCCAGCCGACGTTCATGTTCTTGAGCATGATGTTTGTAGCGGGAGTCTCAGCGTCAACTCGTCGCTTCTGCCTCCGTAAGAGCTTCTCAGTAGAAGTACGCCACGCCCGTACGCCGTGGAACCGGTAAAAATCGTGCAATCATGTGAGTCGGCCACGAAGTACTGAGGGGACGTGGTTCGTGTCGCTTGAGGGGAAATTCCCCGGCGACATCGGCCACACACGGCCAGGACTCTTCAATGATCCCTCTGCGGCGAGAATATTCCGTGGCATCCACACATTCTTGAGCTTCAACTTGGATGTCAGATGAAAAGCCGCATCCGAGGCAACCGCGCAAGCGACATGTTCTTGCAAGAGAAGATGATCATCGAGGTCCCCGTCGTAACAGGCTGCCCATTCACTTTGGTCGGTAAGGCAATTGACCAAGCGCGCCGTAATGCGCACCCGCATTGCGGATTGCAGGACAGCACCTTCCAGCACGCGATCTGCGCCGAGTTCTTGTCCGATTCGGGCCAGCGACTTGCCCGCACCTTTGTACTGCATGCTGGTGGTCCGCGAGACGACGCGCAACAAACTATTCATCGCGAGATACGTAATGAGGAGTTCGGTAATTCCATCGGCGAGAGGATCTTGGTTCTGCATGCAACTCAGGTTTTGGAACGGGAGCACCGCTAAGACAATGGGCTGGACGCCATTCTTCGTGGGGATGATCCCTGATCCATTGGGGCTGGCTTCTCTCCGGCCCTGCTCGCGGATCGCATTTACTCGTGCGATGAAGCGGTAGCCACGTCGATGGACGGTCTCGATGAAACGTGGGCACCTGGCATCTTCGCCGAGGATCCTGCGGATCTGGCGGACACAAAAGTTAAGCCCTGCATCAAAATCTACAAAAATCCCGCTGTTCCAAACCTGACGGGTGATTTCCTCTCGTGTGACGATCTGGCCAGATTTAGCAACCAGCAAAGAGAGGACTTTGAGGGGCTGCGGTTGCAGGGTCACGCGCGTATCACCGAATCGCAGCTCGCCACTGGCGACATCCAGTTCGAAGGCGTCGAAGTGAAATAAACTTTCCCTGGCAGACTCGTTGATGCTCCTTTTATCTTTGGCCATAGACGGTGAGGCCCCTTTGGAAGGAGTTCTTAAATCGAACCGCTTCGAGCGTCCGGATATCATACCATCGGATATATCAATTAACTCTAATTCCTTTGCTTCTAACTTCGAGCTCTCGGGCTAATGTTGTCAGCAACGGCAGTTCTGGTATGATCATCGGACGAATTTCAAGCGCCGGTCGGTCCCAGAGAACGAAATCATGAGGAGGCCTTGTGGCTGATAAGGTTATCGTTACTGCCGCCATCACAGGCTCGATTCACACGCCCACGATGTCTCCGTATTTGCCATTTACTCCGGATGACATTGCGCGGCAGGCGATTGAGGCTGCACAAGCTGGCGCGGCTATTCTTCACTTGCACGCCCGCGATCCTCGGACCGGGTGCCCCACGGGCGACCCGGATGTCTACATGCAGTTTCTTCCCCAGATCAAAACCTGTACGAACGCCGTTATCAACATCACCACGGGAGGCAGTTTGTACATGGACCTCGATCAGAGATTGGCAGCCGCCTTGCGGGCGAAGCCTGAAATGGCTTCTTTCAACATGGGCTCGATCAATTTCTCCATCCATCGCCTGGCCAAACGCTATCAGAACTGGAAATACGACTGGGAGGAGTCCTTTCTCGCGCAGACCGAAGGCAATATTTTTCGCAATACCTTCATCGACATGAAGCGTGTCGT
>Ga0187783_10001749_pt1 | contig 16098 bp, 20 predicted proteins | sample 1015_SJ02_MP02_2_FD_132471 | JGI IMG/M metagenome (GOLD analysis project Ga0187783, IMG submission 132471) | Tropical peat soil microbial communities from peatlands in Department of Meta, Colombia - 1015_SJ02_MP02_20_MG | ecosystem: Environmental > Terrestrial > Soil > Wetlands > Peat | place... | reverse complement strand
AATGCTCTGCATGGAACGACACCTCGACTTCTGAACTTATCTGCGGGCTTGCCGAGGCTATGACTCCGCGACAAGCTTCGCCTGTCAGGAGTCATCAGCTGTTCCCGGCTCAAAGGTGGGACAGCGGTTAGCGGTGAACTCCTTCACCGTTGCGACTGTGGTAATTATAATGGATTGAGGCTCCCCAGCAAGTCATCGTCAAGAGCTACCTTACGGGAATCAAGTTTAGACATAGTGCTCGATCCCGTCGCCGTTTAGTATGCGAAGAAAGGGAGAGAGTGATCATGTCCACCCCGATTCGCCAACTAGAGCAAAGACCTGAGAGCCAGCAGCTCGGTGATGAACCAATCAAGGAACAACTCGCGAACATCCAAATGTCTCTCGAGAAGATTGCCTTGACCTTGGAACATATGAACAGCGCGATGCAGAAAATCGTTGAAGGCCCATAGGTCTCTTCGCCATATGGGTGCAACTTAGACGCCCACGTTCGCGAGAGCACGCGGTAGGCACTCTAGCCTCCTCATCGAAATTGTAGGTTGATGTCGGTTCGAGTTGTTCCTTCGCTAGCTAGACTGGATGGTAATCGCCTCAGCTGCTCCTGCCATGCTACCGTGCTATTCATAACTCCGGGTAAACCGCCTTTCCGCTAAATGCTTGGAAACATGGTTGGGTCCGGCTCGCTTTCGCCGCCCCTGCACGTTCGGGTCCGCCCATCGGCCGTCGGGCTCGAGCGTCGAGGAGTTGTTGCTACCGACTGATACAGCAAACATCTGATTGTGCTGGCCAGGTCTTGCCACATAGCATGAAGACTGGATAAGGATTGAGTGCCACAACCTTGTAAGGAATCTGCGGTGATTGGAATTGAGAATCGCTCAAATCGCGCCACTGTACGAGTCCGTGCCGCCCCGAAAGTACGGCGGGACTGAACGCGTTGTCTCCTGGCTGACGGAAGAACTAGTTCGCCAAGGGCATAGTGTCACATTGTTTGCCAGCGGAGACTCGCTTACGACCGCAAGGTTGGTTCCGGTGTGTGCCAATTCTCTTCGCACAGACCCAGGGTGCCAGGACAGTCTGGCGCACCACATTCTCATGCTCGAGAAGGTCTGGCAGCAACGCAATGAATTCGATATCGTTCATTTCCATATTGATTATCTTCACTTTCCCTTGAGCCGGCAGTCTGAGTTGCCTCACATCACGACCCTGCACGGTCGTCTGAACATACCCGATCTGATCCCTATGTACCGTGAATTCAACGAAATGCCTGTGGTGTCAATCTCACTGCGCCAGCGTGACTTTTTGCCGCATGCCAATTGGGTCGGCAATGTCTATCACGGACTTCCCGAAAATTCTCTGCCCTTTCACGAGGGCCCTGGAAAGTATTTAGCTTTTCTTGGCCGTATTTCCCCGGAGAAGCGACCCGATCGTGCGATTGAGATCGCCGTGCGTGCAGGAATCCCGCTCAAAATGGCCGCTAAGGTGGACGCAGAGGATCGCGAATATTTCGACTCTGAAGTCGAACCCCTGTTGAGCCAGCCAGGGATCGAGTTCATCGGGGAGATCGGCGATGAAGCTAAGGCAGATTTCCTAGGGAATGCGATTGCCTCGCTGGCTCCCATTGATTGGCCTGAGCCTTTTGGTCTAAACATGATTGAGGCTATGGCCTGTGGCACGCCTACCATCGCCTTTGCCAAGGGATCTGTGCCAGAGATTCTTGAGGATGGCATCAGCGGAATCATCGTGCAGAATATGGAGGAAGCGGTTCCCGCGGTCGGACGAGCTGCGGCCATCTCGCGCCACGCTTGCAGAAAAGCCTTCGAGCGCCGTTTTACCGTCGGGCGGATGGCCGACGAATACCTCGCAATCTATCAACTGATGACCGGGCAGTGCCCAGACCGTATGCTGGGAATGAGTCAGGGGGAATCCTCGGGCATATTGAAGGAGGGTGCCGCCTAGCCTTGCAAGATATCATCCAAGTAGAAAATCAGTTCTACGTCCTGGCGACGTCATCCCTCGCCGATGACCGTACGCGTGTTCTCAAATATGGCGAGACGTTTGCTGTGTTCAACCGCCTCGGCGACATTGAGGGCGTCGGTTTAGGAGAGCAGGGGCTATATCATCGAGGGACGCGCTACCTTTCCCGCCTAACGCTTCGCATGGATGGGAGCCTTCCGCAGCTTCTGCGCTCAACCATTCAGGAAGGCGACGCTTTTTTCACGGTCGATATGATGAATCCCGACGTCTTTGCCGAGGACCGTCTTATCGTACCCAGAGGATCGCTGCATCTATTTCGCTCCAAGTTCTTATGGAAGAGCGCCTGTTACGAGACATTCCGCCTTTGCAATTTCGGCCTAACTTCACTCGAGCCTTCCATCCAATTGCAGTTTGCCGCTGACTACGCCGACATTTTTCAAGTGCGAGGAACGAAGCGGCGATTTGCGGGGACGATTCGGGCACCCGAGATCGGCGAAGCTCACGTCATCTTGTCCTATCGTGGCCGGGACGGCGAATTACGCTGCACACGCCTGCAGTTCTCCCCGAGGCCTGCAACTCTCACGGCAGAGGCGGCTACTTACTCGTTCAGTCTTGCGCCTCGGGAAGAAATCTCCGTAACGCTTGCCGTGGCTTGTGAACATGAGGAGGATCGCATCTCCATCATCGGTTTTGATGAGGCGATGCAGGCGTCGACCGAGGAGCTCAATCAGAGCCGTGGACGCTTCTGTTCCGTTTCCAGCTCCCATCAGATCTTCAACCGTTGGCTCTCGCGCTCACAGGCGGATGTGATCATGATGATTCGCGGGAATCCCGAAGGAGCCTATCCCTATGCCGGAGTTCCATGGTTCAGCACGGTATTTGGGCGAGACGCGCTGATCACTGCTATGGAGTGTCTGTGGGCTGCCCCCTGGATCGCGGAAAGTGTATTGCGATATCTTGCTCAGAACCAAGCCGTTGAGCGAATTCCCGAACAAGAAGCCGAGCCGGGCAAGATTCTTCACGAAGTACGGTACGGTGAGATGGCCAACCTTAAAGAAGTGCCGTTTAGCCGGTATTACGGCAGCGTGGACTCGACTCCTCTATTCGTGCTATTAGCCGGGCTGTACTTTGAGAGGACCGGAGATCGATCATTTCTGGAGACAATTTGGCCCAACGTGCTAGCGGCCCTCGACTGGATCGATCACTATGGCGATGCTGATGGCGATGGCTTTGTGGAGTATGAAGCCAAAAGCGAGAAGGGTTTAATCCATCAGGGCTGGAAGGACTCGCATGACGCCATATTTCATGCAGACGGTTCTCTTCCCGATGCCCCGATCGCGCTGTGCGAGGTGCAGGCCTATGTGTACGGCGCAAGATCGGTCGCGGCGCGCATGGCTGCTGGCGTTGGGCAGCAGGAACTCTCGGTGAGGCTGACTCGACTGGCGCAAGAGTTGCGACAGAAGTTCGAACGTGATTTTTGGGACGACAAACTGGGCGCCTACGTCCTGGCGCTGGACGCTCAGAAGAGACCTTGTCGCGTTCTCACTTCCAACGCCGGTCAAGCGCTGCTGACCGGGATGCCAAGCCGGGAGCGAGCGACGCGCCTGGTGGCAACCTTGCTCAGCGATAACCTCTACTGCGGCTGGGGCATTCGAACGGTGGGCAGCAATGAGGTGCGGTACAACCCAATGTCCTACCACAACGGATCCGTCTGGCCTCACGACAATGCCATCATCGCCGCTGGTTTTGCGCGGTATGGCTATAAGGAACAGGCATGCAAGATACTGCACTCCCTTCTTGAGGCTAGCTCCTTTATGGAGCTCAACCGGCTTCCGGAGCTCTTCTGTGGGTTTCACAAACGCCGCGGGGTGGAAGGGCCAACCCTCTATCCTGTCGCATGTTCCCCGCAAGCCTGGGCAGCGGGGGCAGCCTATTGTTTCGTGAATGCATGTCTCGGGATAAGCTTCGCGACCGAGGAGAAGACGCTTCGATTCTCGGCACCTTACCTTCCCGATCTCCTCAAGGAGATCAGGCTGACCGGCTTACAGATTGGAGCCGCAAACGTGGATGTATTGGTTCATCGAATCTCCGATCGAATTGCGGTAGAGCTTCTGAGGTCCAGCGAGGACGTTCACGTAGAAGTGGACGGCTGACGGGAAGCAAGAAGAACCAGCAGAACGCCCGGATGAAGCATTCGCCGATTTGAACCATGCCATCGAAAACGGGCTCATCTTGCCCGGAGAACTTTCCGCTGACCCTAGATTGAAATCGCTTCACGATGACCCGCGATTCGACGCCATCGTGGCAAAGGCACGCTCGACCAGCAGCGCCAAGCGAGGTTAGGGGCATGACGCATCTCTTTTCGGTCGCCCATCAACGCTGGCCGTATAACCGAGTTCTTGCGGTGAAGTGGCAGCTGCATCAAAGTCGTGTGACACTATATGACGGCTACCGGACAATTCCACCGCGAGGAGCATGCGCAAGCATATGCACTTATTCCGATTTGGGCGACCGGATCAAGAGGAACCGGGAGTTCTGGCGGGCGGCAAGAGGCTGAATGTTTCCTCTTTTGGCGAGGATTACAATGGGGCATTCTTTGCGACCGATGGGATCGAACGCTTAAAGAAATGGTTAGTCAACCATGGCAGCAGTTGTGCTGTGGTGGATAGACAGGAGCGAATCGCACCCTGCGTCGCGCGGCCCTCCAAAATCGTATGCGTGGGGCTGAATTACCGCCAGCATGCGATTGAGAGCGGAATGGAGATTCCCAAGGAGCCCGTCCTTTTTCTTAAGGCCACGACAGCGTTGGCGGGGGCAGAGGACGATGTTGTCATACCTCCCGGGGCCGAAAAGGTGGATTGGGAGGTAGAACTAGCGATCGTCATCGCCCACCGGGCTTCGCATGTCTCGGCCCAAACAGCGCTCGAACATGTTGCCGGATATTGCCTTCACAATGATTACAGTGAGCGGGCGTATCAATTCGAGCGAGCGGGCCAATGGGTGAAAGGCAAGAGTTGTGATACCTTCGCTCCGCTGGGCCCGGAGTTGGTGCCAGCCGGCGAGATCGATCCACATAAGCGGCGATTGTGGCTCAAGGTGAACGGTAGAACCATGCAGGACTCGAACACATCGGATTTTATCTTCGATGTACCATTCCTAATCACCTACATCAGCCAATTTATGACCCTGTTACCGGGGGATGTTGTGTCCACCGGAACTCCCGGCGGAGTCGGTCTGGGCCTCAAGCCCCCCCGCTATCTCAAGCCGGGTGATGTGGTGGAGTCTGGAATCGATGGACTCGGCGAGGGGCGGCAGCGTGTTGTCGCTTATGCTGATCAACAACGCGTGGTGGCATGACCTGTCAGGGCGATGTTTTCCGAAAAGGAAATGTTGCTGGGAAGTCGGTGCAACGCAGGTTAGGATGATTCGACTTACGTGGTTCAAGATCAGGGGATGTACCCCATGAAGCTGTCTGTCTTCTGCGGAGTCAGCGTCGATGGCTTTCTTGCTCGGCCGAACGACGCACTCGACTTCCTGCGTACGGGGGAACAGGAGCCGCACGGCTTTGAAGAATTCTATGGCAGCGTCGACGTGGTTGTTATCGGACGCAAAACCTTCGAAGTCGTGCTGACCTTCGGCAAATGGTATTACGGAAAGAAGCCTGTGATGGTGCTCAGCAGCCATCCGCTCGATTTTTCTTCGGTCCAAGGCGGCGTGGTCGAACAGATGTCGGGCGAACCGCCTAGAATCGTAACGCGGCTCAGGACACGCGGATTCAAACACGCTTATATCGACGGTGGCATCACCATTCAGCGATTCCTCGCGGCCGGACTGATCGACCGATTGGTCATTACACGCGTGCCAGTGCTGATTGGAGAAGGCATCCCGTTATTTGGCCCGGTGCCGCGCGACATCGATCTTCACCATGTGGCGACACGAACGTATGGCGGCGGCTTGGTGCAGAGCGAATACGAAGTTGGCACTATCCTGCGCACGCGGGCTCGGAAGGAGCGGACCGGAGCAGGGCGAAGGAAAATTCCCGCTGGCGCCAGGCGGCAGCCCAAGTAAAAATCTCTATCTCTACGGCGACCCTGCGATAGGTATGGCTCTCATCGTTTTCCTCCGAGGTGTCAACGTTGGTGGACACAGGACGTTTCGCCCAAGCGTCCTCGCGAGAGAACTACAGGATTACGATGTCGTCAACGTGGGCGCCGCTGGAACGTTCGTCGTCCGCAAACCTGGATCTCGCACAAAATTCCGTGCCGAACTGCAACGCAGGCTTCCATTCGAGGCGAAAGTTGTCCTCTGCGACGGTCGCGATCTTCTCCGTCTGGTGATCGAGAATCCGTTTGGAGCTGAACCGGCGCGGTCCGATATCGTTCGATTCGTGAGCATCCTGTCGAGAGATGGAGGCCTTCGGGCTAGTCTGCCGGTTACATTTCCGCCCGACGGAGAGTGGTTCGTACGAGTGATCGCCGCGAAGAAGCGATTCGTCTACGGAGTGTACCGTCGCCACATGAAGACGATCGGGTATCTTGGCCGGATCGACAAGCTGTTCGGTGCGCCGGCGACTACACGCAACTGGAACACAATCCTTGCGGTGGTCCGGATTCTGAGAAGCCAGGAAAAAAAGGGCGGCCACCGAGATGCCATCTCGCGTTGATGGCTCCGCCGTCAGCCCAGCCGCCACCTGCTCTATCCGAGGAGCGGGACTGCGGAACGTGCCCAACGTGGCGATCGCGAAGAGAGGGTGTTGGTGTTAGCGTTCTCGGAGAAAGTTGGCTGAGCGAATTCGGGATGATTCAGCACATTGAAGAACTCCAGACGCAAGTCCAGGCTGGAATCGGGGCAGATCTATCTGTTGGCGTCCCGGATACTCCCCAACCGGTTTTAACAATGCTCTTTGACCTCCTCAGACGATAATCTCAGTTAGCTTAGTCGGTGGCTTTCAAACAATATTTACCAGTGGACGTTGCTATGAGACTGCGGCGGCTTGCGGCCCTACTTGCTTTTGTGCTGTCGTTCCTCACCCCCTGTTTTGCTCACCACATGGCGGTCGTCGTCAACAAAGACAACGACGTGGGAAATGTTTCCTCTGCCTATTTGGCCAAGATTTTCCGGTCCGATGTCAAGAAGTGGGCGAACGGACAGCCCATCGTGCTGATCCTACACAGTAACTCAGTCGGCGAAACGGAGACCCTGCAGCACTTAATCAAATTGAGCCCGTCAGACTGGAAGGCGCTGATCGCAGCTCACAGGGACTCGATTCAGATCGCAGACTCCGACGCGGACGTCCTCAAGATCGTGCAAAATACACCGGGCGCAATCGGCTTGGTGGATGTGCGTGCCGTCGACGCAACGATCAACGTAGTGCGTGTGGACGGAAAGCTGCCGATGGAATCCGGGTATCTACCGCACTGAATGCGGCGAATCTCACCTTCCTAACAGCACCTGCGATCGTTTCGCGCAACGCGTTGGCTGAGTCGCTGGCCGGTTTCGCCTTCCCATACTCATGCCCCTCGCTCGATGCACCGGTTACACCGAAGCTCGCACATGGAGCCAACGCCGATGGGGAACCAGTCCAGTGTTTTTGAAGGAATGGAGATACCACGACTGGAAAGGGGGCTTGATCTTGCTAACCAAATCGTGGGCGAGCGTCTATTCCCACAGCTGTCTCTACTCGGCCAAAAGTTCAGGAGCAACTTCGATGAAGCCCAGAATCACGATGGTCGTTCCGATTCTCGTTCTGATGCTCGCCTTTCCCAGCTATGCCCAAACGCAGCAGAAGCCGGCAACCTTACGCAGCCTTCTGCTCTATGAGCTTCACACCACGCACAATAAGGCCGCCTGGTTTGTGCCCATCAGTGTGGCGGTCGATGGACTTACGGCCGAACAGGCCAACTGGCAGCCGCCCGGCGGAGGCCATTCCGCTGGCCAGCTCACCTATCATCTGCTGTTTTGGAATCGCCGTAACCTGATCACCTTCCGCGGTGGGACGAACGAAAAATTCAGCGGCAACAACGACGAAACCTTCGACAAGTTCGACAACAAACAATGGAGCGAGACCGTCAAGCAGCTCGACCAGGTGATGACCGATCTGGAGACGCTTGTCGAGACCGCCGACGAACGGAAACTCGCCGAGTGGGCGCCGACCATAGCCAATATCTGCACCCACAACGCCTACCACGTCGGCCAGATCGTCTATGTCCGCAAACTGCAGGGCGCGTGGAATCCGGACAAGGGAGTGAAGTAGCCGGTGTTCCACTCCCGTACGGCTGGCTCACTGCCCTCCTACACCTTCATCGGCCGCCATGCTACCCGGTAACAAGAGTTCTCCAACCGCTAAAGGGGGGCACGCGCGCGAGAACTCAACGTTCATTTCCCCCGCAGCCGTCAGCTACGGCACTCTTTTGTTGTTTCTCGGAATTCTCTAACGAACACACAATATAATATTCCGCTTCACGCTTTCCGGAGGATGAATGATCTCGCGACGCCGTTTTGTGCAGTTTGGAGCTCTTGCCGCCGCAGCGCTGCCTTCCGTTCCACTCTCCGCCGCAGACCACTCCTGCGCTCCGCTGCCACCGTCTATCGCCAACCTGAAGTCAATGAAGGAGCAAGCAACGCCGATCACCAATGAGGAACGAGTAGACCGGCAGGAGAAAGCCCGGCGACTGATGGCGGAGCAACATATCGATGCCATGGTGCTCATGGAAGGCACCTCGCTCAAATACTTCAGTGGTATCCGCTGGTGGGGAGGCGAGCGGCTGTTCGCCATGGTGTTGCCCGCTAAAGGCGCTGCGTTTTACGTTTGTCCGGCCTTCGAGGAAGGCCGGGCGCGAGAACAGATCGCGAGGAGTCCTGATACTGACCAGCCGGATATTCGCACCTGGCAAGAAGACGAGGATCCCTACGAGCGCGTGGCGCAGGGGTTGATGGGGCACGGCATTTCGACCGGCACTCTGGGAATCGAAGAGAGCGTTCGTTACGTCTTCGGCAGCGGAATTGCCAAAGCCGCACCGCAGGCGACGCTGGTAAGCGCAACCCCGGTCACGGCAGGATGTCGAATGATCAAGAGTGATCACGAGGTTGCGCTCATGCGCTTGGCATCCAAAGTCACCCTCATCGTCTATGAAGCTGCATATCGGTCCTTGAGGGAAGGGATGACAAAACCAGAAATTGAGGACTTAATCGCTGCGGCCTACGATCGTGTTGGCTTCCCCGGTGAGGCCGACGTGCAGATTGACCAAAACACAGCGTTTCCACACGGGTCGACAGGTTCGCAAGTTGTTCGTGAAGGATCCATCATCATGATCGATGATGGCTGCCTAGTCGAAGGCTACACCTCTGACATCACTCGTACATTCACCCTGGGCAAACCCACCGACAAGATGAAAAAAGTATTCGACATCGTACATCGAGCTCAGACGGAAGCAGTGAAGACCGCTCGACCTGGCTTGCAGTGCCAAGCCGTAGACGCTGCCGCGCGCAAGATAATCGTCGATGAAGGCTACGGTCCGAAATACAAGTATTTTACCCACCGCCTGGGGCACGGCATGGGCATGGACGGCCACGAGTGGCCGTACTTGGTCGCGGGCAACAAGTTGGCCTTGGCGCCGAACATGACCTTCAGCGACGAGCCGGGCATTTATATTCGCGACGAATTCGGTATTCGTCTGGAGGACGATATGCACATCACCGAAGCTGCCGCCGAGTTGTTCTCTTCACAGAGCCCATCGCTTGAGGACCCGTTCGGCAAGGCAAATTAGAAACCTGCGGCACGCTCCTATTGATTTGCTCTTACCCAGTAGGTCGAGATTTCGGCCTCTCAAGCCCGCCCATCGAGCACGCTAACCATTCGGTTTACGCTCTAGCCTTTCGGTTAGTCGCCGGGAAGCGTGGACACCACCGCGCCAAATCCTCATTGTCACTTTTTTCCTGTGCTTGCAAGGACTTCCTTTCCTCCGGAACACACGGCAGCCTCACTCCCACTTTGGCCTGCCGATTGCGATAACTGTTTCAGCAAACGAGGAAACGGTGAGAGCCCGGGCCCGGCCTCGTAAACGGCCTGAGGAGGTGTTGAATGACATACTTTAACTGTTTCATGGTAGCGGCGTGGATGTTTGCCATTGGGTGGTCTCTCGGAGCCATCTATGCACAAAACCAGAAGGAAAGGGCGGAAAATCCGCGTGTGACTGAAGTACCAGAACCTAGTACGAATTGTGAGGCATGGGGCGTTCCCGCGGCGGCATAACTCCTGCAATTGGCGCGAGAGTTGAAGGCTTCGCTTTCGCGCTGTGACCTCCGTCTTCAAGCAGTGGCCGAATGACTCTCGCGGTGGGTTTGGCTATCGGCAGGCTCAGCAAGCCTGTAGATTGGTCCCACACAAAAGAAGTATGGTTGGCGCACATAGGTGTGGCTTACCAGAGGAATGATCTTGAAAGCTTACGCCAGGAGGTTTGCCATGGTCGCTAAGACGGTCAGTTTCGCTCCCGAATTAAAGCTCGAACCCGAAAAGAAAGGGAGTTGCGATCTGGAAATCGAAGATCCAAAGCCACGAATAAGAGACTTGTTCAGAAGTAAATTCGCCTCCGCGCTGAGAGCTGTTGAGGAGGCTGGCGAAAGACATGATGAGCTCTTGGGGATGACTCCGGACTGAAAGTCTGGGGCCGAATCTGCTCAGCGACAAACAATTGCGCTGACTGCGCTCCGGAGTTCCGAAGATCGGCACCGGCCAGCGCCGTTTTCAAAGACTCTTGGATAGGGAACGGGAAGCAGGTAGCTACCAATATGTCAAACACCCGGCTGCCTACCCGCACGGCACCCAACACCGTCGCCGACAAACACGGCGCCTTGGAGCACCTGTTTGTGTGGCGGCATTCCTGCCGCCTGAGCATTAATCCAGTTCCCGCACCCAAATGTTCCGGAAGCTGATGGGCGGACTGGGATCGTCGTGGGCCTGCAGCTTGATGGGGGCGCGGTCGAACTTCTTGTAGAAAGGCTGGCCGATGTAGAGGGTTTCGCCCTTCAACTCGAAGTGATTGTCGACCAGCACGCCGTTAAGCAAGACGGTCGCGTAAGCAGGACTCTTGAGTGTGCCGTCGGCATTGAACACGGGAGCGGTCCACACCACGTCGTAGGCTTGCCATTCGCCGGGTTTGCGCATCGGGTTCACCAGCGGAATGCTCTGCTTGTAAAGGCTGCCGGCCATGCCGTTGACGTAGGTCTTGTTGTTGTAAGAGTCGAGGACCTGCAACTCATATCCGGCGTCTTCGGGCCCGGTCGAGGCCAGGAACAATCCACTGTTGCCACGCAGCTGGCCTGAGCCGGTAATGTTTTCGGGAATTCTCCACTCCATGTGGAACTGATAGTTCCTGAAGGTGCGCTTGGTCTCAATGTTGCCGGCGTCTTTATTTACCGTGACCACACCGTTAGCGACGATCCATCTCGCCGGGGCAGAGCGGTCCTGCGCCGACACCCACTCGCCCAGATTCCTGCCGTCGAACAAGATAATTGCGTCAGAGGGAGGTGCTCCGCAGGTAGCACCCGGCGTTACCACCTTCGGCTCCGGCTGCCAGACTTCGGTGTCTTCCGGCTTGGCTGTGGACTGTTGGGCGGCGTAGACCGAGATAGGGGTGGAGGCGAGAATCGAGAACGCGAAACACTTCCACATTTGTGCGCGCATGATGTCGTAGAGCATACACCTAAAAGTTGAATCCGGAGGCAGGGCTATGGCGTGGCTTTCTGAACTGTTTCCTGGATGGGTAACAATCCGTATCGACATAGTTGGTCGGGGAGAGAGGATTTAAACTCCGGCGCCGGGTTGAGCGGGTTCTTTCATCGATTCCACCGAAGGAGAGACAAGAAATGTGAAGTTCGATGGTAAGGATGGTCCGATCACTGGCCCGAACGTACACCCAGCCTCTATCTCCTCGGTGCGCCGGGTGAACGAGCACACTCTGGAGACGACCGACAAGTTCAACGGCAAGGTCAGGGACACTCAACAGATTGGGCTATCCTTCGATCTCAACGTTCACCGTGCGCAGGATGCGCCAATGTGAGCCTAACATCTTGGTACTCGAACGGGAGTAGAGGAACAGGGCGCCGCCAGGTCTCATCTTCAGGTAACAGAACGTTCCGGAGACCCCTCAGGTGAGACAGTTGGCAAAGCGGGCGCTGCTGGAGAGCACCACGGGTGATTCTCGAAGGAACAACCCGCCGAGGAATAACCAGCTGGCGACTCATCAACGCCATGAGTCGGGGAGTGGTCGGCGAGTGTAACGATTGCCAACTGTCTCACCTGAGGGGTGCACGCCAATGGGTTACACTTTTCGATCGAATTGTGACAAATCCCCCGCCGCTTCCGACCAGGCTGTCGTAGGTAATTCCGTGAACCGAACAATTGCTAGCTTGTCTGGGTTACCTTCTCAGGGCAGCGTGAATATCAGCGTGATCTCAGTTGTCATACGGATGGGCTGGCCATTCAGCAAGTACGGTCGGTAGCGCCACTGGGAGACGGCTAGGATTGCCGCGCGAGCGAGCAAAGGGTGGCCCTTCATCACCTTCAGGTCATGCACGGTTCCATCTTCTGCCACAACCGCCTGCAGCTGTACCTCGCCTCCGATTCTTTGTTCAAGAGCTTCGCGGGGGTAGATAGGTTCGACTCGCTGTTCAATTGTTCCCCCTGAAAAGCCCTCCGAAACCTTCATCTCCGGCTGCGGCGGCAGGTGGTTGGAAGCAGCCGATAACAAGCCGCCGGGCGCGATTTCGAAGCTGGTAGATACAGCAGGGAGAAAGGGCACAGTTTCGGCAGCTTGACCCGGATTTTGCGCGGGCCTTCTAAGGCCATCGGGAACATTTGCGCTGGTATTGAGGTTCGATGTCGGTGCAGGTGCAAACTTTCGTACAGTCACATCCCCGGTTGAACTGTCTATCTCTCTTCTCCTTGCTTTTACCAGCGGAGACGGTTGATTAGGCATAGCGCTACGAGGGTCCTCAACAGTTGAGGAGGTCGGCTTCAACACGGCAGCAGACGAGGGGTCTGCAACGGTCGATACTGAAGGGCCACCGACCGGCTGCGGCTCGGCAACAGACAAGGGATGGCTCTTCGACTTACCCCTGAAAACTAGCCAACTTAACAGTATGAGCACCGCCAGCGCCGCCAGGATGAGAGTGCGTTTTCGCGCATTGGCGAGCTTCTTGCTCGCTACCGCGACACCCGATTCTGCCGAGCGGCGCTGGGCGGCCATCACCAACTCTGCCATTTCCTCGAGCAATTCCACCTGGGTGTCGTCGAAGGCATTGGGCAGCGCTGAGAAGGCTTCCAAGACGCCGCTCACGGCCGGCTTTCTGCCCACCGGTACGACAGCTACGGATCTCAGGCCCACATCTCGGCAGACTTCATCGACGCGCGGGTCGTTATTGGTGTCATCGCAGCGTACGGTCCCACCCGTTCGCAAGCATTGCCCGGAGATGCCCGAGTCGGTGTCCAGTTCGACGCCCAACTCCGGCGCCATGTCTCCCGACCTAGCTTGGCAGACGAACAAATTATCCCGTCGCATGGCGATGGCGGCTCCATCCGCACCCGCCACCCGCTGCGCCGCCTGGACGATAGAGTCGAGCATGGCGTCTAGGCTGAAATTGCTGTTGAGGATACTCGTGCGCAGCTGGGCGAGGACGTGCTCGGAGTCCCGCCTTGCGGTGCTGGAAGTCGATCGGCCCGGTGGTTCAGACACATGGGAGGAAACTGACGGCTGCTGCATGGGGCGACTCCCTTGTTTTGCTTCTCCGGTTGGGGGCCGGACAGAAAAATTCTAACCTATAAAAGTCCTGGGCGGAATCTCAATTCAGGCACAGTTATGGGCAGCCCCTTCATTCCTTAGTGTTCTGGCGATATCGAACAGACTGCAAGTTACAGAAAAGAATGGCAGGGGAGAGAGGTGAACCTGACCTCCCTGGTCCCGAATCAACTCGAGCAAGGGGCAAATTCTCTCCCACTTCCCTAAGAGCCCTGGCCGACATGGGCGAGGGATCAGCAAGATGGGAACTCCTCTTCCGCCCGTTCAGTAAAGCCCAATTTGACCTTAGCAAAGCCTTACCGTATAGTAATGCATTACCGGGCGGTAATATATTTGGAGAATTGTATGCCGCAAGTCATCCGCTCGATTGAAATCCAGGCTAGGCCGAGCGCCGTCTGGCGCTGGCTTGCAACCCAGGCGGCGCTGCGTCGCTGGATCAGCTCGAATCTTGAAATCGATTTGCGCGTCGGCGGCGCATATCGCTTTCTCGGACCCGATGATAAGACATGGATCAGCGGTAGTGTCCTTGAACTGGAGCCAGAGAGATGCCTGATTCTGTCTTGGTTAGAAGAGGGCAGTGGGTGGGCACATCCGGCACGGTTAGTCATCACGCTTACTCCCATAGCTGCTGGCACTCGGGTGACTCTCATTCACGATGGATTCGAGGGCATAGGCCGTTCAGATTGGGTTGCGACGGTGCAGGATTATGAGCGCGGGGCGGACCTCCATGGAGTTCTCGACCACTTGGCCGAGCTGGTGAAGGCAGTTGATGCCGAGCAATACTGATGCCCTCTTCCGAACCTTGGCCGACCCCACGCGTCGGCAGATCCTCGATCTTCTGGCCGAACGCGGCCCTTTGTCGGTCGGCCAGCTGGCCTCGGAGTTCCCGGACTTGGTACCTTCCGGCATCTCCAAGCACCTCATGAGTCTGCGGGGAGCGGGTCTGGTATCTGCAGCGCGTCAGGGTCGAAAACAAATTTATCGACTTGAATCGGATGCTTTGATCATCGACCTGACACCCTGGATTGCGAAGTACGAGCAGTATTGGTCCGCCGCCCTCGAACGTTTGCGTGACCTTGCTCAAGATGGTGACGCCAAGCACGGACTTAGGTCTCAGAAGATCATCCGACAAGGGAGGCTGAAATGAAGACCCATTTCCGGGTCGGAAAGAATTCCTCCTGGGAAGTTTTCGGATGAAAGTTATGCCTGGCAAATCGGTCCTTGCCGCCATTCTTCCAATTCTGTTCGCTGGCCTTCGGTTCGCCCAGCCCACCCAGCAAGCAACCAACAATAACCACGAGGCTCTGAGTTCCGCTGACCAAAGTTTCGCAAGCCATTGATCTGCTTAGCAGCAGTCGATCGACAGAGTGCTCCTTGCACGCCCTCCGCGGCGGCTGATTCCATGGAAAAGCTTCTCATCAGGTGACTCGCACCCACATCCCACTGAACGACAACGACTGCAACCCCTTATGCTAGGCGTACGTGCAATTCGCAAACGAGAGGAACATCGTATGCACATCAATAAAGCCTCAGCCGAAAAACTCGAGCGGACATCGATGAAGTTTTCCGTTCCGCTGCGAAATGGCTTTCGCCTTATACACGTTGAGAAGGCAATATGCTGGCTAATCCTGAGCTTGACCTCTATGCCGCTCACGGGGCAGCAAACCGATAATCCGGACTCGCAGGTGGCGAACAGACAATCAGACGCTGCGATGCAAGCGCGTGTGGACGCTCTCGAACGGGAGGTTACGGAACTGAAGACGCTTGTCCAACGGCTACAAACAAATCAATCTACGCCACCATCACAATCCACGAAGCCAAGTGAATCGACGCCGAGTGATTCGGCCAAATCTCAATCTGCTGATCTGAGTGCACAAGATCGAAGCACGCTCGACTTTCTCCGCGACACGACCATCAACCTGTACCTAGATACCTATTATGAATACAACTTCAACCAGCCAGTCGGACGGGTGAACTTACTGCGTGCATATGACGTGCTCAGCAACGAATTCAGTCTGAATCAAGCGGATGTGATATTCGAGCATCTTCCTGATGTGAATGCCGGGCGCCGCTGGGGTGGGCGCTTGGACTTGCAATTCGGTCAAGCCACCGACACTTTGCAAGGCAATCCTATGAACGAGCCCAGACCGGAGATTTATCGCAACATTTTTCAGGCTTATGGCTCATACGTGTTTCCGTTCGACAAGGGTGTGGAGGCGGACTTTGGCAAGTGGAGTAGCTCACTGGGAATTGAAGGAAACTACACCAAAGACCAGATGAATTATTCACGATCCTACTGGTTCAATTTTCTGCCCTTCTATCACATGGGATT
>Ga0187783_10001748_pt1 | contig 16100 bp, 19 predicted proteins | sample 1015_SJ02_MP02_2_FD_132471 | JGI IMG/M metagenome (GOLD analysis project Ga0187783, IMG submission 132471) | Tropical peat soil microbial communities from peatlands in Department of Meta, Colombia - 1015_SJ02_MP02_20_MG | ecosystem: Environmental > Terrestrial > Soil > Wetlands > Peat | place... | reverse complement strand
GACTTCGGCGGGGATGACCGAGGAGGCGTACCGTCGCGTGACCTACGACCTCACGCTTCGCGCCGCCCGGACCCTGGCGCAGGTCGACCCCGGAATGACGTTCGTCTACGTCTCGGGGGCGGGCACCGATGCGACGGAGCACGGAGCGTCGATGTGGGCGCGGGTGAAAGGGGCGACGGAGAACGAATTGCGACGGCTCCCCTTCCGCACCTACCTGTTCCGGCCGGGCATGATCCGGCCGCTGCACGGCATCCACTCGCGAACGCGATGGTACCGGTTCCTCTACATCGTCCTCTGGCCGTTCGTTCAGATCACCCGCGCGATCGCGCCCAACTCCATGACCGACACCGACCATCTCGGCCGGGCGATGATCGCCGTTGCCCGAGTGCACCCGCCGGAACCGTACCTCGGCTCCCGAGAGATCAACACGCTCGGCGCGTAGCCCTGTCGGGGCCGGCGAGCCAAGGCAGTCTTGATAACCCCCGGCGCGACACGCGCCGCCGATGGCCGACGCGATCGAGGTCGAGCACCTCGTCAAGCGATATGGAGAGTTGGCGGCCGTCAACGACATCGCCTTTTCGGTTCGTCCGGGCACGGTCTTCTCGTTCCTAGGGCCCAACGGGGCCGGAAAGACCACGACCACCGAGATTCTCGAAGGCCTCCGCCGCACCACTTCGGGGACCGTGCGGGTGCTCGGTCGCGACCCGTGGACCGAGACGTACGACCTCCACCTCGAGATCGGGGTCATCCCCCAGGATTTCCGCTTCTTCGAGAAGATCACGCCCCGCGAGGCGGTCGAGTACTACGCGCGGCTGTTCGGTACGTCGCCCGATCCGGAGAAGCTCCTCCAACAGGTCCAGCTCGCTAACAAGGCCGGCGCGCGCTTCGAGACACTCTCGGGCGGCCAGAAACAGAAACTCGGGCTCGCCCTCGCGCTCACGAACGACCCCAAGGTCTGCTTTCTCGACGAACCCACGACCGGGCTCGACCCCACTGCCCGGCGAGCGATCTGGGAGGTGATCCGCACCCTGAAGGCCGAAGGACGGACCGTCTTCCTCACGACCCACTACCTCGAGGAGGCGGAGCTGCTCGCCGACCAGGTCGCGATCATCCACCACGGCCGGATCATCGCCGAGGGCACCCCGCAAGAGATCATCGCCCGGTACGGCCGTCCGGAGCACCTGAGGTTCCGGGCCTCCCCCGCGCTCGCCGACTACCTCCGACCGAAGGTCGGACTTCCGGTGACGGTCAGTGACGGCCGCGTCGACGTGGAGCTCCACGAGAAGAGGGACGCGCTCCGCGTCCTATCGATCGTCGAGGCGAGCGGCATCCCGTGGGAGGGCTTCTCGACCGCGCAGGACAACCTCGAGGACGTTTTCGTCCGCCTCGTCGGACAGATGGATGAGGGGACCCTCAAGTCGGAGAGCCCCGCATGAGGCCCGCCCGCATCTTCGCCGACTTCAAGATCGTGGTCCGTTCGTACCTTCGGAACCCGGTCGCGCTGTTCTTCTCCCTGATCTTCCCGATCATCCTGATCGCGCTCTTCGGGCTCATCTTCTCCGCGGTCGGCAATAGCCCCGTGTCGGTCCAGGTCCTCAACCTCGACCACAACTCGCCGGCGAGCGTCGAGTTCCTCTCCGCGCTCAACAATACGTCGGTCGTGAAGGTGCAACTCGTCAACTGGAACGCGTCGAACTTCGCGGCCGAGCTCGGCCAGAACGACGACCCCGTTGGGATCATCCTCCCCAACGGGTTCAACGCGAGCTTAGCGGCCCATCGACCGGTGAACCTGACCGTCTTCGTCGACCCGGCGGACGCCGCGTCGAGCGGAACGGTGGTCGGCGCGGTCCAGGGCGTCGCGAACGCCTTCAACCTTCGCCTCGCGGGCGGCACCCCCGTGGTCGGGTTCACCCAACAGAACGTCGGCAGCCAGGTGTTCACGTACATCGACTACCTCATTCCCGGCCTCATCGGATTCTCCATCCTGACGAGTCCGATGTTCTCGATGGTCGACGTCGCGGCCGGCTACCGCAAGGACGGCATCTTCCGTGAGCTCTCCCTCACGCCCCTCACGCGGGCGGAGTGGCTCACGTCGCACATCCTCTGGTACATGTCGCTCACCTTCGTCACGGCCGGGATCATGATCGCCGCCGGGATGGAGCTGTTCGGCGCGCACGTCGACGTGACCCTCGGGCTCGTGCCGTTCCTGTTCGTGGGTCCGCTCCTCTTCGTCTCGCTGGGAATGCTCGCCGGTTCGGTCGCGAAGACCCCCGAGAGCGCCGCGCTCATCGGGAACATCATCACCTTCCCGATGATGTTCCTCTCGGGGACGTTCTTCCAGGTGTCGATGTTCCCGCCGGCGCTCCAGGGGTTCGCCCGAATCCTCCCGCTGTACTACGTTATCGATGGGATGAACCAGGTGATGCTCTTCAGCAACTCCGCCCGAGCGCTCACCGACTTCGTGGTCGTCTTCCTCACGGCGATCGTGATCTTCGTCCTCGCGATCCGGTTCTTCAAGTGGCGGGACGAGTGACGCTCCCGATCGAGCCGTCGCGATTCCGCTCCGCGATGGCCCGGTGGGCCACGGGGGTCTCGGTCGTCACCGCCCACGGACCGGGCGGCGACGCGGGACTCACGGTGAACGCGCTGCTCTCGGTCTCGCTCGCGCCGCCGTCGCTCCTCGTCAGCCTCGCGAACGACACCGACACCCTGCCCCTCGTGCGGGAGTCCGGGTACTTCGGCGTGAGCTTCCTCTCCGCCGCGCAGCGCTCCGTGAGCGAGCGATTCGCGCGGACCGTTCCGTCGGAAGAGAAGTTCCGCGGGGTCGCCCTCCACCGGGGCCCGAACGGCACCGCGCTGCTGGACGGGACCCTCGCCGTGCTCGAATGCCGCGTCGTCGCCCGCACCGCGGCGTTCGACCACACGCTCGTGGTGGGAGAGGTCGTCCATCAGGAGGTCGGCGCCGACGCCCTTCCCCTCCTGTTCTTCCACTCCGGCTACGCCGAGGCGGAGGGCCCGGACCGCCTCCGTGTGGGGGCGCGACGTGCGTAAGCGTGGCGCTTTAACCTGAACGTACCTCGTACCGGCGCCATGCCGGATGCCCCGCGGCATACTCGCCTGCTCGTCATCGGCAGCGGCCCCGCGGGCCTCACGGCGGCCCTCTACGCCGCCCGCGCGGAGCTGCATCCGGTCGTGGTCTCTGGCGTGCCCGCGGGCGGGCAGCTGCTCGTGACCACCGATGTCGAGAACTATCCCGGGTTCCCGGAGGGGATCCAGGGCCCCGAGCTCGTCGATAAGATGCGGCGCCAGGCGCAGCGGTTCGGCGCCGAATTCGTCGACGACAACGTGACGAAGGTCGACTTCTCCCGACGTCCGTTCCGGGTGACGACCGGCGTCCGCGGGACGATCGAGGCGGATGCGGTGATCGTCGCCACCGGCGCGAACGCTCGCTGGTTGGGCCTCCCGAGCGAGACCGCGCTCCGGGGCAAGGGAATCTCCGCGTGCGCGACGTGCGATGGGTTCTTCTTCAAGGGCAAGGACCTCGCCGTCGTCGGCGGGGGCGACACCGCGATGGAGGAGGCGCTCTTCCTCACGAATTTCGCTCCGCACGTCACGATCATCCACCGGCGCGGCGAACTGCGGGCCAGCCAGATCATGCAGGCCCGCGCGAAGGCGCATCCCAAGATCTCCTTCCTCCTCGACACGCAGGTGGCCGAGGTGCTGGGGAAGGAGTCGGTCGAGGGGCTTCGTCTGAAGCACGGACCGACCGGCAAGACCTCCGAGCTGAAGGTCCAGGGACTGTTCATCGCGATCGGCTACGACCCCGCCACGGAGGTGTTCCGCGGCCGTCTCGACCTCACCGAAAAGGGGTACGTCAAGCTCACCGAGCACACCCGGACGAGCGTCGAGGGCGTCTTCGCCGCGGGCGACGTGCACGACCACCGGTACCGCCAGGCCGTGACCGCGGCGGGCGCGGGATGCATGGCGGCGATCGATGCGGAACGCTGGCTCGCGGAGCAAGCGAGCCCCGTCGTGGTCCCCCGCCCACGAGCGGTCGCCTCCGTACGGCGGGCGCCGAGAAAGGCCCGTGCGCGGTAGCCTTTAATATCGTTCGGACCGGTGCGAACCGAGGACCCGGCGGTGCCGAACAAGAAGAGCCTGCACATCGAGGCGTCCGGCCAGCTGTGCATCTACTGCGGCGCGTGCGTGGGGATCTGCCCGCTGAACTGCATCTACCTCGACGAGACGCGGATCACCTTCGACGAGAAGATCTGCACGCGCTGCGAGATCTGCGTCCGGGCGTGCCCGGTCGGGGCGATCGAGATCGGCTGAGGCCGAGCTCGGGAGCGAACGGGAGATGGTCGCGGACCTCAAGACCGACGTGCTCGTCATCGGCGCCGGACCCGCCGGCAGCATGACCGCCAAGTGGGCGGCGAAGAACGGCGCGAAGGTCCTCCTCATCGAGAAGCGGCAGGAGATCGGGAGCCCCGTGCGCTGCGGCGAGGGGATGAGCAAGGAGTGGCTGGGCGAGGTCGGCATCAAGCCCGGCAAGTGGATCAACGTCGAGGTCGAGGGGGCCCGCATCTTCTCTCCGCGCGAGCAGGTCTTCGAGATCAACGAGAAGCACGCGGGCAACGAAGTGGGCTACGTCGTCGAGCGCGACGGATTCGACAAGCAGCTCGCGATCGACGCCGCGAACGAGGGGGTCGAGGTCGTGCTCAAGACTGCCGCGGTCGAGGTCCTCAAGGAGAAGGGCAAGGTCGTCGGCGCGAAGGTCAAGCAGTTCGGGGAGAAGTTCGACGTCCGGGCCGCCGTCACGATCGGCGCGGACGGTTTCGAGAGCCAGGTCGGCCGATGGGCCGGACTGCCCACCAACCTCGCGCTCCGGGACATGGACACGTGCCTCCAGTACCGCATGACGAACGTCGACTGCGACACCCGCTACTGCGACTTCTATCTCGGCAAGGTGGCCCCGGGCGGTTACGTCTGGGTCTTCCCGAAGGACGACGGGCTCGCGAACGTCGGAATCGGTGTCCAGGTGAGCCAGGTCAAGACGACCGCGGAAGCTCGGAAGTACCTGGACGCGTGGATCGACAAGCACCCGGGCTACGCCAAGGGCAAGAAGATCGACATGGTCGGCGGCGGCGTCTCGATCTCCGCGCCGATGAAGCAGACCGTCACGGACGGATTCATGCTGGTCGGCGACGCCGCGCGCATGATCGACCCGCTCACGGGCGGGGGGATCGCGAACGGCTGCATCGCCGGGAAGATCTGCGGGGAGGTCGCCGCGAAGGCCGCGCAGACGGGCGACAGCTCCGCCGCGTTCCTCCAGGCGTACGAGAAGGGGTGGCGCGCTCGGCTCGAGGAGAAGCTCTACCGGAACTGGCTCGCCAAGGAAAAGCTCTGCACGATCTCCGACGAGACGTTCGACAAGATCGTGGACGCGCTGCAGGGCGTCCGCCTCCAGAAGCTCTCGGTCCACAACATCCTGAAAGCGGTCCACGAGAAGTACCCCGAAGTGACCAAGGAGTTCGAGGCGTTCCTGTAGACCGACGGAACTGGACGAATGCCCGGCGCTCCCAATCGACCTCCCGAGACCACTCCCCCTCCCCCCGTGGCACCCCCGGTGGCGGAGCCTCCGGGAAAGAAGGTGCTGCGACGACTGGCCCCGTCGCGCGTCGCGCTCCTCCTGGACATCTGGAAAGGGGCACCGAGCCCCGAGCTCCTCACCCCGTTCTCCAAGGCGGAGGCGGCGTACGTCGCCCAGGACTTTCCCGGTGCGGTGAACGCGCTCGACCTCCTGAGCGTCCGGTTCGCGGAGCCCCGCTGGCCGAGCCTGCCCGAGCCGTTCCGGCGACTGCGCGTGCCCATCCCGGCGCCGATGCCTCCGCACTGGAATCCGGACAACGCCCTCGCGCCGGCCGAGCGGGAGGCGAAACGGGCGCGGGACGCCGCCGAGGACCAGCTGGCGCTTGCCGCCGGAGTGGTCGCCTGGGCCGGAGCGCATGGAGTCGATGTTTCCGACCTCGCCCCGCGGCTCGACGAGGCGCGGGCGATCCTGCCGACCGAAGGCGCGAGCGGCGGTTTCTACGAGCGGATCGACCCGATCTGGGACGCGGTCCGCGAACGGGTGCCCCTTCCAAAGCCGCCCGCGGCTCGTCCCACCCCGGCGCGGGCGGTCGCCGAGAGCGAAGCCAGCGAAGCGTAACCGGTCGTGACCGACGACGTACCGCCCCGGCGACGCGTGAAGCGGGGAGAGGGCGAGGTAACGCAGTGGCCCCGTGGGCTCACGGGGTACGTGCCGAAGGGGCCCCCCGACGCGACCCCGTCCCCGGACGAGGACCGAACGGAGAACCGGCTGCTCCTCGCGGCCCGCCTGCTCGCCGTGGTCCGCAGTTCGGGCGAGAACGTCGACGAGGAGGTGCGCGACCTCTCCGCCGCCGAGTCGGCGCACCGCCGCGGCGACGTGCGCGAGGCGGCGCTCCGGCTCGACCGGGTGCTCGCCTCCCTCGACGCGCGTCGCGCACGCGCGGCGCCGGGCCGGGACACCGACACACCTTAAGGAGAGGGCCGGCGTGGCCCGCCCTGCCATGCCCCCGCCCCGGTTCGGGACGTTCTCGATCGTGGCGCACGACCCCGACACCGCCAGCTGGGGGGTCGCCGTTCAATCGCGGTTCATCTCGGTAGGGTCCGTCGTGCCATGGGCCGAGCCGGGCGTCGGCGCGATCGCCACCCAGGCGGCGGCGAACGTCGCGTACGGGATCGACGGCCTCAAACTGCTGCGCGAGAACGTGCCCGCGGCCGAGGTCGTCCGGAAGCTGACGAGCGCGGACCCGGGCCGGGACGAGCGGCAGCTTGGCGTCGTGGACCGACGCGGAGAGGCCGCTGCGTTCACCGGCGCGAAGTGCATGGAGTGGGCCGGTCACGAGATCGGGGACCGGTTCGCTTGCCAGGGGAACATCCTCTTCGGGCCGGCCGTCGTCCGCGGGATGGCGCGGGCCTACGAGACCACACCGGGGGACATCATCGACCGATTGGTCGCCGCGCTCTCCGCCGGCCAGCGCGAGGGCGGCGACCGGCGCGGCATGCAGTCCGCCGCGCTCTTCGTCGTCCGCAAGGGTGCCGGCTACGGCGAAGGGGACCGCTGGGTCGACCTCCGCGTGGACGACCATCCGTCCCCGATCGAGGAGCTGAAGCGTATCCTCAAGATCTACGACCTCACGATGCTGAGCCGCGAGGACCCCGCGACCCTGGTCCCGATCGCGGGCGAGACCGCGAAGGCGCTCCAGCACGACCTCGCGGTGCTGGGCTACTACTCCGGCCACTTCACCGGCACCTGGGACGAAGCGAGCCGCGCCGCGTTCACGCGCTTCCTGGGAGAGCACAACTTCGAGAACAAGCAGCGCGACGACGGGAAGGTGTGGCCCTCGGTCCTCGAGTATCTCAAGGAGAATGCCGCGAGCGAGACGGCGCGCCGCACCCACACCGCCCCCACCGTCTCCGGTGCGCTGAGCCGGGGACCGGGCGCACAGCCGAAGGGAGGTGGTACGGCATCCCCGACCCCCCACCCCGCGACCAAGAAGAAGTCGAAGTGACGGCCGTCGTGCGCCGCACCTGCGCGACGCCGGCGGACGCCGAGCGACTGCGCGCGGCGGTCGTCGCCGACAACCCGGAGTACGTGGGGGTCGAGGTCGACGGAACGGACCTCGTGGTGCGACTCGTCGCGCCGTCGGCCGCGAGCGCACGGGCCACCCTCGAAGATCTGATGGCGTGCCTCGCGGCGGCCGAGCGGACGATGGGAGGATAGACCTTCGTGACCGCTTCCGCCGTTCCTTCGGTGCCGTCCCCGGCGTCGACCGCGCCTTCCGCCCCCGGCTCCGTGGGGCGATACGCGGTCGCGCTCGTCGTCACCGTCGCCGCGATCCTGAGTCAGTACGTCGTGCCGCAGTCCTTCCCCGCGACGCTCGTGCTGTACGGCAACCTCCCCGGCGACCTCTTCGTTGTCTACGGGATCCCGGTCCTCGCCTTCGCGTTCCTCGTGGGGGCGGGCCCGCTCCGGGGTTGGGCCTCCCACCTGCGCCTCGCGACCGTCGAGGGGCTGAGCTGGTTCGGAGTCCTCTCGCTGCTGGGCTTCCTCGTCGTCCTTGCGCTGGCGATCGCCTACGAGGTCGTCGACCCGAGCGCGCTCACGCAGCTCTCGAAGCAGAACCCGGTCCTGACCGCGGCCGCCGGCGATCCGTGGTTCTGGGTCGGCTTCTCGTTCGTCATCGGCGCGTTCGAGGAGACGATCTTCCGCGGCTGGGTCTTCGGGTTCTGGCGCAATCGGACGACCTCCTGGATCGTTCCGGCGACCTGGACGAGCATCCTCTTCGCCGGCGTCCACCTGTACTATGGGACGACGTACGGCGCTGCAGCACCGCTCATCTTCCCCGAGCTGTTCTTCCTCGGGTTCGCCTTCGCCGCGACGTACCAGGCGTCCGGCGGCAACCTTGTCGTGGTTGCGCTCCTCCACGGCGCCACAGACGCGACCGTCTTTCTGACGCTCATCAATCTGGGGGTGGGAGAGGCGCTTCACTACCTCCTCATCCTCGTCGGCGCCGTCATTGGCGCCGTGTACTTCCTCCGCCGGAAGGAGCCCGTCTTCGTTCGGCCGTGGGCGAACCCAACGCCGGCCGACTAGCCCGGACTCGGTGGGGTCGAGAGCGCCGGCGTAGCCCCTCGCGCCAGCCTGACTTCGAGCCCGAGCGCGGCGGCGACCACCCAGACCACGAGCCCGAGGAGGATCGCGATGACCACCGGCAACAGCGGATAGAACAGGCCGACGGCCCCCTCGACCGCGAACGCCGCCCCCAGTACCAAAGAGGCCATCCGGAACCCCCGGGGCAACAGCTGGTCGCCCCGCAGAACGAATGCCAGCGCGAGGAGGGGCGACGGGACGAGGAAGAAGGTGCGCAGGAAGACGAAGGTGAGGTCGAAGCTGGTGACCGCGGCGTCGGGATGGCCGTTCCCGACGGCCTGCGCCGCGTCGACGAAGAACGTTCCTTCCAGCAGCGAGAGCATCAGGATCGCCGAGCAGGTCAGGAGCACCAACCAGCCCGAGAATCGGTTCCAGGCCTCGAGCAGGTAGACGAGTCCGAGGAGAAACGCGACGACGAGGAACGTGCCGACCACCTGGAGCCACGCGGCGAGGTAGTAGTAGGTCGCGTAGTGGGTCGCGTTGCTGGTGACGGTGGTGTTCGACGCATCCGCCGACGGGAAGGGGAAGAAGACGAACGGGCCGGCAAAGTACAGCAGAAGAGCCACGCACCCGAGGATCCCGCTGAGCGCGAGGAAGTGGACCAGCGTCCGTTCGGAACCGAGGTCCTTCATCGCGTCCCCCGGAGGTCGCCCCACGGAAAAGGGCCACGCCCCTCGTCAGGGAGACGGGCAGTAAGGCCACGCTCCGGAGCTCGTTCGGCGACCCGCTCCCCGCCGCCAGAATCGTCTTGTAACCGGCTCGTGTCGCACGCCCGATGCCCCCAACGGACTCCGAGATACGGGAGATCTTGACGCGGGCCCGGACGGTCGCCATCGTCGGTCTCTCGAACCGCCCGGAGAAGGACTCGAACGAGGTCGGTCGCTACCTTCGCTCCCAGGGGTACCGCGTGATCCCGGTGAATCCCGGGGTCCCCGAGGTCTTTGGGGAACGCTCCTACCCGTCGGTCGGTGCCATTCCGAAGGACGTGCGCGTCGACATCGTCGACGTCTTTCGGCGCAGCGACCAGGTCGTCCCGATCGCCCAGGACGCCGTGCGCCGCGGCGTGAGGGTGTTCTGGATGCAGCTCGGGATCGACAACGCCGAGGCGGATTCCCTCGTCCGCGAGGCGGGGGGAACGGCCATTGAGAACCAGTGCATCATGACCCAGCACCGACGCCTGGGACTCCCGGCGGTCGGGCCGGCACGGTAGGGGGCACGCGTGGCAACCGTCTCCTCCCCCACTCCTGCGGCCCCGGCGTCGCCCCCGGCGCCCGGCCCGCCGACGTCCGGCCGGGTCAAGGACCGAGGGAGCGTCCGCCACGACTCGGTGCGAGCGACCGACTGGACGAGCGCCGGTGTCGCCAAGGTCCTCGGGGACGTCGACGTCTCGCGCGCGGACGTGAGCGGCCTCACGTCGGTCGCCGGAAAGGTCCGGGCCGATTCGTTCCGGTCGCAGGGGACCCTGATCCTCGTGGGCCCGGTCGACGTGCGCGGGAACCTGGAACTCGACGGAACGATCCACCTTCAGTCGAGCGCTCACGCGGGCAGCGCGCGCGCGGACGGGGCGCTCCGCGTCGCCGGCCCCCTGACGGTCGACCGGCTCTTCTCCGCGTCCGGCTCGGTCGAGGTGCCGAGCGCGACCGTCGGGGCGATCGACCTGGTCGGGAGCGCGACCATCCCGGGAGTCGTCGAGGCCGCCTCGGTCCGGATGCGCTTCCGAGACAACTCCCACCTGGGTACCGTACGCGGGAACCGAGTCGTGCTGCACGGTCCGGCCGCGAACCTGGTGCCCTCGCTCGTGCGCTCGGTGCTGGGGCACGAGGTCTCGGTCCGGGTCGACCGCGTGGAGGCGGACACGGTCGACCTGGCGGCGGTCGACGTGGAGTTCGTCCACGCCCGCGAGATCGTCCTGGGCGCCGGCGCCCACGTGACGGCCCTCGAGGGGACGGTCGTTCGTCGGCATCCGACGAGCCGCGTCGGACCCGAATCCCGGTCGCCTCGCCCCCACGGTCTGCACCGCTAGCCCGGGCGCCCCTGCTCGTTATCTTCCCGAGGCACGTCCAACCGCGGATGACGCCGGACGAGGAGGGCGCGGGGGCCCCCTCGCCTCCCGACGTCCAGCGACGGGTCCTCGCCTACTGGGAAGCGACAGGCGTTCCCGCGCTCTCCTACTACGGAACGCCCGGCGGACCTCCCTTCCGGTTCACCGAGGGGCCGCCCGGAGTGAATGGGCCTCCTCACTTGGGACACGTCGAACCGCGCGTGTTGAAGGACCTGCAGCTCCGCTTCCGACGGATGCGGGGGAATTCGATCGTTACCGCCAAAGCGGGCTGGGACTGCCACGGTCTCCCGGTCGAGATCGCGGTCGAGAAACTCCACGGTCTCAAGTCGCACAAGGATATCGAAGCGTTCGGCGTCGAACGCTTCTGCGACGACTGCCGCTCGACCGCCCTCACCTACGCCGCGACGTGGCAGGAGATGAGTCGGCGGATGGGATTCTGGCTCGACTACGACCATCCGTATCGGACGATGGACGCCCCGTACATCGAGAGCCTCTGGTGGGCGCTCAAAACGCTCTTCGACCGGGGCCTCCTCGAAAAGGGCCACTACGTCCTGCCGTACTGCCCCCGGTGCGAAACGACGCTCTCGTCGCACGAGGTGGCGCAGGGGTACCGCGAGACCACCGACCCGTCCGTCACCGTTCGCTTTCCACTGGCCGGTGAGGTGTGGGACCTCCTCGTCTGGACCACGACCCCGTGGACCCTCCCGGCGAATCTGCTCGTCGCGGCCCGCGCGGACCTCGAGTACTCGCTCGTCCACACCGGCGAGGGGAACGACCTCCTCCTCGCGTCCGCCGCGGTCCCTCGCTACTTCCCGGACGGAGCCGACGTTCGAGCGCGAATCTCCGGGAAGGAGCTCGCCGGCCGCAGCTACCGGCCTCCGTTCGATGCCGCTGGTCCCGGCGAGGGCCGGTACCGCATCGTGCTCGACGATTTCGTCACCGCGGAGGAAGGCACCGGCTTCGTCCACGTCGCCCCCAGCTTCGGGGCGGACGACTATCGGGTTGGCGCCCGCGAAGGGGTCGGCGTGTTCGACCCGCTCGACAGCCGGGCCGTCTTCGGACCCACGATGCCGCTCGTCGAAGGTAAGCTGTTCAAGGTCGCCGACCCGATCCTCCTGAAGGACCTCGGCGAGCGGGGGCTGCTCTTCCGGTCGGAGACGCTCCGCCACACGTACCCGTACTGCTGGCGCTGCGACCACGCGCTCGTCTACCGCGCGATCGACTCCTGGTTCATCCGCACCTCCCGGCTCGCCGAGGCGCTCGTCCGGAACAATCGGGAGACCCTCTGGATCCCCGGCTACCTGCGCGATGGCCGGTTCGGCAACTTCCTGGCCGAGGCGAAGGACTGGGCGCTCTCGCGCAGCCGGTACTGGGGTACCCCGCTGCCGGTCTGGGTCTGCCCGGTCGGCCACGCCACGTGCATCGGGAGCTTCACGGAGCTCGCCGAACGGTTGGGCCGACCGCTCCCCGAACCGTTCGACCCGCACCGCGTCACGGTCGACCGCCTCACCCTCCGATGCGCGACGTGCGGCCAGGACGCTCGCCGCGAGCCGTACACGATCGACGTGTGGTTCGACAGCGGCGCCGCGCCGTTCGCCCAATTCCACTATCCGTTCGAAGCGGGGCCGTTCGACCCCGCGGCGCCGCTCGACTACGTGTCGGAGGCGATCGACCAGACCCGAGGTTGGTACTACACCATGCTCGTGATCTCGACGGCGCTGTTCGACCGGACCGCCTTCCGAGCCTGCCTCACCTGCGAGTTCCTGCTCGAGGAGAGCGGACGGAAGATGTCGAAGTCGAAGGGGAAGGTGCTCGAGCCGCTCTCGATCCTGGACGATCTCGGCGGTGACACTCTGCGGTGGCTGTTCCTGTCGCAGGATTTCACCGCCCCGATCCGGGTGGGCGAGACGACTTTGCGTCGTGGGGAGCACCGAACGCTCGGTGCGCTGCGGAACGTCGTGCAGTTCCACCTCGAGAACGCGCGCGCAGACCACCTGGCGCCGGTGACCACGGCGCCCACGTCGGGAGCGCTCCTGGACCGGTGGCTCCTCTCTCGGCTGGAGGGGACTCGGGAGGCCGTCACGAACGCGCTCGAGGGATTCGACCCGCGGCCCGCGGCCCAGGCCGTCCGGGAGTTCGTGGACGACCTCTCGACCTGGTACCTGCGCCGCTCTCGGCCGAGGTTCTGGTCGGACGCCGACCGCCCGGACCGGCAGGAGGCGCACGCGACGCTATCGTACACGCTGGACCTGCTCGCTCGGGTCGCCGCGCCGCTCGTTCCGTTCACGGCGGAGTGGATCCACCAGGAGGTCGGCGAGGCGGGCTTCACGGACGCCGGCACCTCGGTCCACCGGCTCCCCTGGCCGGGGCCGTGCGCGCCGCGGGACGTCGGGCTCGAGGAGGGGATGCGCGAGTTGCGCTCGCTGGTCGAAGTGGGCCGCGAGCTCCGGCATCGCGCGGAGGTCAAATCCCGCATCCCGCTCGCCGAGGTCGTGCTTTTCGGCCCGGCCGAGCGGGCGCTCGTGGCGCTGGGCCACGACGGAGAGGCGCTCCTCGCCGAAGAGCTGAATGTGAAGAAGGTCGTGCGCGTCCCCGCCTCCGAGCGCGAGCGGTACCCCGACACGGCCTGGACCATCCGCGAAGAGGAGGGCCGCCCGATCGCCGCGATCCCCCGTCAACCGTCCCCCGAATTGTTAGAGGAGGGACTCGCCCGCGAAGTCGCCCGACGCCTCCAGCAGACCCGCAAGGAGCTCGGGCTGCGGTACCTCGACCCGGTCGCGGTCACCGTGAGCGCGACCGGACCGCTCGGCGAGGCGCTCCGCGCGCGACAGGCGACGATCGCGAAGGACCTCATCGCCGACCCGTTCGAGGTCGTCGACGCGCCGCTCTCCGCCGGCCCCGACGTTCGCACGTGGGACCTGGACGGAGTGACGTTCTCCGCGCGCGTCGTGCGGCGCTGAGCCCCGCGCGCGAGCGGGTCACGGTCCTTCGCGGACGACCTCACCGCCGGGCGCTCGCTCCGCGAACACTTGGGCCTCGAAGCGACGTATCCGCACCTTCGGGTCGCGCCACGACTGGGGCGGCAGGCCCGCCTTCTCGCACGTTCCCGCGAGGAGTTCTTCGGATGACCAGCCCTGTTCGGGCGCGACCTGGGGGAGGAGCAGGCCGCTCGTACCGTATCCGTCGACGATCAGACCATCGCGGCCCACGCGGATCTCCCGGACGAGCTCGTCCGGCCGGCGGCTCGTCACGGGGACCGGTACCGTCAGGACCGAGACCTCGACCGTGAGTCGGGACAGCTCGGCGGCCCGGACGGGCGCGAAGCGCGGGTCCTCGGTCGCCGCGGAGAGCGCCGCGTCCCGGATCGCTTCCTGAAGCGGATGGACCGGGAGCGGGAAGCCGATGCACCCGCGGAGGTCGCGGCTGGGGTGACGCCGGAGCGTGACGAACACTCCGCGAGGCTCGTCGAAGACCGGCGGGAGGCCGTGCGAGTTGCCGGGAGGCCCGCCGGGCACCGTCGCTCCCCCCAGAGATTCCTCGAGCCGCTCGCGCGCGAGACGGACCGCGCGCGTCCCCTCGTCGGCGGACAGCATCAGCCGGCGAAGGGGCTGCCAGCGCAAAGGCCCTTCGGGCCCGGGGCAGACCTTATACCCCGCGGAAGGTCCCCGCGGGTCCCATGCCGTTCCCCGAGGCGGTCGAGCGCCTGCTCAACAAGAAAATCTGCATGAACTGCTCGGCCCGGAATCCGCCGAAGGCGGTGCAGTGCCGCAAGTGCGGCTACCACGGCCTCCGCGTCAAGTCGCGCGAGCGCTCGGGCAAGACCCAGTAGTCGTTACGGGGGCGGCACGGCGTCCGGTCCGTGCGCGAACGGTACCGGTCGTCCCCGTGTCCCTTCGCGATAGACCGCGAGCCGCTTCTCGGCGAGGAACATGAGATTGTGCACGCCGTCCCGCCAGCTCGAGAGCTTCGGCCGCCCCCACCGTTCCCCGTACCGGATCGGGACCTCCACGATCCGAAGGCCGCGGAGGATCGCCTCGATCTTGAGTTCCTCGCTGAACGCCATGCTGTCCTCGCTGACGTGGACGCGCGCGAGGATTTGCCGTCGGAAGATCCAGAACCCGCTCTGGCTGTCGACGAGCGGTCCCCCCGGCATCTGCTTCAGCCAGTGGTGGTAGGCGACCCCCATCAGGAGGTTCAGCACGCGGTTGCCGATCCGGTGCTCGGTCGTCATCGCCTTCTGGTCGATGAACGCGAGCCGGTTCCCCGTCAGGAAGTCGATCCCCTCGCGTTCCAGTCGGTCGACGAGCGCAGGGATCGTCTCGACCGGGTACGTCCCGTCGCCGTCCGCGGTCGCGATAATCTCTCCGGATGCGGCGGCGAACCCGGTCTTGTAGGCCCGGCCGTACCCCCGGCGCGGGTCGACGATCACGCGCGCCCCGGCGCCCTCCGCGATCGCGGCGGTGCCGTCGGTCGACCCCCCGTCCACGACCAGCATCTCCCAGTCGATGGGCCGACCCCGGAAGAGGGTCGCGTTCGCGTCGTCGGCGGCGGAGCGGAACGTGCGGAGCACGTGACCGATTGATTCCGCCTCGTTGAGGGTCGGGACGATGAGGGTAGCCCGCATCGGCCCGATTGTTAGGAGCCGAGGACCGCTTAAGCGCGTCGAGCGCGTGGTTCGGAACACGACGGCGACGAAGGGCAGGCGAGCGAGGGCGCGCCGGTGGGGGCGGTTCCCGACGACCGCCGACATGGGGATCTGGGCCACCGGGGCGACGCCGGCCGCCCTGTTCGAGGCGCTCGGACTCGGTCTGTTCGCCCTGATCACGGACCTCTCGACGGTGCGGCCCACCTCGGAGCGCGCGGTGAGTGCTTCGGGCGGCGACCCGGCAGCCCTGGTGGTCGCGTACCTCAGCGAGCTCCTCCTCCTCGAGCAGACCGAGGGCTTCCTCGTGCGCGAGATCCGGGCCCAACCGGTGGGTGACCCTCCCACCGCGCTCGTCGCGAGCGTGAAGGGCGAGGTGTTCGATGCCGCGCGGCACCCGGCGCGGACCGAGGTGAAGGCGGTCACCCTCCACGACCTCACGATCGACTTTCAAGCGGGACGCGCCCGCGTGATCGTGGATATCTAGTCCGGGTTACGGCATCCGTTCGACGATCTCCGCGAGGGCCTTCCCGGGAGCGGGCAGCCGTCCGGCCTTCCCCAGGATCCGCTCGAGCGCCGCGAAGGTGACGAGCAGGTCGGGCCAGTCGGCGATCCCCATGTGCCAGATGCGGAAGATCTTCCCCGTGAGGGCGCCCTGG
>Ga0187783_10001747_pt1 | contig 16103 bp, 8 predicted proteins | sample 1015_SJ02_MP02_2_FD_132471 | JGI IMG/M metagenome (GOLD analysis project Ga0187783, IMG submission 132471) | Tropical peat soil microbial communities from peatlands in Department of Meta, Colombia - 1015_SJ02_MP02_20_MG | ecosystem: Environmental > Terrestrial > Soil > Wetlands > Peat | place... | reverse complement strand
GAACAGCAGCAACGGAATTTTCCGCTTCCGGTAATCAACTCCGCTCTGGCAACGAACTCCTCGAACTTAGCCTCTTTCTTATCCGCTAATTTTGGGATTCCCGCGGGAACCGCGCTGCCTGCTCCGAACGGGCCGTTACCTATTCCGGGTACCGACACGGCTCCCGATCCGAGCAATCCCGTGTACCTGCAACAAGTGTCAAACGTTATGAACGCGTTGAACTCCAATCTGGGCACCAAACCGAGACAGGGAAACGATCTGGTGTTTACGCCGCGTCTCGACTATCAAGCGAGCCCGCGCGATGGCCTGTTCCTGGCCCTGAATGTGAACCGGTTCAACTCGCCCGGCGGCGTCATCATTGACCCGACGGTGGGCAACTATGGCCTGCAAAGCCTGGCCAACGCTTTTGTGCGCACCTTTGAAGTCACGGCGGGATGGACGCACACTTTTTCTTCGAGGTTGCTGAACGAATTTCACGCGGGCACTTCGCAAGACAACGAAACCGCGACGCCAACGGGTTTGGCTCCCGACACCCCCACGATCGTCCTGGATAGCCCGGCCGCGTTCATTCTGGGAAATAACGCGTTCTCCATAGGTAGGGTGTTTGAAAGACAGTACTCGCTTGCCGACCGCGTTAACTACATGATTGGCAAGCACACCTTGCAATTCGGTTTCGATTGGAACCGCTCCTCGGATGCGGACACCAACGATGGCGGAGCAGATCCGAACGAAGCTGTCGATTTTGGATCACCGCTCGGCCTGTATGAATTCCCGAATCTGGAGGCCTTTGCGCTCGGCGAATACATTACGTTCAGTCAGGCTGCCGGACGCCCGACATTCTCTTTTACGGTCCCCTACTACGGATTCTACGCGCAAGATACGTTTCGCGCGTTGTCGCAGTTGACGCTGGAACTGGGCGTGCGGGAGGACTTCCAGGTCTATCCCCAGCCATCGGAAAATCCGGCGTTTCCGCTTACTGGGCAGTACCCGAATCAATTTGGGCGCGTCGCGCCGCGTGTCGGATTTGCCTGGCAACCGCTTCAGAAGACCGTCGTCCGTGGGGGATTTGGACAGTTCTACACCAACATGAACGGCCTGAATTACCGCAACGCGGTCATTTCAAACGGATTGGCCTCACAGCAGTCCTCAGCCAGCGCTAGTTACACCGCGGGTCCGCCGAACCAGCAAACGCCAGTTTTCCCGAATATCCTTCCAGCGAACTCGCCGCTCTTTTCGGCTTCGCCCGACATCTCCCTGGTTTCGCCACAGTTCCGTGTGCCGGATATTCTGCAGGCCAGTGTGCAGATCGAACGCCAGATTCTTGAGGACACAACGCTCAGTATCGGCACAATGTGGAATCACGGGCTGCATATTCTCTCGGGCAGCGCCTACGATCTCAACCTGAACCCGTTAGAAGGCACCACGACTTACATCGTGTGCCCTCCCACGGCGACCACGGCCCCTTGCGCGGGACCGACCTACGTCCTGCCTAACATGGACAACGGCCTGCTCACCGAGGGCTACATCAACCCCAACCTGGGCCAGATCAACGAACTGATCAGTCCGGCACAAAACTACTACAACTCCTTCTTCGTCGAGTTACAGCGTCGCATGTCGAAAGGCCTCTCGTTGCAGGCCTCCTATACCTTTGCGAAGAGCATGATGCTCGACGGCATGGACTTCAATAATCAGTTCGACTTCGGCAATACCCACGCTCCTTCGCTCCTCGATCAGAGGAATCGCCTAACCGTTGCCGCCGTGTACGAACCTCACCCCGAAGACCGAATCGGCCCCGGCCCGGGCCGTCGACTGCTTTCGGGCTGGAGATTGAGCAGTGTCATGGAGTTCTCTTCCGGCCGTCCCTATGCAGGGCTGTTGAGCCCTGCTTGCACCAGTTCGACCCTGTCCTTCGGCAACTGCGACGGCGCAAACGACAACCTGAACGACACCGCCTTCAACGAGGACACGGCCAATACGGCCGGCGGCATCAATGGGGCCGGACCAACGCCAGGAAACGGCCTCAATTCCTTCTACGGCCCATGGCTCGAGCGAATCGATGCGGGATTGGCCCGCCGCTTCACCATCGGCGAGGGCAAGGAATTGGAATTTCAAGTGCAAGCGTTCAATCTGTCTAACCATGCCAACTATTACGTACAGAATGGCGACGGGATCAATCAGCTCCAATACAATCCGATTGGGACCAACTGTGGTGACGGCAAATCGTTGAATCAGACCTGCTATCTCGTGGCGAATTCAGGCCCCGGCAATTTCGGAGCCTTTCAGGAGATTAGCCCGGCAGGTCTACCCAGGGTTTTGCAGTTCTCAGTCAGATTCACATTTTAGGAGTTCGTGCGCGGCCGAAAACATTCAGGAGCCAAAACCGTTCAGCGTATCCGCTTCAATACAGATGGAAGACCACCTCCACCAACACGCGGACTTCGGCGAGCTTCCCGTCTGGTCCAATCGACGGCCGAAATCGCCATTTGCGGACGGCGTCCGTCGCTTTTTCGTCGAGCCCCATTCCCAAGCCGCGCAGAACGCGCACGTCCATCGGTCTCCCCTCTACGGTGACAAGCAGTGAAATGATCACGGTTCCCTGAAGCTTCGCCTTCACCGCTTCGTCGGAGAACTGCGCCGCCGGGCAGTACACACAAGCGACCTCACTGTACGCATGCGCGCCGGACATCGGCCAGCGCTCGCCCGCTCCTTCCGTGGAGCCCGGTCCGAAGCCGTCACCCGCACCCGGGCCGACACCGTGTCCCTCATTCGTTCCGATCCCGCTTCGGTTTCCCGGCCCGTTCGAGTCATTGATCACCGGCGAGACAGGATTTCCCCAGTTGTCCATCGCGGGGCTCAAAAGCTTCCCTTCCTCGGGACCCAGAATCGTAGGCTGTACCGGATACGCCGCATGGGGAGCCGTTCGCACCTTTGGTGGCGCGAGCTGAATTCGATTGAACAGTGCAAGCACGCCCGTGCCCGCGGGCCGAGAGTCACGGTCGCCCCCTCCACCGCCACCTCCCATCCTCTTCGCCGCGGAATCGGCCTGCGGCATTTTGAGATGCTTCAGAAACAGCGAGAGATCACCTATCGGTACGACGCGATAGGACGCTCTGGACGCGCCCGGCGTCACGACTCCGGGCAGCAGCGGCGCCACCAGCAGAGCGAGAATCATGACGTGCATGCTGATCGAGAGCGCTTCGACGCGCGCGAACTGCGGATCTCGACGCCAGCCGTGATTCGCCCACATGCCAACCGGAGCGACCTGTCCCGTTGTCTGGCGCGCGATGAGTGATTTGAACAGCCCGCCAGCAAAAAAGTCTGAGAAGTTCGAGCGAAGCCTCGCGAGGAATGATTCATCGTTTGTGGGTTCGAGACAACCGGCGCGAAAACCGGCTCGAGAGAAGGACTCACCTTTGTGGTCCCGAGGATCGCGATTCGGCATGAGCGCGCCTCCGCGGCGAGGTTTTATCGCTTAGAAGCGCCTGCCAGCGAAAGGATGTCTGGCGGAGGCACACGGGCTGACGCAAGGTTCCCGCCTGCTTGCCTCCGGTGCGGCAAATCCGGATCCGCAAGTGTTCGGCGGTAAGCGCCTTTGCCAGGGCTCCAGGCAACAAACAGGTATAATGCGCCGGTTCGCATCACCTTCAAGGAACGCCCGATGGCAGCGGGATTGGTAAAGGAGGTCTGAATGAAGCAATGGATTTGGGCAATGGCCTTGGTCTCGGCGGGAGCGATCGTCTCTGGCGTAGGGCAAGCCCAAGATCCGTCGACGGGAGAGATTGCGCGCGTAGAAGGGGCGCAATCGCCGAATCGCCAGGGATTTGATCCGTACACGATTCCGGAAATGATGAGGCACTTTCATGTGCCGGGAGTAAGCATCGCGGTGGTGCGAGATTTCCAGGTCGAGTGGACGAATACCTACGGAGTGGCGGATGTAGTGACGAGCGCTCCGGTGACAACGGAAACGCGATTCCAAGCGGCGTCCATCAGCAAGCCCGTGACGGCCTTTGCGGTGTTGCGAGCGGTGGATGCTGGGAAACTGTCGCTCGATGAGAACGTGAACAAGTATTTGAAGACTTGGAAAATACCAGAGAACGAGTATACGCGCGGAGGCGTGACGCTGCGGGCATTGCTCAGCCATACCTCAGGCACGGGTGACGGATTCGGGTTTCCCGGATATAACCCTTCGGCGCCACTACCCACGCTGATCCAAATTCTGGATGGGAAGCCGCCTTCGAACGTGGGACCGGTGTTTTGGGAGAGGCCTCCCTTTAGCGCGGAGAAGTATTCGGGCGGAGGAATCGTCATCGAACAGCTCGTGCTCGAGGATGTTTACGGGAAACCGTTTGCGGAAATTATGCAGGAACAAGTGTTGGGTCCGGTGGGCATGACCAACAGCACTTATGAGCAGCCCTTATCTGCCACGGAAGATAAGAACGCGGCGAGGGCGCACGATCAGGATGGAAAAGCCATGGATACGAAGTGGCACGTGTATCCGGAGCAGGCCGCAGCGGGTTTGTGGACGACGCCCACAGATTTGACGAAACTGGGGATTGAGGTGCAGAAAGCGCTGCGAGGCGAATCGAAATTACTTTCGCGCAGGACGGCGCTCGAAATGGTCGCGCCCACGGGAACAGGGTCGTTCGCCATTGGGTTTGCCATCGAGAGGCGGGGCGAAGGGTGGTATTTCACACACAGTGGATCGAACTGGGGATTTCGCAGCGACTTGACCATGCACCGGCTGAAGGGGTACGGAATCGCGGTGATGGCGAATAGCGATAGTGGTGGGCAGATCATCAGCGAAATCGAGGCCCGCGTGGCGGCGGCAGCAAATTGGGATTCTCTCGACAAGCCTGTGCCGAGATGAATTTCGGCAGTCTTCGAACCAGAGAGGCGATATGAGGAAGTGTTCGGGGGAAACTCAGTAGCCAAACGAACACTGACCCGGCGCGTGCCGTCTCTCGAGTCATCAAAGCGTTCCGATGTGCCTCCCTCCCCGGCCGGCGCTCCCTTTCCCGTCTTATCTGAGGCAGGATTGATGGCCTCGGCTTTGGATCAGCATCGGGGCCCACGGGACGAGGACCGTGCAGACCTGTTGTTTTCCCACAGAAAGTGTGGCATCCTCCTTCCTGTTGGAAAACAAAATGGCGCTAGGATGCAGGGTGCAGGGCTGGGGAACAGACAGCCAAGAATTATCGGCCGGTTCTTCGATCTAAAGGCGGATTTGCGATGAGAGTCCTGAGGCGTTTTCTCAAGCGGCTGAGGAATTCGGTAATGAGACGGCGGGGGGACGAACGGTTGAAGGAAGAGATTAAGGAGCATCTCGCCCTGCAAACCGAGGAAAATCTTCGGGCCGGTATGTCACCTGTTGAGGCACGACGGCAAGCGATGCTGAAGTTCGGAGGGGTGGCAGGCGTCCAAGAGGACTATCAGGCCGAGCGAGGGCTGCGCTACATGGAGACCCTCGTGCAGGACGCTCGCTTCGGCCTCCGCACGCTGCGCAGATCTCCGGGATTCACCGCGGTCGCCGTCCTCACTGTCGCCCTCGGCGTCGGTGCGAATACGGCGATTTTCAGTTTACTTGATGCCTTGCTCCTCCGTTCGCTGCCGGTTCATGATCCACAACAGTTGATGCTGCTCGAGTGGAGCGCACGGAAATCGCCGGGATATCACAGTAGCTTTGGCTACGGTGACTGCATCTCCCGAATCGATGTCGATAACCCGACGAGTTGCTCGTTCTCTCACCCGTTCCTCGATGACTTGCGCGCCCAAGCCAACATGTTCTCGAGCATCACGGCATCAGGCGGAACGATGCAGCTCGACTTGAGCGGAAGCGGACCCGCCAGTTTCGTCCAGGGCCTCATCGTTTCCGGAAACTACTTCGAGACACTTGGAGTCCGGCCGGCAGTCGGCCGGGTGCTTGCGCCTTCTGATGATCAGCCGTCGGCTCCGACTGTTGCCGTCCTAAGCTACGGGTACTGGCAGAGAGCCTTGGGCGGCTCGCTTTCCGTAATCGGAAAAACCGTCGGATTGAATGGAATCCCGACAACGATTGTGGGAGTAGCTGAGCCGAAGTTCTCTGGACTCGCTCCTGGGAGCGCTCCAGATGCTTGGCTTCCGGTTTCTGTGAAGGCACGGCTCACCCCTAACTGGGATCCAAAACAGGATGATGCAGGGTCGATTTGGCTGGTCATCGTTGGACGCTTGAAGCCGGAGGTCACGCAGAAGCGGGCCGAGGCAGCGGTCAGCTTGCTATTCCGCAACGAGATGCTCTACGGGCCCGAGAAGTTCTCCAAAGAGTCTGACGACCCGAGGGTCTCGCTCTTGCCGGCGCAGACCGGCCTTGTGGGTGCGAGGGGCGATTATGCGAGGCCGCTTTTCATTTTGATGATCGCGGTCGGGATCGTCTTGCTGATCGCGTCCGCAAACGTTGCTGGATTGCTTCTCGCGCGCTCGTCTGCGCGTCAAAAAGAGATGGCGGTGCGGCTGGCACTCGGCGCGGGCCGCGGCAGGATCACCCGCCAACTTCTGACCGAAGGCCTGCTCCTCTCGCTGATTGGCGCAGCGTTGGGGATTGTGCTCGCCTTTTGGGGAGCGCGCGCAATCGTTGCCTTCGTGGCTACCAGTACCGACCGCCCCCTTGGGTTCGCTGCTTCGATCGACGCGCGCGTTCTGCTGTTCACGACGGTGATTACGATTCTCACTGGAATCTTTTTCGGGCTGGCTCCGGCCATGCGGGGGACGCGTGTCGATTTGACGCCCACGCTGAAAGACGGCCCCGCTTCTATCGGCCGCGCCGGAAACCACTGGTTTGGCATCGGCAATCTTCTGGTGGTTGGGCAGGTTGGCCTGACGACGATCGTGCTGGTCGGAGCGGGGCTGGTTGTGCGCACGTTGCAGAACCTGAGAAGTGTTGACCCCGGCTTTGATACCACCAACGTGCTGAATTTCCGAATCAATCCGACACTCGCCGGCTACAAAGCAGCGCAAGTGAGCGCGCTTTACCAAGCCCTGCAAAGCCGTCTGAGCGAGATTCCCGGTGTGAGGTCGGTGAGTTATTCGAGCGTGCCTCTGCTGGTCGGCTGGGAGCAAGCCACATCGTTCTATCTGCCGGGCGGGAAGGATAGTGTCGAGTCGGAGTTTCTTACTGTAGGCGTCCATTTCTTTGCGACCATGAAAATCTCCGTCGTGGAGGGGCGCGACTTTTCAGCCGAGGATTTTGCGCTGCCCTCCCTAACGCCCGATGCTTCCCTAGAGACTTCCCGTTCAAGGGCTGGTTCGGCTTCTCCTCGACCGTCCAATCCCCGGCCAGCCGTCGTCAATCAGTCGTTCGTCCGGCAGTATCTGGGATCGGCAAGCCCTCTTGGACGCCGCTTTGGCTCCGGGGACGGTAAGGATCCGGGTTATGTAATTGTGGGAGTGGTTCGCGACGCCATGTACACGGACCTTAGACGGAATGTCCTGCCGACAACCTATGCCCCGGCTACCGACGGCGGCACCGTTTTCGAACTGCGCACGGCAACCAACCCGAGTTCAATTGTCGCGGCGGTCCGTGCCGTGGTCGAGGAGGTGGACAAGAATTTGCCGATTTCCGACGTCATGACGGAGTCGGAATCCATCGACCAGCTCCTTTTCCAAGAGCGGTTAATCGCACGCCTTTCGAGTTTCTTCGGGATGCTGGCGCTCGTTCTCGCGTGCGTCGGTCTTTACGGCTTGCTTTCTTACGAAGTGACGCGGCGGACCCGCGAGATCGGGATCCGCATGGCCCTAGGCGCCTTGCGGACCACTGTTTTGGGCGTCGTCCTGAGGCGAGGACTCGCGCTAGCCGTAACAGGTGTGGTTGTCGGAGGTGCAGCTGCGCTCGGCCTCACGCGCTTCCTGGGAAGCATACTGTTCAAGGTTCTCCCGAGCGATCCGGTGACGCTGCTTGCCGTCGCGGCGGTTTTACTGGCCATCGCCTTCCTTGCGTGTATGGTGCCAGCGTACCGCGCCATGCGCGTTGACCCTCTGGTCGCACTCAGGTACGAGTAATTGCCCGCGGTTTCTTTCTGCTGCATCCCATTTCAGCGACCAATCGACGACCGTCGGGAAACCGGAAGCTTGTCTGGGCCATTGTCCCCTGTAGTCTGTTTGACCCGGGCTAGCTAGTGTTGCAAGCGGACCGTGAGCTCCAGTAGTTTTTGGGGAGATTGTGGGCCAATCGTTATTTCGGCAAGCTCGGTCCATTCGCCGTCCTCACTCATGCACAATACGGAATTCGTCTTGATACTTCCAAGAGCAAAGCCCCATCTCAGCCCCTTGCCTTCCTCGAGCAGTTCGACTCGGGCTTCCAGAAAGCGGCCATCGTTGAATGCGCGCATTCGATATTCTTGGCTTGTGTCATCAAAGGAGATTATCCCGAAAGCCTGGAGAACAGGACGGCCCCCCGATTTTGTCCGGCCCACCCCCTCGATCACCAGTATTAAGCCGTCGAGCTTGTATTGTGCTTCCTCGGTTTGAAGCAATTCCACGGGTCCAGAAGGGCCTCGCCAGAGGCGTGCCTCGCCAGCCCATTTTCCGACTAGAAAGCCGACTCTCTTCATTGCCGCGTGTTGTGCTTCGAGGTCCGGAACTCGGGGCCGCTGTGCCATCTGAGAACCGATACTACCACTGGGCGCAAAAGATGCATTCCCTTCAACCTTTCCCCACATCTCGCGCTCCTCTCCCTGCACGTTCTGGCAAGTCGCTCAGGACGGTGAACACGATCAAGAGCCCCCTCTGGCTGCCTCCGTATCTTCGGCGGTCTCGCCCAGCCGACGGGGCAGCTCTGAGGTATCCGTTCCGGGAGTTCCGTTCTAGTTGCGGCGGCGGGAAAGATTTCGCGACGGGGTGAGAAACGTGGTCTGGCCTGCCACCGTTCGCCTTCGGCCGAACCTGAGACAGAGAAACGGTGAAAACCTGTGCCGTCCTCACCCCGAGACCAAGTCAAAGCTTAGGTCCGCGACCATCCCGATTTCAAGGCCAATCGCGTGCGCACCAGGCCCCGTCCGCTGGACCTCGGGACAATACGGGTTGGCAGGCTCGACGAGGGCTGGTTTCCGGTTTGCCCCCGGACAAATACCGGCTCCCGTCGATATTTAATAGTTTTCTATCCTTAAGAAAATACGCTACTTAGTTAACATGATGCGATTGCCTGGACTTTGCCAGCGACCGCCAGCGCCTGGCGGGAGTCAAATCCGACGGGGGTTTCAGGAGCCAAGCTGCTGGCCGGGCGGAGGGGACCTTAGAGGGAATCGGGCACGTTGACGCGACATGCGATTTAGCGTGCGAAACGGAACGGGGACGTTCGAGGAACGCTCGCGACGAACTCGCCTAACACCGCACCCGCTGCCGCCCCGCATCGAAGAGAATGTGCTCTGAGTCTGTAGAGATTGGGTGTTTCGACGGCCTGTTCACGATCTGTTTCAGGCACCAACGAAGCGGGCCACGCGGATGGACTGCTTGCAAGACCGTGTTCAACCTCCTCCGAGCGGCTCGAGACCCAGTTTGACTTGTCACGCAGAGGCGTGGTACGCCAGTTACCTGGCAGGGCAATTCCTGAAAGTCCTGTTGCGAACGATCGAGGACAGCGGGTTAGGATGGTAACTCTGGCGTGTTATAGCCGAATCGGGGGTTTGAGCGGCCAGGACCCTGACCTGAGCCAAGTGGAAAAGCATGGCAAAATCGCTTGTCATCGTTGAGTCGCCGGCTAAGGCGAAGACAATCAACAAGTACCTCGGACGGGATTACACCGTTAAAGCGTCGATCGGGCATGTGATGGACCTGCCCAAAAAGACTATCGGCATCCGTCTGCCCGCCGGAGAGCTGAAGAGAAGAAAACGAGGCAAGGCCAAGAAGAACGGCAAGGCTGCGGAGCGGGCTCCAAAGAACACAGTTACGCTGGATGACCCCAAGATCTTTGAGCCAACCCTGCTGATCATTCCGGGCAAGGGCAAGGTGATCAATGATTTGAGGAAATCGGCCAGTTCGGCCGAGGCGGTGTATCTGGCCGCCGACCCCGACCGCGAGGGAGAGGCCATCTCCGCGCATCTGGCCATGGTGCTCTCTAAGCCGGCCCGCTTCACCGAGGACCAGCCGTCGAACGGTCAGAACGGCAAGCCCGCAGAAAAAGAGGAAGAACCACCCAAAACCAAAGGCAAGAAGAAGCGCGACGAAATCAGCATCCCACCCATCGAGCCGAGGAAAATTTTTCGGGTCAGTTTCAACGAGATCACGCCCAAGGCCATTCGTGCCGCTTTCGAAAAGCCGCGCCAACTCGATGAGAACCTCGTCGACGCGCAGCAGGCCCGCCGCGTTTTGGACCGCATCGTTGGCTACAAGGTCTCGCCCCTGCTCTGGAACAAGGTGCGCCGCGGGCTTTCCGCAGGCCGCGTGCAAACCGTGGCGTTGCGGCTGATTGTTGAACGCGAGCAGGAGATCCGCGCCTTCCTTCCCAAGGAATACTGGACGATTCACGCCATGCTGGAGGCCGGGGAGCCTCCCCTATTCGAAGCGAAGCTGAGCAAATTCAAGGGCCAAGACCTCGAAGTCTCAAACCAGGAGTCGGCCGAGAAGATCGTCCGTGCGGTAAACAGGGAAGACTGGATCGTGGCGGAGGTCGCGCAGAAGGAGAAGAAGCGCAATCCCCCTCCGCCGTTCACGACCTCCAAGCTGCAGCAGGCTGCCTACAACCGCCTGCGCTTTACGGCCAAGCGGACCATGGCCCTGGCCCAACGCCTCTATGAAGGCGTCGAACTCGGCGCGGAGGGTTCGGTCGCCCTGATCACATACATGCGCACCGATTCGGTTCATGTTTCAGGCGACGCGATCGCTCAGGTTCGCGAGCTGATTCCCCAGCGCTTCGGCAGCGACTATTTGCCGGATAAGCCGAACTTCTATAAGTCGAAAAAGGACGCGCAGGAAGCGCACGAGGCCATTCGTCCGACCGATGTGTCCCGCGCGCCGGAGGACGTTCGCAGGTATCTCGACGACAATCTCTTCCGCCTCTACCAGCTGATTTGGCAGCGTTTTGTGGCCTCGCAAATGCTCTCGGCGATTTTCGACCAGACTACAATCGATATTTCGGCCGGTGATTACACGTTCCGGGCCACCGGTTCGGTCGAGAAGTTCGACGGTTATCTGCGGGTCTACCAAGGCCCGACCACGACCGCGAACGGCGATGAAGATGACAAGGACGATGGCGAAGGGAAAGCGCTTCCGCGCGTGAGCGCAGGTCAGAGGCTTCGCCTCGACCAGATTCGTCCTGAGCAACATTTCACCGAGCCGCCGCCTCGATACACGGAAGCGACTCTCGTGAAGGAGCTCGAAGAAAAGGGCATTGGCCGCCCGTCTACGTACGCTTCGATCATTTCGACGATTATCGAACGCGACTACGTCAACAAGCATCAAGGCCGCTTCACGCCCACGATGCTGGGAGAGCGCGTGAGCGCGCTGTTGGTCAAGGCCTTTAACGACGTGTTCGACGTGACGTTTACGGCCCGGCTCGAAGAGGAACTCGACGAGATCGAAGAAGGTAAACTCGCCTGGCGCGAGTCGGTGAAGGAATTTTGGGAAAAGTTCGTCGTCGATCTGGCCAAGGCGGACGAGGAGATGGTCTCCTACAAGATCGGCATCCCCACCGGCAAGAAGTGCGAGAAGTGCGGCCAGGGTGAACTGCTCGAGCGCATCAGCCGGCACGGATTTTTCCTCGGTTGCTCGAGGTATCCGGACTGCGACTTCATCCAAGACCTCGCTGCTGAACTTGCCGACGAGTCAGAGGACAGGACGGAGTATTGCGAGAACTGCGGCCGCGAAATGACGCTCAAGCGCGGCCGTTTCGGCGCGTTTTTGGCATGCACGGGCTACCCCGAGTGCCGAACGACGCGGCGGCTGGTCGAAGGCACGCGCATACCGCGACAACCGGACGTGCCCATCGGCGAGAAGTGCCCGGACGACGGGGGCGAACTGCTCAAGCGGCACGGCCGTTTCGGCGAGTTCATCGGCTGCTCGAATTATCCGAAATGCAAATATACGCGGCCCATCACGCTCGGAATCAAGTGCCCGAAGTGCGGCGAAGGAGAATTCGTGCGGCGCGGGTCAGCGAAGGGACGAGGACGCGCGCGCGTGTTCTACGGCTGCAGTCGCTACCCCGATTGCGACTTCACAACACCCCATGAGCCGATCAACGAACCGTGTCCGAAGTGCGGTGCGCCATTCATTGTGCAAAAGCGAACGAAGCAGGGTAGCCTGCGGACGTGCCTGCGCGAGGGTTGCGACTGGGAAGTTCCCGCGCCGTCGACTGAACAGTCCAGCGCCGGCCAGCCCGCGCCGGAACCGGTGGGCGTCGGGCCGGCGTCAAAATCGTAGGTTCGTCGCACCCGCCCGAGCGAGGCGATCTGCAGTCTCCCCCGCGTTCGAACCCGCATAGCTCGATAGCCCAGTTCACTGGATATTCCAGACCAGCAAGCAGGCGGTCGCCTAACTAAGATCGATCGTTTGCTAGCTGCGGGGCTTTATCGCGCGATGGAAACCGGAAGGTGAGGGCGAAGCAGGCGAGAATCACGAGCAAGGGGTCCATGGGATGGCGGAAGCCGGGGTCGGGATGAGTCAGATAGTACGCGGCGGGATAGACGAGGAGAACGATAAAGAAAGGGGCCGCGACTTGCGGGTTCGCGCGAAAAGCCTTGTATAACCCGATGAACGAAAGAAACGTTAAGGAGGTAAGGAAAACAATGTTCTCGGGATCGAGCGGCTCTTCACGCCGATATTCGCGCCCAAAGCTCCAATAGCCGGTCCAGATGTAACTTACCCGGCGAATAGTACGAGCCAAGAAGGTTTCGGGAGTATTTTCAAGGAACGCAACGCCCTGCTCGTGTTTGAGGGCCATGTAGCCCATCTCGCCGAGCCGCTCGAACGTGTTCATCTCCGCGGCGTTGCCCGAGGGATGAACGTCTCCGTTCCACCAGTGCAGGGAATTGCCTAGGTTGCCTACGCAGAATTCCATCCAGAAATTGTCCTTGAGAAATACGGGCTTATGAAACGTGCGGTAATTGCGGACGAGCCACGGCGCGATGGTGGCGACAAGCGCCAGCGAGCCGATGGCCGCCGCGCGCGTCCACCGCCGGCCCCCCCGAGCCAGACGGTGGCAGACCCAGGCCCCGAAAACAGGCGCGATTCCCAGAATGACCGGATTGGTGAGCGCGGCAAAGCCAAAAAGAACCCCGAATCCCGCCCAGGGCGGAATTCGGTCCGACGACCCGAGGCGCAGGCCGATCCAGAAAAGCAGCACAAGGAGAAACGCCACGAAGGAGTGATACCACATGCTGTCGGCCGAAAAGTTGATGGCGTAGGGAAAAAATGCCCAACACCAAGCAGCCCATTTCGCCGTCCGAGCGTTGAAGCACATGCGCGCAACGAAGTAGATCGGTATTGCCGTGAGCGCTGAAACAAGGCAGTTTGAGCCCAGAATTGCGAGCGCGGAGGCTTTTGTCGAGACGCCAAAAATCCAGAACACACCGGCAAAAAAATAGGGAAAAACGGGAGTGAGTAATGCCGTGGGGCCGGTGTCGGCCCAATAGGGATTCGCAAATCCGCGACCGGCCAAGATGGCGCGGGCTACCCGCCCGATCTCGTATCCGAATTCCCAATGATCGCGCCCGGGATCGAGAAACTGCTTGTAGACAAGCCCGGCGACAACCAAGCGAACGAGCAAGCCAATGGCCACGGCCCAGAGCAACATCCCGAGCGGATGGGCCTGCCGTTCGTGCCGTTCGCGCTCACTTTCCGCGGCGACATCCCGAGCGGAATCGAGGACGGCCGTGGTTTCTCGAGAGAGCATCGGTTGAGACCGAGGGTTGATCGGAGCGCTCAAATAGAGTGTGGGCCAGGAAATCATCTTCGCCTTCCGATGATCTGTAATAAGACGCGCTAGAGTCGTTTTACGGTTCCTTGTGCCAAAATGCCCCCGTTGCACGGGTTTCAGCAAAGTCCTCTTCCGGGAAGCTGCCTGGTGACCGAACGGCCCGAGAGGCCAAAGAATCGAGCCGCTTCCGTTTACGAGCCGCGCGCCGAGACCGCAGCCGGAGCAAATTCACCAGGAACTCCCACTGGTCGCGGAACTTGAGCTTGGACTCACCGTGCAGCCGGTCGGCAAAGGTAATGGGAATTTCTTTGACCCGGCTTCCATTCCACAGAAGCTCGCATAAGAGCGACGATTGAAACGAGTAGCCGCGGGTCGAGAGCCGGTTGAGATCACATCGGGGCAGAAGCTCCGCCCGGATCGCGCGGTATCCTGAGGTGCAATCGTGAACGTGCGGGATTCGGGCGAAGCCTCTTACCAAATGTCCTCCCGCGATGCTGATCAATTTTCGCCACGCAGGAAAGCCGGGAATCGAGCCTCCCGGCGCGAAACGCGACCCGATGACGACATCGTACCCCTCGCTTATCAACTGGATCATCTCGGGGAGATGTGCGGCATCATGCTGCAAATCGGCGTCCATCTGAATAACGATCTCCGGCTGAAAGTTCCGAAGCGCGTGCGTGATGCCTCGAATGTAAGCATCGCCAAGTCCGCGTTTGGTTCCGCTGATGAGATGGAGATTGGGGAATTGCCGCTGGGCTTGACGGACGCGGTCGGCCGTGCCGTCCGGTGAACGGTCATCTACAACGATCACGTGCAACTCGTGGGCGATGGCCGCGGACTGCGAAAAAATCTGAGGGAGAACAACCGATACGTTCTCGGCCTCGTTAAACGTCGGCAGCACAACACAAGCGGCTCTCACTCGGTCTCCTAAGGCGCCGTGCGCCCCCAGGGCATCGGGATTTGGCCGGACGATCATAGCGCCGGCGGGGCGGAACTCGTGGTCTAAATCCGCACAATTCAGCCGAAGGGTTATCCCGAGTTCGTCCTCTTCACATTGTAGGTGCTTGCCTGGCCCGAGTCTCTGAACACGACGGCCAGTTCAGAATTGCAGCAGCATGGTGCCGATGACCACGCGGGTCGTGTCCTGCCCGACGATCAGAGCTGTATTCGCGTTGACCCAGTAGTAGACGAGGCTGAAGCTGGCTGGCGGGTCGGTCGCCGTAAGCGTGGCGGTGCCGCGCCCGTTCGACCCCGGCGCGCCAAAACTGGATGTGGTGGCCAGGGGGTCGGATGGTTGCGGCGCTGTTCCGAAGACATTGATGTCGAGATTGCCCGCACTCACCGCACCCGACTCCAGAACCGCCTGCCCTTCGATATCCGGCTGGTAGGAGGATGGTGCGTTGTAAAAGACCCCCTGTCCGCCCAGGGTCAGACCGAAATTGCCAGCCAGGGTGGCCGGCGAACCCTGCTGCTGGTACGCTAAGCCGCTCGAGACAGCTGTCGAGTCAACTTCGAGCATAACCACGGTGTTTGCGGCCGTGGGGTAGGCAGCCAGCGTCATCGAGCCAAGGGTCAGACTCAAGCGGCCCGTCGTGGGGTCGACCGAATAGGGAGAAGCGCTCAACGTTGTGTTCGCCGTCGGCGTTCCAGCATTGTCGGTATCGAGGACTCCCCCGGTCATGTTGCCGTTCCCGTCCGGCGTGAAGATGCCGCCCGAAGCATACGCACCGGCGCTCGAATTGCCTCCCGCCGTGAACGCGTAGTTCGCCGCTGCCAAAACCGAGGTGGTGTAGGAAGGCCCCGGGAGTTCGAGGTAAACGTCGCCCGCCAGATAGTCGACCGCGTCGATTTCGACGATGTGCAGATGAGTGTTGTCGATGATGTAGAAGGCGAATTGGAGCTGCCCGACATTGGTTGAGGAAAGCATCAGCGTGCCCCGGCCCGTCCCCGGATTGTTCGTGTCGAGCTGGTAGGTGCCAGAAAGACTTGTATCGGAAGTCTTGGCTGAGAAGTTGTCGTTCTCGTCGACGATTGCGGGCTGCTGGGCGTTTCCCGATCCATCCGCGCTAAATCTGCCGGCAACGGCCATCGGGTTGAAAGCGCTGTCCCCTCCGGCAGCCAAAAAGGCGTAGGGGCCGGAAATCACCGAGGCGCTGCTCAGGTCATTGAGGTTTTGCTGATCGATGGTGCCGCTGCCCGTTGTATTCCCGTCGAAACGGATCAG
>Ga0187783_10001746_pt1 | contig 16104 bp, 15 predicted proteins | sample 1015_SJ02_MP02_2_FD_132471 | JGI IMG/M metagenome (GOLD analysis project Ga0187783, IMG submission 132471) | Tropical peat soil microbial communities from peatlands in Department of Meta, Colombia - 1015_SJ02_MP02_20_MG | ecosystem: Environmental > Terrestrial > Soil > Wetlands > Peat | place... | reverse complement strand
TCCTCGTCCTTCGCCTCCCAATAGCCAAGCGGGACGCGCAGCGCGTGGAGAAGCGCGCCGTCGGGATAGACTCGAGTCTTTTTGACGGTCTGGTACTCGTATTGCGGGACAAAGATGAGGTCGCGCGACCTGCCCCAATCCTTCAAAAGCGTCTTGAAGGCTTCCGAGACCACGCCCTCGCGCCCCGAGCCGGAGATGCGGCGCAAGGTCTGCAACTCATTGAGGTAATTCTGAATAAGGAGCTGGCTCAACGCAGGGCTCCGCTGTGATTCGAGCCCCCAAGGTAGCGTTGGGGCGAACTAAGCGAAAGGGCGGCATCCCGGGAAAAGCTCACAGCTCGCGCCCCGGGGCCGGTCGGGCCTGCGGTTGCTTAAGAATAGTAAATACGGGCTGAACCATGTGCCCATCTTTACACTATTTGCAACGATTCCGCCCAGAAAATATTAAGAATTTATCTCCATAAAATTTGTCCTTATTGCAAATACATTTTACTAAATCCTATCAAACACGCATTCACCTTTCTGCTTAAACTGATCTTCATTTGTGATTCGTATTTTCTTCGCAGGAACACGCGGAAAAATCCGCCGCATGCAAGGAAAGAGGTTCTACTCATGATGAATGCGCTCAAAGCCGAGGCCCAGCAGCCTCGCACCGGCCGGTCCACCGAGGTCCGGCCGTCCTATCTCGAAGCCTTGACACTTGTCGAACGGCTCCACCGCCGCCTGCTCGACGTTATTAAAGATGAGTTCGACCGCCGCGGCCGCAGCGACGTCAACTCCGTGCAAGCCCTGCTGCTTTATAATATTGCAGGCAAGGAGCTGACGGCAGGCGAATTGCGCACGCGCGGCTATTACCTCGGCTCGAACGTGTCCTACAATGTCAAAAAGCTCGTCGAAACCGGCTTTCTGCACCACGCGCGCTCACGCGTCGACCGCCGCGCCGTGCGGATCAGCCTAACGCCCAAGGGAAAAGAAGTTCATGAAACCGTAGCCGCTCTTTACGACAAACATGTCGCGACGGTCGAACAAATCGGCGGCATCAGCTTCGAGGAGTTTGCTAAACTCAATCAGTCTCTCGCGCGGCTCGAGCGGTTTTGGACCGATCAGATCAGGTACCGGCTGTAGCCCCCAAGGTCAAAGAAAATCGAACGGCCGTGGCACGCCCATTTAAGGGATGCTCGCGGGGTCTTTCGCAGCAGCGTCTTTCTCAAGTGAGATCAAATTTTGAAAATATTGACATAATTTCGCCTCCCCGATTGTGCCTTTTTTAACCATTACCGCGTCTTCTCAATTCAGGAGATGGTGGCGCGCCTGGACCATACGCCGGGCGGCCTGCCGATCCAAGGTGAGCGCTGACGCAGAGACTTAATGTGTTGACTAGGATGCGTTCGCCATACCCTTTGGCGGCGGCAAGGGCGGTCGCGCAAGCCCCGGACGAGAAACAGCGCGAGGTGCCCGTTGCAAGTCACCGGGTAGGAGGCGAAAGCAGTGGAATTGACGGGAAAAGCTGCGTTTAGGCGTGGGATCAATCGTCGGCATGATGGTGTTTTGAGCTTGGCGGCGGCTGGTCTTGCCGGAACGGTTGGCCTTTGCCACGCAGGCGATCTTAGCGCGCAGCCCGCCGGTGCACCGTTTGGCGCCCAGGCCGAATGGGCGCAACGCTACGACGCCGATCCCCGGCTTACCGTGAGCCGGACAAACACGCCCATGCTTTCGCTGGAGACCTTGACCGCAACCGAAGAGCTGATCGAAACCTACCGCCGCATCGTCAGTGAAGGCGGCTGGAACCTTGTTGCGGGGGGCGCAACGCTGAAGCTAGGCGCGAGCGGCCCCTCTGTCACAGCCCTACGGACGCGCCTTGCCGTAACAGGCGACCTTGACCCCGCGGCTGGTAATTCCCCTGTCTTTGACTCTTTTGTCGAAGCGGGCGTGAAGCATTTTCAAGCCCGGCATGGGCTCTTGCAAACCGGCGCCGTCTCGAAGGAGACGCTCGCCGCTCTCAATGTTCCAGCGGATTTCCGGCTCCAGCAGCTCGAAGTCAATCTCGTGAGGCTGCGCTCATACTCGGGCAATCTTGGCGGCCGTTACGTCGTCGCGAACATTCCGGCGATGGAGGTCGAGACCGTCGAAAATGGCGTTGTCGCGACGCGCCATGCGGCGGGCGTTGGCAAGATCGACCGCCAGTCGCCGGTCATGATGACCAAGGCCATCGACATCAACTTCAACCCTTATTGGACGGTGCCAGTCTCGATCATCCGCAAGGATTTGATCCCGCGGATGCAGCAAGATCCAAACTATCTCACCGACCACAAAATCCGCATTTTCGACAAGGACGGTTTGGAGCTCCAAGCCAATCAAATCAACTGGAATTCGCTTGATGCGGTCAATTACAAATTTCGCCAGGAGCCAGGAGGCGACTTCAATTCGTTGGGCGTCGTGCGAATCAACATCAATAATCCTTTTGGTGTCTACATGCATGACACCCCTGAAAAAAGCATCTTTGGCGATGACGACCGCTTCGTCTCCTCGGGCTGCATAAGAGTTCAGAATGTCCGCGACTATGTGGCTTGGCTGCTCAACGACACGCCCGGCTGGGATCGCGCCCGTATTGATCAAGTAATCCGGGATGGCGCGCGGGAGGATGTCAAGCTCGCAACACCCATTCCCGTGTACTGGGTCTATATCACCGCCTGGGCGACGCCCGATGGCCAAGCTCAGTTTCGCGAGGATATTTATCAGCGCGATGGTTTTGGCGCTGTCGCAAGCGGCGAATTTGCGCCGGTGCTGCGCGAAGTCCCGCGGCAGCAAGAGCCCCGCGCGGCCAGTGCCCGCGGACCCTATCTCGACCCCATGAACGACGACTAGGCGGCCGCGCCGATTGCGGCGGCGGCAGCCTGCATGCCTGCACGGCGCGTTTCTGGGCCGCATCATTTCGTGTCCTGCGGCCCGTCAAAGCGCGGCGAGGGAAACCAAATCAACGCACCCGTTTGCCAGCGATTGGCCTTGAGTTCCTACGCTCGCAGTGGAAAGCTCCAGTGCCCGCGTTGGACAGCCTTGACGCAAAACCACAGCGCACAGTTTTCGGCCGTCATCCACAATTTCTTGACGCTGGCTCACTTTTGCATTGTCATCAAGGTGCTATTCTGCCGCTGCCTGCGGTGCATCAGCCACGGGCTCTCGGTGCCGCGGCAAGGAAGTTCCTTATAAGCGGTCATTTCCCGTGCACCTCCCGCGAATTCAGGAAGATGGCTCTTTGAGCGATTCCAGTTCCATCTCGCCGCGCTCCGGCGTTTCCCTCGAGCCCAAACTCTCGGCGATCGGCGAGGGGGAGCTTGTTGAAATTTCGGGAGCAGTCAAATGGTTTGATGCGGTGAAGGGTTATGGTTTCATTGTCCCGGAAAGTGGCGGCGATGATGTTCTTTTGCACATCACGGTATTGCGGAAGGATGGCTTTGGAGCCGTGCAGGAAGGCACGCGCGTCGTCTGCGAAGCAATACGGCGCGAAAAGGGTTTGCATGTTCTAAGGATTTTGTCGGTGGACGCCGCAAGTGCGATGCCTCCCCCGGCGTGGAAACTTCCCCGTTCCTTACCAGCCGGAACCTTCCAAATTGCAATTGTGAAATGGTTTAACCGCGCGCGCGGTTTCGGGTTTCTGACCCAAGGAGAGGGTACCGGGGACATTTTCGTCCATATGGAGACGCTGCGCCGCCACGGGCTGGCGGAATTACGGCCGGGCGAAAGTGTTCTTGTCCGCTTCGGCACCGGCCCGAAGGGTCTTTTGGCTGTGGAAGTGCGGCCGCTTGATATCGGAGTGCCTGCGCCCCATTAATGCGACCATCTAGCTGCCGCGGTTGGGACGCCAGGCTAGGATCACCGCCTTCGAGGCGCCTCCTTTTTTGGTATGAGAGGCAGCCGCTGTTCAGTAGCCGATTGCGTTAATTGTGCGTGAAAGACGCGGTCTAGCTTACCAAAATGGTTTGATTTGTCTCATGACTTCGCATGTTTGTTTAGCATCTTCATGTGGTACTTTGATTACTTTATTTAAAAAGTTATATCATCATTGTAAGGTAAAGATATATAAAGGCTTTTTTTGGATCGTTCTCTTTGTGATCCCGATTAGCGCTGGGCTTCACACCCAGGTTATTGCGCAGCTAACGCTTTTGCCTCCGCCCAGTCTCGAAAAACTTGAGATCGTAACTTCACGCGGAACCTATGTCTTTTCCGTCGAAGTGGCGCGCACCGACGAAGATCGCGAGCGCGGTCTCATGTTTCGCGGGTCTTTGGGTCAGGACCGGGGTATGTTGTTTGACTTTGCGGCCGAGCAGGTCGTGATGATGTGGATGAAAAACACCTATTTGGCGCTTGACATGATTTTCATTTCGTCTGGCGGAAAGGTTGTCGCTGTTGCGAAAAATGCCGCGCCTTTGTCGGAGAAAATTATTTCGTCCGGCGTGCCTGCCGCGGGCGTTCTTGAGGTAAATGCCGGCACAGCCGCTCGCATCGGCCTCCGCGTTGGCGATAATGTCCGCCACCCCATATTTAGCCGGTGATGCCGGCAAGCGTGCGGCCTCGCTGAAAATATGCCCTGAGTGCGGCGATGGACAGCGGCCGTGCCTCCCTTCGGCTGCTCTTGTTTGTCAAGAGGCCGCGTGATAGCGGAATTTCCGCCGAAGGGCAGGGAGTGCCATTTCAAGACGGGGTATAGCGCAGTCTGGTAGCGCGGAAGTTTTGGGAACTTCAGGTCGCAGGTTCGAATCCTGCTGCCCCGACCAATGTCCAGACGGCGCAAATTTGTTGCGGCCCGGGAGCGAGACTAAGGCGTTACGGCTCTGCGTTTTCCGACCGTTTTCACACTCCGCGGGTGAGACATAATATGATGATCGCGCGAATTTTCCGCCCCTCCCGGACCGCGACCCAGTCGGGAAAAGCCCGGGCCAAGCATTGGGTTTTGGAATATGAACCGGCCGCACCGCGGCGGATTGAGCCGCTTATGGGATGGACGAGCTCGGCCGATATGAAAAGCCAACTGCGGCTCAATTTTGCGACGAGGGAAGAGGCGGTGGCCTATGCCGAGAAACATGGATTGACCTACCGGATCGAAGTAGCGGTTCGTGAGCGCCGAAAGGTTGTCGCCTACTCCGACAATTTCAAATCGAACCGCGTTGACCTTTGGACGCACTAACGAGGCAAGGCGCTGGAAATCTATTTCAACCGAAGTGACCAAAGATTTTGCGCCGGATCCGTGCACAAGCGCGTCTGGCCCCGTAGCTCAGCTGGATAGAGCAGCCGCCTTCTAAGCGGCAGGCCGCAGGTTCGAGCCCTGCCGGGGTCACCAAATAAATCAAAGGTATGCGCGAGATTTCTCAGAACTCAGTCGATCAAATGATCGGCAAAGGTAACACTTAGGTAACATACCGGGACGCGCAGAACTCAATTAACCCAGCGTCACCGCCGCCGCCGGTTCGCTTTTTCCCGTTGAGGCATCTCCTTAAGAAGCTGGCCGCCCCGTATTGCGTATGGGGGAAATTCAGATAGATTCGTCCCCTATGGGCATCGGCACCATCGCCATCATGGCCGCATTCATCATAGCCTTCGTATTCTTGACCGTGAAGCGGTAACGTTGAGCTTCGCGGATCTCGCGCTACCGATCACACAATCGTGGCTAGGAAAAACCGAGCTCGCCGCCTATTAGCCTAGTCGGTCCTCAACTCAACCCCGCTGTTGTGGCACCGAGCGTCCAGCGGGGTTGCTCTTCCTCCCGGTAATCACCCCGCCGGTTTGACTGGCGGGGCTTTTTCATGGCTGGCGCTCAATCCTCGTTCAATCCACGCGCCGGTCGCAGTGTCGTAATCAGGGCTGGCGCCATCCGCCACCGCGAGCCAATAATCAGCGAATTGCCGGCGGCCGCGACAGTAAACGGGGTTGCCACCGTTGAGAAGCGTGAGGCGGCGGCGTGTGGAACCGCCGCCTCTGTCGCGGCTATGCCGCAACTCCCCCGTTGCGGGTCCTGGAACAAGCCCGCCACCGAGGGAAAATTGTTAGGTGCTGTAACGTCCCAACGTTGCCGCCAGCACGGGCGTTTGGCATCATCAGTTTTGGTGATGCCGCGAAGAAAAAGTTGCGGGTTTGCGGCCGGTCAGCTGGCGGGTGCAGGTGTTGCGTGTGCTCGGCAAAGTCTTCCCAGGCGTCGCACGTCCCGTCCGGCGATTGTGGCGCGGATTTTGCTTTGAAGATTGACGTTTGCACCGCAATAGGCTGGCGACTCCTCTGAACTGCAAAAGCTCTCCATGGCTTTATCGCCAGGGGTTTTTTTGTGGCCCGGTGCTCGCTTCGTATTGGACGCCAGCGATCTCATCGGAAGGCTGGCGTTACCTTCGCCAAGGAGGCCACTGGGGGCCGCGCCGGTCCAGGGGCTTGGACATTAGCCTTGGCCAACAGTAGCGCTGAGCTCTTTAAGCGCTTCAGCGGTCGTTTCAAAAATAGCTTTGAGCGTCCCATCCATACAGATGTCATCCTGCACATAATTTATCGTGATTAGGTAGCCGAAGAAAGCAGCGGCTCCCGCGAGACTGGCGGGCTTAGTTTCGATGAGTTCCCAGAATAACTCAAACCCCTCTTGGTCATCCGCCGCGTCATCGTCGATCAGCAGCGCATCGCTGAACCGGTTATAGGTGTCGCGATCCTCTCAATCGCGAGAAAGATAGGATCCGGCTCGCTTGTGGCAGCAACACCCGCGAGCGCGGGGACGCTGGCGGCGGGCGCCGCGGCGAGGGCAGCCAAAACTGAGCGGCGGGAATGTGTAACACTCATTCTTGAACCTCCTGATTCGGTTGAAAGGTACGCCCCGGAGGCCTGACGCTTCCAGCCCCGGACGGCCGGGGTTAGGCCGCCGCTTTCGGCGGCAGGATTAGCGAAACCATGTGAAGGGCCTGCGCTGGTGTCGCGCCGCCGCCCCATACGGCGTAAAGCGTGGCGCACTGGTCCGCGACTTCGGGCCAGCGCTCGCCTGACAATTCCCGCACCTCGGCGCACCAATCCGAAAAAGTCTGCGCCTGGACACGGATAAGCTGTTTCTGAAGTGTTCGTGCCATGCAATTCTCCTTTCGTGCCAAGTTGAAAACCTGGCGCGGCACTTGCCCCAACGGGCAATAATTGATACAAAGGTATCATATGACGATTGATACTTAGGTGTCAACGCTTTTGACAACATCAGCTCAAATTCGAGCCGCAAGACACCTTGCGAATCTTTCGCAGGCGGATATTGCCAGGGCCACGGGACTATCGCTGCCAACAATCAAGCGCGCGGAAAGCGAGCGAAACGTTTCAGTTTCGATCGAAGCAATTCAAGCCATCCGCGACGCCCTCGAAAAGGCCGGTGTCGAATTCATTGACGAAAACGGTACCTGCCCCGGCGTCCGACTGCGGAAAGGGAAATTGAATTAATAGCCCGGGCGGCCGCAATAGGTTCGCGCTCGGCGTCCGCGTCTATTCCATCGGAGGATTCTGGACGCCTCAAACGATGACTAAACGGCGGCGGTCCCGGCGTGCGGCTGCGGAAGGCCGGAAGGAAGGGGAAGGGGAAATGAACCCAGAAACTGGCGGCCGAATATTGGTCTCCAGCCCCGGTCACGTTTCGGATACGAAAATGTGCGATGGAGTGAGCCCGCCGTCACTGCGGACAAACTTTTTCCCTTGACTCTGCTTGATAACGGACATCAGCGCATGAGACGGTGATTCGCGCATAGAGGGGGCAGCACATGTCGGAATTCGATCAAGAACTCGCCACATACGCCGAAAAATTACCTTGAGCTTCAGGCCCACTCAGGGAAATTCGTATTAATAAAAGGCAATGAAATAGTAGGTGTGTTTGATACTTATGCTGATGCTTTAAATGTAGGATATCAAACCTTCAAGCTAGAAAAATTCTCGGTCAAGCAAATAGGACCCGCAGAAAAAATTCACTTCTTTTCACGAGATTTAGTGGCGTGCCACTAATCCAGTTGCCTTTGATCCTTGGGCAACCTTTGGTCAAGGGCTATGTGGGCGTCAACGTTCCGCGATAGCAGGCCCTGATTTCTGCTTCCCTGACTGTACCCCAGACTGTTCTTCTGACATTCCTGGTTGATACCGGCGCTCGCTCAACCTGCGTCGACCCAACGTCTGTAGCTTCTCTCGTGCTGACCCCAACATGCTCTGTGCAAATTCAGACACCCTCTACCGCAGGGAACCCACATTCATGTAATTCGTATGACATTTCGTTAATGATTCCCGCCCCACAAGGTATGCCATTTTACATGCAAGCACTTCAGGTTATAGAATCAACTTTAAAACCATAAGGAATTGATGGTATTATTGGACGTGACGTGTTGTCAAATTGCATTCTATTCTATAATGGGCCGCTTGCGGTTTATTCTTTGGCGTATTAAGCGAAGTTAATCCTTGATATTGCTAGGGGCTTCTACCAGTTCCGCCCGGAGCAGAATTCGGCATCGATACGCCAGTGTCGGCCCGCAAATCGCCATAAGCCTACATCGCCACATTACCGCAAAAGTGCCAATATCTCGGGCGGCGCATCAAACGCCAGAGTTACGCTGATCCGCGCCGGTCCGTCAAGTTTAGCCATCACCGGCTCCGGCGGTTGCCCGTGCTGAGAGAGAGTTAAAAGAGGGAGAGCGCGATTCTCGAACGGCGCAATCGGCTGAATGCCGAGATTTTGAACCATCTTCGCGCCATCCATATTTACGGCGGCAAAGCTGGAATTTGCATGGCTATCGAGTTGCAACGGGGCATTAATCGTCACATTTTGCGGCGAGGCGGCCGCGGGCGTTAAAGCAAAAGGCAACGCCGTGGCAACACCCGCGAAAAATGGAACGCTCGCGCGCCTTTCCCGCTCTGCCGGCGTTTCCAATCGCCCGAATTCTCCTCATGGCTGCGGCGCCTCCGCAGCTTGCGGCAAAAATTGCAAACCCATCCGCGTTTGCCGTGCGCGTCATCGTCCCCTTCGCCCGCCGGCGTTGTCATGCCGAAATAAGCGAGCGGCGCGCCGAGAACAGTGCCAAGCCAGCCCGCAGCCGCACGAGGCGCCTGCCCCGCAATTTCCGGCGCGGCTTCTTTAACTGCCGCGGCGCCCTTGGCCATTTCCCGCCCGGCGGTCCGCGCAAGAACTTTCCGGCCTGCCACGGCGACCGCCCCACCTGCGACCGTGCCCGCGGCTATGCCGCCCGCAGTCGCATAGGGATGCTCTTCCGCCGTCTTTGCGATCTTTGGAATCCAGCTAGTGATAACGTCCGTCAGCTTATTGAGCGCCGCAGTATGCGTGTTCATGAGCGGCGTGAGTCCGGTTCCGATTGCCGTCTCAAGCGCCGTTACCGCCTACTTCAAAGCGAGCGTTGGCGAATCCTTCGCCTTCTGGATTTCCGCCTGTGTGCCGCCCGCCTGCTCCATCCGCTTCTGAAACGCTTCAATGTACTCGCGCTGATTAATCAAGTGCGGGATTGCATTGGCACCTGTTTGAGTTAACAGCCTTTCGGCCTCGGGAATCTGTTCCTGCTGAGTTTTATACCCATGCACTTCAAGTTGCGGCAGCAATACTTCATAAACATATTTGCCAAGGTCTGTAGGCGCGATTTCCGCACCGACCGGCTCATGGCCTTTTTTAGCCCTTTTATTGCTCCGGTCTTTGGAAGAATATCCAAATCACCCGGAGCAATAAGCCCCATGCGAGCCCATTCCTTGGCTCTCTCATGGGCATTTTGCAGCGCGGTCCCGGTCGCCGTCCGGATCGCCATAAAGATACCATGACCCGCCCTCTCGCCGCCAAGATCCTGGATCAATTTCTGCGTGACAGCTGAGTTTATAAATTTGACGCTCAGGGTGAGCCTGGGCGACTTCAGATATTTGCCGAACTCATACTGCTCTTGCAGCTTGGAGAGCCCAGCGCCAGCCTCTGCGCCCTTTATATAGGTATCAAGATAAATCTTCAGGCGCTCCGAATCCAGCGCGCGGCCCAGATCTTCCGCACTCTTGAAGATATATTTCGCGTCTTCCTCGTTCATTCCGAGGCCGCGCATTGCCGCCTTCGTTCGAACGAACGGTTCAAGATTGGTCTTTGCCTCTTCCGGTTCCGTCAGAATGCTCAGTCCTTCGCGATCGATCGCAATCACGTCGCCCGGCGTGAGCACGGGATATTTGGCCGCGAGCTCAGTCGCTTGCTTCCGCGCCCATTCGATTTTCTCGGCCGGTACATTGAGCGCCTTAAGCCGCGCGGTCTCGTCCGCGACGGAAGCCGCCGAATGAATGCTTTTGCCAGCGACCCGCATTCCTTCGAACGCGAGAGCCGTCGAGGCAAGCGCTCCAACATTCTTTATCGAACTGCCAAGGCCCTGAAACGCTTTCGACAGTAGCCCAACTTTCGCCTCGGCTTTCGAGACAGAAAGCGAAGGCGTGCCCATAGCGGCACCAGCCTCTGCGATTGTCGCGCTCGCAGCCGCCATCGACTCGTTGTAAGCTTTCCATTTGCTGCCAAGATCGCCCATGTTATGATCGAGCTTTTCCCAGCCCGTGCCGCCAAGCACGTTCATATCGCGCGGCAATTTGATGGCCGCCATCTGTCTAGCGGCCTTCGACACTCCTTCTATTTTCTTTTGAACATCCGCGAATGCAGCGGCCGTGTGATCTTCCGCGCCAATGACAAGCTTGGCTTCGAGAGCTGCCATTACCACTTATTCCTCTGCGAGCACGCCGCAGCGCGCGCATAAAGATAGTCCGCCTCCGCGATATCTTCAAGCCACGGCAAGGGCAGGTTCGGAGCGAGACTCTGATATGGCTGCAATGCTCAATTCTTTGGTTATCTTCAATCGCCATCGTCGCGATATCGGCCGCCTGCGCAGACATGCGCCTGGACGGCGATCGCCTTTCCTTGAAGGCAGCCCAAAAGCCGCCGCCGGTTCTTCTCGCCAAACTTCAAAGGCATAAGGCCGAAATCCTTTCTTTATTGCGAGATGCGAGCCGCACCGAGCTGGATGAATGCGGGATTGAAGAGCGCACTGGTATGGCTTTCCACAAGCGGCTGCAATGCGCGCCTCGTTTCCGCGTTCTTGTGTGTGCCTCCAGCGGCCGCCGAAACAATCGGATCAATAGCGATTAATGAAGCGCCGGCCGCTGCTTTAATCGTGGCACATAGCACCTGAATGTCTGTCGCCGGATCGAACGGACGCCGCTCCTTATCGGCTATGACGTCTTGGACAAAAAAACGCGAGATAGATCGGCACCTGACGCCTCAAGACGCGGTATGAGTGTGTCCGCGATATCATCCTCGCCGCTCCATATTATAATGTACCTTTGTTCGGCGTGGCGGCCATCAGGCCGGGTTGCCCCGGCCGAAACGGTTGCCGCAATTTTCATGGCGATTGTGGATTTACCGACGCCGGGCTAACCGGCGAGGATGTGCATCTTCCCGAGCGCGAGCCAATCCTTCCATCGCCTGCAATCGGCTGTGGCATTATCTCTGACGCGCACGATAGGCTTACCGCAGCCGGACTGAGAGCAGCGCGGCCGGTACCATTCGGTTTGGCAGTCTGCTCGCGGCATTTGGCGGCTTCTTCGGCAAAATACGTACTTTTGGGATCTTCTGGCCAGTCGTTGAACCCGGGCGGATAAGGCGAGCTTGTCATGGCACCTCCGCAATCTTGACGCGAAGGCAGCCTCACTGTTCGAAGGCCGTGAGCACCTGGCCGAAATCAAAAGCGACAACATGCGGCACGCCGTGGCGGATGCACCGCAAGTGGAAGTCTTCTTGATCCGGTGTCAGTCTTTCGCCTTCTCGTTTCAATTCGAGGCAATGAAGCTGGCCCCGCGAGGGCACCAAAATAAAATCAGGCCAGCCGCGGCGCACGCCCATGCGTTTGAGCTTTACCGCCGTGCGGAGATCGCGGAGCTCGCCGTTGGCGATATGCGTCCATTGCCAATTCGGCCGGCAGTGCTCGCGCAGCACCTGTGCAACGCTCATTTGCAGCGCGATTTCCTTGGCGCGCCCTATTGGAGCCTTGCGCAGACGCGGCTTGCGGCCCTCGGCCAACGCAACGATCGGCGGTAGGGTCATTGCCGCGCCTCCAATTGAAGCGCAACGGCGATCAGCTCACGGGGCTCGCGCGGCGGGATCCTGAAGATTCGGCTTCTCCCGAACGGCTCTCTTTGCGAATTGACGGAGATCCGCACCTCAACGCGCGGCGCACGTCCCGACGCCGAGACAACGCGAAGATAGGATGGCCGCTTGCCTCGCGTGGAGAGGTTCATTGCGCGGCCTCCGCCGTCATCTGCTCAAGCGCCCAAAAGCTGCTCGCCACTTCGCGAAGATTCTTAATCGCGATTCGTATGTCGCGTTCGGCGTTTAGATCATCGCAAAGCGGGACGTTGTCCGCGCCGTGGGCTGCCTTAATCGCAGCAATTTTCAAACATTCCGCGATGAAATCTCGGCGCAGGTCGACAATCGCTGCTTGAATATGCGGTGGCTTTTGCCTACTCCGAGTTTTGTTCTCGCTGCCAAACGATGAACATTCAGAGGCCCGGTCTGCTCCCCCCTAGCGGCCGGGCTTCACAAGTTTCGGGCATGGCTCAGCCTGCGGCCCTCTTGAAAGAGGTCTTTGCCGCCTTGAGGCAGCTGCGCGGGTAATGTACGCGCTTATTGATCTCGACTGGCGTATCAAAGCCGGGCAGCCTCGATTCTTCCCAACGCCGAACGGTTCTAGCTGAGACATTGAATTCCTTGGCAACGAGGGCGCGCGGAACGACTTCTTCGTGATTATTCATTTGACCATGTCCTGCGTATGTTAGACATGGCCGCCCAATATTCACGAAAACGCGGGTTCGTCTCGCCCCCAAAAATTTTTAGAAAAAAGATTTATGCACCGTTGGTGTGTCGTTTTCGAGCTTCCTCGACCAACCGTGCTAAAGCCTTGCCCGAGGACGGCACAGCAACGAGGTGCTTCAAGCAGATTTCCGAAAACCGAAAGAACGGGCCGCCAAACTGATCGACATTTCTCCAAGGAATGCCTGGCTTTCCAGCCATGATTTCGTAGGCCTTCATTAAAAAAAATAATCAGACGCCTGCGCCGAAGATTTTTTTCTCCGATCTTTGCGCCTGCGGCGTCGCACGCTTCCCACCATCGGGCGGTGCGATGAGCCGCGTCGATGTAAGCATACGCATCGTGAAACATGAAAATGTGGATTCCTATCGATTCTAATTCGTCGCAAATAACAGCGACAAGATCGTTCCAACAAGGCCGTGCTTCCGGAAGCTCGATCACCGGCTCACGCTTCTTCGGACGGCCGCGCCGGTTTGGATAATTCATGAGGCGTGGCTCATTTCGCAGAACTGCCGCCCCGCCAATTCCGCAACGTGACGCCCGCAGCGGTCCATTGCATCGCGCTTTTCAACTTCAAAGCTGTGCCGCTGATAAACGCCAACGATCCCGCCAAAACTGCCGCTGATATATGATTGAGCGCCCGCTCAATCACCGGCAAAGCGACGCCCATTCGAGCCATGCCAGAGGCGGCAGTTCTGCGAAGGTCGTGGAAAGTCCATTGGGGAACATCGCCCAATTTCGCGTTGATCCTCGCCTTAGATCGCGAGAATCCCGAAATAGCCGTCCGGCCGTTTGTTGTGAAGACAAAATCCGCGGTTCCGGCTATTCGAGGAATCCGCTCGAAAATCGCCATAGCCCACGGCGAAAGCGGCACCGAATGCGCAATTTTGTTTTTCGATCGCTCTTTCGGCAGCATCCAGACTTTTGCCGCGAGTTCGAGCTCGCTCCAGCGCATCGAGCAAATCATGAATGTCGGGCTTAGCTGTCTCCGAAAGCCGGCGACCTTTCCAAGGCCAGATGATTTCTTTGCGGACCATTCGGTCGGCCTCATGCGCCCAAGAGGGCCGCATCGTCACTCTGATATGCCGTGTGATAAATTGCTCGCTGACTTTCTCGACCAAATCGCGATTGCTTGGCGCTTTGACCCCGGCCTTGGCGGCCTGATTTTCGGCCGCCGGATCCTATCCTCGCGCGATATCACCCCAAAGCTCGGTCGCGATCCTGCGCGCGAGCGGAAGCCCGACTTCAGGCCAATGGCCCTTGAGCGTGTACTTTCTCGGCCTGCGCCGATAGCGATAGCGCAAAGCCCATGATTTCGGCGGGACGAAGTAAAGCCCCCGGACAAAACCGTCAGGCAATTCGCCTGCGGTGCCCGACTTAATCAGGGCCTCAATTTTTTTGGCGGTGAGCATACCGGTTCAGGTAACAAATAGGTAACGCGAATCGAGTGTCTAATCGTGTCCGATTGCGTCACAGACATATTAGGATACGACGGCTAAGGCAATAAAACTAAAGGGAGAATCCACATTTATGTTGTCCGGGCGTGTCCCGGTGTGTCTACCTATGTTAGCCGCCCTCGAAGCGGCAGGCCGCAGGTTCGAGCCCTGCCGGGGTCGCCATATGATGACCCATACCCTTGCGACCGCAGCCGGGCGATGGCGGATTGGCAGGATCCGCCAGCGGATCGCGGGGAAAACCGGCGAGCAGTCGTGAATTTCCTCCCAAAGCTTTACGCGCCGCTTCTTTCGCCGAAAGGGCGTCTCTGCGTCAGCGAACGGAGAATCGCGAATGGAGCCGCGGCCGGGTCTACGGAAATAGCTTGACGCAGTTTTAACCAAAACAGGCCCGCACAAGCCATCTCCTCCAGTGTGCGAAGCGGTCTCCTGGCTGCGGGCGCCGCCGAAGGAGAAATCCTTGCCATTCCCGCTCGCGAATCATGCCTATGCGAAGCAATGGCAACCGTTTTCGCCACGGGAACGCTGCCGTTACCCGTTCTAAGCTGCCGGGGATGTGACCGGCTAAGGTTTTTTCTGCAACCGTTGCAAAAATGCCAGGCCGCCTGATTCTTAACGGTTTTTAACGGCCTTAGGGCTACTCTCGCCGGCCTGAGGACGTCGAGCGTGGACGTTGCCGTAATTCCGTCCCATTTGCCGGGTGAAACTCAGAAAGGTCAATGACGGCCTAAAGCTTTTCCAAAGCTTAGAGAGCCAAGCCAGCGGCCGCATCTTTGGCGGCGATCCGCCGGCGGGACCAAGCTTTCGCCAGTTCGGGGACGGGGCATGCGGATAAAAGAAATTTGCAACACTTCCCCGCGTTTCCAACTTGCTACCTTGGGGCTCTCATTCTCCTCCAGCCGCCCGTGTCAAAGCTTTTTTCCCATGCTTGCCGCCGGCGCGCTGGGGCTTTGCGGCTGTGCCCAGTTGGGGCCCCAGCAACTCGCTTCGGCTAGCCACCCGCAGGAGTATTTTCCGTCTTCGATTTACGGCCCGGCAAGCCCGCGCGTCGTTGCGGAAGGCGAGCCGGTGCCGCGCGGCGGAGGCGTGTACATGGTTGGAGAGCCCTATACAATAGCCGGGCGCACCTACTATCCAAGCGACAAGCAATACGCCGCAACCGGTCTCGCATCCTGGTACGGCGATGCGTTCCACGGCCGGCGCACAGCCAATGGCGAGGTCTACGATCGGGACGGCGTCTCAGCCGCTCACCCAACGCTGCCGCTGCCATGCTACGCACGGGTTACCAATCTTCGCAACCGCTACTCGATGATTGTGCGGGTCAACGACCGCGGCCCATTTGCCGCTAACCGTATCCTCGACGTTTCCCGCAGGGTTGCGGAAACGCTGGACTTTCATCGTAAAGGAACAACCAGGGTAAGGGTCGAGTATATAGGCGCCGCAAGTCTCGCGGGATCCGACGATCAAAAGCTTTTGGCAAGCTTGCGGGTGAATGGCCCAGCGACGCTCGAGGCACCGGCGGGCAACGGGCTTGGGCGCATGATCGTTGCCGAAAACGCGCCCCGAGGCCACGTGGGAATGCAATCACAGCCAGGCAATTCGCTTTCGGAAACCGCACTGGTCCACGGAATTCCGATTCCTACAGCCTATTTTAAGGGCAGGCCGGTTCCGCTGCCGCCTCCGCGGCCACTCGTGTTGCGCGCCAGTCCAGAGGTTAAGACGAAGCTGGCCCTCCGGCGTTCAAGCTTCTAGGCAAAAAGCTGCTCTTATTTATCCAGCTATGAACTT
>Ga0187783_10001745_pt1 | contig 16111 bp, 14 predicted proteins | sample 1015_SJ02_MP02_2_FD_132471 | JGI IMG/M metagenome (GOLD analysis project Ga0187783, IMG submission 132471) | Tropical peat soil microbial communities from peatlands in Department of Meta, Colombia - 1015_SJ02_MP02_20_MG | ecosystem: Environmental > Terrestrial > Soil > Wetlands > Peat | place... | reverse complement strand
TCGCTCATCCGTGCGCGACCTACCCGGATGGACAGTTCCGTGTGTCGCAGCATCAAGACCCTTCGCGAGCCATACACCGAGCACGTCACCGATGCCGATGTGCGCGCCGCCGCGCTTCAGTACGTGCGGAAGATCAGTGGCTTCCGCGCACCGGCCAGCCACAACGCGGCGGCCTTTGACCACGCCGTGGCCACCATCGCCGCCGCCACCCAGGACCTGCTCGACCAACTTGAGGTGCGCGGACAGCGCGCCGCATCCTGAGGAGCGCCATGCCGAGTGACTGGAATACCAAGGTCATCGACGAATTCCGCGCCAACGGCGGGACCGTATCGAACTTCGGCGGCTCGCTGCTGCTGCTGCACACCACCGGCGCCCGGACTGGCCGAGAGCACGTCACCCCGGTGATGTACCGGAAGGTCGACGGCGGGTACGCGGTGTTCGCGTCCTTTGCCGGCCAGCCGGTCAACCCGGCCTGGTATCACAACCTGGTCGCGAACCCGGACGTGCAGGCTGAGATCGGCAGTAAGACACTCCGGCTGCGCGCCCGCGTCGCCGACGACAGCGAGCGCGAGCCGATCTGGGTCGCGCACAAGACCGAGTTCCCTGGCTTTGCCGAGTACGAGACCAAGACGACGCGGCAGATCCCCGTCGTCATCCTCGAGCCCGTCGGCTAGGTCTTAACCTCGCCAAGCTCGATCGCCGCGCGAACCAACTCGCCAGACTCGGTGACCTGCAGGGCAAGTTCCACTCTTCCGGTGGTGCCCAGGAGCCGGACCGTGGCGGCAGTGTCGCCGTTCCCAGCAAGGTAGCCGTCGAGAACGCAGGCGCCTGCCCAGGCGCGGGCGATCAGAAGCTGGCGCCGGACCTCGGCCGCCCGCAGGCCATCGGCCACGGCTAGCCCGGCCAGCACGTCATCCGGCCACTGTTCAGGGTCCCGGCCGAGCAGGACGGTCAGCGTCGCGAGCCCACGGGCCAGCGGCGATCCGGGTGCTGGCGGCACCGTGACGACCAACTGCTGCACGAGCGGCTCGCGCAGCGGCGCCAGCCTGATCTGTACGGCCACCGTCCCGCCTGGCCCGGTCAGCCACCAGCGGCAGTGGGCCGGCGAGTCGCACTCCGCCGGACGATCGGCGTCTGATTCAAACGCCCCAATGCGCTCGCGAAGGGTGGCGATGTCGGCTTGGCGGTCCGCCAGCGGCTGGTCCAAGTCGACGTTCGGCGCGAACAGGCGGCTCGCCACCTCGTCGTTCCAGTGCTGCAGCAGGCCGTCGACCGCGTCCCTGGCGGTCAGCGTCTCGGTCCAGGGACCGCCAGGCGCAGGTGCCGGCCCGGATATGTGGCATGCAGAAGCACGGGCAGTCGCTGCAGCGGACGCGAGCAGCGCGGTCAGCAGTTCTCCGGCGAGCGCACCGGCCGGCGCGTATGTGCCGTTGGCAAGGACGATCACGCCCAGCCCGGTGGCGGGATGCCAGCGCATGTTGCTGCCGTAGCCCGGATACCCGCCACTGTGCTGCACGATGTCGCCGAACGACGGGTCGTCCTCGCAGAACAGCCCGAAGCCGTAGGAGAGCCTGGGCGGTCCGCCGAACCGGACCACGGTGCCGTCGCCACCGACCGGAATCGTGACGTGCGCACGCTGCATGTCTCGTCGGGATGCCCGGCGCACCGGGTGCCCGGCATCAGCGTCGTCCGGCGCCTCCGCCCGCGCGGGGAAGGCCGCCGCGAACCCGGCGACCCAGCGCGCCAGGTCGCGCACGCAACTGAATACTCCGCCCATCGGAGCGAACGCGCCGTACGGGTCAGCCGGCACCTCAAGCCAGCCACCGGTCGCGTCGCGACGGTAGCCGCGGGCGAGCTGACTCGGGTCGACCTCGAGGGCTTCATAGCCCGTCTGGCCGAGACCGAGAGGCCTGAGCAGCCGCTCCCTGACCACCCTCGCGTAGTCCTGGCCGGTCACCGATTCGATGACCCTGCCGAGGATGGCGTAGCCGAGATTGGAATACTCAAACCTGGTGCCTGGGGCCCACGCGCACCGCACCTCGCCGTCGGCGAGTAGCCGGGCGAACTCCGCCGGGTCCAGCCCTTGCTGCCGGTCGCCCCACGGGTCGTCGGACGGGAACCCTGCCGTCATGGTCAGCAACTGCCTGATGGTCACGGCCGGGCAGTCGGGAGCGGGCAGCCGCAACCCGGCCAGTTCTGGCACGTAGCTGCCCGCCGGATCGTCGAGGGTCAGCGCGGCGGAATCCCGGAGTAGCAGAACGACCGCCGCGGTGAAACTCTTGGTCATAGACGCGATCCGGAACACCGTGTCCGCGTCCGGCGGCCGCTGGCTCGTGCTCCGCTCCCCGAGGCCACCCGAGTGCACAAGCTCGCCGTCGGCGACGACACCGTACGCAAGGCCTGGCTGGCCGGCCCGCGTGGCGAACCAGCGGGCCGCGATGGCGTCAACTGTGCTCCCATCTACCTGCATGTTCCTCCTTGTGGCGCGCGGCCGCGGGGCGCACAAGCTATCACCGGAACCTGCCTCATCACGTTCACGCTCGCTGCGGTCCGTCTGGTGGTCGCGAAGTACGCGCTAACTGCGGGTCATCACCGGCGCGGGCCAGGCTGACGAGCGCGGCAGGTCAGCCCACCGGGACCGCGAGCTCCAGGTCCTCGGCGACGGCAGCGTCCGCCAGGTCGAGTAGCCGGCATCCCGCCCTGATCTCGAACCGCGCCTGCGCCGGTAGATACACGCCAGCCAGCCAGCGCCGGGTCGCGGCGCCAAAGATGGCCTGCACCACCGGCAGCAGCTGCCGCTGCTCGGCGCTGATCGGCCGGCCCGACCCGGCGACGTGCTCGAGCATCTGCAGATGCAGGTGCTCGACCTGCTCGATCACCTCGCCGTAACTCCGCCTGGTCTCGCTGATGACGCGGCTCAGCGCGGCCGTGACCCGCGGCTCGCGCTGCTGGGCCCGGAACTCCCGTAGCAGCTGGTTCGTGACCCGCTCGCGCGCGGTCCCACCGCGCGGCACCTCCCCCGTGACCTGAGCCAGTGCGGCGCTGTAGCGGCTGACCAGAATGCCCAGCAGCACATGGTCTTTCGCCGGGAAGTACCGGTACAGCGTGGCCACCGAGACCCCGGCGCGCTGCGACAGGTCCTTCATCTGCAGCGCATCCTCGCCGCCGGCCGACAGCATGACCGTCGCGGCAGCCAGAATGCGGTCGCGCCGACCGTGCTGGGCGGCGGTCGACGGAACGGCCGGAGCTGCCTGCGGCACCGCGGTCAGGCCGCCGTTAGATCCCGAGCGAGTCTGCCAGCCGGTCGAGCTGATCGCCCGGACCGCCTAGCAGCACCTTGTTCGACAGCCCGTTCTTGTAGTACAGGTGCGCGTCATGCTCCCAAGTGAAGCCGATGCCGCCGTGCAGCTGGACCGTGTCGACCGCGGCCTCGGCGTAAGAGGTGGCAAGCAGCACGCGCGCCACCGACGCCGCCACGCCAAACCGGCCCGGCTCGGCGTCGCCGGCTCGCGCCGCGTCCCGCACCGCCGCGAAGCCCAGCTCCCATGACTTTTCCATGTCGGCCAGCCGGTGCTTGACGGCCTGGAACGCGCCGATGGGCTGCCCGAATGCGACCCGGATCCTGGCGTAGCTGCTCGTCATGTCCAGGCAGGCCTTCATCGCGCCGGCCGACTCGGACGCGAGCGCGAGGTTCGCCAGGTTCTGAGCCGCGCCAAGGGCGGCCGTAGCGTCCCCGGCCAGCAACCTGGCGGGCGTCCCAGCCAGCGTGATCCTGGCAAGCGACCGCGAGTGGTCAACGGCGCTCAGCCGGGTTGCCGTCAGGCCGTCGGCACCAGCGTCGACCAGGTACAGGCCGATGGCGCTGTCCGCCTCGGCCGGTACTAGCAGCACGCTCGCCTCCGCGCCATTCAGCACCGGAGACACCGTGCCGGTCAGCGTCGGCCCGACCGGCGAGCCGGACGCGGTCACCCGGCCTCCGGCGCTGCTGGCCACCGCGAGGGTCGCGATCAGCTCGCCGCCCGCGATCTTCGGGAGCAGATCCTGCATGGCCTCGTGGTCCTCGAGCCGCAGCAGCACCTCGGCCGCGAGTGCGCAGGCAAGCAGCGGCGAGGCCACCAGGCCGGCCCCGAGCTCAGTCAGCGCGACCGACAGCGCCGAGTACCCCGCGCCAACGCCGCCATAGGACTCGGGAATCGTGAAACCGGCGAGACCGAGCTGCGTGGTCAGCTGCTTCCACACGTCCGCGTCGTACGGCTCACCGGACGCGATCAACTGTCGCAGGGATGTCAGCGGGCTGCGGTCGGCGACGAACTTGCGTACCGATTCGGCCAGCGCCTGCTCTTCGTCGGTGAGAATGAGTGCCATTGGTTATCTCCCTCGTGCGCCGTTGCTCAGGCCTGCCGCTGCGTGCCGACGCGCAGCTGATTAAACGGCGTGGACCGGTCGACACCGGGATCCTTGGCCAGCCCCAGCACCCGCTCGCCGATGATGTTGCGCTGGATCTCGCTGGTGCCGCCGGCGATCGCGTTGCCGGGCGCCGCGACGATCATCGTCGTGACGGCCGCCATTTCGTCGCTATCGAACCCTGCCAGCTGGTCACCGAGCACGTCCGCAGCGACGGTCCCGGCGAACCGGCCGAGGTCTGAGAGGGCCAGCTTGGCCACCGAGCCTCGTGAACCCGGCATCCGGCCGGCTTCCGCGTCCTCCCGCAGGAGCGTCGCGAACAGCCCCGCCCCGCGGCTGCGCGCATACAGCTCGGCCAGGCTGCGCCGGACGCCTGGCTCGTCGGTGCGGCCAAGCCCGGCGGCCAGGTCGCGCAGTGACTCGTAACCGAGCGGGTTGGTCCGGGACCCGCCCATCGTGCCGATGGCGATGCGCTCGTACCGCAGCATGACGACCGCGGCGTCCCAGCCCTTGTTCTCCTCGCCGATCAGCGCGTCGGCCGGAACCCGCACGCTGTCGAAGAACACCTCGTTGAACGGCGAGTGCCCGGTCGCGACCTTGAGCGGCCGGACCGTAACTCCCGGGGCGTGCATGTCCACGATGAACATGCTGATGCCGTTGTGCTTGGGCTTGGTCGGGTCGGTGCGGGCGATGATCGCCCCGAAGTCGCTGTACTGCGCGCCCGACGTCCAGACCTTCTGGCCGTTGAGCACCCACTCATCGCCGTCGCGAACCGCGCTCGTCTGGAGGCTCGCCACGTCCGAGCCCGCGCCCGGCTCCGAGAACAGCTGGCACCAGATCTCCTCGCCACGCAGCATCGGCGGCAGGTAGCGCTTCTTCTGCGCTTCGGTCCCGACCTCGAGGATCGTGTTGCCCGGCATGCTGAGGCCGATAAAGAACGCGCCGTTCGGCAGGTCGAAGGCATGAGCCTCCTGACTCCAGACGATCTGCTCGAGGCCCGTCAGGCCCTGCCCGCCGTACGCCTTCGGCCAGGTGATGCCGGCGAACCCGGCATCGTACAGCTTGGCCTGGAACGCCTTCTGGTCCGCGAGCGTGTTCGGGCTGGCTTCGGCCTCGTCATCGGTACCCCGGCGCGGCGCGTTGGCCTCCAGCCACGCGCGTGCCCTGGCGCGGAAGTCGTCGCTCATGGCTGTACCCCTCCCAGCCCGGCAGCTGGCCGGGTCGAAAAACTGAAATCGGTTATGCTTTCCGTGGCACCGAGCGAAGCACGGCGCCGCGTCCCATGTCAACAACACGTGCCTGTCTCCCATGGGAACGGGCGCCGCGGAGCACGACCGACCTGGCTTGGTCGCGGCGCGAGGGCTGGCAGGAAGGAACTCGGGAGAATGCTCGTAACCGGCACGCGACAGCAGGACGCGTGGCAGCGGGCCGAGTTCCCGCCAGTCGAGCGGGTGACCAGCGGGCTCTGGTCAGTCCCAGTGCCGATCATCGGTAACCCGCTGCGGTACGTGCTTTGCTACCTGATTGAGCACGACACCGGCTTCGTGATCGTCGACCCAGGCTGGAACCACCCAGACAGCTGGCAGGCGCTGACCGGTGGCCTGGCCCAGTGCGAGATCCCGCTCAGCGCCATCACCGGCATTCTGGTCACGCACGTGCATCCGGATCATCATGGCCTGTCTGGCAAGGTAGCCGAGCTGACCGGCGCCTGGGTCAGCATGCACCCGGCCGAGGACGCGTTCCTCGCCGTGCGCGGCGAGCAAGCCATGCGCAACGGGATCGAGTGGTACCTGCGCTGGTGCGGCGCGCCGACGAGCCATCTCGAGGAACTCGTCACGAGCAGGCAGCACACTGCCCAGATTGGCCCCATGGTGCGGGCCGACCGGCTGATCGAGCATGGTGACCTCGTCGACGCGCCGGGCCTGCGGCTCCGTGCCGTCTGGACGCCCGGGCACACGCCCGGCCACCTCTGCTTCCACGACGAGGCGCGCGACGTGCTGCTCACCGGCGACCACATCCTGCCGCGGATCACGCCGAACGTCTCGTCGTATGACATGACGTCCAATCCGCTGGCCGACTACCTCGCCTCGCTTGGCACGCTGCGCGGAATGCAGCCGTCGGAGGTGCTCCCCGCGCACGAGTACCGGTTCACCGACCTGGACTCCCGGCTCGCCGACCTGACCGAGCACCACCGTGAGCGGCTGGCGGAGGCCGAGCGTGGCCTGATTGCGGCCGGACCAGCCGGGACCACGGCGTGGCAGGCCGCGATGGGGGTCACGTGGTCCCGGCCGTGGGACAAGCTGGCGTCATTCCAGCGTCAGGCCGCCATCGGCGAGGTGCTGAGCCACCTGCGGTACCTGCAGGCGCGCGGCCGGGCGGCCGAATCGGACGTTGACGGGGTCGGCATCTGGACCGCGGCCACCAGCTAGCCGAGGGGGGTGCGGGGGTCTGCGGGCTGGTACCGTGCCTGGTCAATAGCCACAAAACGGAAGGGGCGACCTTGTCAGACCGGGATGCGTGGCTCGCAGAAGGCGCTCATCCCGTCGCGCCCGGCGTTCATCGGATACCGCTGCCGCTGCCGTCCGACGGCCTGCGCGCCGTCAATGTCTACGCCGTCGAGGCAGCGTCCGGGCTGGTCCTGATCGACTCGGGCTGGGCGCTGGCCAATGCACTGAGCCAGCTGGAGCGATCGCTGGCCAGCATCGGCGCCGGGCTGGGGGACGTCCGGCAGTTCCTCGTCACCCACATGCACCGGGATCACTACACCCAGGCGGTGGAGGTACGGCGGCTGTTCGGCACGACGATCGCGCTGGGGCAGGGTGAGCGCCCGTCGATCGACGGTCTGCTGTCCGGCGAATTCCGGCCGATGCGGGCCCAGCTAGCGGTGGTCAGGCTCGCCGGAGCGCACTCGCTCGCTGACCGGCTGACCGAGGCGACGGGGCGCGGTCCGGGCGGATCCAGCCGCCTGCCGGCCGCGACGTCCGCAGAGACGCTCATGCCGCCTGGCCATCCACCGCTGCGGTCCGGCCCGACGTTCGCCGCCGCACTCGGCTACGAGGCGCCCGACAGCTGGATCGCCCCGCACCAGGAATTCGACCTCGGCAGCAGGACCCTGCTAGCTGTACCGACGCCCGGGCATACCCGCGGCCACGTGGTGTTCGCCGACGCGGCCGCCGGCATTCTGTTCGCAGGCGACCACGTCCTGCCCCACATCACACCGTCCATCGGATTCCAGGAGGCTCCGTCCGCGCAGCCGCTGCGGGAGTACCTGGAGTCCCTGACCGTGGTGCGGCGCATGCCCGACATGCAGCTGCTGCCCGCGCACGGCCCGGTCGCCGCGAGCACGCACGCGCGGATCGACGAATTGCTCGACCATCACGCGCAGCGCCTCAGCCTGATGGCCGACGTACTCGGCGGCGGCGAGTGCACGGCCTACGAGGTAGCGCGCGCGATCGGCTGGACTAGACGACAGCGAGCGCTCGGTGACCTTGACCTGATGAACCAGATGCTCGCCGTCTGCGAGACCCTCTATCACCTCGACCTCCTGGTAGCCCAAGGCCGCGCGGTCAGCCGCACCGAGGAGGACGGCGTCCGCCGTTACCAGCTGGCACACCCTGCCGCCAACCCGACCCTGGACGAGGAGGTCACCGCATGACTACGTCGCCGCCGGGCACGCTGCCCGCACTGCCCACCACGCCGACCGGATCCAGCCTGCAGCGTCTCGCCGACGAGGCGTGGGAGCGCGACGCGGGCCGGTCCGAGCTGTACTTCGAAGGCAGCCGCTGGACGGGCGATCAGCTGGCCGACCGGATCCGGCGTCTTTCCGCCGGGTTGCGCGCCGCCGGGGTTCATCCGGGCGATCGCGTCGTCGTGTGCATGGCCAACTGCCCGGAGGTGACGGTCACCTATCACGCGATCTGGCGGGCCGGTGCGGTTGCGACACCGGTGCTGTTCCTGCTGAGCGAGGACGAGCTCCGGCATGTGCTGACCGACAGCGGCGCCGTGCTCGTGATCACCACGCCCGAGTTCCTGCCGAAGGTGGCAGCGGCAGCTGCGAGCGCCCCGACGATCCGCGCGGTGGCGGTCACCGGCGCACCCGCCGGCGCCGACGGCGCCGTGCCGCTGCTCGAGTTCGACGCCCTGGCATCTGCCGCACCGGGCGACATCATCGACTCCGACCCGGCATCGCTCGCCGCACTGCTCTATACGGGCGGTACGACGGGCCGGTCCAAGGGGGTCATGATCAGTCATAACGCGCTGTCCTCCGCGGCCTGGGCGGCCACAGCCACGTCGTACGATCCGGCCCAGCGCACCGGCCTGCTGCCGCTGCCGCTCTCGCACGTCTACGGCCTCATGGTCAGCGTGATGAGCCTGCACACACCCGAGCCCGGCGTGACGGTGCTGATGCGCTGGTTCGACCCGTCCGGCTGGCTACAGCTAGCTGAGCAGCACAAGGTCAATGTCAGCCCGCTGGTGCCGTCCATGTTGCAGATGCTGCTCCAGCTGCCGCTCGAGGACTACGACCTGTCCGCGCTGACGCGACTCAACAGCGGCGCGGCGCCGCTGCCCCTGCAGGTCATCGATGACTTCCGCCGCCGCTTGCCGCATGTGGAGATCGCGGAGGGCTACGGCTGCACGGAGTCCGCGGCGATCATCGCGACGTCACCGCTGCGCCGGGCGAGGCCGGGCAGCGTCGGCAGACCGGCCCCCGGGGTGCAGCTGCGGATCGAGCGGCAGGACGGCACCGAGGCCGGTCCCGGCGAGGACGGAGAAATCTGCATCAGGGGTTCCGTTCTCATGTCCGGGTACTGGAACGCTCCCGTGGAGACCGCTAAGGCGGTGCGCGACGGCTACTTCCACACCGGCGACGTTGGCCGACTCGACGAGGACGGTTACCTCTTTATCGTGGACCGGATCAAGGATCTGATCATCCGCGGCGGCTACAACGTCTACCCTCGCGACGTCGAGGACGTGCTGGTTCAGCACCCGGACGTCGTCGCCGCCGCGGTCGTCGGCAAGCCGGACCCGACCTACGGTGAGGAGGTCGTGGCGTTTGTCCAGCTCGTGCCGGGAAGCAGCGTCACGCCGGACGAACTCGTGACGCATGCGAAGCAACACCTGTCCGCGGTGAAGTACCCGCGGGAGGTCAGGGTCATCGACGTGATCCCCCTGACCAGCGTGCTGAAGACAGACCGGAAGAGATTGCGGGCACAGCTCGTGACCGAAGCACAGCAGCCGGCCCATTAGGAACCGGCCAGGCGCCGGTACGGCACCGGCCCCTCGGCTGCGGCGGATTCGGGCGCGAGCGGTTCGGCCCGGAGCCGCTACAGGTGGTCGCGCTGGGACGCGCCGGGCCCGGCCATCCCCGAGTCGGGCGCGCTGCCCTGGCCGTATCTGTCCTCGGCGTACATGTCCGGGCTGGCCAGCCTCTCGTCCGCAGCCGCTGAACCGGTCCGCTGATGCTGATCACTGCCTGGCATCGGGCCCGCGCCATGGCCAGCCCCGACCACCAGGGTCCTGGCCAGGTGATCACCGACGCGCTGGTGGTACCGCGAGGCCATCATGGTGATCAAGCCGACAAGTCCGAAGAACAACGTATCGATGATCAGCATGACGCCGCGGACGAAGTACTGGACCATGCTGGCAGGGCCGCCGCCTTTGCTGATGATGCGGACGCCGAGCAGCTGCATCCCGAAGGTCTGACCTTGATGACCGTTCGGACGGAGCACCCAGTACCAGAGGTAGACCACCAGCGAGATCAGCGTCGCCAGGAGCCAGCCGAAGCCGTGCAGGAACCCGCTCCCGCGATCAAGCAGCCAGTACGCGATGGCCGGGATGATGCCGACGAGGACGTAGTCGATGATGTACTGAATGACCCGCCGACCGACCACCTGGGTCTCGTCCTGATGCACCGGGCTGCCCCAGGTGGCCTGGCCGCCCCGATCCGAACCGTAAGGGTCATCCGGGTAGCGGCCGCTCGGCGCGCCGCCGGGCGGTGGGCCACCGAACTGCCCCTGCCCCGGTGTGTCGCGCTGGCCTGAGGTCCCGCCCCAGTCGCGTGAGCTCTGCTGCGCCCCGCCAGTCCACCGGCCGGGCGCGTCGCGCTCGGGCATGCTGCTCATCAGATTCCCCCGATCCGCCCCGCCGTGACGACGTGCGACAGCCCCCACGGGCCGCACCTCGGCGCATTCCGCGTTCGTACCCCTCGTCACTCTCGGAACACGCCTGGTCACCAGCTTGTCCCGGCGGCGGTCGGCCGCGGCTTCCGGTGCGACCGGCGGGCTGGCGGTTACGCGCCTTGGGCGGAGGAACACTCTAGGCACGGGGGCGGGGAGACAAAATCATGCGATTCAAGCTCGTGGCGGTGGCGGCCGCAGCGGTCGGCATTAGCGCGGCCACGTTGGGCAGCGGCGTAGGTACCGCGGCCACGGCGATCTCAGCGGCCGGTCATGGGCAGGTCGGGCACTCCTCGGCGCGAGACGCGCTGGCCAACCGAGCCAACCGAACGGTGCGCCCGGCTGGCGATCGCGCTGGCGCCGGCCGCCGCCGAGCCGCCGTTCGAGTGCCGGGCGCATTCGGTCGCATGTTCGGGACCGGATGTGCCGGGCTGCCCCGGACCGGGGACACCGGCACCCGGCGGGGCCTGCCGAGGCTGCCGGTCGCGACCGCGATAGCGCAGGTCCCCCTGCTGTCAGAGCTGAGCCGGGCCATCAGGCTGGCCGGTCTCACCAGGATGCTCAACACGGCGCCCGCTCTCACGGTCTTCGCACCGGAGAATTCGGCCTTCCAGCAACTCGGCGCCAGTAACCTCCAGGCGCTGTTTACCACCAGGTCTGACCTGGCCCCGGTGGTGAAGTTCCAGATCGTCGCCGGCCGAGTGCTGGCCACCCAGCTATTCCGGCAGCGGGTACTGACCACGATCGGCGGAACGAAGATCTACCCGGCGCGGGCCGCGCTGAGCTACTACGCCAACAACGGGTGGATCATCTGCGGCAACCTGAAAGCGGCGAACGCGACCGTCTATGTAGTCAATCAAGTGCTCATTCCGGCCAGATAGCTACCCGGCAGGTGTGGTTGCGCCCGTGCCGTACCGTGGGCTAGGTACCGGGGAAGGCGCATGAAACTCAAGCTCGACCTGCACGATATCTATAACCGCGGCCAGGACATCGACCGCGCGCTGCGCGGCATCATCGACGAAGCCGTGCGGACGAAGGCGCCGCTGGTCGAGATCATCCCCGGCAAGGGATCCGGCCAGCTCAAGAAGCACGTGCTGCGGTTCCTGGAGCAGAAAGAAATCAAGGCGCTCTATCACCGCGTCGAGAAGGACTCGAAGAATTTCGGCCGGATCTTTGTCCACTTCCGCTGGTAACGGCGCTAGTCAGCCGGTCTGCGGCCGGGCGCGGGTCGAGCACCGGGCCAGCACCTCGGCCCGTTACTCGCAGAACTCGCGTCTCACCACTCACGCGTCGATCGGGTGAGCTGGCCAACCGACGCCGCGCCCCTGCGCACATCCGTTAGCAACGACCGGGCACTGCGCGGCGCGGCATGCCGTCCGGCCGGGTGCTTCCACGGAATCGGGCCACCTAGCCGACGGCTTCGCCGCCCCGGCCGGGACGCCCGGAACACGCTGTCCTCGTCCGTCATCCACGCCACGCCCATGCCGGCCCCCCGATTGCACCACGCTTTGCCGCCCCGGCAGCAGAACATCCCCCGCGGCGATCGTGGCACCGTCAGCTCTGCCGTGTCCACCATCGACACACGAGTTATTGCAGGTGAGCATGGACAATACGAACATGCACCCGATACTTGTTGGCACCCGGCATTTGCCCTCCGCCACGCCGAAGTGCCTCGTGCTTCGCGAGTACGCCACAGTCGGGCCATCGAGTTTCTGTGGAGGATTATGCGTGTTTACCTGGCATGGCAGGATGTCGGCATGAAGTTCGTGCTGCACATCCTCGTCGTGGCGGGCGCCCTCGCCGTGGCGCACCTCGCGATATCCGGTATCGAGCTGCGCGGCGGCAGCGACTGGTCCAAGGCGGGCACGCTCATTGTTGTCGCGCTCATCTTCGGCATCGTGAACGCGGTCATTAAGCCCATCGTCAAGACGGTGGGCTGCGCTCTGTACGTGCTGACGCTCGGCTTGATCGGCCTTGTCGTCAACGGACTGCTGCTGTGGCTGAGCAGCTACGTGGCGGGAAAGCTCTCGCTGCCGTTTCACATCACAGGCTTCTGGCCGGCGTTCTGGGGCGCCATCATCGTGGGCGTCATCAGCTGGCTCATGGGCCTGATCCTCGACGGCCGGCGGAAGGCGTCGCGCGGGCGGAGCCAGCGCGCACACGCGGCGGCGCGGTAGCACCATCGGCCTGGTGCCGTCGATACGGGGCCAGCAGCGCCTAGGGTCGGTGCTGGAGGTGGCTGGTGACGCAGGCCTGGCCGGTTGTCGATCTGTTCTCCGGCGCTGGCGGCATGAGCTGCGGATTCAGCCGCCACCCCAGATTCGAGCTGATCGGCGCCGCCGACGCACAACTGGGGAAGCCGAGCGCGGCGGCCGGCTCTCTCGGCTGTAACGCGACCTATGCCGCGAGCATCGGCCTGCGGCCGGTCGAGGCTGACCTCTCGCGGGCCGAGCCCGCAGAGGTCTGCGACGCCATGGGCCTGGGCGGCCGGCGTCCGGCCGTCCTCGTCGCAGGTCCGCCCTGCACAGGGTTCTCCCGCGCGATCGCCACTAATCACCTGCGCGACGACCGGCGGAACGGGCTGGTCGGCCGGGTAGCCGACTACACTGCCCTGCTGCGGCCCGACGTCGTGCTGGTCGAGAACGCACGGGAACTCGTGACCGGGCGGTTCCGCGAGCACCTGCGGAACCTGCTCGGCCGGCTGAGTGAGCTCGGCTACACCGCGATCACGGATACCCATTTCTTCACCGACTTCGGGCTACCGCAGCGACGCGAGCGCGCGATCATCGTGGCCACCCGGCGGCCGCTGCGGCCGCGCGGACTGCGAGCCCTGTGGCGCGGCTGGCGCATCGATGTCAAGGCCTGCCACGTGCGGCGAGCGATCTGGGACCTGCCCCCGGTGCCCGCGGGGCAGCCCGACCCGGCCGATCCGCTGCACGTCAGTCCCGCGTTCCGGGCCGAGGTGAACCTGCACCGGCTCGCAGCGGTGCCGCGCGACGGCGGCGGCTGGGCCGATCTCGTCGGCCGGCCGGACAGCACCGACTTGCTCACGCCGGCGATGGCTCGCCGGGTCGCGCGCCGGGACTTCGGCAGTCACCCTGACATCTACGGCCGGATGTGGTGGGACCGGCCTGCGCCCACGATCAAGCGCGAGTGCAGCCACGTCGGCAACGGCCGCTACGTGCATCCTGAGCAGGACCGGCTCTGCACCGTCCGGGAGATGTCGATCCTGCAGGGCTTCCCGCGGGACTACCTCTTCACCGGCACGCTGGCCAACATGTACCGGCACATCGGCGACGCGGTGCCGCCGCTGATCAGCTATCAGCTGGCAGGACTGTGCGAGTGGATACTGAGCGGTGCCAGGCCGGATCCCGCCGACCTGGTCCTGCCGCACTGCCAGCTCACCGTCGGCGATCTCGTGCGTGCCTGACCAGCCACCGCCGGGTTATGCTGGGAGCATGCAACGGATACCCGGAACCTGCTGGTGGTGGCCGCGCTGAGCGGCCGCTAGTCCGTGCATTCAACCGACGGCGCGCCCGCTGGGCAGCGCCGCCGACGCGTATTCGGGCGTGGTCTGGCCTGCTGCGGGCTCTCACTCTTTAGCCAGCCAGGAGGTAACCCGCCATGTCCGCCGCAACGTTGACCCCATCACAACTCGCCAGCCAGCACCGTAGCGACAGCCTTGAGGCGGCGATCTACCGCGATCCGTCCGCCTTCCGCATGCTCAGCGGCGACCGCCCAACAGGAGCCCTGCACGTCGGCCACTACTTTGGCTCTCTGCAGAACCGGGTACGGCTGCAGGACGCCGGCGTCGACCTGTTCGTGCTCATCGCCGACTACCAGGCCATGACCGATCGCGTGGTCCAGCCCGACCTGCCGGACATCGTGGCCGGGCTGCTGGCTGACTACCTGGCAATCGGCATCGACCCGGACCGGGCCGTCATCTTCGCCCACAGCCAGGTCGCCGCCCTCAATCAGCTGCTGCTGCCGTTCCTGAGCCTGGTCAGCGTTGCCGAGATCGCCCGCAACCCGACAGTGAAGGACGAAGTCGCGGCGGCAGGGCTTTCGACGATGTCCGGACTGATGTTCACCTACCCGGTCCACCAGGCGGCCGACATCCTGTTCTGTCACGCCAATCTGGTGCCCGTCGGCATGGATCAGCTCCCGCACCTGGAAATCACTCGGATCATCGGCCGCCGGTTCAACGAGCGCTACAGCCCGGGCGCTCCGTACTTCCCCGAGCCGGATGGCCTGCTCAGCAGCGCTCCGCTGCTGCTAGGCCTTGACGGCCAGAAGATGAGCAAGAGCCGGCATAACACGATCCCGCTGCGAGCGACCGCCGACGAGACCGCGCGCCTGCTCAGGCGGGCGAAGACAGACTCGGAGCGCTCGGTCTTTTACGACCCAGCCGCCCGCCCGGAGGTGGCCAGCTTGCTGCTGCTCGCGGCGCTCTGCCTGGGAACGACGCCGGAGGCGGTCGCGGCGCAGGTTGGCGACGGCGGGGCGGCGCGGCTCAAGGAGGTAGCAACCGAGGCGGTCAATGAGCGGTTCGCCCTGGCCAGGGCGCGTCGCACAGAGCTAGCGGCCGACCCCGGCTACCTGCGCGCTGTGCTGGCCGCGGGAAACGAACGAGCCACAACGGTCGCCGACGACACAGTGCGCGCCGTTCGGGAGCTGATGCATCAGCGGTACTAGTACCTCGCGGCCGGCACGCACCCAGCAAAAGCCGACGGGCCGCTGCGACTATGCAGCGGCCCGTCGACCTTGTGATGCGGACTGGTCAGGACGCGGACGTGCCCTGGAGCTTGGCCAGCTCGGCCTGCATCATCGCCTCGTGCTCATCCTCATCCTTCTTCGCGGCCCGGGGGCTCCACCGGCCGCGCAGCAGCGGGACCGACAGTAGGAAGAAGATGATGCCGCCGAAGCAGACCCAGTACCAGGTCTTCCACTGTCCTGGCGACTCCTTCAACGCGTTGGGCACATTCTTCGAGATGTAGGACGTCACCGACGGCGGCACCTTGCCGAGTGCGGTTAGCTCGGCCGCGTTGGCCTTTACAGCCGCCACCGCGGACGCTGGCACCTTAGACAGCGCCGTCAGCTGGGCCGAGTACGGCTCCAGGCCGACGATCGCCGCCCCGTTCGCGCTGATAGTGGTCAGGATCGACACGTTACCGCCAGCGGCGGCCAGCAGCTTCGCCAGCAGCGCAGGCGGGATGTCAGCCGGGTTCGTGTAGGTAGCAGCCTGTGCGAACGCGGCCGGGTCCTTGGCGATGGCCGCCAGTTCAGGGGCGAGCCTCGTGGCGGTCGCGACGACCGTCGGATGCGACGCCGCGAACTGGAAGTCCGTGGCATACGTCTGGTAGTCGGCGATCACAGTGGGGTGCGCGCTAGCCCAGGCCAGGGCGGGATACGTTGCCTCGTCTCCCGCCGCGTTGATCAGGGGCGTCACACCTGTGATGACGACCAGGATCACCAGCGACGAGATGAAGACGACGATCCGGATGATCCATCCCCAGATCGCGAGCCCCGCT
>Ga0187783_10001744_pt1 | contig 16116 bp, 16 predicted proteins | sample 1015_SJ02_MP02_2_FD_132471 | JGI IMG/M metagenome (GOLD analysis project Ga0187783, IMG submission 132471) | Tropical peat soil microbial communities from peatlands in Department of Meta, Colombia - 1015_SJ02_MP02_20_MG | ecosystem: Environmental > Terrestrial > Soil > Wetlands > Peat | place... | reverse complement strand
GCGTGCGTTCGAGCTCCGGGCCGTCGTTCACGCCCGGACAGACGACGACCTGCCCGTGGACCGTAATCCCAGCGCGCAACAGCTCGCGCAGCCACCGCAGACTCGTCGCGCCACGAGGATTTCGCAGCATCTGCGCTCGAAGTTCCGGATTGGTCGAGTGAATCGAGACATAGAGGGGCGAAAGACCCTCGTCGAGCACGCGCTCGAGATCGAACTCGGTAAAACGCGTCAAGGTCGTGTAGTTGCCGTAGAGGAAGGAGAGACGAAAATCGTCGTCCTTCACGTAGAGCGAGCGGCGCATGCCCTTGGGCAGTTGATAGATGAAGCAGAAGGTGCAGTGATTGTCGCAGGTACGGACGCGGTCAAAGACGGCCGAATCGATGCCCAGGCCAAGTGGCTTGCCCGCAGGCTTGCTGATGCGCACCTTGCGCTCCAAGAGGTCGCCCTCACGGCGCACCACGAGCGTCACGCGTTCGCCATCGATGAGCTGCTGGTACTCGATGATGTCCGTCGGAGCGCGGCCGTTCACGCTTACCAGCTCGTCGCCCAACGCGAGATCGGCACCGGATGCCGGAGAGCCCGGTGCGATTGACGAAATGAGGGCGCCGGGCACCTCACTAGCCTAGGCACGCAAGCAAAATTCCACTTACTAGGCTGACGCAAGTGGAAGTAGACCAAGTCCTGCTCGCCTCGCCACGGGGCTTCTGCGCGGGCGTCGAGAAGGCCATCAAGGCCCTTGACTGGATGACCCGGGTGTTCGACGCCCCGGTGTACTGCTACCACGAGATCGTGCACAACCGATTCGTTGTTGAGCATTTCAAGTCCATCGGCGTGGTGTTCGTCGACGACGTCGCCAACGTTCCGCCGGGCGCGCCGCTGATGTTGAGCGCGCACGGCTCGCCCCCGGCGGTCGTCGAAGCCGCCCGGCGCAACGGCGGCACAGTGATTGACGCCGTCTGTCCACTCGTTACCAAGGTCCACCACGAACTCAAGGTCCGAGCTAGCAAGGGCTACACCGTGCTCTACGTGGGCCACGAGGGCCACGAGGAGGCGGTCGGTACCATGGCCGTCGCCCCCGAAGCCGTGCGCCTCGTTCAGAGCCGCGATGACATCGACGCGGTGGCGCCGTATGACGGGCCCATCGCGCTGCTCAGCCAGACGACACTCAGCATGGACGAGTGGCAGGATCTGCGCGAATACGCCCAAGAGGTCTTCCCGCAGATTTGGATGCCCGGCCGCAGCGACCTTTGCTTCGCCACGACGAACCGCCAAGCGGCGTTACGCGAGGTTGCCCACGGGGCGGACGCGGTCATCGTCATCGGCTCGGCCAACTCGTCTAACACCGTCGCCCTCACCGAGGTCGCCGAGGGCGGAGGCTGTACACGAGTACTTCGCGTCAACGGCGCATCCGACCTGCCTGATGACCTCTCCGGCACGATCGCCGTCACCGCCGGCGCCTCGGCACCTGAACGATTGGTTAACGAAGTCGTCGACTATCTGAATCCCACTGAGGGCGTCACGATCAAGTCGGTGATCGTCGAGGATGAATACTTTCCGCCGCCGCCCGAACTGCGCGAGTTGCTGCGAGCGCTCTCGGCGGCGGTCGACCTCTTGCTGCAGAGTCCTTCACCATCGGAGTTTGATGGAGCGTCGGACCGCGACATCAAAGCTGCCGAGGTGCTATCGGCGTTCGCACGCCGGCCGTGAATTGCTCGAGGGTGGAACCGTGACGTTGGCCGGTGCGCTGTCAAAGCGGGAGAATGACGCTACGGCGCTCGGCATCCTCGCTCGATCCAAAGCGTTGGTTCACCCAGCGTTGCTGACGGCGACGCGACAGCTCGATGACGAGCTCCAGCGCGTCATTGGCCATCACCTCGGCGCGGGAGGAAAGTACGTGCGAGCGACTCTCGCCTTGCTCTCGGCTCGCGCCGCCGGCGTCAGCGAACGTGTCGGCTTGCCGGGAGCGATCGCCATCGAATGCGTGCACAACTTCTCCCTAATCCACGACGACATCATCGACGGTGACGTCGAACGTCGTCACGTGGCCACGGTCTGGGCGAAGTTCGGCATCGGCCCGGCACTCATCGCCGGTGACGCTCTTTCCGCCCTCGCCTTTCAGTTGCTGCTCGACGCGCCCACGGAGGAACGCGTGCACGCCGCGCAGCGATTGGCGGATGCGACCCAGGCCATGATCGTGGGCCAGGCCGAGGACATCGCCTCGGAAGAGGAACTTTCGCTCACGGTCGAGGAGTGCCGACGCATGGAAGCGGGAAAGACTGGAGCCCTCCTGTCGTGTGCGGCGTCGATTGGCGCCGTCCTCGCCGGAGCCAGCGACGTCCTCGTCGAGAACTTGTCACGGTACGGCGAGCATCTCGGACTCGCGTTTCAAGCTGTTGACGACATACTCGGCGTCTGGGGAGATCCGAGCGTGACCGGCAAACCAGTCGGCAACGACCTACGGTTGCGCAAGAAGACCCTTCCGGTAGCCATTGCCTATGCCAAGGGCTTTGACGTATTGGCGGTCTCCTCGTCGCCGAACGAGCGCGAGCTTTCCCACGCAGAGGTCTCCGAGGCCATCGTGCTCCTCGAGGAGTCCGGCGCTCGCTACGAGACGCAGGAGCTGGCTGAAACCGAGCTCCACGCGGCCCTCGCAGCACTCGACCGCGCGACGATGGAGGATTCGGCCCGATCTGAACTGGCTGTCATCGCCCGCTACGTAATCGAGCGAGATCAATGAAGGACGCGGATCGCATGCGCTCTGTCGACTGGGCCACCTTGCGAGGTGCCGGATGGTCCTCGTCGACCTTGGACCGCGACACCAAGAACAGACTCAATCTCACTGTCGACGCGCTGATCGCGTCGCAGCACTCGCCTGGGGGCTCGTCGTCGAGAGCGAGACGACGCGCGGCCCGCGCGGAGCGTCCTGCGAGAACCCCCTACCCATTTCACCAGTGAGACCGCGCTCGACAATGACGGCTCCCCCGGACGTGCAGTGACTTCACATTAAGATCGAGCGGTGCCATCGTTGTCCCGTGTGGACGTTCTCATAAGTGATTCCCTGGGCGATGCTTTGGAAACATCGGTCGCGCCTTGGACCCGCCGCGAGTCGGACCGGTCTTCACCCCTCTAAGGAGTCGCGTGCCCGCTGAAGACCTAGAGCGCCGCCGCCTCGCTCGCCTACGCGGCTTCGCCATCGACCAGGCGATGAAGAACTTCGACGCGGACTACCCGGACTTTCAGCCTGAGGCCATCGTTGCGTCGATCTGTGCCTACGAGGAGGAAGGCAATATCGCCTCGGTACTCGCCAAGATGCCCGAGACGATCGCCGGCGGGCCCTACACGACGCTCGTCGTCGTTGACGGCGGCGACGACCGTACCGCGGAGATCGCGCGCAGCTTCGAAGGGGTCAAGGTCATCGAATTTCCGGTGAACCTGGGGCACGGCGTGGCGCTGCAGGTGACGTATCGCTACTGCATCGATCACGGGGTGCAGTACGTGGTCACCCTCGACGCCGACGGCCAGAACGACCCAGCCGAGATCCCGCAGATCATTGCGCCGCTGCTCGAGGACCGCTGCGACTTCGTCGTGGCCAGCCGCGTGCTCGGCGTCGACAAGACCTCCGACGTCGTACGCAAATCGGGCGTGCGGTTCTTCTCCTTCGTCATGAACCGCATGACCGGCGCCAACCTCACCGATACGTCGACGGGCTATCGCGCGCTGCGCGTGGCCATGCTGGCTGACGTGGTCGACCGCCTGACCCAAGACCAGTACCAGACAGCCGAGTTGCTCATCACTTGCCTCAAGCGCGGCTGGCGCGCCGCGGAGGTGCCGACCGTGTGGTACCCGCGCGCGTCGGGCACGACCAAGAAGGGGCGGAACTGGCTCTTCGGCCTGCGCTACGCGCGTGTCGTCGTCGTCACGTGGTGGCGCGAGCGCTAGCCGAGACGCCTTCGGCTCGCGTCGTAGACGGCTTGAAGTTCGACGCGGAGTTCTTCGGACTTTGCCGTGATCGCCGACCGAGTAATTCGCCCGTTGCCCGAGGGCGGCACGATGGGTTGGCCCACGTTGACCATGATTTTCGCGAACCTCGGGAACTTCGCGCCGACCGGCATCGCCCGGTCGCTGCCCGCGATGCCCACGGGCACCACCACGGCGCCCGCGCGCGCAGCAACGAACATTGCGCCGTCGTGTAGCGGCCCGATGACGACGCCCTCTTTCCGGGTGCCCTCAGGAAACAGCACGAGCGCCTGACCTCGCCGCAGGACCTCCTCGGCCAGGCGCAACGAGCCTCGGTCCGCACTGTCACGGTCCACGGGAAAGACACCGAGCCGCGCCAGTAGGGCTGCGAAGATGGGAGGTCGAAAGATGCCCTCCTTGGCCATGAAGAACACTTTGCGCGGGGACATGAACAGGCTGAAGGCGAAGTCCACGTTCGAGCGGTGCGTCGGAGCGATCAGTACCGGCCCAGTCAACGGGATGTTGTCGGCCCCGATCACGCTCGGGCGGAACCACACTCTGGCGAGCGCCGTCACGATGACCCGGCAGACGTGATACGTGAGTGTCTTGCGGGGGTTTAGGACGAGGTCCGCAGCTTCAGGCATTCGATGATCTCCTCGACGACGTCCTCGACCCGTCGCTGCGTCGTATCCACTACCAGCGCGTCGTGCGCCCGACGTAGTGGCGACGCGTCGCGCGTTGAGTCAGCGTCGTCGCGCCGTGCGACTGAGGCCTCGCTTTCGTCGCCCCGGCGTCGGGCCCGCTCTTCGAGTGACGCGGTCAGATAGACCTTCACCGACGCATTAGGAAACACGACCGTCGTGATGTCACGTCCCTCGACGACCGTGCCGAGCGGCTGCGCGGCCGCGAACTCCCGCTGGCGGCGGACCATCTGGGAGCGAACCAGGGGGTTGGCGGCGACCTTGGACACAGCGACGTTGACTTCGTCGGTGCGGATCTCGTCTTGGACGTCGCGGCCATTCACCGTCACTCTCGGCAGTGTCGTCAGCTGCGCTCGGGCCGCGATCTCGCCGATGGCCGCTTCGTCATCCAAATCGATGCCGTCGCGCAGGGCCTCAACGGTGACGGCTCGGTACATCGCGCCGGTGTCGAGAAACGACCACCCGAGCGCCGCCGCGAGCGCGCGAGCAACGCTCGATTTGCCCGATCCCGCCGGACCATCAATGGCGATGACGTGTTCGCTCACCGGAGCAATGCTAGGTCGCGGAAAAAATGGGGGTAACTTGTCGACACCGTCAGCGCGCCCTCAATCGTGCAGCCGTTGCCGGCGCAGCCCGCCACGGCGCTGGCCATCACCATGCGGTGGTCAAGCGTTGGTGCCACTGTGAAGTCCGCGAAGCGCGATGCGCTGCCCAGCCCATCGACAAAAAAGTCGTCGCGGTCTGACCACGCCTCACATCCCAGATTTCGCGCCAACGCGATCGAACCTTCGAAGCGGTCCGACTCCTTGACGCGCAGCTCACCCATGCCACGAAACGCACTGATACCGGTCGCGGCGCACGCCGCGACCGTGAGCACTGGGACCTCGTCCACCGATGGAATCTCGCGCGCATAGATTTCGGTGGCCTCCAGCACGGAGCTGCGCGAGCGCAACGCGTGAATCTGACCGTGATCCACGAGGCGCACGTCGGCGTCCATGCGTTCAAGCACCTGGACAAAGCCAACCCGCTCCGGCGAGGCATCAAGACTCAGCACTTCCAGGGTCGCGTCGGCGTGGATGGCGCCGAGCACCGCGAAGAAGGCCGCCTGCGACGGGTCGCCGGGGATGAACCAGTCGTGACGGCGTGGCCGCCCTGGCAGCAGAGTCACCCCCCGTCCCCCGCCGACGTCGCGCGACTGCACGTCGACGCCGGCGGCGCGCAGCATGTCTTCGGTGGTCGTGCGGGTGCGCACGTCTTCGCTGACCCCAGTCGGGCCGTCGGCGAACAACCCCGCCAGAAGAATGGCCGACTTCACCTGCGCGCTGGCCACGGGGACCCGGTAGTCAATCGCGTGCAGCTGCCCCGGTGCTTCGATCACCAGCGGTGGCATGAGGGCGGCGCCCCGCCCGAGCACTTCTACGCCCATGAGACCGAGCGGTGTCGCCACCCGGTCCATCGGTCGCTTCGACAGGGACTCGTCGCCAATCAAATGATGTGTGCCCGGGATCGAACTCACCAGGCCGCACAAGAGCCGCATGGAGGTGCCCGAATTCCCGCAGTCGAGCGGCGCGCTCGCCGCACGCAGACCCTCCTCGGGCCCGCGAATCATGACAAGCCCGTCATCATCCGCGCGCTCGGCGCCGAGCTGCACAAGGATCGCGCTGGTTGCTGCGACGTCCCCACCTTCGGACAGACCGGTCACCGTGCTCTCGCCTCGGGCGAGGGCGCTGATCATGAGAGCCCGGTGCGACGCACTCTTGTCGCCGGGCACGCGTATCGAGCCCCGCAGCCTACGAGCGGGGACTACGCGCTCGACATCGCTCACTCGTGCCCCACCTGGAAACCCCGGGCCACCAAAAGAGCGCTAAACGCCTCGGCCTGGCGCGAGTCCACGGCCAGCAGGAGCGTGCCGCTCCGGCCCTCGATGCCGTGGGCTATCTCGATGTCGTAAATGTTCACCAACATTTCCGAGGCCGCCGTCGTCACCGCGGCGAGTACGCCAGGCTGGTCGCTGACCGCGACGCGCAGGTAGGTCAAGTGGTCCGAGTCGAGTGCCCGGCCCGGCAACTGCCGACGCGCGGCCGAAGCGCGGTGCAGGTCGTCCGAGATGGTCTCGTGGTCGTCGCCGAGCAACGCCGCGCGCAACGAACCCAGTCGCTCCTCAAGATCCCGGAGCGACTGGGTAACGGCGACGCGATTCTCGAACAGAACGTCGGGCCAGATGTCGGGATCTCCCGCAGCGATCCTCGTCATGTCCCTAAAGCCGCCGGCCGCGAGCTGCAAGAGCACGGCATCCTGCTCGGCCACGCGGCTGGCCTCGTTCATCAGAGCGCCCGCGAGCAGATGCGGCACGTGACTCGCTACGGCGACAAGCCTGTCGTGATCGGCCGCATCGACCGCCACCACCGTGGCACCGAGCTCTCGCAAGATTCCGTGCAAGGCCGTGTAGGTCTCTGGTCTCGTAGTTGGCGTGGGCGTGAGCACCCACGTGCAGCCCTGAAAGAGGTCGGCGCGGGCGCCCGCCAATCCTCGCAACTCGGAGCCGGCCATCGGGTGACCGCCGAGGAAGCGCGGATCCGCTACCTCGCTCGCGATCGAGCTTTTCACTCCAGCAACGTCGGTGACGATAAGGGACGGGTTGGGGGATGCCGCCAGCTCTCGTTTCGCCAGCTCGGTCACCGTGCCCGCTGGCGTTGCGATTACGACCAGGCCGTCGTCGTCACTGCGCTCCGTGCCAACGACGACGCCCGTGCAGAGCGCTACCTCAACGATGGCCGGATCGACGTCGGTGCCGGTGACGACCCAGCCGGCCTCCGCGAGGGCGAGCGCCGTCGACGACCCGATGAGACCGAGCCCGACGATGTGGGCCCGACGGCTAGTCGGGAAGGTCATCGCGGAGCGACTGCGCATTGCGGAGATACACGTGGCGCAGCTCCTCGCGAGAGCGTTCCGAGTAAGCGTGCAAGAGCACGCGAATGGTGAGGGGCATCGCTCCCGGTACGTCGATCTCCGTCGCGCAGAGCAGCGCAATGTCGCCGAAGCCAATCCCCCGCGCCGCCAGGGCCGGGAACATCGCGTTCAGGTCCGGTGTTGCGGTAAAGAGCACGCTGACCACGTCGTCGTGGCTGAGGCCATTGCGCTCGAGCATGGTGAGCAGCAGCTCTTGGGTCACTTCGATGATCTCCTGCTCGGTGTTGGCGAGGCAGGTCGACGCACCGCGCAGACCGCGTACAGTGGCAGAACTCATGAAGGCATCGTAGAGGCCAGCTCGGGGGTGATCCCGACGGCTTCCATCAGCCGTCGCACTTCGTTGAGCGAGAGTTGCCGATATGAGCCGGGCGAGAGCGTGGCGTCTTGTAGCGGACCGATGCGCGTGCGCACGAGCCGGGTCACCTCATGACCCACGGCCGCGCACATCCGACGGACCTGGCGATTGCGTCCCTCGTGGATCACGATGCGGAGCAGTCCCTCGCTCACTCGGGACACCTGCGCCACCGCGGTCATCCCATCCTCGAGCTCGACGCCGTCGCGCAGCCGTCGCAGATCCGCCGGAGAGGGATCGCCCTCCACCCGCACGAGGTACTCCTTGGCGATGCCCGAACTCGGATGGGTCAGCAGGTGGGCGAGGCGCCCGTCGTTGGTCAAGATCAGCAGGCCCTCGGTATTCATGTCGAGTCGGCCCACGGGAAAGATCCGTACGGGCGACTCCACGACGTCGAGCACCGTTGTGCGTCCCTGGGGGTCCGACGCCGTTGTGACGACACCTCGGGGCTTGTTGAAGATGAAGTACACCTTGTTCTGGGCGGTGGGCGCGAGCTTGCCGTCGACGCAGATCATCTGCACCTCGGGATCCACCCGACAGCCAAGCTCGGCCACGCGCCCGTCGACGGTGACCCGCCCCCGGTCGATCAGGACTTCGCAAGCCCGCCGCGACCCGTACCCCGCGCGAGCCAGGGTCTTCTGCAGTCGCTCACCCTCGCTCACCTAGGAGACCTCCGAGTCGTCGAAACGATCGACCATCTCTTCGACCAGGGCGTGGGCCGTCTCCACGGGCGGCATGAACTCTTCGATGGGCGGCAGATCCCCGAGCGCCGCGAGACCGAGTCGATCGAGGAAGAGCTCGGTCGTGCCGTAGAGGATCGCCTGGCCCGGGCCCGGCGCCCGTCCGAGCTCTTGGATGTAGCCGCGCTGCTCGAGCAGCCGCACCACTCCTTCGACGTTGACCCCGCGCAACGCCGTGATCTGAGCGCGCGAAACGGGCTGGCGGTAGGCGATGATCGCCAGGGTCTCGAGCGCGGCTGAACTGAGCCGATACGAGACGTCGCGGTTGGCGAATTTCACCACCCACGCCGACACCTCGGGCGCCGACTGCAACACCCAGCCGCTCGCCAGCTCCACCAGCTGGAAGCCGCGCCGCTCCTCGGCGAACTCGCGTCGCAGCTCGCGTAGCACCGACCTCGCTACGGCGGCGTCGACCTCGATGACGTCGGCCAGCTCCTCGGTGGAAATGGGCTCGAGGGCGACCGTCAACATCGCTTCGAGCTTCTGTTCGAGCGAGAGCTCAGCCCTCATAGCTGTCCACCTCGGCGACGTCGAGGCGCGACCGCGACTCGAGCCACCTGATACGCACGTCGCCGAAGGTCGCACCCTGACCTAGCTCGACCTGGCCCAGCTTGCACAGTTCCAGGATCGCGAGGAAGTGCACGATGACTTCGATGCGCGTCTCGAGCCCGTCGATCAGCTGGCGAAATGAGAGCTGGCCCAGCAACGGCAGGCGCAGGGAAAGGGCCGCCACCGTCTCAGCGACTGTGACCGCGTCAACGGTCAGGTGGTGGAGACGCACGACGCGCACCGGTTTTTCCTCAATGCCCCGCAGGTAGGCTTCGGCGACCTGGACCGAGGTAACCCCGGCGAGGAGGTCCGGCGGCTCAACAACTAGCCCCTCATCGACGCCCCGGAGCCTCGGAAACGCCCGGCCCGCCCGCTCGAAGAGCGAGACAAAGGCGTCGGCGAGCGCGGCGTAGGTTCGCAACTCGAGCAGGCGAGCCAGTAGCACGTCGCGCTCCTCCCAGCCCACGTACTCCTCGTCGGGCTCGCCGGCGTCAGGCCCCGGCAAGAGCCGCTGGCTCTTCATCTCGAGCAGGATCGCGCCGATCAGAAGAAACTCGGACAGATCGTTGATGGAAGTCATCGACGACTCTTCGAGCAGAGCCTCGACGAAGGCGTCCACGACTGGCGCGAGCGGCACGTCGAGGATGTCGATCTCGTGACTGGAAATCAACTGCAACAACAGTTCAGCGGGTCCGCTGAAGGACGGCGTCGTCACGACGAAGGTCACCCGTCAACCTTACCCGTCGGCCGCTCGAGGGCCTCTCATCTACCATTGAGCGATGAAGATACTTTCGGGCATGCAGCCGTCAGGCCCACTGCACCTCGGCAACTACCTCGGGGCGTTGCGCCAATGGGTCGAGGCCCAGAACGCCGACGCCTACTACTGCGTCGTTGACCTGCACGCGCTGACATTGCAGATCGATCCCGAGGAACTTCGTGCCAACACGCTCGACCTACTCGCTACCTACGTGGCGGCCGGCCTCGATCCCACGGTCAGCACGATCTTCGTCCAGAGCGAGGTCCCCTACCACGCCCAGCTGAACTGGCTGCTGGAGTGCGTGGCCACGTACGGCGAGCTGTCGCGCATGGTCGCCTTCAAGGAGAAGGCCCAGCGTCAGGAGGGCTACCGGGTTGGCCTCTTGACGTACCCAGTCCTGATGGCGGCCGACATCCTGCTCTACGAGACCGAGGAAGTTCCCGTCGGCGACGACCAGCGCCAGCATCTCGAGCTGGCCCGCGACGTTGCCGAGCGCTTCAACAACCGCTTCGGCGAGACCTTCAAGGTTCCCGTCGGCGTCCAGCCCAAGGTCGGGGCGCGTGTCATGGACCTTCAGGACCCCTCGCGCAAGATGAGCAAGTCGCTCCCGAGCCCCCTGGGAACGCTGTATATGTTCGACGCGCCCGAGCAGATCGAGCGAAAGATCGCGAGAGCCGTCACGGACACCGACGGCGAGGTGCGCTTCGACTGGGACGAAAAGCCGGGCCTCGCCAATCTCCTAGAGATTTTCGCGAGCCTCGCTGGCGAGTCGCCCGAAGTGGTGGCGAGCCGCTACGACCGCTACGGCGTGCTCAAGGGCGACCTCGCCCAGCTTCTCGTCGAGACCCTGACGCCACTACGAGACCGTTACGAGCAGCTCCTCGGCTCGCCCGAAGACCTGCGCCACGTCGCCGTCGAGGGAGCGCAACGAGCCGCCATCGTCGCCGGCGACGTCTACCGCCGGGCGGCTCGCGCCATGGGGCTCAGCTAAAGCAATCGCAGCCACCACGACTCGAGGTCGTAGAGCCAGGTGTCACCGACGTGCGTGAAGGCGAACAGCAGTATCAGGCAGACGAAGAGCACCGGTAGGGCTCGCGCGCGCAGCTGATAGTACTGGGGCAAGCGCCGCCGTGGGATGAACCGTTCGATGATGGCCGAGCCGTCCAGCGGGGGGATCGGGATCAGATTGAAGGCCGCCAGCACCAGGTTCACCAACCCGAGGTACACGCCAAACTCCAGCGTGCCCGTGCTCTGGTTGACGTGGATCGCGAACTCGCAGATGGCAAAGCCAATCGCCGACAACGCCACGTTCACCGCCGGACCGGCGAGACCGACCCACAGGGCGTCCTTGCGGGGATTGCGAAGCCGGCCCACGTTCACCGGCACCGGCTTGGCGTAGCCGAATGCGGGCAGGTGCGCGAAGAGCAGCAGAGCGGGCATCAGGACCGTGCCGAAGGGATCAATGTGGCGCAGCGGGTTCAGCGTCAGGCGGTGCTGCTCCTTCGCGGTGGGATCGCCAAAGAGATTGGCCACGTAGCCGTGGCTGACCTCGTGCAGCACGACCGAGGGCACCAACAGGGCGAACCAGTACCACAGATTCATGGGGCACCGCCTGTCAGTCGTGGGCTCGTGGGTGAGCGTTCTGGTACTCGCGCTGCAACGTCGTCACCGACACCGCGGTGTAGAGCTGCGTCGTGGCGATCGATGCGTGCCCGAGCAGCTCTTGCACCACTCTAATGTCCGCCCCGTGGGCCAGCATGTGCGTTGCGCAGCTGTGGCGAAAGACATGAGCGCTGACGCGTGAACGTGCGAGGCCCGCGGCGAGGGCACGCTTGTGCACGATGAGGTCGACCCCCTGACGCGAGAGTGACCCGGATCGGGAGTTCAAGAAGACTTTCGTCGACTTCTTCGAACCCGGCAGCGTCGATCTCCCCCCGGGTCCCAAGTAGTCGAGCAGCGTGCGGCGAAGCGCCACGCCCAGCGGCACGAGTCGCTGCTTCGAACCTTTGCCGCGCAAGAGCAACAACTCCTCGTCGAAGTCGAGGTCCGAAAGGTCAAGACCCACCGCTTCGCTGACGCGGGCCCCGGTCGAATAGAGCAACTCAAGCAGCGCCCGGTCCCGCAAGTCGAGGGCCGTCTCCTCGGGTACCGAGTCGAGCAGCTTGATGACCTCTCTCTCCGACAGCGGCTTGGGCAGGGTGCGCCCGCGTCGCCCGCCGCGCAGACGCACCGCAGGGTCGACGTCGAGCTGGCCCTCTTCGGCGAGGAAGGCGGTGAAACCCCTGGTCGTCGCCACCGCGCGAGCGACGGTGCTCGCCGCGCGCTGCGAGCGGCGAAGTGAGTTGAAGTACCGCTCGAGGTCTTCCTCCCGCAGTCGCCCAAGGTCGATGCGACGCTGGTCCATCCAGCCGAGCAACGCCGTCAAGTCGCGCCGGTAGGCGTCGACGGTCGCACGGCTGCGGCCCTTCTCGATGGTGAGCCACTGCAGGTACCCCTCCATCCGGGGATCATGGCTCATTAAGTAAGTTCCCGAAGACCCACTGCAGGGCGATCGCCGTCGTCGAGTCAATCGCTCGCGCGCGGCGCAGCTCTTGGCGCAGCGCGTCGGGAGCGAGCCAGTGAATCGTCGCGCTGCGCTCCTCGGGCCCCGCTGGTTCCCGTTCGCTCTGGGTCAGGCCAGACGCCTCGAACACGGTCATCACCTGCGTGGACCAGCCGGGCGAGTTCATGAACCGCCCGAGCAACGTCCACTCCCCCGCTACGAAACCCATCTCCTCGAGCAGCTCGCGCTGGGCCGTCTCGAGTTCGGTCTCGCCCTCCACGTCGCGGGTGCCGGCAGGAATCTCCAGCAGCTCCTCGTCGAACGTCGCTCGGTACTGTCGAATGAAGCCCACCTCACCAGCGTCGTTGATCGCCAGCACCGCGACAGCGCCGGGGTGCACCGCCACGTCGCGGGTAAAGGCCACGCCGTCGTGGACGATCGTGCGCCGTTCGACGTTGAAAACCCGTGATCGAAAGAGGACGTCGGACCCTTCGATGCCGAAGGAGTCGCTCACAAGGCGCTGTCGACCGTCAGGGGATCGATGATGTGCGGTTCGCGACCCTCGGCGCGTAGGGCGGCCGCCCGCAAGAGGCCCTGAAAAAGCGGATGGGGCCGGTCCGGCCGTGACTTGAACTCGGGGTGGGCCTGAGTACCCACGAAGTAGGCGTGTCCCGGCAGCTCTACGAATTCGACGAGGCGGCCGTCGGGAGAGATGCCCGAGCAGCGCATGCCCGCCGCCTCGAACTGTTCGCGGTAGCGCAAGTTGAACTCGTAGCGATGCCGATGCCGCTCCGACACGACCGTCGCGCCGTAGAGCTCGGCGACCAGCGAGCCTTCGCTGAGCATCGCTGGCCACGCCCCGAGGCGCATCGTTCCGCCGAGATCGGTGACGTCCATCTGCTCGGCCAACAGCGAGATGACCGGCGCGGACGAGCTGTGCGTGAACTCGGTGGACTGCGCGTCGCTCAAGCCGAGCACGTGCCGGGCGAACTCGATGACCTGGATCTGCATGCCGAGGCAGATACCGAGGTAGGGAATGTCACTCTCGCGCGCGATGCGAGCCGTGGCGATCATGCCCTCGATTCCCCGTTCGCCGAAGCCCCCCGGCACGATCACGCCGTCAAACTGGCTCAGGCGCTCGGCCGTTATCTCTGCCGGTACCCGTTCGGCTTCGAGCCACTCGATCTCCGTCTCGGCACCGATCGCAAACCCAGCGTGACGCACGGCCTCGCCCACACTCAAGTACGCGTCAGGCATCGTCACGTACTTCCCGATCACGCCGATCCGTAGCGTCCTCGTCGTGTTGTGGACCCGATGCACGACGCGCTCCCAAGCGGCCAAGTCGATGGGATGCTCGTCAAGGTCAATCCTCAGCGCGTCACAGACGATCTGGTCGAGGCCCTCGCGGTGCAGCGAGATCGGAATGTCGTAGATGCTGGCCTCGTCGATCGCCGAGATCACCGCGCTCACCGGCACGTCGCACAGTAGCGAGATCTTCCGCTTCAAATTGTCCGATATGGGCTGGTCGCTGCGACAGACGATGACGTCGGGCTGGATTCCTCGCGAGCGAAGCTCAGTGACGGAGTGCTGGGTCGGCTTGGTCTTCTGCTCGCCCGACGGCGCCAGATACGGGACCAGCGTTAAATGCACGTAGCAGACGTTGTCGCGCCCCGCATCCCTACGGAATTGGCGGATCGACTCGATGAACGGAACGATCTCGATGTCCCCGACCGTGCCGCCAATCTCGATGATGACCACGTCCGCGCCGAGCGTGCCCTGCCGGCGGATCCGCTCCTTGATTTCGTCGGTCACGTGGGGAATCACCTGGACGGTCTTGCCCAAGTAGTCGCCGCGACGCTCCTTGGCAATGACGTTGGAGTAGATCGAACCAGTCGTGGTGTTGGAGATCTTCGAGAGCGACTCGTCGATGAAGCGTTCGTAGTGCCCGAGGTCCAGATCGGTCTCGCCGCCGTCATCCGTGACGAAGACCTCGCCGTGCTCGCCGGGGTTCATGGTGCCCGGATCGACGTTGAGGTACGGATCCAGCTTGCACATGGTCACCTTGAGCCCGCGTGACTTCAGCAGCCGGCCCAGGGAGGAGGCGGTGAGACCTTTGCCGAGCGAACTGGACACTCCGCCCGTTACGAAGACGTACTTCGTCATGCCGTGACCGCACTTCTCACGGAACACCATCTTAGCGAGAAAGGTCTGCGTCGAGACGAACTTGGATGGAGTTTTCGACCAACTGCCGCGCCAACGCCTCGGACTCGTCCGTGATGTCGTCGCCGACGAGCATTCGAGCGATTTCTCGAACCCGCGCGTCGCCACTGACCGCACGCACGGTGGTCCTGGTGACGTCGCCATTGACCACCTTCTCGATGACGAAGTGGCGGTCCGCCCGGGCGGCCACCGAGGCGAGGTGCGTGACGGCCAAGACCTGCTGGCGTCGACCGACTTCGCTGAGACACTCGCCGATCTGCTGTGCGACCTGGCCGCTCAGGCCCGCATCAATCTCGTCGTACACGGCGACCACGTCAGCGTTGGAGGTTTCGAGGGAGATGGCGAGCAGCACCCGACTTAGTTCGCCGCCGCTCGCCAGGCCCGACAGAGGCCCCTCCGGCAACCCGGGGTTCGGCGTGAAGGCGATGCGAACGTCAGATCCATCATCGCCGTCGGCCGCGAAGCGAATGGTCGCGTGGGGCAGCGCAACGCGCGCCAGCTGGCGTCCCACGGACTTGGTGAGGGACACCGCGACCGCTCGTCTCGCCGCGCGGACACGGCGACTGAGGGCCTCCTCGCGCTCCTCCAGGATGCGAATGCCCTCGTCCAACGACACCGCAGCCTCAGCCTCGCCGTTGAGGCGATCTACCTCTCGGCGATACTCCTCCATCGCTGCCAGTGCCGTCTCGAGCGAGCCTCCGTATTTCCGCGCGATTCCCTGGAGCTGGCCAGCGCGCTCCTCGAGGGCGTCAAGAGCGCTCTGCTCAACGGCGTCCGGGTCACCCAGTGCCGCCAAATCCAACATGACCTCGCGCGACTGGGCGAGGGCGCCGCGCAGCGCGCTGCGAACCTCGTCGTAGGCCACGCCTTCGGGCAGGCGTTCGAGGGCTCGGGCGAACTGCGTCAGCAGGGCTTGGTCATCGTCGCCGTCAAAGAGGTTCAGCACTTCGGCGATCGCCGCCTGTCCGTCGCGCAGCGTCGTCAGGCGAGTCAGTTCCTCAACGACGTCCTTCAGCTCCTCGGCTGAGGAAATTGAAGCGCCTTCGAGCTCCTCGAGCTGAAAGGCGAGAAAGTCAAGTTCGCGCTGTCGAGCCATGCCGTCGCCGCCCAGCGCGTCGCGCCGTCGTCGTGACTCGCGCAGTTGCCGACGCACATCGTCGAACTCGGAAGTGTCAATGGCGCCGCTGGAGTCCAGGAGGCGCACCGCCTCGGCCCGACTGCGCAGCGACAGCGAGTCGTGCTGACCTTGAATGACGATGAGACCCTCTGACGCCAATCGCAGAGATTCGGCGCTTGACGGCACGCCGTTCAGCGAGCTGCGCAAGCGG
>Ga0187783_10001743_pt1 | contig 16124 bp, 12 predicted proteins | sample 1015_SJ02_MP02_2_FD_132471 | JGI IMG/M metagenome (GOLD analysis project Ga0187783, IMG submission 132471) | Tropical peat soil microbial communities from peatlands in Department of Meta, Colombia - 1015_SJ02_MP02_20_MG | ecosystem: Environmental > Terrestrial > Soil > Wetlands > Peat | place... | reverse complement strand
GCGCGTTCGTCCGCAACAAGGAGACCGGCGAGTTCGTCAACGGCGACCTGATCCATACCCTCGATCACTCCGGTCCGTCCTTCCAGGTCCGCGGTCCGCTGAACCTTTCGCGGCCGCCGCAGGGCCACCCGGTCGTGCTGCACGCCGGGACCTCCGAGCGCTCGCGTCGGCTAGCGGCACGCGAGGCGGACGTCGTCTTCGGCGGCGCCACGACCCTGCAAGAAGGGCTTGACTACGCATCGGACCTGCGAGCCCGCGCAGCCGCGCTTGGCCGCGACCCGGCGGGGCTGCTCATCCTGCCGGGCGTGACCCCGATCGTCGCCGCGACGGCCGGGGATGCCAGGGCAATCCACGACCGGCTCAACGAGCTGATCGTGCTGGACGACGACATCAGGTTCGGCGGGGCCGGACCAGGGGCCTGGCCCGTCGGCCGTCGGCCGGCCTGGCGGGAGGTCTACGGCCCCGGCCACCGCAATCTCGGCGCACTTTCGCAGCGGCTCGGCATCGACGTGACAGAAGCCGGGCTGGCGCGAGTCGTGGACGGCACGGCGGAGCAGGCCGCATCCGAGGGCGGGCGGCGGCTCATCGCCACAGCAGCGCACCGGTCAGGCCGCACCGTCGGCCAGGACCTGACCTGGCGTGACGTTCTGTACGCCCATATCTGGTCGGAGCATGTGGTCGTGGGCGGCCCCGCCGAAGTTGCCGACTACCTGGAGAGCTGGCTGCGGGCGGGCGCCTGCGACGGCTTCAACATTCAGTCCGCGTTCCTGTTCGAGCAGTTCGACGCGTTCACCAGCCTGGTAGTCCCGGAACTGCGGCGCCGCGGCCTGTTCCGCACCGAGTACACCGGGACGACGCTGCGCGAGCACCTCGGCCTGCCGCGGCCCGCCAACACCGTAACCGGCACCGGGCGGCCCGCCATCAGGCAGCCGGAAGGGGCCAGGACATGACGAGCGAGCCGCAGGCAGGCCGCCAGATGCACCTCGGCCTGATGTTCTGGGCTACCGGGACGCACGCGGCGGGCTGGCGGTACCCGGGCTCGCGGGCGGACGGCGCCTACGACATCGGCTTCATTCAGGACGTCACCCGGCTGGTCGAGGAGGCGAAGTTCGACTTCCTGTTCCTCGGCGACCGGCTGTTCACCGACCCCGCACTGGCCAAGACCAACCCCGCGCAGATGTCCCGCCTCGAGCCGTTCACTGCCGCGTCCGCGATCGCGGCGGCGACCAGCAAGATCGGGATCGTGGCGACCGCCAACCCGACGTACTACGACCCTTACAACCTCGCCAGGCTGCTGGCGTCGCTGGACCATGTGAGCCATGGGCGGGCCTCCTGGAACCTGGTAACGGGCGCGGATGCCAATGCGGCGTCGAACTTCAGCCGGTCCGAGCACTGGGAAACGGAGAAGCGGTACGACTGGGCGGACGAGTTCGTCGACGTCGTCCGAGCGCTATGGGATAGCTGGGAAGACGACGCCTTCGTCACTGACCCGCGCAGCGGCATTTACGTGGACGAGTCGAAGGTGCATCCCATCAACCATCACGGCCGCTACTTCAACGTGACCGGCCCGCTCAACCTGGCCCGGCCGCCGCAGGGGCAGGTCGTGCTCCTGCATGCGGGTACCTCCGACCGGTCAAGGGAACTCGGGGCGCGCGAGGCCGACGTGATATTCGCGGCCGGCGGCAGTATCGAGTCGGCCACCGAGTACTACGGCGACGTCAAGCAACGCGCGGCACGGTATGGGCGGGGGCCAGAGGACATCCACATCCTTCCCAGCCTCAGCGTCATAGTGGCCGAGACCAGGCACGAGGCCCTTGCGATCCGGGACCGCCTGGACAGCCTGCTGCCCGTCGTCGAGGGCAAGCCCGAGGTTCGCACCGGCGCGCTGGGCCAGGCGACCAGGCCCAGGGATGACTGGGGCATCACAGGCGATCCGGTCGAGGTCGCCGACTACATGCAGGAATGGTTCGAGAACGGCGCTGCCGACGGCTTCAACGTGTTCCCGCCGTTCGTGCCGGGATCGGTCGAGGCGTTCACCGAACTCGTGGTTCCCGAACTCCAGCGCCGCGGGCTGTACCGGACCGACTACAGCGGGAGCACGTTCCGCGACCACCTCGGCCTGGCCAGGCCGCGCAACCGGTTCGAGCGGCCGGCGGCCGCAGCCGAGGCCGGACAACATCAGCTGGCCGGAGCGAATGCCGACTGATACCACCCGTTTCCCGTATGACAGGCGTCACCACCGTGGCGATTCCAGGAGAGGCAAGTCTGGCATGAACACCCCATCACCCAGAGGCAGGCGCCGAGCTCGCAGATATGCAGTCGGGGCCGGCATTGTTACGTCCCTGCTCACGCTCGCGGCCTGCGGCTCGACGCACTCGGGCCCGTCTGGCGGCGCCTCCGCGAGCGCGGTGAGCGCTGCGTTCCAGACCTTCACGGTCGCGGCGCCCGGATCGCGCACGAACTTGTACGTCGGGGACCAGGAGGGCACGGTCAACCACTGGATCGCGGCCCTCGTCCAGGAAGGCCTGGTGTGGCCCACCGGAAACGGAGGCTACAAGCCGGCGCTCGCGACGAGCTGGAGCGAGCCCAACCCGACGACCTACGTGTTCAACCTGCGGCAGAACGCGAAGTTCTCCGACGGCGCGCCCCTGACCGCAGCCGACGTCGTGTACAGCATCCAGTTCGCGGAGTCGGCCAAGTACTCGCCGGACACCTCCTATTACCTGGCGGACGTCAAGAGCGTCGCGCAGACCGGCCCGTACCAGGTGACCGTCAAGCTGACGGCACCGCAGAACGGCTTCCTGGGCAGCCTGAGCACGGCGGGCGGATTGTGGGTCAGCTCGGAGAGCTACCTGAAGGCGCACCTGAGCAACATCGGCACCGCGACCGGCCTGATCCTGGGAACCGGACCGTACAAGGTCACCAGGTTCGTGCCCGACGAGGGCGTCTGGCTCACCCGCGACAGCACCTGGTGGGGCGGCGTGCCGAAGATCAAGAACATCGTCGTCACGTTCTACAACGACGACAGCGCCGAGTACCTGGCGGCGAAGTCCGGCGCGGTCGACCTGGCGCTGTGGATCATGCCCACGCAGGAGCCGGAGTGGAACAGCCTGTCAGGCTTCCATGTCACCAACGCGCAGGAGGCCTCTTACGTAGGGCTGGTGTTCAACCCGAACGTGGCGCCGTTCAGCGACATTCACGTGCGCCAGGCCATCGCTGACGCCTTCGATAAGCAGACGTTCGTGCAGGGCGTGCTCAAGGGCGGCGACTCGCAGGTTGCTACCGGCATCAGCGCGCCGACCGAGTTGCTGAGCGCCTATAGCCAGGCGCAGGCCACCTCCTTGCTCGCCGCCCTGCCGCAGCCGCCGCAGAGCCTCGCCGCGGCCAAGGCGGAACTGGCGGAGTCGAAGTACCCGCACGGGTTCACCGCCACCCTGGACTGGCCGAACAACGGGCCCCAGCTCGGGCTGGCCGCGCAGGTCCTGGCCTCGGACCTGGCCAAGATCGGCATCACGCTCAAGGTGACGGAGGTCCCGATCGCCCAGTGGCTGGGCAGCTTCGCCAACTCCAAGATCGGCCTGAACTTCATGTGGAATCAGCTGGCCACCGGAGACATGTCCGAGTATGTCGAGGCGCTGCTCGGCCCCGGCAACCCGTCCTACTACACCAACGGCCCGATCACGGCGCTGCTCAATGAGGAGAACAGTCAGACCAATCCGCAGCTGCGGGCACAGGAGATCATCGCGCTGAACAAGCTGGCCGACACGACATACCTGCTGGATGTCCCGCTGTGGTACGAGCCGATCGGGATGGCCTTCAAGGACGGCCTCGGCATCCCCGGCTACAACTACGCCACCTTCTATACGCCGTGGGCGACGGGCATCGTCCGGACGCAGGGCTAGGCAGCGTGGCCACTGCGTCCGAGCTGGCGGCCCCCGCGGATCCGATTCTGGCCGCGCGGGGCCGCTCGACGGCGTCGGGCGTCGCCCGGCTGATTGCGTGGCGCGTGGCCGGGGCGGCGGTGATGCTGTTCGTGATCTCGGTGCTGGTGTTTCTGCTGACCTACATCAGTCCCGGCAACATCATCAAGAACCTCACCGGAGTGCGTCCCGTCAGCCCGAAAATCGTCGCTGAGCTTCGCGCCCAGTACGGGCTCAATGAGCCGATGGTCGTGCAGTACCTGCACTGGCTTGGCCGGTTCCTGGCCGGGAACTGGGGCCGGTCCATCGAGGACCAGACATCGGTCTCCCAGCTGTTCTCCGAGCGGGTGGGAGTGACACTGCTGCTGTGCGGGATGGCGTTCGCCGTGGCCGTGCTGGTGTCGGTGCCGCTCGGCGTGCTGTCCGCAGTCCGGGTCGGCGGGTTCCTGGACCGGCTGATCTCGGTGACGTCGGTGATCGGGCTGTCAGCACCCGCCTTCGCCGTCGGGCTGATCTTGCTCTACGTCTTTTCCTATTACCTTCCGATCTTCCCGTCCTCGGGCTCCGGGCTGGGCCTGGCCGACACGGTGTATCACCTGACGCTGCCCGCGATCACGCTGGCAATCGGCGTCGGAGCTTACATCGTCCGGCTGACCAGGACCGCAATGGTGCGCGAGATGCGTTCCGACTACGTCACCTTCGCCCGGGCGCGGGGCGTCGGCAGCTGGCGCATCATCAGGACCGCCTTGCGCAACGGCATCATTCCGGTCGTCACGACTGCAGGCCTGGTCCTGTCATTCATGGTGGGATCCACGATCCTGGTGGAGTCTACGTTCACGCTGCCCGGCCTCGGCATGCTGCTGCAGAGCTCAGTGGAGTACAAGGACTTCGCGGTCGTGCAGTTCCTCACCCTGTTCTTCGCCGCCATCATCGTTCTGGTCACGCTCGCCGTCGACCTGTCCTACCTGGTCCTTAATCCCGAGTGGCGCTGGCAGCTGCGCAGATGAGCGCGGACCTGCTCACACCAGCGATCACGCCGGACCTGCGTGTCAGGAAACGGCCGGTCACGCTGGTGATCTGCCTGGTTATCCTGGGCGCCGCCCTGTTCGCCGCGGCCTTCGGCGGCCTGCTGTTCCCGAATGCGACCCAGGTGAATGTGCTGGGCACCCAGCTGCCCCCCGGCAGCCCGGGGCACCTCCTCGGCACCGACCAGCTCGGCCGGGACATTGTCGCGCTGTGCGTCGCGGGTGCCGCTTCCACCCTCATCGGGCCGCTGGTCGTGGCGGGCGGTTCCATGCTGGTAGGGACATTCTTCGGGCTGCTGGCGGGCTTCCGGCAGGGAGCGACCGACTTCGTGCTCGGCCGGATCACCGACCTGCTGCTGGCGCTGCCGGTCGTCCTGCTCGGCGTTGTCGTGGCCGGAATCTTCGGCGCCAGCTACTGGTGGACCACGGTGTTGCTGATCGTGGTGTTCGCGCCCTATGACATCAGGATCGTCAGGGCCGGCGTGATCGAGCAGGTAACCAAGCCTTATGTGGAGGCAGCCCGGCTACTGCGGCTGTCGCCATGGCGGATCATGTACCGGCACCTGCTCGTCAACTTGTGGCCGCTGGAGCGGACGAACTTCCTGCTGAACTACGCCAACGCGATCATCGCGATGTCCGCGCTGTCGTTCCTGGGCGTAGGAGTGCAGCAGGGAACCGCGAACTGGGGCAGGCAGCTCATCGACGGCGAGCAGATCATCTTCAGCAACCCCGCTGCCTCGATCGCCCCTGCCGTCCTGATCATCATCGTGGCCTGCGCCGTGAACCTGCTGGCTGACGCCCTGAACGCCGAGGACCGGAAGGCTGCGGGCAGGTGATCGCGACCGACAACGCCGAGCGGGCGCAGATCCGGGCCGACTCGCTGACGGTGACGGGACCGGCCGGCGACATCGTCGGGGGCGTGTCGTTCTCCATCCCGCTTGGCCGGACGCTCGGCATCGTCGGCGAGTCCGGATCGGGCAAGTCACTGACCGCGAAGGCGGTAAGCGGGCTGCTGCCTGCCGCGCTGCGCGCGACCGGCACGGTCACGATTTCCGGGACAGAGGTCTCGCTGCCGGGCTCGCAAGCAGTCTGGAGGCAGCTGCGCGGTCACGGCGTGACGATGCTGCTCCAGGACCCGTTCACCAGCCTCAGCCCGACGCATCGCTGCGGTGACCAGATCGCCTGGACGCTGCGCGGGGGCGGCAACGGAATGACGAGGGGGCCGCGAGCCGAGATCCGGGACCGGGTGATCACGCACCTTGCCGAGGTGAACCTGCCCGCGGCAGTGGCCCGCCGCTATCCGGGCGAGCTGTCCGGCGGCATGCGGCAGCGGGTGGCCATTGCCGCTGCGCTGGCCGCGAGCCCCCGGCTGCTGATCGCCGACGAGCCGACGACCGCGCTGGACGCCTCCAACCAGCGGGACGTGCTCGACTTGCTAGCGCGCCTGCAGCGCGAGCACGGCATGGCCATGGTGCTCATCTCCCACGACCTCGGGCTTATCCGCGGCTACACCGACGAGGTGCTCGTCATGTACGCGGGCCGGATCGTCGAAGAGGGTCCGACCGCGCTGCTCAGCAGGCCGGTCCACCCCTACACCGCCGGGCTGCAGGCGTCCGACCCGCCGATCGACGCGCGGCTGGAACGACTCGTGGTGATCCCCGGCCGGGTGCCCGAGCCGGGAGAACGCCCGCCGGGCTGCGCGTTCGCCGACCGGTGCTCGATGACCTCAGATCTGTGCCGGACCGCCGAGCCGCCGCTTGTTCGCGCTGACGACGGGCGAGCTGTGGCCTGCTTCAACAGCCACGGCCCGATCGCACTGGAGCTGCCGGCGGTTGTCGACGAGCGCTGGCAGCGCGACGACGACGAGACTGCGATCCTCCGCGTCGAGCATCTGGTCAAGACGTTCGCCGGGCGCCCGGCGCTGCAGGACGTGAGCATCGAGGTCAGGGACGGCGAGTCCGTCGGCCTTGTGGGTGAGTCGGGGTCGGGCAAGACGACGCTGGCTCGCTGCATCGCCGGGCTGGAGAAGACTGACAGCGGCGAGATTCTCTTCCGCGGGACAAGGCTGACCAGCGAGCGGCGCACCGCAAGCCAGATCCAGGTGGTCTTCCAGGACCCGTATTCGACGCTGAACCCGCGGATGCGGGTCGGCGCGGCGCTGGCGGAGGCGCTGCGCGCGGGCAGTTCACCCGCTGGCGGCCAGCGTCGCAGCGTCGGGGAGTTGCTCGACATGGTCGGGCTGCCGAAGGCCTTCGCCCGCCGCTACCCGGCGGAGCTGTCTGGCGGCGAGCGACAGCGCGTGGCCATCGCCAGGTCCCTGGCGCCGGTCCCTGAGCTGCTTATCTGCGACGAGTCGGTGTCGGCACTGGACGTCTCAGTGCAGGCGCAGATCCTGAACCTGCTCTCGGACCTCCGGCAGGAACTGGGCCTCTCGGTCCTGTTCATCTCGCACGACCTCGCGGTCGTCAGGCAGATCAGCGATGCCGTCTACGTGATCAGCGGCGGGCGGGTTGTGGAGTCCGGGCTGACCCGGAACGTGCTGAAAGCTCCCCGGCAGGACTACACCAAGCGGCTGGTCGCCGCCGTCACCCGCTGACCCGATGGCTTGCGGATGCGCTCTTCCTACCGCTGCGAGGTTCAGGTGCCCGTAACTCATGACAGCCCGCTCATCTCCGCAGGCGAGCTGCGCCAGGCAATCGAGTCGGGGGCGCCGCCGGTCGTCCTCGACGTCCGCTCGGGCGAGGACGGACGTTCCGGCTACCTGGCCGGCCACGTCCCCGCGGCGGTGTACGTCGACCTGCAAACGGAGCTGTCCGGTCCCGGCGAGCCGGCGGCCGGCCGCAGTCCGCTGCCTGAGCCCGCCGCGCTCCAGGAGGCCATGCGTGGCTGGGGCATCGGTGCCGGAAACGATGTCGTCGTCTACGACAATGTGCGCGGGCTCAGCGCCGGCCGGGCCTGGTGGGTACTGCGCTGGGCCGGGCACGCTGCCGTGCGTCTACTCGACGGCGGCCTGCCGGCGTGGGCCGAGGCCGGAGGGCAGCTCGCTACCGAGGTGCCCGCTCCGGAACGGGGTGATGTCGTTGTCCGGCCCGGCTCGCTGCCGACGTTCACCGCCGCCGACGTGATCGCGCTTCCGGCGACCGGGGTACTGATCGACGCGCGGGAGTTCTCGCGCTACACCGGCGAGACCGAGCCGCTTGACCCGGTAGCGGGCCACATTCCCGGCGCGGTCAGCCTGCCGACGACAGCGAACCTGGGCAGCGACGGGCGTTTCCTGGCGCCCGACGATCTGCGGGCACGCTTTGCTGCGGCCGGCGTGCAAGGCAGCGACCCGGTCGTCGTCTACTGCGGCAGCGGTGTCACCGCGGCACACGAGATCCTTGCCCTGCAGGTCGCGGGCCTGGAGGGAGTCATGTACCCGCCGTCCTGGTCGGGCTGGATTAGCGACCCGTCGCGCCCGGTCGCCACCGGGAGCGGCTCGGCCTAGCCGCGCTGGCTGGTCGCCCTGGTCACAGACCCGCGTCTGGTGCCGCGCCGGGACGGTGGCCGGGGGTCACGGCACCGGTGACGAGGCCAGGGCCGCCGCTGAGGTTCCGCGGCAGAATGGCTCCGAGTGCCAGCACGTCTTCCGCCGCGGGCTTCCAGCGTGTTGCCGCCAGGTTCTCGTCCAGCTGCTCTGGCCTCGTGATCCCGGTGATGACGGTGGCCACGCCCGGCTGGGCGAGCAGCCAGCCCAGCGCAAGCGCGGTCTCGGTGACGCCGCGCTGCCGCGCGAACTCGGAATAGCGGTCGAGCGCGTCCCATGGCGCCTGTTCAAGCAGGTGCGCCTTCAGGTTCGTTATCTTCGAACCTGAAGGGGCGTAATCCCGCCGGTACTTTCCGGTGAGCAGGCCGTTCTGCAGCGGAAAGTAAGGTATGAATCCGATCCCGTACGCACTGATGGCTGGCAGGAGCTCACGTTCGGCGTCCCTCCACAGGAGGTTGTACTCGTTCGTGGCCGAGATGAAGCGAGTAAACCCGTTGCTGCGAGCCACGTGTTCCGCGTCCGCGACCTGCCATGCCGCGAAGTTCGAGCTGCCGGCATAGCGGATCTTTCCTTCTCTGACCAGGTCGTCGAGCGCTGCCAGCGTCTCCTCGATCGGGGTTACGGGGTCGGGCTCGTGGATCTGGTAGAGATCGATCCAGTCAGTCCTGAGCCGGGCCAGTGAGCCCTCGACGGCGCGGCGGATATATCGGCGCGAGCCGCGCACGCCCCAGTCCGGACCTGCCAGGCCGTCGAGCGATCCGCCAAACTTCGAGCCGATCACTACGTCGCCGCGGCGCGCGCCGAGCGCGTTGCCCAGGAGGGTCTCGCTGAGGCCCGGGCTGTCCCCGTATACATCGGCGATGTCGAAGTACGTGACGCCCAGGTCGAGTGCGCGGTGCACAATCTCGGTTACCGCTTGCTGGCTAGTGGCGACCATTCCGGTGCGCCCGAAGGTGCTTGCCCCGATCCCGAGCTCCGACACCACGAGGCCCGAGCGGCCGACAGGACGGTAGCCATCGGCGGTTCCTGCGCACATGGTGTGAATGTACTGGCCCGCTTTCTGTCGGTATGCCTGCTCAGGGAATTCGGGAAACGCGTGGTCGTGCCGGCACCGTCGTTTCCCGCGGGGGCGGATCGCGGGATCGTGAGCCTCATCGAGATGCTGGGAGATTGGGCCGTCGCCCAGGGGGAGCCGATCGATGCGTATGCCGCTGCCGCACTTCTCCGCGGATTTCACCCAGCGCCGCGGGAGCGTGCTGGCCTTGCTGCTCGTCCTCATGGCGCTACTGGGCCTGGCCGCCGCGGTGGGCCTGGCCTACCTGGCCGGGTTTGCACAGGTGCGAGCGGTGTTTGACGACTTCAACTGGGTCTGGATCTGTGCGCTACTCGGTGGCCTTGGCGTCTCCTTCGCCGGCTACTACTACGCCTACGAGGGCGTCGTCACGGTGGCAGGCGGCCCGAGGATTCCTGGCGCGCAGATCCGGACCATCGTGACGGTCGATTTCGGAGGTTTCCTGTCGGGCATCGGCGGCGTGCTTGACCGGTACGCGCTGGAAAACGCCGGAGCGAGCGAGCGTGAGGCCCGGTCACGGGTTTCCGCCCTGGCGGGCCTTGAGCTTGGGGTACTGGCGCTCGGCGGGACAGCGACAGCCATCGCGGTGCTGGCGCTCGGCAGCAGCGTGCCGCCACCCGATTTCACGCTGCCCTGGGCGGTCATCCCGGTGCCTGGCTTCCTGGTCGCGTTCTGGCTTGCGGAGCGGTACCGGGACCGGTTCCGCGGCCGGGCGGGGTGGCGCGGCACGGTCGGGAACTTCCTGGAGTCCATCCATCTCATCCGGGTGATGTTCGGCAACCCGCGCCGTTACGGGCTTGCCATTGCGGGGATGGCGCTGTTCTGGGCTGGTGACGCCTTCGCGGCATGGGCAGGCATGGCCGCGTTCGGCTTCCAGATGGGCGCGGCGGCGCTGTTTGTCGGGTACGCCACCGGGATGGTGTTCACCCGGCGGAGCGGGCCGCTGGCCGGCGCCGGCATAGTGAACTTGTGCCTGCCGCTGACCCTGTGGGGCAGCGGCGCGCCGCTCGCGGTCGCAGTCGTCGGAGTCCTCGCCTACCGGGTGCTGGCCGTGTGGCTGCCGATGCCTGCCTCGTTTGCCCTCTTGCCGGAGGTGCGCAAGATAGGTCAGAAGCACGCGCAAAGCGCTGCGAGAAGGCTGCAGCCGGCCGGAGCCAGGGCCTGCACCGCAATGCCTGATCAGGTGCGGTAGCAGCCCGGGCGGCGACGCTGCTTCAGTTGCCGGTATTCACGTCAGTCATCTGGTGCTGGCTGGAGGCAGGGCTCGGGAGGTACCGCAGGCCCCGGAAGCCGATAATCCCGCCGATGGCAAGGATCACGCCGGCCACAAGCAGGGCCAGTTCGAATCCTTGCTGGAATGAGGTCACCGCCAGGTGGAAGGCGTTCCCGCTGACGTGAGCGGCGGCAGCATGAACCTGGCCTCCGGCGACGTCGGCGCCGGCCTGTGCCGCACGCCGCTGCTGGGCCGGGGCGAGCGAAGCCGACTGGTGGTGCCAGTGGGCCAGGGTGACGCCGGCGCCGATGGATCCCAGGATGGCCAGCCCGATCGCGGTGCCGATCTGGCGGCAGGCGTTGAACAGGCCTGACCCGATCCCGGATGACCCCGCCGGAACCTCGGCCATCGCCGCAGACGAGCCGGCCGGCACCATCAGGGCGAAGCCCACTCCCACCAGGACGTAGCACAGGCCCGGCCAGGCAAACGGCGTCGCGGTCGTCAGCTGGCTCATGCCCAGCACGCCCGCGGCGGCGATGAGGCAGCCCCACCCGACCGCGAAGGCCACGGACACCCGCTGCTCAACCCACCTGCTCAGCTGGGCCACGACAAAGTACGGAACGCAGAAAAGCAGCCAGGACAGGCCGGTACGCAGCGCCGACCAGCCGTCCACGTTCTGGAAGAAGAGCGTGACGTAGTAGATGAATCCCGAGAACGCCAGGTAAGCCAGGAGATAGACGGCACAGGCCCAGCCGAAGCTCCGCGTCCGCAGCAATGCAGGCGGGATCATGGGAAATGCGGTCCTGTGCTCCCAGCCGAGAAAGATCAGCAGAACTGCTACCCCGACGGCCACACAGGCGGCCACCACCGGCGAATGCCAGCTGGCATCGGCGGAGTCGACCAGCCCGAAGGTCAGGAGCAGCAGGCCGGAGGCGCTCAGCGCGGCACCGCCGATGTCGAAGGGGCGGGGCACGGGCTCCCTCGACTCGGCAACGGCGACCCGCGAGATAACCAGGGTCACCAGGCCGATCGGGACATTAACCCAGAAGATCGATGACCACGGGAACACGCTGAGCAGCACGCCGCCAGCCACGCTCCCGCCCGCGACGGCCAGGCCACTGACCGCGGCCCAGAGGCCGATCGGGCCCGTCCTTTTCTCCGGCGGGTAGGCCTCGGCGATCAGCGAAAGGGTCATGGACGACATGACGGCGCCGCCGATTCCCTGAATCACCCGGAAACCGATCAGTTCTGCACCTGAGGCCGAGAGGGCACAGCCGACCGAGGCCAGGGTGAACAGGGCAACCCCGCTCATGAACACTCGCTTGCGCCCGAAGTGGTCGCCCAGCGCACCACCTGCGGGGATGAGAGTCGCCAGGGCCAGGGCGTAGGCGCTCACCACCCATTCCAGGCTCGCTGGCGAGAGGTGAAGCTCGTGCTGCAAGGAGGGCAGTGCGACGCTCACGATCAGGACATCGAGCACCATCATGACCTGAGCGGTGCATGCCACGGCGAGGGTAAGCCGCTGCCTCAGCGTTGTACCCAGCGACATCAGTCAAGCCTGCCCAGCCCGACCGGCCGGCACGCCCGCACGGGTAGCGCAGCGAGGGGTCATACCCGGATGATCTGGACGCCCCTGCGCGGCGGGGATGCCATCGCTCCGCTCTTACCGGACAGCCGGCGCGCTCCGAGGGCAGGTCAGGGACGTGCAGCGTTCCGGCGCTGTCGCAGGCGGGGCCACCATCCGGGCACAGCCTGCAGGTAGGCCTGATACTGGGCGCCGTACCGCCGGGCCAGCGTCGGCTGTTCATACCCGTGCACGAACGCGGCGAAGGCTGCCGCCACGGCAGCGGCGTAGCCGAGCAGGACCGGGCGGCCAAGCAACAGCGCCTGCCCGACGATGACCGCGAGCACCGCAAGGTACATGGGATTGCGCACGTACCGGTACAGCCCGCGCACCACCAGTTGCTCGGTAGGCGCGGGCGGGGCCGGAGTGCCCCGGCCCTGGACCGCGAACTGCGCGAACGCGCCGAGAAGCGCGACGGCGCCGGCAGCGGTCAGCACCCAGCCAGTGACTGCCAGCGGCGCGGGAATGGCCGCGCCCGGCCGCCATCCGGTGAGCAGCCAGGGCACCAGCCCGGCAACTACTCCCGGTGCGATCACCAGGAACACCGCGCTGCCGGCGCTGGCCGTTATCTTCCGCATCGACTGCCACTCCTGAGCCAGCCGGGCACCCCTGCATGCGGCGCTGTCCGCGCCGTGGACGGCAGCCAGGCCGCCGTGAGGTCGCGGATCGTCCGCGAGCCGAGGATACGCACCATCGTCCCGGCGGTGAAGTAGCGCTCCGGCGGCACGATGCCGGTGAAGGCGGAGAGAAACCGGTCGGTCTCGCCCTGGTCGGCTGCGACGGCGGCGAGGAAGCGGCGCTGGGCGCGCGAGGCGGGGGCAAAGGCGGCCAGCCGGAGGGTGAAGTCATACATCCCGCTGATCGCCCGGTCGCGCCGGCGCTGATGGTCGTGTAGCGCGGCGGCCAGCGGCCGGCTGCCGCCAAGCCCGGCAACCACGGCAGCGGACAGGGAATCGGCGTCGCGCAATGCGCTGGTCATGCCCTGGGCCGAGACCGAGTCCATGACGACGCCGGCATCCCCGGCCAGTGCCCAGCCGGGTCCGTGCGACCAGCGGAACGTGTTGGGCTGGTCGGGCGTGGTGCGCAGCCGTTCCGCCCTGGTGCCGGCGCTGACGCGCTCGCCCAGGTCGCCGCACCGGTCGAGCGTGCGCAGGTAATGACCCTCGAGGTCGGCGCGGGCCGAGGCGAACTCAGCTAGTGGTGCCGCCACATAGACCATGGTGAGCTCATCGTTAGTGGGGAAGACCGCCACCGCGCGCCCGGGCCGCTGATAAAGCTCGCCACCCAGGACGGGAACGCCGGCCCAGTAGGAATAGCTGGCAAACGACCGCGCGGGTCGCTCCCGGTACGAGCGCGCGCCGACCGCGCGCGCGACCAGCGACCGCTTCCCGTCGGCCCCGATCACCAGGCTCGCGGTCTCGGTTACGTCCGGGCGGCTGCGGGCGGCACCGCGGATGCCGGTGACCTGGTCGCCGCAGGCAGTCAGCTGCGTCACCCGGAAGTTCTCGCGGACTTCCGCGCCGGCCTCGCGCGCCGCCTCGACCAGAATTGAGTCGAGCAGGGTCCGCCGCGGGCTGTACACGGCGTCCACGCCCGCATAGGCCGGAAACTGGCCGGACATGACCACGCCGTCGGCGTCGAGGCGCACCCGGCGGGCCGGCGCGGTGCCGGCCGCGGTCAGCTTGCCCAGCAGGCCCCACTGGTGCAGCAGCGCGCCGCCCCGAACCTGCAGCTGATGCGACGAGACGGTGTCGCTGGGAAATGAGATCCGGTCCACCGCCAGCACCCGCAGCCCCTGCCGGGCCAGCAGCATCGCCGTGGCCGCACCCGCCACGCGCGCCCCCACCACGATCACGTCGTACCGGCCAGCACCCATCGCCGCGCTCCTCCGTCCTGGCTTCCATACGCTTCCGTATGTATCTTCTATACGGTAGCGTACGGTCATGGCAGAGCGGAAGGCAACCGGCCAGCGCCGGCTCGGCCGTGACGACTGGATCGCTGCCGCCCTCGCCGCAATAGCGGACGGCGGTCTGGCGGCGGTGGCGGTCGAGCCACTGGCCGCCCGCCTGGGCGCGACCAAGGGCAGCTTCTACTGGCACTTCGAGAACCGGGAGGCGCTGGCCGAGGCCGCGATCAGCCGCTGGGAGAAGGAAACGACCACCGACGTGGCCGCCGAGATCACCGCCGCCAGCGACGCCCCGGCTAGCCAGTTCCGGCGCCTGGTAACGAGCGTGATCGAGCGCGCCGAGCAGGATCGGGTGGGCCCGGCGCTGCTCGCCAGCGCCGCCCATCCCGCGGTCGGCCCGGCACTGCAGCGGGTCACCGCCGCCCGGCTCAACCTGATCGTCACCGTGCTCCGCCGGCTTGGCTTCCCTCCGGCGCAGGCCCGCCAGCGTGCGCTCCTGGCCTACAGCGCCTACCTCGGGCATGGTCAGCTCGCCCACTCGACCCCCGGCGTCCTGCCGGCAACCAGGGCGGGGCGGCGTGCCTACCTCGACGACGCCATCCGCGTTCTGACTACCCGATGACGTCGCCGGAGCCGGATCCTCGCCAGCGTCGATGAGCGAGTCCATCACGATTCGGTATATCTCGGCTGACTAATCTATATGTCAGAACTTCATACTGGGTAGCCTGTGCCCGCTCCAGCCATCCGCCGGGGCTTCATCATGGGCACCAGGGCGAGCAGGGCTGGATATGAGGCGTACACGACTTGGCGCTGTCGCGCTGGCAATCACGGCAGCTGCGCTTGTCTCTGGCGGGCTGGTCGTCAGCGCTACCGCCGCTTCGGCCGGGGTGACCTGCCCCACCGTCGACGTGTCGACTGGTGCCGTTACCCCGGCGCCTAGCCCGGGCGTGGACTGGCAGGGCTGCAATCTCGATGGCGCCGACTTGTCCGGAGCAGACCTTGCGGACGCGAACTTGTCGCAGGCCGGGATCGCCAGCGCGAACCTCGAGAACGCAGACCTGTCGGGTGCCAACCTGGCGGCAGCGAATGTCGAGGACAGCGATGCGACGGGCGCGACCTTGACGGGCGCGACGCTCACGACAGCGGACCTCGACGCCGCGATCCTGCCGGGTGACGACCTGCAGGGCGCGAACCTCAGCGGGGCGGACCTCTATGCGGTCAGCATGGACGATGTCAACCTCACCGACGCGACGCTGACGTCGGACAACCTGGACTTCGCCGAGCTGTACGGGGCGACCCTGACCGGCGTTGTCTCGGGGGGCATCACGGGCACACCCGAACTGCTGCCCGTCAACTGGACGCTGGCGCCGGCCACTTCAGGCGGGGACTACCTGGCTGGTCCCGGCGCCAATCTCGCGGATACCAAGCTCGTCAGCCTGACTAACGACGACCTCGCGGGTGCCAACCTGGCTCACTCCGCAGGGGACGGCCTCACCGGGGCCAACCTCACCGGCGCGGATCTCGCCGGGGCGACCCTGCCCTACCTGTATCAGTCAGACCTGACCGACGCAGACCTGACCGACGCGGACCTCACCGACGCTGACCTGAACCTGTCCACGATTGCAGGCGCCAACTTCACTGGCGCGAACCTCACCGGCGTTTCGGGCTGGGGGACAACCGGGACGCCGGCGGTGCTGCCTGCTCCATGGGTCATCGAGTATGGCTGCATGATCGGGCCGACCGCCAATCTCACCTCCTGCTCGCTCGCCAACGCCAACCTCTCGGGGCTGGATCTGACCGGCGCCAACTTCACGAATCTCCAGTATCTGGAGGGCACG
>Ga0187783_10001742_pt1 | contig 16128 bp, 11 predicted proteins | sample 1015_SJ02_MP02_2_FD_132471 | JGI IMG/M metagenome (GOLD analysis project Ga0187783, IMG submission 132471) | Tropical peat soil microbial communities from peatlands in Department of Meta, Colombia - 1015_SJ02_MP02_20_MG | ecosystem: Environmental > Terrestrial > Soil > Wetlands > Peat | place... | reverse complement strand
GTCATCGGCGGGGAATCCGGGGAGGCGTGCGGCACAGCGGAACAGATGGGGTGTAGCGGTCTGTGGTGCGCTCAGGAGGAACGTCGGCTGATCGGTCAGTACGACGTTTCCGGGTGGGTGAGGTGCCCCCGCTGGCCGAGGGCTTTACCGACCGGCCCGACACCGCCAGGGGCATCGCGGACGCCCTCGTCCCTGGCTCGGCCGTCGCGCTCGTGCCAGGCTCGGAGTTCGCCGAGGGCCAGCAGAACTGGCTGGGCGCGTGCGGAAAGACTCAGATCGCCGTGATGCTCGCGGAATCGCTATGGCAATCCGGCGACGTCGACGTGCTGATCTGGGTATCGGCCACCAACCGGGCGTCGGTGCTTTCGGCCTACGCCGAGGCGTCGGCGGCGGCGACGGGTATCGAGCCGACCGGAACCGCCGAGTCGGTCGCGGCACGCTTCGTCAGCTGGCTCGGTGAGACCAGCCGGCCGTGGCTCGTGGTGTTCGATGACCTGCCGGATGCCGATGAGCTGGACGGCCTGTGGCCGGAGGGGCCCGCTGGCCGCCTGGTCATCACCAGCACGCAGTCGGCGGTGGTAGCCAGCCGGCGCAAAGTCCGCGTCTTCCCCATCGGGTTCTTCAGCGTCCGCGAGGCCCTCGGCTGCCTGACCGAGCGGCTCAACGTGGATCCGGCCCAGCGCCAGGGGGCCATCGACCTCATCGAGGCTCTCGGCCGCGAGCCGCTGGCCCTGGCCGAGGCGCTCGCGGTGATCGCCAACTCCAGCCTGGCCTGCCGGGACTACCGGGGTTACTTCGCCCGCAGGCGGCAGCAGATCGGGGTGGCGGCGGGCGAAGTCCCATCCGCCGCCTCGGTGACCTGGACGCTGTCCCTGGGTCAGGCGGAGACACTGCTGCCGGGCCAGTCGGTCCGGCTCATGCTGGTCCTGGTCGCGCTGCTCGACGGTCATGGGATCCCGGGCACCATCTTCACCACGCCATCGGTGACCGCGTACCTGGGCGGGACCGCTGTCGGCTTCGGCACTCAGATCGACCCCAAGCCCGCCTGGGACGCGCTGCTGGCCATCGAGCGGGCCGGGCTGATCAGCCTCAGTCACGCCGACGCGCCGCCCACCGTCTTGCTGAACCCGGTGGTCCAGGCGGCGATCAGGCTGGCCGCACCGGCCACGCTGCGCGACCGCGCGGCCCGGGCGGCGGCGAACGCGCTCCTCGAAGCGTGGCCTGTGGATGAGCCACAGCCGTGGACCGCTGCCGTGCTGCGTGCGAACGCGGCCAGCCTGGCGAATGCGGCCAAGGATGTGCTGTGGATCGACGGCTGCCATCCGATGCTGCTGTGCGCCGGGCGGAGCCTGGACCGCGGCCGACTGGCCGGACCGGCCGTCGAGTACTGGCGCGAGCTGTCCGTCCAGTGCGACAACAAGCTACCGCCCGGTCACCCGGATGCCCTGGTCGTTGCGGCCGAGCTGGCCGGGGCGTACCTGGCGGCGGGGTACGGGTCCGAGGCCGTTGCCTGGTATCAGCGGGTGCTGAACGAACGGAGCGCTGAACTCGCGCCCGGGCATCCGGCGGTCATCGCGGCCAGGGTCAACCTGGCCGACGCCCTGGCCGCTGCGGGCGAGCCCGCGGAAGCGGTGAGCGTCCTGCACCGGGCCGTGGCCGAATCCGAGCAGTTCCTCGGCCCCGGCCATCCGGACACTCTCGCGGTCAGGGACGAACTTGCCGCTGCCTACCAGGCCGCGGGCGAAGGCGCGGCGGCCATCCGGCTGCTGACGCGGACGCTGGCTGACCGCGAGCGCCTGCAGGGTTCGCGCGACGTCCACACCATCACGACCCGCGACCGGCTCGCAGCGGCCCACCTGGCCGAAGGCAAGGCCAAGGACGCCATATCCGGCTACAAACGGGTACTGGCCGACCGGGAGCGTGTGCTCGGTCGCGACCATCCGGACACCATCGCGGCCCGGGCCAGCCTGGCCTCCGCCTACCAGGCAGCGGGACGGATGCCGTTCGCGGTTCAGCTGTCCGAGCAGACGTGCGCGGATTCGGAGCGGATCCTCGGCGCCGACCATGCGGACACGCTGGCCCGCTACGCGGGCCTTGCGCATCTGTACTACACCGTCGGTCGGCTGGGCGACGCCAAGGAACTCCTGAGCGACACGCTCGCACGCTGCGAGCGGACTCTGCCCTACGAGGACCCGGTGACCCAAGCCGTCAGGCAGAGCCTGGCGAACATCGCGGGCGACGAGTGACGCCCACGGCGTGCTAGCCGCCGTCGTCCAGGCGCGTGAGTGCGGCCCGGCCGCGGCGGCCAGGCAGGGGCGGAGCCGATGTTCGGCTTGCACGTGCGCCGAACCTCGGTGCACGTGCATAATGCCAATGCTTGAGGACTCTGGCCATATGCGCGTGGATCCTGATCTGACCAAGGCTCTCCGCGCGTGAACCTTCGCGTGTTACAAAGTTGGAGGAGACTTCCGCACAGCAGCAGATGGGGGTGGCGGGCGGTGATGCCCTGATGCCAGCTGAGCCAGCGCAGCCGTTCCAGGTTGGCCGGGTGCCTGTGCTTGCCGACGGATTCACCGACCGTCCCGACACCGCTGGCACCATCGTGGATGCCCTCATCCCGGGGTCCGCCGTGGCGCTCGTGCCGCCCTCGGTGTCGGCCCAGGATCTGCCGAACTGGCTCGGCACGTCCGGCAAGACCCAGATTGCCGTGATGATCGCGGAGTTGCTGTGGCAGTCTCGCGCCATCGACGCGCTGATCTGGATCTCCGCCACTGACCGGGCGTCCCTGCTGTCCGGGTTCGTCGAGGCGTCGGTGGCGGCCACCGGCGTCGAGCCCACCGGTACGGCCGAATCGGTCGCGGTCCGCTTCATCAGCTGGCTGAGCGAAACCAGCCGTCCCTGGCTGGTGGTACTCGACGACGTGCGGGACGTCGCGGACCTGCATGGGCTGTGGCCGGCCGGGTCGGCGGGCCGGCTCCTGATCACCAGCACGCGGCTCGCCGTCGACGCCGTCCGTCCGGGAACGCGGGTCATCCCGGTCGGGTTCTTCAGTGTCCGAGAGGCCCTGTACGGCCTGACGGAATGGCTCAGCGCGAATCCGGTCCAGCGCCAAGGGGCCATCGACCTCGTCGAAACTCTCGGCCACGAGCCGCTGGCGCTCGCGCAGGCTGCCTCGGTGGTCGCGAGCTCCAACCTGACCTGCCGGGATTACCGGGACTTTTTCATCAGCAGGCGGGACCAGATCTGGACCGGAGCGGACGAGATGCCCTCGGCGGCCATGGTGACCTGGGTACTCTCCCTCGAGCGCGCCGAATCGCTGCTACCGGGAGCATCAGTGCGGCTCATGCTGGTCCTGCTCGCGCTTCTCGACGGTCACGGGATTCCAGGGGTGATCTTTGGCGCGCGGGCTGTGGCCGAGTACCTGGGCGGAGGCAGCACCGCGGCCGACCAGAAGTCGGCCTGGGATACGCTGCTGGCCATCGAGCGAGTCGGCTTGATCAGCATCAACCGGGACGTCACACCGCCCACCCTGCTGATGAGCTCGGCGGTCCAGACGGCCATCAGGCTGGCGGCGCCGGCCCAGGTCCAGGAGCCGGCGGCGCGAGCGGCCGCGAATGCGCTGCTCGAAGTATGGCCGGCCGACGAGCCGCAGCCGTGGATGGCCGCCGGCCTGAGGGCGAACGCGGCCAGCGTGCAAGGCTCGGCCGCCGATGTGCTCTGGGCTGACGGGTGCCATCCTCTGCTGTTTCGTGCGGGCTGGAGCCTGGACCGTGCCCGCATGGTCGGCTCGGCCGTCGAATACTGGCAGGACCTCGCGGCGCGGTGCGACACCAAGCTGCCCCCTGGCCACCCGGATGCCCTGGTGGTGGCGGCCCAGCTTGCCGCGGCGTACCTGAACGCCGGCCGGGCGGGCGAGGCCGTTCAGTGGTATCAGCGAGTGCTGGCCGAGCGGACCCGTGAGCTGACGCCAGGGCACCCTGCCATCGTGGCGACTCGCGTCAGCCTGGCCCGGGCCCTCATCATGGCCGGCGAGCCCGGGGACGCGGTGACGGTCTTGCAGCGCGCGGTCAGCGAGTGCGAGCAATTCCGCGGCGCCTCCCATCCGGACACCCTCAGTGCCAGGGATGAGCTCGCCGCCGCCTATCAGGCCACGGGCGATCTCGCGGCGGCGACCAGGCTGAGCACGCGCAGCCTGGCCGATCACGATCGGCTCCAAGGGCCGCGTGATGCGCAGACCATGGCCACCAAGGACCGGCTCGCCGCGGCTTACCTGGCCGAAGGCAAGATCAAGGAAGCCATCGCGCAGTACAAACAGGTCCTGTCTGACCGCCAGAAGGTGCTGGGACGCCGTCATCCGGATACGATCGCGACCGCCGCGAACCTGTCCGCCGCCTACCAGGCGGCCGGACGGATGCCGGCCGCGATGCAGCTCGCCGAGCAGTGCTGCGCGGATTCGGAGCGGGTCCTCGGTCCCGACCACGCCGACACGCTGGCCCGCCGCGTCAATCTGGCGCACCTGTACTACAGGGTGGGGCGGGTCGGAGACGCGGTTGCGCTGCTCCGCGATACGGCGGCGCGCTCCGAGCGGGTTCTGCCGCCCGGGGATCCGCTGACCCGGGCGGTGCACCAAAGCCTCGCCAATATGGGCGAGGAGTGACGCTAGGGGGCGGCGCTCTCCCTGCGGATCTGGAAGAATTGCGACCGCAGGATGAGGCGCGCCGCGAGCATCAGGATCACGCCCATGACCACGATGCCGACCAGCGACCAGATTTGCGACGCGGGCGCAACCATCAGGGACTTCACCACGACCCAGCCCAGGAAGCCGGCGGCGGCCAGCGGCAGAATACCGACCAGTACGGCGTCCCAGAACCCGCTGAAGATGCGCCGCCGGTAATAGACCATGGCGGCGCCGGCGGTGAGAATGTAGAAGATCGCGAACAGCAGGCCGCTAACCGCGACCACATCGTTGAACGCGTTCTGCACCGACAAGGTCAGCAGATACACCCAGGCCAGCCCGACGATGAGCACGCCGATGACGATGCTGGCGTTCACCGGTGTCGCGTACCGGCGTGAAACGGTACCCAGGAACGTCGGCAGGGTGCGGTAGCTCGCCATCCCGTACACGATCCGCGCGGTCAGCACGATACCGGTGCCGGTGGTAGCGATCACCGATAGCGCCAGAGCCAGCGCCATCGCCTTCGCCCAACCGCCTCCGCCTAGCGCCTGGGCGACGTAAACGAGCGCGGAGGAAGAGTTCGCCTGCAGCTTGCCCGGGGACACAACCCCCTGCAGGCCGACGATCGCGACCAGATAGATGATCGCGAGCAATGCGACCGCGAAGACAGCGGCACGGCCCGGGTTGGCCCGGCGGTGCTTGACCTCTTCGTTCACGTAGAGGGTGCCGTCCCAGCCGGTGAAGATGAACACGGCGGTCAAGAAGCCGGCCACGGCGCTGCCGCGGCCACCGATTCCGCTGAGGCTCAGCCAGCCCTTGGTAATGGGGAAGGTGCCGTGGTCGTGGTGAAGGACCGCCACCAGCCCCGCGATGGCCAGGCCCACCAGGATGGTGTATTCCACCACGGCCATACCGACCTGGGTGCGAGCAGTCAGCTTGATGCCGACGATCGCGATCACCAGCATGATGACGCCGACTGTGGTGGCGATCGCGATGTTCGCCCAGGTACTAGAAGAGTTGGAGCCGAACACGGCGAGTACCGACGGCCCGAGCACTTCGACGCCGCTGACCGTGGCGATCACGTAGGCGGCGATCATCAGCCAGCCGGTCAGGAAACCGAGGTACGGGTTGATGGCGCGGCCGACCCACTCGAATGAAGCACCGCAGTTGGCGTTCCACAGGTTCAGCCGGCGGTAGGCATTCGCGATCACGAGCATCGGCACCGCGGTGATCAGGATGATCGGACCGCTGCCGTAGGCGGTCGCGGCGGCGAGTGCAGCCAGCGTCAGCCCCACGGACGCGGCCGGGGCGGAACTGGCCATGCCGATCACGGTGTCCTGTGCCACACCGATCGCGTTGGGTTCCAGCCGGGCAGCAACGGCTGGCTGAGCGCCCGCGACGCCGACGGTCGTCGATTGCTGCGTCATGTGCTCTCCAATCGTGGCGCCCCGTGTCAGGGCGTCTCGTCAGTGCCCGGACCACCTGACGCATCCGGACACCGGCCGGCAGCCAGGACGCTTCGTCGAGCCACTCGCGGAATCATAGCGTCGTTACCGAAAATTTACCCGCATTACCTGGGCATTGGTGGTCAGCTCTCCGGTTTCACCGTCTCGGGCTCCGGCTGGTACTGCTCCCGGCGGAGCTGGAAGAATTGCGGGCGCTCAACGAACCGAGCGAGCGCGAGCAGCACGATCCCGACCACGATGATCCCCACCAGGGACCACAGTTGCCCGGAGGGAGCGGCCAGCAGTGACTTCACCACGATCCAGCCGAGGAACCCGGCGGCGGCCAGCGGCAGGATGCCGAGCACCAGCGCGTTGGCCGGCCCGGACGTGACCAGCCGCCGATAGTAGGTGATCGTGGCCAGCGCGGTGAGGATGTAGAACACCGCAAACAGGATCCCGGACACGTCGACCACGTCGTCGAATGCGTTCTCCACCGACGTCGCGAGCAGGTACACCCAGGTCAGCCCGATGATGAGCACTCCCACGACGACGCTGGCGGTCACCGGGGTCGCGTACCGGCCCGATACCTGCGCGAGTGGTGCGGGCAGCACCCGGTCCCGGGCCATGGAGAAGACGATCCGCGCGGTCAGCACGATGCCGGTGCCGGTCGTGGCGATCACCGACAGCGCCAAGGCCAGGGCCATCACCTTCGCCCAGCCGCTGCCGCCCAGCGCCTGGGCGACGTAAACGAGGGCCGAGGCCGCGTTCGCCTGCAGTTGCGCAGGCCGGACAGCACCTTGCAGTCCGACAAACGAGATGGTGTAGATCACCGCGAGCAAGGCCACGGCCAGCAACGCCGCCCGGCCAGGGTTCCTGTGCCGCTGCTTGACCTCCTCGTTCACATACAGCGCGCCATCCCAGCCCGTGAAGATGAATACCGCGATCAGGAATCCGGCGACCGCGTCGCCGCCGCCGCCCTTGATGCCGGTGGGGTTGAACCAGCTCGATGACCAGTGGAAGGTGCCGTGCCAGTGTGCTGCCACCGCATAGATGCCGACGATCGCGAAGCCGATCAGGATCACGTATTCGATCACGGCGATGCCGACCTGGGTGCGCGCCGTGATCCGGATCCCTATCACGGCCAGGACGAGCATGGCCAGCCCGACGGCGGTGGCAATGCCGATGTTGCCCCAGGTATTCGTCGAGCTGGACCCGAAAACTGCCAGGACGGAGGGGCCAAGTACTTCGACGCCGCTGACGGTGGCGATGATGTATCCGGCAATCATCAGCCAGCCGGTGAGAAACCCGAGGTTGGGGTCCATTGCCCGGCCGACCCATTCATAGGAAGCGCCGCAGTTGACGTTCCACATGTTCAGCCGGCGATAGGCGTTCGCGATCACGAGCATCGGGATGGCGGTAATGATGATGATCGGCCCCGTGCCGTACGCCACCGCGGCTACCAGGGCAGCGAGGGTCAGCCCGACCGACGCGGCCGGCGCCGACGACGCCATGCCGATGACCGTGTCCTGGACCACTCCGATCGCGTCGGCCTCCAGTTCCCTGGCCCCGGTTGCCGAGCCAGTTGCCGCGGCCGGGCTCGTGCCGTCGCTTACCGCCTCGCTGTCACTCATGGCCTGCTTCCTCTCCCTTATCGAGCGCGGCCGGACGCCGTCGGCAGGGCTGCCGATCGTGGCCAAGTTTCCGAAAGCACCTGGACAGGCCTGGGACCAGGACGAAGACTTTGATCGAATCCCCTCGGCCCAAAGCTGTCGATCTGCCTCGAAACCCTCCCTATCCGCCGCGAAGCTTACACCTAGGGTGATCGGCCGGTCTGCAGGTCCGACGGTGTCACCGCAGGGCGGCTGCGGGCCGCGCCTCCCAGCTTGTCCACAGCGGCCGGTATCCCATTCTGTTCCAGAACGGCCCCGATAGCGGGTTGACCTGGGCGTAGTGCAACAACGTCACCTCGACACCGCGTGCGTCGAGCTCGTCGTGCACGTGCTTGACCAGCGCCGCGCCGATCCCGCCGCCGCGCTCACCCGGCTGCACGAACATGGTCTGCAGATACGCCGTGGAGCCCGGCCGCGCCATGCCTGCGATCCAGGCTGCGTCTTCCGGCGGCTCGACAATGGCCAGGCCGACCGGCTGCCGCTGTCGTTCCGCCACCCAGATCCATGGGGGGACGTATCCGAGCCCGCCCCGCGCATCGGCCCGCACCAGTGCCTCCGTGGCCGGGCGCGGGATCGATCCGCCGAAGTGCGCATCGTATCTGATCACACCCATCTCCAGTTCTGTCACGATGTCGAGATCATCGAGACCCGCCTGACGGATGGCCAGGTCCGGTGCTGTACCGATGCCTTCGGGGGTCGGGCGCCCCTTCGGTCGCCCCGCGATCACCGCCATGGGCTGTAGCCCGTGCCGTAGCAGCGGCAGCACCCCGTCGACATCGCGGGTCGGCCAGCTGACGATCGCCGAGGTGTCCTCCGCTGCCGTCTCGGCCAGCCCCGCTAGGTGGTCGCGCCACTGCGTGAGCAGCTGGTCCGCCGCCTGCGGGCCGGAACCGCGCAGGCGCAGGGTCAGCATGAACCTGACCGCCGTGCCCCATGTCTGCGCCAGCGCGTCGTCCGGCACATGCTGGTGCTGGCAGACCCCCAGCCCCGCCGGACGGCCGTTCTGGTCGTTGGCTACCAGCGGAGCCATGCAGCCTTGCGGTAGGTCGCCAGGCTCGGGCAGTAGCGAGTCGATGCTCTGCCAGCGCCTGCCCACGTTTTTGTTGATGTCATTGACGACGTCCAGAGGCACCCAGGGCATTTTCCCGCCTTCGCCGTATTGCGCCATACCGGTCCGTCACGCACTCTACCTTGCCGATAAGGACCATTTTTAATGCACTCAATAGAAGATCCCGCTCGATTCGCCGCCACGCTGTATCCCCTTTCCGGGGCGGATGGCGACGCCGGGGTGGCACCTTCCTCATGTCACCATCGGACGCAGGCCGCAGCGCGCGGACACTGAAGTCTGGGGAGTCGGCTGGCAGCCATCCCCGTTCATGACCGAGGGCGTCCGGGTCGCGGCCGCGTGCCGCCAGCGAGCTGACCCCGGCCCGAGCGGCGGCTAGGACCGGCGTGGCGGCACGAAAACTTCTCCCGGCTGACGCCCCGTGGCTTCCGGGCTCTGACCCGCCCACTGCGCCGGGTCCATCGCCCAGGCCCGCCAGGCGTCCGGCTTCCAGCACGCTCCCTGGCAGCTCAGGGCCGACGGCTGACGCGCGGGCAACTGCCAGCGACCTCGCTGCACAGCGCTGATCGCCGTCTGCCTCGCGCACGGCCGGGCACGGGGCTAAGGTGGCCGGGAGGCCTCCGACCGGGTCGGTCACCGGCAAAAGCCGGCTTCCCTGTCATATTGGACATGTGTTGGCCGATTAGCCATTAGAGTTACGTGGACACATTTGTGCCGCTGCGTGCAGGTAGGCGGGCCAGGAAGGGGAGGTCATGACGGTTCCGCTGCGTCGGTTCTCGCGGATCCTCACGGCTGAGCGCCTCGATCCGTCAAGGACCTCGCGGGACAGGAACCATGCCATGCGCGACGTCACCCGCATGACTCCGACGGGCAGCGAGATATGAGCAATCATGCTGACTGAGATCTTCTTTGCGCTCGTGGCGGTGGCGGTCGCCGTGCTTGTCGCCGTCGACCTGGCCAAGACACCGAGCGAAGGCCCCCATGGACACCCTGAGGGCGCGCCGCACCACGCCGGGCCGTGGACCGGCGACACCGCCAGCGGTGGTTACTCTCAGCCGTTCCCCCGGGAACCCGCCGGGGCCGCGATACCCGCCCGGACCGGGACACCCGTCCAGACCGCGGTGCCCGCCGGGACCGCGGTAGCCGCGGGGACCGCGGTAGCAGCCGCCGTACACGACGTGGCCCAGTCTCGGCGTCCAGAGAGCATCGGCCCGTCCGCCGGTGGCAGCCGGCAACCGCGCGGCGTCCCGTCACCGGCGCAAACCAGCGCGGTTCGTGCGCAGCAGGGCGGGCGGGTCCGCACCCGCCTTCTGCTGCTGGTTATCATCCCTACCGTCGCCGTCACCGCCGTCGTGTTCTGCATTGTCCACATCTCGGGTCTCCTGAACTCTCCTATGCCAGGGCACGACGAGGCCATCCTGTCAGCGCTCACGGTCGGTTCGGTGGTGATCATCCTCGCGGCCTTGTGGGCGGTCATCGTCGTGGCCAGGTCCGTGCTGCAGCCGCTGTACAGGCTCCGGGCCGCGGCCCTGGAGGCGGCCGGCGGTGGACTGCCCCGTGCGGCCCGCCGGATGACCGAGGCCAACGGCGCGGCGGCGTCCTCCGGACTGAAGCCGGTCGACGTTGATGACTCCGGCGAGATTGGCGAGATCGCGCGGGCCTTCGACCAGATGCGCGGGGAAATGCTTCGGCTGACGGCCAACGAGGCCACGGTCCACGGCAAGCTCGACGAGACGTACGTGAACATGTCCCACCGCAGCCAGACCCTCGTGGAACGCCAGATCCGTCTCATAGAGAACCTTGCTCGGGGGGAGCAGGACACGGAGCGCCTGGCCAGCCTGTCCAAGCTGGACCACATCGCCGGCCATATGCACCGGAATTCGCAGAACCTGCTCGTCATGGCTGGTCAAGACCCAACGAGCGGCTGGACCCGTCCGGTGACGCTGGCGAACGTGATCAACGCCGCGGTGTCCGAGGTCGAGGGCTACGAACGTGTCGTACTTGATGCGCAGCCAGATGTTGCGGTCCGCGGGCCGGTCGCGGGCGACCTGGCCCACCTGTTTGCCGAGCTGGCCGAGAACGCGACGTCGTTTTCCGCGGCGGACATGCCAGTCGAAATCTCAGGCCGCCAGCTGACCACTGGCGGCGCCCTGGTCGAGATTGCCGACCGGGGCATCGGAATGACCGAGAAAGAGATGGCGGTTGCGAACTGGCGACTGGAAAACCCCTCGGCGGCGGATATCAACATCGCTAAGTGGATGGGTCTATTCGTGGTCGCCAGGCTCGCTGCCCGGCACGGCATAAGAATCCGTCTGCGCCCGGGGGAGCCCGGTGGTCTCACGGCGCTCGTCTGGCTCCCCGATGAAGTCCTCACTCAACAAGGTGCCGCATCACCGATGTCGAGCGATCTCGGTAGCGCCAGGCCGGCGCCTGGTTTGTCGGAGGCGGCGGTCGATTCCGGCTACGCCACCGCCGAGCGCATGACCACGGCAGCGAGGTCGGCCGAGTTCGCAGCGGCGCGGGGGAACCCGCAGGACGCGCAGGCCGCTCCGCGGCCGGCCGCCGATCTGGGGCGGCGCCCCGGCCGTGCCTGGTCGCCCGGCGGCATGCAGCCGGTGTCGTTCGCCGAGCAGCCGGCCTCCCCGCAGGCCGGGCAGCCGGTGTCGTTCGCCGGACCGCCGGCCCCCCCTCAGGCGGCGCAGCCGGTGTCGTTTGCCGGGCCGCCGGCCCCCTTGCAGACCGGGCCGCCGGCCCCCCCGCAGACCGCGCAGCCAGCCTCCCCGTCGGCCGGGCAGCTGATAACCCCGCAAGCCGAGCAGCCTGCCACCCGTCGGCCATCCGGCTACGGACCGTCCGATGCCAGCGCCGGAGACTTCGCCAGCTCTGCCGCGGCGGCCTGGGCCCTCGGTGAGACCGCTCCCGTCGAGGTGATCGTGCCACCTGCGGAGGACCTCGCGAGAACGGGCGGCCCGCCCATCTACGATGAGGTGGAATCGGTCTGGTTCAGGAGCGGTCGCCAGGCGCCCGGTTCGCCCGGCCGCGCCGCGGCGGCCGAGAGCCGCTGGTCGTCGCCCGGCGATGAGGGCTGGCGGGCCGCGCAGACCGTCGATGAGCCGGCCTCGGGGGGATCGACGGCCGCGGGGCTCCCCCGGCGGCTGCCGAATGCGAACCTGGTCCCGGGCTCCATCCCCACGACGCCGCCCGCCGCGCCGAACCGCTCCGCCGCCGCGGTGCGTGACCGGCTCGCCGGGTTGCAGCGAGGCGTCAGCGAAGGCCGGGCCGCTGCCGTCGAGGCCGAAGATCCTGGCGGAAACGACGAGTCCTAGCGTGTTCGCGCCCGCTTGCCCCACCACTGCCTATGCCGGCCCGGTGCCGTCCTTGACCATAAATGAAGGCGCTCGCTAACGTTAGCAACAACGAACGTTAGCGCTAAGGAACGAGACCATGGGTCAGCGTCGGCCCCCTGCGCGCACCGAGCCCGCCGATCTCAAAGAACATGAGATGGACGAGGCGCTGCACGCGCTCGCTGAGCCCCGCCGCCGTGCCATCTTGCGGCTCGTCGCCCAGTCCGAGCTGGCCGCCGGGGAGATCGCCGGCTTCTTCGACGTGACCAGGAGCGCCGTAAGCCAGCATCTCACCGTGCTCAAGAACGCAGGTCTTTTGACCGAACGGAAGGTGGCGACCCGCCGTCTGTACCGTGCGCGCCCCGAGGGGCTGGCCGGGTTGCGCCAGTTTCTCGACCAGATGTGGGCGTCATCCCTCCAGGTCGCCCGCGACCTGGTCGAGGCTGACCGTGACACCAGGGACGACGACCACGCCTCAGCAGCGGGCTAGGAGGATGACGTTACGGCGCAGGACAGCACGCGTCCGGAGGCGGGCACGGTGACGGCGCTGCGGCGGCCGCCGGTCCGCCAGTCGGTCCTGGTCCGCAGCGGCCGGCAGCAGACCTTCGACACGTTCGTGAGGACCATCGGCAGCTGGTGGCCGGTCAACCCGTTCTCGGCCGGGAAGGACCAGATCCGTGACGTGACGATCGAGCGGCGGCCGGGCGGCCGGATCTATGAGACGTGGCACGACGGCACGGAAGTTGACTGGGGTGAGGTGCTCGTCTGGGAACCGCCCGCCCGGTTCGTCATGACCTGGAACATGACCTCGGTGGTCACCGAGGTGGAGCTGACCTTCGCCGAACTCGGCCCGGCGCTCACCCGGGTCGCCGTCGAGCACCGCGGCTGGGAGCAGCTGACCGAGGAGCAACTGGCCAGGGACTGCGCGCTGCCCGGCGGCTACACCGGTGGCGCGTACCACGAGGGCTGGGCCCGCATCCTCGGCTGCCTGGCCGCTGCGGCGGCGGGACAGGCGTGAAGGCCGTGACGCCGTACGAGATACGAGCCCGTCCCCGGAAATCCGCGGAATTACGCCTGGCCAGCGGACGCCAGGTCGGGCCATTGATCCAGGGCGTACGCCATGTCCCAGAACATGCCCTCCAGCCGCGAGCTCATCGTGAAGATCTCCGCCAGCCGGCGCCGCCGGTCCTCGCTCATGACCTCTCTGCGGGTCATCTGGTCGAAGGTCTCGCGCATGTTCGCGACCAGGACGGCTTCCTCTTCCTGGAGGTAGAAGCCGACCCAGTCCGAATACACGGGATGCTCCACGAGCTGGTCTTTCAGCCCGCGGGCGATTTCGATGTAACTCCAGGAGCACGGCAGGATGGCCGCGGTGATCTCCAGTGGCCCGCCTGCCGCCGCCGTGGCCAGCAGGAAGCTGGTGTAGGCCACGTTGGCCGGGGCCATCCCCAGCGAGCCCCCTCGGTCTTCCGCGCCGAAGCTGATCACCTGCTCAAGCAGGCGCCGGTTGCTCGGAATCTCCAGGCTGATGATCCCGTCGAGTTGCCTGCTGAAGAACTCCAGCTCCGCCTCGCTGCCCGACTTCGCCGCGCCCATGGCCATGCAGCGGGCGAATTCGGGCAGGAACAGCAGGTCCTGCTCGATGAAGAAGCGGAACCTGTCCAGCGGCAGGGTCCCGCGGGTAAGTTCGCCGAGGAACGGGTGAGCGTGCAGGCCGGCCCATATGCGGTCGCACTGGGCGCGCAGGCGCTCCGAGAACTCCGGCTCCGCGCGCGCCAACCTCGTGGCTGTCATGTCCGCACCCTAGCCTGATTGACCATCGGCGCCGAACGGTAACGTTCCCGGAACGGTCGGCGCATAGCGTGGCCCCCATGAGCGAGGCGGACCCGGCCATCGGCGCCTCCACGGCGCCTGCCGGGACCGGTGGCGAGCGGGCCCGGCTGTCGTCGCGCTCGGTCGCGCTGGCGTCCGCGATCCTATTCGCGCTCCTCGCGGTGGCCTGGGCGCCGTTGTGGTTGCTGGCCCGGCAGAGCCCGCTGGTGAACGGCGGCGAAGCGCTCGGCGCCATCCCGTTCGCCGTGGTGGGTCTGGTGATCGCCCGGCGCCAGCCGCGCAACCCCATCGGCTGGCTCTTGTTCGGCATCGGTGGCTGCCTGCTGCTCAGCGTGGACAGCGGCTTCTACGCGGTGATCAGTTACCGCCTCGGGCATCACCTGCCGCTGGCTCCCGTCGCGCTGTTCCTTTACGAGTTGTGGGGACCCGGCCTGCTCCTGTTCGCGCTGGTGATCCTGCTGTTCCCGGACGGCACCCTGCCGTCGCGGTTCGCGCGCGGGATCCTGTGGGCCTTCGCGGCGGGGCTGGTCCTGTTCACCGCGGCGCTGGCCGCGGCCGTGGCCCAGGCCATCGCCGGGCATCATCTCGGCCTCGACGCCTACGACGGCCTAGTGGTCATCGACCGTGCGACCGGCTGGTTCGCCCACGTTCAAGCCGCCTTCGGCGTCGTGGGCGCGCCGTTCGTGGTGTGGTGCGTGGCCCGCCAGGTGCTGGGCTGGCGACGAGCCTCCGGCGAGCGCCGTCAGCAGCTCAAGTGGCTGGCCAGCGGGGTCACGGTCGCGGTGGCGTGCCTGGTCCTCGGCCTGCTGGTGCCGGCCGATGCCTCCGCCGCCGAGCGCGCGGCGGCCAACGTCATAGCGTTCGGCATCCTCGCCTTGCCCGTCTGTATCGGGGTGGCGGTCCTGAGGTACCGGCTGTATGAGATCGACCAGATCATCAGCCGCACGCTGGCCTACACGATCGTGACCGGGCTGCTGATCGGGGTGTACGCGGGCCTGGTCCTGCTGACCACGCAGGTATTCCGGGTGCACACTCCGGTGGCGGTGGCCGCCTCCACGCTGGCCGCGGCCGCGCTGTTCAGCCCGCTGCGGCGCCGCATCCAGAACATCGTGGACCGTCGCTTCAACCGGAGCAGGTACGACGCCGAACGGACCGTGGCCGCGTTCGCCGCTCGCCTCAAGGACGCCGTCAACCTTGACTCGGTCCGCGACGACCTAGCCGTGGTCGTGCAACAGGCCCTGGAGCCCGCCCATCTGTCGGTGTGGCTGAGCCAGCGACCGGACTGGGAGACCCACGCGGGACCTGGCTAAGGGCTGATCGCGGCAACGTCCGCAGCTCGGGACTTACGTCCCTGGATAGGAAGCCCTGGCCTGGGTTGACTACGAGGGTGTTCGTGAGTGCCGAGGCAGTCCTGGATGCCGGCTTCGATGCCGCACGCGCCGGGCTGGCCCGTGCGGTCAGCGGCGAAAGGCTGGCGGCCGCGTCGGCTGATGCGTACGGAGCGTGGAGCAATCACCTGGCCCGGGTCGGGCCGGGCGGCGCAGGCCGGGGCATGTCCCGGCTGGTCGAGGTGCGCTTCCGCGAGCTGGTCACCAAGGGCAACTCGGCAGTGCTGAGCGTGCGCTGGGAGGCCGTCGGCTCGAGCGGAGGGTTGTTCCCCGTCTTGGACGCCGACATCACGCTGGCGCCCTACGGATCGGCGGCCAGCCTGCTGTCGCTGTCTGGGGCTTACCGTCCGCCGCTCGGCGCCTTGGGCGCCGCGCTGGACCGGGTGCTGCTGCACCGCGTGGCCGAGGCTACCATCCAGGGCTTCGTGAACCAGCTCGGCGAGGCCGTGGTCGAGCTGGCCACCGAGCCAAAGCCGGCCGCGGCACCTTCTAGCGACCTCCGGTGATCGGGCGATCCGGCCGATGCCGTGGCTCACCAGACGGTCGGCGCAGGCCCGGTCCCTGGTGAGCGGGGTGCCGCTGACAGGGCACGGCACCCCGCTCTGGATGGCAGGCGCCTGCGGGGCAAACGCCGCACCGCGCGCCCGCCCTGTGGCGTGTCCAGCTGTGATCTGTCAACCGCGGAGCAGGTCGTTTTCAACCATCGC
>Ga0187783_10001741_pt1 | contig 16138 bp, 14 predicted proteins | sample 1015_SJ02_MP02_2_FD_132471 | JGI IMG/M metagenome (GOLD analysis project Ga0187783, IMG submission 132471) | Tropical peat soil microbial communities from peatlands in Department of Meta, Colombia - 1015_SJ02_MP02_20_MG | ecosystem: Environmental > Terrestrial > Soil > Wetlands > Peat | place... | reverse complement strand
GACGTGGGAGGACGAGGGGGAACTGCACCCAGGCGATCACGCCATCGTGACGCTCACCGTCGCCGACGGCGAGGCTCCGTCGTACCTCGGGGCCGGCCAGCACTTCACGCTCTGGGGAGCCGGCTACGGTCACGGCGTCATCAGTCGCCGCGTGTTCTTCGAGTAGCGGCGCTAGCGCTGGTCAGCGTCCTGAAAGGGGCCAGTGGCCGCGCTGGCTACACTCAGAGCCGTGCTGACATTCGGCGTGGTAGTGCTCGGGGTTACCGACGTGCAGCGCGCGGCGGAGTTCTGGTCGGGGGCGCTGGGCTACACGCTGCGCGAGGACGGATTCGGGGGATGGCCGGTGGTGCTCGTGCCGCGCGGTGGCGCAGGCACCGCGATCGCGCTGCAGCTGAGCCGGACGCCGCCGCCTGACCACCCTCGGATGCACCTGGACCTGCATGTCGCCAGTGCCGCCGAGCAGGAGGCCGAGGCCGCCAGGCTGGTGTCACTGGGAGCCAGGCTGGTGGACTGGGATAGCTATCCCGACGATCCCGACTTCATCGTCCTGGAGGACCCGGAAGGCAACCTGTTCTGCATCGTCGACCTGGGCCACGAGTACGCCTAGCGGGCCCGGGCCGACTGGCCCGTCTTCGACCGAACGGCTGGCGCTACTTCCTGGCCTTCGCGCGCTTGCCTGACGGGTGCTCCACGACCGCGTCCGGGCCGGGGAAGATCAGGCAGGTGTGGCCGTCCTGGAAGCTCACCAGGTAGGGCGGTTCGCCGGCCGTTCCGTGGATCTCGATGATCTCGCCGATGCGCTCGGTGTCGCCCACGATGTGGCCGTGGATATGGAGCCGGTCTCCGATAACCGCTTGCATGTGCCCACCTCCTAGCGGCGTTCGCGCCTGCTACCAGACTGCCCCCGCGGACCGCGGGGCACACCTCCACGGGTCGGTCCGGGCCGCTGCTCACGGTTCTGTGCCTTCTCAGGTCTGCTCCAGCAGATCCAGGAAGGCACAGTCTTCCGCGCCGACTCGTCACGAAAGGCTTATGTCGTATATGGCGGGTGCTAGACCGCCGGCAGCGTGATCGTGAACCGGGTCTCGCCGGGCCGGCTCGTCACCTGGACCTGGCCGCCGTGGGCGGCCGTGACGGCCTGCACGATGGCAAGCCCGAGCCCGCTGCTCCCGGCGGCTCGCGAGCGGGAGCTGTCACCGCGGACAAACCGCTCGAAGACGTCGGGCTGCAGATCGGGCGGGATGCCGGGACCGTTGTCGGTGACGCTGACGATCGCGTGACCTTCGCTGGCCGAGACCGCGACGACGGTGGCGGTGCCGGCCGGGGTATGCCGCGCCGCATTGCCGAGCAGGTTCGCGAGGACCTGGTGCAGCCGCTGCTCGTCACCGCTCACCACGACGGGCTCGTCGGGCAGCTCAAGCTGCCAGCGGTGGCCGGGCGCGGCGACGCGCGCGTCGCTGGTCACGTCGATTGCCAGCCGGGTCAGGTCCACCGGCTCGCTGGCCAGCGGCCGGCCCGCGTCCAGCTGGGCGAGCAGCAGCAACTCGTCCACCAGCAGGCTCATCCTGGCGGACTCCGACTCGACCCGGCCCAGTGCGTGCGCGACCTGGTCCGGCAGCGGCTCTGGCTGGCGCCTGGCGAGCTCGGCGTAGCCGCGGATCGACGCCAGCGGCGTGCGCAGCTCGTGGCTGGCGTCGGCGGCGAAGCTGCGCAGCCGGGCCTCGCTGGCCGCCCGCTTGGCCAGCGAGGACTCCACGTGGCCGAGCATCCGGTTGAACGCCGCGCCTACCTGCCCGACCTCGGTGCGCGGGTCGGCGTCCGGCACCCGCTCGGTGAGGCTGACCTCGCCGCTGGCCAGCGGCAGCTGGGTCACCCTGGCCGCGGTCGCGGCCACCCGGCGCAGCGGCCGGAGCGACGCCCGGACCCACGCCGTGCCGATCACGCCGGTGATGAGCAGCGCGGCCAGGAACACGGCGACCTCGGCGATCGCGACCTGCTGCAGGGTACGGGAAACGGCGGTGAGCGGCAGCCCGGTGACAACGGTCCCGGCCGCGGTGCGGGTTGCGGTCATCCGGTACTGGCCGTGCCCCGACAGGTCCACGGTGACCGCCCGGCCGACCGGGACCGCCGTGAGCTCGGCCCGCTCTGCGACGCTGAGGTCGCACTTGGCGGGCCTGGTGGCGGTGCTCGCGATATACGAGTCGGTGACAGTGCCGTCGGAGATCACGGCCGTGAACGCGTACAGGGCCTGCTGCTGCGCGCAGAACGGCGCAGGGTGAACTCCGTTCGGCGGCCCGGGTGCGCCCGGCGGCGGCTGCACGCAGCCGGTGTAGCGCAGGCTGGCCGACGTCAGCTCGGTATCGAGCTGGCCGATGAGGACGGTGTGCAGATGGGTGTAGGTGACCGCGCCCACCGTCGCGCAGGCAAGCGCCAGCAGGCCGAGCAAGCCGGCTATGAGCCGCCCGCGCAGCGTGCGGGCGGCGAGCCAGCGCCCGGCCCGCGATGGGCGCGCCTGCGCAGTCATGGTCAGGACGGCGGCTTCAGGACGTAGCCGACGCCGCGGACGGTGTGGATCAGCGGCTCCCGGCCGGAGTCGATCTTCTTGCGCAGGTAGCTGATGTACAGCTCGACGACGTGCGCCTGGCCGCCGAAGTCGTAGTTCCACACCCGGTCGAGGATCTGCGCCTTGGATAGCACCCGGCGCGGGTTGCGCATCATGAACCGGAGCAGCTCGAACTCGGTCGCGGTCAGCTCGATCAGGTCGCCGCCGCGGCGGACCTCCCTGGCGTCCTCGTCCATGAGCAGATCGCCGACGACCAGCTCGGTGCCCGAGCTCGCGCGGGCCATGCCCGCACGGCGCAGCAGCCCGCGCAGCCGCGCGAGCACTTCCTCGAGGCTGAACGGCTTGGTGACGTAGTCGTCGCCGCCGGCGGTGATGCCGTTTATCCGGTCCTGGACGGAGTCCCTGGCGGTGAGGAACAGCACGCATACCTGGGGCAGTGCGGTCCGCACCCGGCGCAGTACTTCCAGGCCGTCAAAGTCGGGCAGCATGATGTCCAGCACGATGGCGTCCGGCTGGAATTCCCTGGCGGCGCGCACCGCGCTGGTCCCGTCGCTGGCGGTGCGGATCTCCCAGCCCTCGTAGCGCAGCACGCTGGAGAGCAGCTCGGCCAGGCTCGGCTCGTCGTCCACCACCAGCACCCGCACCGGGGATCCGTCTGCGCGGTGCAGGCCTGGCACCGGCCCGGCCGCCGGCGCTCGGGAGTCATCCATGACTGTCATCATTCCCTCAGCATTGCTGCCGCGGCTGTAGCGGGCATCTGGGGCACTTCTGAGTTTCCTCTGTGCTCCCCGGCAACGGCCGGCCGGCCTGGACGCGGCCCGCCCCGGCGCCCGGTGACCGCCGTGATCAGCCGCCACGCCGCCGCCGCCACGACCGCGACGGCGCAGCCGATGCCCAGCCACATCAGCCAGCCGTGCTGCAGGTCACTGCTGGAGCCGAAGCTGTGCGCCAGCGCCACCGGCCATGCCGCGTAGCTCAGCCAGTGGATGGCGCGCCAGGTCCGGCGGCCGATCCGGGCGCGCAGCAGGCTCGTCACGACGAGCGCTATCACCAGGTCGACGGAGATCGCGCCCAGGCCCAGCCACAGCGTCTCGTACCGGGAGGTGAACGGGATGACCGCCGCAGCGATCCCGATCGTGACGTACGGGTCGGCGATCGCACTGATCACGTGCACGGCGACGAACGCCACCGCGAACAGCGAGAGGCTCCGGTGCAGGCTCCACGTGCCGTATCTAGGCAGGCCGGGCAGCGCCCGCCTGCGCCTGACCATGATGCCGAGCACCACGACGCAGGTGAGCAGGACCAGCGCGACGACGCCCGTCGCCCGGCTGACGTACCACAGCGCCGTGCTTGCGTTGATTCCCATGCCCGCCAGCATCCAGGGCGGGACGCAACTGCCGATCTGGATCGGCTCTGCGCTGCTTCTGAATCCGGAGCGGCGAGGAACGCGGCGGCTACTCGCGCGACCAGCCGGTCAGCCGCGGGCGCGGACCTGGCTGAACGGCAGGTCCTTGTCCGTCCTGATCTCGGGCGGCAAGCCGAGGATCTTCTCGGCCAGGATGTTGCGCTGGATCTCGTCGGTGCCGCCGGCGATGGACTGGGCAGGGACCGACAGCAGCACCTCGCCGATCACGCCTTCCAGCGGCGAGTCCGGCCCGGTCAGCAGCGCGCCCGCGCGGGCGATCATCGCGTGTGCACGCGCCGACTCGCGTGCCAGGTTGCTGAGGGCCAGCTTGCCGACGGAGCCCTCCGCGCCCGGCCGCGCGCCGGCCGCGCGCGCAGCCCTTGCCCGCTCCGCGGTCCACGTGCTGACCCGCTGCAGCGTCACGACCCTGGCGATGGCCTGGCGGATGACCGGGTCATCCGCCACTCCCGCCGAGCGGGCGTGCTCGATCACCAGGTCGGCCCGCCCGGCCCGCTGCGGGTACCAGGAGTAGACCGCGAAATGAGCGTCGGACTCGGCGCGCGCCTCGTCCAGCGCCGTGCCGGGGCGAGGATCATAGGCCGGCGGCCGCATGGCGCCGAACCGCCGTTCATAGGCCAGCGTGGTGAGCGCTACCGCCCAGCCCTGGCCGACCTCGCCGACCACGTTGTCGCCGGGGACCAGGGCGCCGGTCAGGAAGACCTCGTTGAACGAGGCGTGGAAGTTCATCTGCCGCAGCGGGCGCACCTCGACGCCGGGCTGGCTCATCGGCAGCGCGAGGTAGGTCAGGCCGCGGTGCTTGGGCACCTGGCTGTCGGTACGGGCCAGCAGCATGCCCATGTCCGCGTGGTGCGCGCTGGTATTCCAGACTTTCTGCCCGTTGACCACCCACTGCGCGCCATCGCGCGCCGCCGACGTGGACAGGCCGGCCAGGTCAGATCCTGCCCCCGGCTCGCTGAACAGCTGGCACCACGTCTGCTCACCCGTCAGGATCGGCCGCAGCAGGCGCTGCTTGACGTCATCGCTGGCGTGCGCGAGCAGGGTGGGCGCGGCGAGCGTCATGCCGAGGCCGACCGGCGCCCCGACAGCGCCGAGCGCGATCAGCCCGACCGCGACGACGTCGTCGGTCCAGGCCGGCCAGCCGCGCCCGTGCCAGCGCTCCGGCCACGACGGCGCTCCCCAGCCCGAATCGGCAAGCAGTTCCCGCCACTCGCGCAGCGGCATGTCCGGATCCCAGTGCCGCGCTACCCACGCGGCCAGCTCCGCGCGGATCCCGTCCGGGGTCAGGACGCTCTCCGTCATGGCGCGATTTCCTCCAGGAACGCCAGCACCTGGGTGTTGAACTCTTCCGGCTGGTCGATGCCGGGGGCGTGGCCGGCGCCTGGAATCACCACCTCGCGGGCCTTCTGCAGCTTGCGGGTCATGTACTCCGCTGCGCCGAGGAACGGCGCGTCGTCAGCACCGACCACGACGAGGGTCGGCACCGAGATCTGTGCCAGCCGCTCCATCACGTGCCCGTCCCGCTGGGTGAGCGTATGGCGGGCCGCGAGGATCAGCCCGTTGACGTCGGTGTGCCCGTCCGCGTGCAGCTCGGAGCTGCTGCCAAGGCCGGCCACGCCGCGCTCGGCCAGCCGCGCAGCGGTCGCCTCCGCGCGCCGATTCCAGTCGCCTCTGGCCTGGTCGTTCCGGTAGCCGGGGCCGGTGTCTATCAGCACGAGGCCGGCAACGCGGTCCGGGTGGATCAGCGTGAAGTCCAGCGACAGGTAGCCGCCCAGGGAATGGCCGCCGAGGATCGCGCGCTCGATGCGCCGCTCGTCCAGGATGGCGGCCATGTCGGCGATGGCGCTGGCAGCCTGGTAGCAGTCCGGGTCGGCGGGGGAGTCGCTGGCGCCGTGGCCGCGCAGGTCCCAGCTGACGACCTCGCGGTGGATGGCAAGCGTGGGCACGTTCGGCGCGAACATGGCCGAGGTCGCGCCATAGCCGTGGCTGAGCAGCAGCGGCAGCGCGCCAGTGGCCTCCGCCGGCTCGATCACGCTGTAGCTGATGCGGCCGCAGGGGCGGTCCAGCATGGGCATGGCGTCTACCTTTCTGCCAGCGGCGTCACTGGCCGGTGAACCGCGCCGAGCGACGGTCGGCGACTGCGGCCAGCCCCTCGCGCCAGTCGCTGGTCTGCATGAGTCGCTCCTGCTCGGCGCGTTCCCTTGCCATGGCCGCGACGGCCTGGACGGCCAGCGGGCCGTGCATCGTCTCCCTGATCGAGCGGACGGCCAGCGGCGCCGCGGCGGCGATGCGCCCGGCGAGCGCGTGTGCCTGCGCGCGCAGGTCGGCGGGGTCGGCGAGCTGATCCGCGAGCCCGAGCGTTACCGCCTCCTCGCCGGTGACGCGGCGGCCGGTGTAGAGCATCTCCAGCGCCGCCTGCTGGCCGATGGCGGCCGGCAGCGTGACCGTGAGGGCGAACCCCTGATGGATGCCGAGCAGCGCGAAGTTCGCGGCGAACCTGGCGTGCGGCGAGGCGATCCGGAAGTCGGCAGCCATGGCCAGGCCGAGCCCGCCGCCCACCGCGGCGCCCTGCACTGCCGCCACGATGGGCAGCGGCTGCCGGAAGAGCCTCGCGGCGACGTCGTAGAGATGCAGGCCGTCGCCGGCCGACAGCTCGGGCCCGGCGGCGAAGTCGGCGCCAGCGCAGAACACCCGCCCGGTGCTGCACAGCACGATGGCGCGGCAGCCGCCCGCGGCCAGCTCGTCGCAGGCGTCGGCTGTCCGGGAGATGAGGCCCAGGCTGAAGTAGTTAGCGGGCGGGCGGCTGAACTCCAGCGTGGCGACGTGGTCGTCACCAAGCTCGATCGTGAGCTCGGGCCCGACGGCCGTCGCGTGCCCGGCCTGATCCGTCATCACGAGCCTCCCGGCAGCCGCGCGGTCTACTGCAGTTCGACATGGTAATGACTGCGGGCGCGCAGGCCGAGGCCCGCCGGGTCACGACCCGCCGGAGGTCACGTGGCCGGAGCCGGAGGATGCCGACGGCGAGGGCGTCGCGCTCAGCCCGCTTGAGCTGCCGGAGCCGCTCGAGCTGCTGGAACTCGAGGAGCTGCTCGAGCTGGCGTGGGTAGCCGAGCTGGCGGAGCTGCTTGAGCTGGCGGGAGTGCTGGACTTGGCCGTGCTGCCGGAAGACGACGAAGTGCTGCCCGAGGTCTGCCCGGAAGTCCCCGCGGATCGCTCGACGGTGATGGCGTGCGCGGCCCCCGGCATGGTGGCACCGATGCCGAGCGCAGCCAGGACGCTGGCGGCGCCGGCCGCGACAGTGACCGATCGCAGCCTGGCCTGGCTCCGGTTCCGCGCGGCCACGGCGGCCCGCTTGGAGCGGCTCAGCCCGCCGCGGCTGGAGCTGTGTGATGCCGGCATCATGTCCCTTTCCGTCTGTGCTCCCGCAGCTGGTCTCAGCAGTCAGCATCGCGGCTGATCTTCTGCGGATCCTCTGACCCGGCTGAAGCGGGGCACTGAGAACGAGCGCGCCGGTATAGCGCAGCCGACGGACAACCTACGGAAAACGGCTGCGCGCCGTAATCCCCCCGGGGGATTACGGCGGGCGCTAGCCGCGCACCCGGCGGCCGCCGGAGTACACCGCGGCGATGTTGGACTTGAGCCTGGCGAAGTCGTAGGGGTCGCCGTTCACCACGACCACGTCCGCGCGCTTGCCTGGTGTGAGGGTGCCGCACTCGGCGTCGACGCCGAGCAGTTCGGCCGCCGAGCGCGTGGTCGCCACCAGCACATCCTCGGGCGCCATCCCGCCGGCTGCCATCAGCGCGAGCTCGCCGAGGTTGCTGCCATGCGGGCCGACGCCGCTGTCGGTCCCCATGGCCACCTTCACCCCGGCGGCCACCGCGGCCGCGAACGAGGCATTGTGGGCCTCAACCACTGCCTCGGCCTTGGCCAGCACGCCGTCGGGGAGCTGGACCCCGTTCTTGGCCGCCTCGATCACGCTGGCGGGCGCCGACAGCGTCGGCACCAGCCAGGTGCCGGCGTCCAGCATCATCGCGATGGCCTCGTCGTCCAGGTAGATGCCGTGCTCGATGGAGCGGATCCCGGCCCGGATGGCGGCCTTGATGCCGTCCGTCGCCTGGGCGTGCGCCATGACCGGCAGGCCGGCGGCGTTCGCCTCCGCCACCAGGACGGCAAGCTCGTCCGCCCGGAAGTGCGCGTGCTTGGGGCTGTCCCCGAGCGACAGCACCCCGCCCGACGTGCAGACCTTGATCACGTTCGCGCCCGCCCTGATGATCTCGCGGACGCGCTTGCGCATCTCCTCAGGCCCGTCAACCACGCCGGAGGGCTGGCCCGGATGCGGCGCGTCGAGCACGACCCCGGACGGGAACCAGGGATCAGCGTGGCCCGCTGTCTGGCTCAGGATCGTGATGGCAATGCGCATCCGGGGTCCGTCGATCAGCCCGTCCTCGACCGCTCGCTGCACTCCGAGGTCGGCGCCGCCCGCGTCCCTGACCATGGTGATGCCGCAGTCCAGCGTGGCCGCGAGGTTCCTGGCCGCCTCGAAGAACTGGTAGGAGAACGGCTTCTGCAGCGACTCCAGCAGATTGATGCCCGACATGGTGACGTGCACGTGGCAGTCGAACAGGCCGGGCAGCAGGGTGCAGCCCGACACGTCCACCTGCTCGTCCCCGTCGAGGCCGACCCCGATATCGGCGATGTAGCCATCCTCGATCGCCAGGTCGCCACCGGCGATCGGGCTGCCGCTGCCATCGAAGATCTGGCCGCCGGCCAGAACCGTCCTCGTCATCTGGGTCTCCTCACAGTCAGTGAGATCGTACGGTGCAGCACCGAGGCTAGGACTCCTGGCCGAGGACGAAGCGGACGAGCTCGGCCTGGAAGTTCGGATCGGAAGGGGCCGTGCCGTGATGACTGTCGCCTGCCACGACCCTTCGCGCCCCAGGGATGAAACGCGTCAGGTCATCGTCGGGGTCGGCCCCGAAATCGGCGCCGCCATTGAGCACCATCACCGGCAGCGAGGCAGGCGCCGCGGTCAGCATTGAAAGCGGGATCGGGCGGGCGGCCGCGGCGAACAGCCCGAGTGCCGTGTGGTCAGGTCCGCAAGGGTCCAGCCCGGCCGTCATGCGGAAGAACTCATAGTCGGGATACTCGTCCCAGAGCCCGTCAGCGAAGCACTTCGCGATGGTGTCCAACTCGGCGTCGAAGTCCGGCCGCTGTCCTTCCACGTAGTAAGTCCCGACGCCGCACAGACCCGCTTTCGAGACCCACAGGTCACTGAGCAGGTGACATGAGATCCATGCGCCCATCGAATAGCCGATGAGGGCGGCCTGGTCTAGCCCGAGGTGCGCGACAAGGGACCGGACGTCATCGGCACATTTTTCCAGGCCGTAGCTGCCGGGATCGTGCGGCCTGCCGGAGTGGCCGTGACCCCGCAGGTCGAGCATGACCACCTGGCAGCCCGCCTCGACCAGCGCGCTCTCGATCGTTGGGCCAGACCGCGCCACGAGGTTGCCGGAGCCGTCATCGCTGTAGTGAGTCGCCAGGTTGGTGGTCGAGGTCACGGTGTAGCCGTGGACCGCGACTACGGGGATGCCTTGGCCGCTGACGCGGTAGGCGATGGATACGCCGTCCCGCGCGCGGAAGCTGTCATAAGCGGGCTGTCCCATTGCGCCCTTCTTCAGCGTGGTTGAGACACCTTAGCTAGTCGGCTGCCGTCGTCACCAGCTGCTGCGGCGGCCAGAGGCCGGGGCGGGGGTGGCGCCGAGCGGACTGCCCGGCGGCCCGCGACACGGCAACCTGGACCCCGTTGGCCCGGCGGAAAATCAGGTGCTCGCGCCCGTGACCAGCAGGTACGCTCGGCTGCCATGCGTGCCCTGCCTGCCAGCGATCCGGGCACGCCGAACATAAGCTCGCCGTGGCGTTACCTGGGCTGGCTCGTCAGCATGCAGCGGGTCATGGTCCTGCTCGGAATCTTCTGGGGCTGCGTGTGGATGATCGCGCAAGCCCTGATGCCCGCCGTGATCGGCTCCGCGATCGACGCCCTGATCCGCCGCCAGGGCCACCTGTTCGCCTTGGACTGCCTGCTCGTGCTCGGTCTCGGCGTAGTCACCGCGGCCAGCGGCCTGCTGCGGCACAGGTGCGTGGTGGGCAACTTCCTTGATGCGTCCTACCGGACCGTCCAGCTGGTCACCCAGCACGTGTCCCGCCTCGGCGAGACCATGACGCGGCTGGTGAGCACGGGCGAGATCGTCAGCATCGCGGCGGCCGACCTCGAGCAAATCGGCGAGGTGATCGACATCACCGGCCGGGGCAGCGGCGCGATCGCCGCGCTTGTCACCGTGGCCGCCATCGTGCTGTCCAGGTCGGTCGTGCTCGGGCTGATCGTGCTCATCGGCGCGCCGACGATGACCGCGCTTGTGGGCCTGCTGCTGCGGCCACTGCACCGCCGCCAGGAGGCCTACCGCGAGCAGCAGGGCGAGCTCGCGGCGCGCGCTGCGGACATCGTGTCCGGCCTGCGCGTGCTGCGCGGCATCGGCGGCGAGTCCGCCTTCACCGGCCGCTACCGGGCCGAGTCGCAGCGGCTGCGCGCTACCGGCGTGCACATGGCCAGGACCGAGTCCTACTTCTCCGGGGCGGAGGTGCTGCTGCCTGGCCTGTTCGTGACGCTCGCCACGTGGATCGCCGCGCACTATGCGCTGCACAGGTCGATCACGCCGGGCGAGCTGGTGATGTTCTATGCGTACGCGGCATTCCTCGCGCTGCCGATTGCCACCCTGACCGAGGCCGCCGACCTCGTCGTGCGCGGCTACGTTGCGGCGGGCCGGGTCACCAGGGTGCTGGCGCTGCAGCCCGACATCGCCGGGCCGGCTGCGCCATCGCCCGAGCCGCCCGCAGGCGCGAGCCTGCGCGACCCGCAGTCCGGGCTCACGGTACGGCCGGGCGAGTTCGTCGGCATCGCGGCCGACAGTCCCGACGACGCCTCCGCGCTGGCCGACAGGCTCGGCCGGTACGGCTGCCTGGCCGGGCCGGGCGCTGAGCTTGGCGGCACCCCGCTAGCCGACCTTCCGGTGGACGTAGTGCGGTCCAGGATCCTGGTGGCTGCCACCGGCGCGCACCTGTTCGGCGGCCCGCTGGCGCAGACCCTTGCCGACGCCGCGCCCGCGGGGTGCGATGAGGACGCGCTGCTCGGCGCGGTGCGGACTGCCTCCGCGCAGGACGTCCTCGAGGCGCTTCCTGGCGGCCTGCACGGTCATCTCGCGCCGCGCGGCACGTCGCTGTCGGGCGGCCAGGCGCAGCGGCTCCGGCTCGTCCGCGCGCTGCTGGCAGACTCGGAGATCCTGGTCCTGGTCGACCCGACCAGCGCGGTCGACGCGCACACCGAGGCCAGGATCGCGCGCAGCCTGCGCGCGCACCGCGCGGGCCGGACCACGATCGTGATGACGACGAGCCCGCTGCTGCTGGACAGCGTCGACCGGGTTGTGCACCTGCGCGAGGGCCGGGTGGCCGCCGAGGGCAGCCACCATCAGCTGCTCGCCGCAAGTGCCGCCTACGCCGACGCCGTCACCAGGGGAGAGGACCTGTGAGCGGCGATACCGGATCCGCGAACGAGATCCTGCCGGTCGCCGACGGCCGTGAGGTACGCGGATACGTCCGGTCCGTCATGGCCAGGGACCGGCGCGAGCTTACGACCGTGGTGGCGCTGTACGCCGCCGCGACCGGGGCCGGCCTGGTCGCGCCGCGGATGCTCGGCGACATCGTGAATGACGTGCAGCAGGGCACTACGGCTGGCCGGATCGACGTGCTGGCCGCGATCATCGCCGTGTCGCTGATCGTCCAGTCCGCGCTGATCAGGCTCGGCGCCCTGGCCGGCTCGCGATTCGGCGAGAGCCTGCTGGCCAGGCTGCGCGAGGACTTCGTCGACCGGGTGCTCGCGCTGCCGCTTTCCGTTGTGGAGCGGGCCGGGAGCGGCGACCTGCTGAGCCGGTCCTCACGGGACGTGGCCTCGCTGAGCCGCAGTGCCAGGTACGCGCTGCCGGCCACCCTGACCGCGGCCCTGTCGGCCGTGCTGACACTCGGTGCCGTCGGGCTCGACTCCCCGCTGCTGCTGCTGCCGTGCCTGGTCGTGGTGCCGCCGATCTGGCTGGCCTCGCGCTGGTACCTGAGCCGGGCGACCGCCGGGTACCTGTGGGAGAGCGCGACGTGGGCGCGGATGACCGAGAGCCTGGCCGAGACCAGCGAGGGCGCCCGTACCGTCGAGGCACTGCGCCTGGCCGCTGCCCGGCGGCGGCAGGCCGACGCGGACATGGCTGCCAGCTGGGCCGCGCAGCGGTACACGCTTCGGCTTCGCTCGGTGTTCTTTCCGGCCGCCGAGGCGTCCTACGTGCTGCCGCTGGCCGGGACGCTCGCGTTCGGCGGCTACGCCTACACCCGCGGCTGGTGCTCGATCGGCCAGGTGACTGCCGGGGCGCTGTACGCCACGGCGCTGGTCAAGCCGCTGGACGAGCTGATCATGTGGCTCAACCAGCTGCAGACCGGCGGCGCGGCGCTGGCCAGGCTGCTCGGCATCGCGAAGGTTCCCGCCGATCGTGAGCCCGGCGCTGACCGCCCGCGCGGCGAGGACCTGGTGGCCGACGAGGTCACCCACTCCTACCTGCCGGGCGGCCGTGACGTGCTCAGGACCGTGTCGCTCCGGGCCCGGCCCGGTGAGCGGATCGCCATCGTCGGCCCGAGCGGGGCCGGCAAGTCGACGCTTGGCCGGCTGCTCGCCGGCATCACCGCGCCGGCCGCCGGCCTGGTCACGGTGGGCGGAGTCGAGCTGACGCGCCTGCCGCTGGAAGACCTGCGCGGGACGGTGGCGCTCGTCACTCAGGAACACCACATCTTCCGCGGCACGCTGCGGGAGAACCTCACGCTCGGCATGCAGGAGGCCACCGACGCCCAGGTGCGCTCGGCGCTTGCCGCCGTCGAGGCGCTGGGGTGGGCCGACGCGCTGCCGGGCGGCCTCGACTGCGCCGTTGGCTCGGGCGGGATAGCGCTGACCGCCGCGCAGGCGCAGCAGGTGGCACTGGCCCGGCTGATACTCGCTGACCCGCACACGCTGATCCTGGACGAGGCGACGTCGCTGCTCGACCCGCGGTCCGCGCGGCGCCTGGAAAGGTCCATGGCCGCCGTGCTCGATGGCCGCACGGTGGTGTCGATCGCCCACCGGCTGCACGTCGGGCACGACGCGGACCGCGTGATCGTGCTGGAGGACGGCCAGATCCGCGAGGCGGGAACGCACCGGGACCTGGTCCAGGCCGGCGGCGCCTACGCCGCGCTCTGGGAGTCCTGGCATGGCGCTGGCCGTCCCGCGGCGTCGGCCGCACAGCGCGGACCGCGAGCGCCCGCCGAGGGCTAAGTTGCACCCAGGCTGTGGATAAGGCTGTGGAAGTCTCGGTGGAAACCGGTTATGCACAGGGGATAAACGGCCAGTGTCCTGTGGATGACAAAAGAATCTTGAATAGGTCGCGGAAAAGCCTTGTGCTCGGTGCCGCGCAGGCAGTAGAAATCTCTCACCACTGAAGACGGGATCCGCCTCCGGGGAGACCCGGAGAACGCTGGAAGGGCCGGGCGACTGGCGCGGACGGCGGGATTGCGACACCGGTGGCGTCTAGGTAGCCAGTGTTCGGCGAGAAATCGAAGGCCACGGCAGCCAGGCGAGGCGGGGCCCCTCCATCTCATACATGGAGGGGCCCCGCTGCTGCGCGCGCCAACACGGCGTTCGGCCGCAGCTTTTAAATGAGCGGCCGGCCTGGCGGACTGGATCAGCCATCGGCGAAGCGCGTTCCCATCCTAAATGGCGTTAATCACGGTGCGCCATAGCCGTCTTCGGTAGCGGAAATGCCGTGGCAACTGCGCGGGCGTGTTGCACGCGCGCCGAGGCCGGTCACGGTGAGAGAGTTATGAGTGACGTTCCGTGCTTTCCGCCGTGGTCGCAGCTGCTGACCGCGTTCTGCCACGCTGCCGGGTCTCGCCCGCTTCCCCGCGGCGTCCGCGGTGGTCGGTCAAGCATGGGCAGGGACGGGGCCAGACAGGAGCCGGGAGTGCGCACACCGGGGTCTGCGGCGCGGTTACCGTGCCGTGCGGTGCTGCCATGACCGGCGCTGGCGGGCACGCGATCGGCGGCTACGAGGCCGTCGAGATGCCGGCCCGCGCCGCCGCGGGACTCAGGGTGACCGCGATGCTCCGCCGCCGGTCCGTGCTGCCGAGCAGGCGCGCCGTGCTGCACCTGAGGGCGGCGGGTGACCCGGCGGTGCCCGCGGGCCTGGCCGGCTGGTACACCGAGCGGGCCTTCCACTTCTACCTGGCGGGCCTGCGGCTGCCCGGCCACGCGCCGGTCGGGGCCCGTCCTGGTGCGCGATACCTGGCCGGCGCCTACGCGGACATCGACGCGGCGTGCGAGCACCTGAGGCAGGCCGACGGGATCGCGAGCATCATCGTCTCGGCACAGGGCCGCGGCGCGCTGGCCGCCGCGCTCTGGTGTGACGCGCGCGCGGCGGGCGCTGACGCGCTGATCCTGCACGCGCCGGAGCTGCCAGCCGGGATCAGCCTTGCTCTCGACATCGACTGCCCCGTCCTGGTGCTGGCCGGCCCGCCGGGTGAGGAGCCGGTGCCGCCGCGGCCTGGCCGCCGCCGCTGGCCGCTCGCGCCCCGCCGTGCTGGCGCCCGCCGCGCAGCTGGCTACGCCGCCGGCCGCGCAGCCACCGGCCGCGCTGGTGTCGAGCGTGCCGACCGCGCCGGCGCCAGCGAGCCTGCCGACCGCGCCGGCGCCAGCGAGCCTGCGGACCGCGCCGACGCCAGCGAGCCTGCCGACTGCGACGGCTCCAGCGGTCCTGCCGACCGCGCCGGCGCTGGCGCTCGGCACGCCGCCGACCGCGGCGGCCTGCAGCTCGGCGGCCACGTGACCTGGCTCCGGCTGCCGTCCGGCACCGGCGAGGCTCCGGCCCCCCAGGCCGTGCATCACGGGCATCAGGAGCATCACACGGAACAGCGCGGCTATTTTGACGAGCTCGGTCGCTGGCTGGGCGCCTACATGTACGGTCCCGTCCGCGATCAGCTCCTCTAACTGTGGATAAGTGGGGCTTGCACGCTCAAGATGGAGTGTTGTTCGGAAATAGTCCGAACAACACTCCAGGATCATGAAGATGCGCTTCAGCGGGTCACGCTGACTAGCACGTTGGGGTAGCCGGAGGCGCCGTTCGGCTCCGGCGGCTCCTGCAGCGAGGTCTGCGTGTAGCCGGTCTTGTCCGTTGCGCGGGCCTCGATCAGGTAATTGCCGGGAGCGACGTTGGCGTCCCAGTAGTAGACCCACTGCCGCCAGCAATCGATGTCGGGGACCGCGGCCAGCTGCGCTTCCTGCCAGGGTCCGCTCCCGATCCGCACCTCGACCGCCTCGATGCCCTTGTGCTGTGCCCAGGCGACGCCCGCGATCGCGGTCTGCTTCCCGGCGGTGATGGTGGCCCCGCCGCCCGGCACGTCGATGCGCGACTCGGTCTTGATCGGGGCCTGCGCGGCCCAGCCGCGCGGTACCCAGTAGGCCTGCGCCGCGCCGTACGTGGTGACCTCGATGTCCACGAGCCACTTGCACGCGGACACGTAGCCGTACAGGCCGGGGATGACCAGCCGGACCGGGAAGCCGTGCTCGACCGGCAGCGCGGTGCCGTTCATGGCCACGGCGAGCAGCGCGTCCCGCCCGTCCATCGCGGTCTGCACCGGCGTGCCCGAGGTGAAGCCGTCCGAGGACGTGCAGAGCAGCTGGTTCGCGCCCGGCTGGATGCCCGCTTCCAGCAGCAGGCTGCGCAGGCTGGTGCCCAGCCACTTGGCGTTGCCGATGTAGGGGCCGCCGACCCAGTTCGACACGCAGCACAGCGTGATGTAGTCCTCGATGAGCGGGCGCTTGATCAGCTCGGCGAAGCTGATCACCATTTCCCGCTGCACCATGCCGTGAATGCGCAGCTGCCAGCTGGCCGGCAGGATCTCCGGCAGCACGATCGCGGTGTCTACCCGGTAGAACTGGCTGTTGGGCGTGATGAACGGGCTCAGGCCAGGGATTTTCAGGTTGTAGCCCGGCGGCAGCGGCGGAGCTGGCGTGGCGGCGGGCGGGAGCCGCAGGCTCT
>Ga0187783_10001740_pt1 | contig 16140 bp, 19 predicted proteins | sample 1015_SJ02_MP02_2_FD_132471 | JGI IMG/M metagenome (GOLD analysis project Ga0187783, IMG submission 132471) | Tropical peat soil microbial communities from peatlands in Department of Meta, Colombia - 1015_SJ02_MP02_20_MG | ecosystem: Environmental > Terrestrial > Soil > Wetlands > Peat | place... | reverse complement strand
CGAGAAGAACGGAACATTCGCCTCGCCGGCGATCGCGCGCGCGAGAAGAGTCTTGCCTGTGCCGGGCGGTCCAACCAGCAGAACGCCTTTCGGAATTCGTCCGCCCAGTTTCTGGAATTTTTGCGGATCCTTCAGGAAATCGATGATCTCCTGTAACTCTTCCTTGGCCTCTTCGATTCCCGCGACATCCTTGAACGTCGCCTTCTTTTGCTGCGAAGTTAGCAGACGGGCGCGCGACTTCCCGAAACTCAGCGCCTTGTTCCCGCCGGCCTGCATCTGGCGCATCATGAAGACCCAGAGTCCGACCAAGAGCAAAATCGGCGCCGCGTTTATCAAGAATGAGAACCAATCGGCTCGGCTCACTTCCTTGACGTTTATCAAGACGCCCTTGTCCATCAATTCCTTGGCCAGATCGGGCGCGGATTCCTTGAAAATGGTTACGCGGAATTTCTTGTCGGGGTCCTTCCAGTCGCCTTCCACGTCGTAGCTCGTGGGAGAAAGGTACAACGTCACGTCTTTGACATTGCCGCGATCCACTTGCGCCATGAACTCGCTGTAGCTGGGCTCTTGTTCCTTCTCGGACTGGCCGCTCGACGAAACCATCTTCCACAGCAACACGCCGAGCACTATGATGAACAGCCAGAACAAGACCGTCTTTACAGTCGAATTCGAGTTCACGACTTTCCTCGTCTCCTAGTGGCCGCTCTAAACCGATCGCCCTTTCTCGATTCCTTCGGCCAGTTCGCGGCCACTTCCCCAATATACGGCAAATTACGAAATCGGCCATGGCTACCTGCCAGGCCGTACCCAGCTAGATACTTAGATGCACCAACGAAGCCAAAGTAATCGGGCGACACATCCACGCGACGCCCCTCCGGTTTATCCACTAAGACTGCCACGCGCAAAGACCTCGGCCGGTCCTCCTGCAAGTGCTTGAGCAAGAAGTCCAAAGTGACGCCTGTAGCTAGAACCGCGTCTACGACAAGAACGTTCCGTCCCTTCAGATTCGGCCGGACAGAAAACAATATTTCCCGCCTCGAATGACCCGAGTGCTCTATGTCGCGAGTTTCTACTTTCACGAAATGGCAAACGACGGGACACGTTACCCGGCGCACCAGATCGGACGCAAAAAAAAATGCGTCCTCGAGCAAAATCACAACATCCAGCGATTTTCCCTCATAATCCTTTGAAATCTGCTTTCCCAGGGAAGCGACTCGGTCTCCGACGCGCTTGGCCGAATAGGTGGGTTTCAGCCCTTCGCTCACAATGGCTCCTCCTCGATGACAACACCATGCCGCGTGCCGGCTGCGGCAGCAAAGCCTGCGGCCGGAGGGAATCCACGAACCCAGACTAGAACTCCGCCACTGGTGAGGACCGGCCAGCCTACTCGGTCTCGCCGGGAAATCCGCAACTCCAACAGAAGCCTCTTTAGTTTTCGGACATGCCGTCGCCCGGGTGGTCGGAAGGAGTCACCGGGGAGCCAGCTTCGAAAGACCAAGGGAACTTGAAGCCGGTCACGGTCAAGCGCACCCTGCCCGGCCGTAGTTTCCCGCGTGGAATCGGACCAGTCAACCACTTTCAGCCGGACACGCCTTTCAATCTCGGGGATGACAATCTCGGTGGAGCCGTGATCGCCCAATTCCACCGGATAGGCAAAGGGCGCCGCGGTCCTGGCCGATGCGAGGTACGGCTGGGCGTTCGAGCCGACTCGAGAAAACGTCAAGCGGTCGAAGTCGCGCACGATCAGCACCCCCGGAAGGTGAACCTCCGCTCCGCTCTCGCATTCCGTCGCCAAACGAATCACCTGCTCCACGTGCCTCGATGTAAGTTGCTCTCGGCTGCCGCGTAACTCTTCCACGATCCGCCGCACGGTTCGGCTCGAAAGTGCGTCAAGCGATGCAATTCCTCCTTCGTCCGTTCCACGGAGGCGAAGGGGATCCAGTAAGTTCGCAACCGAAATGGAAATTGTTGGTCCCGAACTCTCCTTCGTCGCGGACGAGAAAACAACGAAAACGAGACGATTCCAAAACGCCTCATCATTTCGCGCAAGCGAGGAAAGCCCGCACAACTGCTCGACCACGGAAGGTTGAAATTCCCGTTCGAGCGCGGGTATCAAACTGAGACGGATTCGCGCGCGCAGTCGAGAAGTGTCCTGGTTTGTAGAGTCCTCTCGCCAGCTCTGCCCCAGTTGAATCAGATAGTCGCGCAACTCCTTTCGGCGTGCGAAAAGGAGCGGTCGGATCACTTCTTTGGTCGACGGGTAGATCCCTCCCAATCCGGTCACGCCCGTCCCTCGGAGAATGTGCGCCAACACCGTCTCCGCCTGGTCGTCGGCAGTATGCGCAACCGCGACGCTCGCGACTCGCCCCTCTTTAACCGCGCGCCCGAAGAATTCGTACCGCAATCGTCGCGCCGCATCTTCCAAGTTCCATCCGTTTCGGCGCGCAGATCCCGGAACATCTTCTGTCCCACACCAAAAATCCAGCGAATGTTCCGATGCCAAGGACGCCACAAATTCTTCATCCAGGTCTGACTCCTCGCTACGAATTCGATGATTGAAGTGAACCACAGTGAGACAAATTCCGACCCGGTCGCGAAGATCAAGCAACAATCGCAGTAGCGCAACGGAATCGCCACCGCCTGAGACGGCTACACCCACGGCATCGCCTGCGCGCACAGCCTTGCGCTCGCGAAGCTCCGCGAGGACACGCTCGGAAAGAGGCAGTTTCACGGCATGGCCCGATCACACTGGCCTGCGCGTATAGTATCAATCGTTCTGAAAAGACGACAATCTCAGGAAAGAGAAACCATCTCGAGGACCTTAGGAATGGCTCGCCATCTGCTGAGCAAGCAAGTCCCGGCTGAAAGCAATTCGCCTGTCCAATGCGACCGCGGCAAAATACGCGCAGTTCCCTCTTTCGGATTCCAGCCAGTTCGACAAGCGACTGGAAACCCAGCCACACACCGTGCGAGCCAGTCCTAAAAACGAGTAATAGGTCCGTACCGCCGCCATGGCGTGTCCATCATGGCCAGACTCGGGACACAGTCGGACCAGCTGAATCAAGCGGCCAAATTCATCTCCACGCACAAAAGGCGTCGTGATGCCAGTGAGGTCCCGAGTTTGCTGGGAAAGATCAACGTGGCGCGAAGCGGAGAGGATCGAGCGGCAATACGAGACAAAAAACTGCAGTAAGGCCGTTACAGAAAGGACAAAGATAAGCCCTGCAATCATCGGCCCGGAGCGGCCACTTGCGCCGTCGCCAGGCGCGCTCCCTCGGGAACCTTCAAGAACGTGTAGGCCCAGGCTGCGGGCAAGGCAATCCCCAGCAGCGGCGGCGTATACTGCCACAGCGAAAATCCGGGATAGAGGTTCCGCAGCGCATAGGTCACCGCGAACGCGCTGAAGTACACTCCGAGCGACAAGACGAGTTGCACGAGCCGTGTTCGCGTCTCTTGAAGCTTAACCACTGCTCCCCACAACAAATAGGTCAGGACCACACCGACGAAGTACAGGTTTTGAGACAGCTCCACGACGAAATGCGTAAGCAGCCGTCCTCTCGAATCCGCAACGATTGAGTACGTGATCCACGCCGTCCCGCAAAGGAGGAGCAGTGCTGCGACGCGCAAGTACTGGCTTACCTTCATCTCCTCAAAAACCTGCGCAAATAACCCGATCAGAACAAAGTAAAGGCAGATCACCACCAACGCGTCGCTGTAGTAGTAAAAGTAGAAGTATTCGTGAGAAGTATAGCCGTATCGACGGAAGATAACGAATCGCCCAATTGTTGCCAAAAACTCCCCGAGCATGTGAAAGACGATGGGGAGGTACCGCCGGGCAGATCGCGTCGAAAAGACGCACACTACCACACACGCCTCACAAGAGGCCGCTAGAAGCCAAATTGCGTAGTCAGCCGAACCAAGCACGCTTCAGATCTCTTCTCGATCGCCTTGGCTCGACTCGCTGACTGCCTACTTGTTGACGTCAGCTACTTCGCCCAAGGCGACGGTGGTACGGGACCACCTGCAGCGCGCCAGGGTGACGGTGGTACTGGTCCGCCTGCAGCTCGCCATGGAGATGGCGGCACTGGACCTCCAGCCGCAGCCTCCATGACCGGGACCTGGCTGTGGGAAGTAACGATTCCCCTCAGCCCCATCGCCGCTGCCAGAACCAGCATCACGAGCACTACAACAGACAGCCACCTAGACATGGGCCCTCCGAATAACCGCCCAATCGGAGGGCACTATACCGAATTCTGGACCTAAATGGAACTACGGCGACGTTTGTGTCTAAACGGTAAACACCCCAGGGCATTAGCGGCCGGGTGGGGACTACCCGCCCCAAGCCACTAGTTGGTCCCTAATATTCCAACGCGAAGGTAGGCTTTCGACTGGCTGCGGTCAACGGTACGACCGTACCAGTGGAAGTTACGAGACGCATGGACTCTGTGTTTTTGGCCTGTCCAGTGAGACCCGAGACAGTTGGTCTTCCCAGCGGAGGGGCCGACGGAGCCGTATTCTACGGCCGTCAACTTGACACCGCTTGGAATCGCTCCGTACCATGTCATGACGCTTCTTGTGCCGGTGTAGCTCAGGGGTAGAGCGAGGGTCTCATAATCCCTAGGTCGTGGGTTCAAGTCCCACCGCCGGCACCACTCGCCCGGCGGTCTCCTCATGGGTCCCCGCAGTTGAATTCCAACCGCAGCTAGTTCCTACTTCGGGGCCTTCTGATGATCGATCTTGAGCTCGATATTCAAGATCAACCGAGTATCGAAGCTCGATATTCTATGCGTGGAGGAAGTCATATCGTCGTGCTCCGCGTGAAGTTCGTAGTCCGCATTGGGGTCGACGCTGCCGAATGTGTATTTGCCCTGATCATCCGCAATGCGCGATTCGATCGTATTGGAGCCTACCTTTTGAAGGTAGACGATCGCCGACGGAATCGCATTCTCATCGCCGTCCACGACAATGCCTTGGACGGTCCGCCGCGCAGCTCCCTTGTCCTTATCCGGGGGGCTGCCAAAGCCCAGGACAGCAATGAAAATTGATGCGACGGCAGTGAAGCGCCATAAGCTTGTGCCCATACTACGTTTCATTTCGATTCCGCAACATAAAGGGCGAAGTCTCCGCAACTGGTGGAAGCGCCGTCCCAATGCCACCTTTTCTCGGATGAGTGTCGCACGCGGGCCCTTGCGCCAGGCAGCGAGAAACCCTCGCCCTTGAAGACCGTGACGCAAATCAGAGAGTCCTGGGCAAGCTTGTTCTGGCTGCCGGCTGACATAGTGGAAAAGCCGGTAAACATCGAAAGAGTCGAAACCACAGAAAGCGACAGGGCGAAGCGCATTCGTTTTTTAGAATGGGAAATTCAGAAGAAGGATTGCGATCCGATGAGCCGACGGGAGCTACTCAACTTCCTCGTCGTCCTCCTCGAAAACTTCGTCGTCCTCTTCCCCGGAATCCGATTCCTCGTCCTCGTCTTCATCCTCGTCGTCTTCCGAGATGATATTCAATTGAACGGGATGAATTTGGACGACCTCGAGCTCCGCTTCGCACTCCGCGCAGTTCAAAAGCTCGCCCTCTTCTACCTCGTCTTCATCAACGTCGATCTCGGCTGCGCACTTCGGACACCGAACCACGGTGAAGTCCTCCTTGAAGCAAGCTGAACTGCCGCCAGGGCGTATTATATAACGCGAAACAATCCGTGGGGCGCAACACAAAAGCGAAGTCGCGTGAGTACCCGGCCCAGCCGGTCGTTGGGGTTGGTGGTGTCGTTATTCGCGGCGACGAGACTCTGCTCATCCGGCGCGGAACTGAACCGATGAAGGATCAATGGTCAATCCCCGGAGGCACGCTGGAGCTCGGCGAGACGCTGCGGGGAGCAGTTATACGCGAACTGCGTGAGGAAACGGGAATTGAGGTAGAAGTGCTTGAGCTAATTGAGGTATTTGATAGGATTTTTCCCGGTGTAAACGGCGATGCAGCCAGTCCGCGATATCACTTTGTAGTCTTGGATTACCTCTGCCAAGCTGCGGGCGGCGAATTGCGTGCGGGGAGCGACGTAACGGATGCGATCTTTGTCCGCGAAAGCGAACTGGATTCCTATTTTCTTACGGAAAATGTCCAACGAGTACTACGAAAAGCCTTTGCAATGTCTCGCGCTCGCACGGGGACCTAAAGGCACAATACCGTAGTGGGCCGCAGGCTCTGGCTGAGATCAGCGCGGATCCGCGTGCCAGCCGTGCCGTCCCACGAGCGGGACGAACCTGCAGTTATACAGGGCTTCGGTCGAGAGCCGCCCGTTGCGCTTCTGCGCGCGCAACAACTCCTGGCTTTCCCCACCACCCACCGGAACAACCAACACTCCGCTTTCCGCAAGCTGGGCTGCGAGCGGCGGAGGAATTTCCGGCGCCGCAGCTGTTACAACGATGGCGTCAAACGGAGCGAGATCGGGCAAACCAAGCGTGCCATCTCCCGCGTGAACGTGGACGTTCGCGTAGCCCAATCGAGCCAGGCGCTCACCTGCGGAGAGAGCAAGCCCCGCGCGGCTCTCAACTGAGTAAACCTCGGCGGCCAATTGGGACAAGATCGCCGCCTGATAGCCGGAACCTGTGCCGATTTCAAGGACGCGCTCGCGGCCCGTCAGTCCGAGAATTTCAGTCATCGAAGCAACCATGTATGGTTGTGAGATCGTCTGACCTTCGCCGATGGGTAAAGGCTGATCGTTGTAGGCGCGATCCCGAAGGTCGTCGGAAACGAATTCATGGCGCGGAACGGATTCCATCGCCGCAAGGACGCTTTGAGCACGAATGTTGCGTTTGCGGATTTGACGTTCGACCATCTCTTGGCGCGCGAACCGAAATTCGTCCGAGATGGAAATAAGCTTGCCCACGCGCCTATTATAGGCATGAAAGGCTTTCCCGCGCCGTCGGCTTCACACGCCACAGAGTGCAAAGATTTAAGTGTGTCTTATTCGGTTGGCTTGATTCTCGCTGGAGATCGCAGTTTCATTCTTCGTGAAGGAAATTGGAGCTATGATGTTTTGCTGCGCACACAGGACGCAATGAAGCCCCAATTCGACCGTTACTCAAGACAAATTCTATTCGCTGGCATCGGCGAAGCAGGTCAAGCTCGCCTGCTGGAGTCTTCCGCTGTACTCATTGGCTGCGGCGCGCTGGGCACAGCCGTTGCCAACCTCCTTGTTCGCGCCGGGGTCGGTTACTTGCGCATCATAGACCGCGATTTTGTGGAGGAGTCCAATTTGCAACGGCAGACCCTCTTCACGGAATCCGATGCGAGAGAAGCTTTGCCGAAAGCAGTGGCTGCCGAGCGCCGATTGCGCGAAATCAATTCCGAGGTACGCTTGGAAGCCGTCGTCGCGGATCTGGGCCCGCGGAACGCGGAGGAATTGCTGGGCGGCTTTCCGCTGCTGCTGGATGGGACTGACAATTTCGAGACGCGACTTCTCCTCAACGATGTGGCCATTCGTCTCGGAGTCGCGTGGATTTATGCGGCAGCCGTGGCGAGCTATGGCGTGACGATGACGGTTTACCCCGGGAAGACGGCTTGTCTCGCCTGCTTATTGGAAGCTGAGTACGGCTCCGAACCTCCGCACGCTGCTCTCGGGGCAGAAGAGACGTGCGATACGGCCGGGGTTCTCGCGGCAGCTGCGACTGCGATTGCCTCCCTTGAAGCCGCCGAAGCAATTCGCTTGTTGAGCAGCGAATCCACGACCACGAACGGCGCCGGTGGCAAGCTCTTTTCGCTTGATGTTTGGAGCGGGCGCTCGCAAACAATTCGCGTCGCCCGCCGCGCGAATTGCCGTGCTTGTGCGCGGCATCAATTGGTCTATCTCGAAGGCGAAGCGCAGCCCCACGTGACGATGTGCGGCCGCGATTCCGTCCAGATCCACGAACGGCGTCGCCAGCTCAACCTCGATGAGCTCGGTCGCACCATATCCGCCACAGCATCAGAAGTGCGCCAAAATTCCTACCTATTGCGCTTCAGGGTGCCGCCGTACGAGGTGACCGTCTTCGCCGACGGCCGCGCCATCATCAAAGGCACGCGCGACCCGAGCGTTGCCCGCTCCCTATTCGCGCGCTATATCGGCTCGTAGACTTGAGGACCGAGCAGTTCTCGCCGCGTTCAGGGTCAGCGACCGCCCGTCCGGCCGACAGGAGCGCGCAACGCGGCCCGGTCGAGATTCTCACGGAGATTGATCAGGGTTAAGAACGTGCTCAACGCGCGAGCCTTCAACTCATCGGAAAGATGCATCCCGCTGGTAGTGGCACGAGCCAGCAGCTCGCCGCGCTGAGCGATGTACCGAATAATTTCGACCTGGCGCTCGCGGGGCGCATTCCCCAAAGCGGTCTCCCGGCGCATTTCAGAGCAGGAGCGCTCGACTTCAATCGTAAAGTGAAGCACGCAGAGCTTTTCCGCTTCGAGGGCTACGGGGACCTCGCTCTTGCAACCAATCGCGGTGCAAATCGTCGGCATTCTCCGGCACGCCCGGTTACAGAATTGTTAGCATTCCCAGAGTGGAAAATCCACAGCGCGCCCTCGGAACCGAGCGAAAGAGGCATTGTTCCTTCGGACAGGCGGCGCGACCTGAGTGAAGACGGTCCGCGGTGGCCTCCCCGGCTTAGTGGTGGGAGCTTACTGCGATGCAGGGGTCGCAGGGACAAGGATATGCGCGGGAGCGTAGACCACGGCCCCAGACACCTCTGCTCCTACCTTTAATCGCGAAAGCTTTGGTTTCGGGGAGGTCGAGACTGCAAATGTCAGCAGGTACTGGTGTGCAAGGTCTTGGGAGATCCGGTCTAAGTACGGCTTGAAGGAGGGAGCCGTCGAAACCCCAGTAAACGCCTCGCCTCCGGTCTCGTCCGAAAGGTATTCAAGACAACTTTGGCCGATTGAAACGAAAGTCGGATCGTGAAACTGCGCCGGGCCGCCATTGGCAAAAATAGCAAAGGCCGCGATGTTTCCACGACGCAGGAGGTCCATCAAAGCATCCAAGTCCGGATTTTCTCCGGGCAAGAGCTGCGAGCGCCCGCGCAGGAAATCGAGTCCGTCGCTAATAATGAGGATTTCCCGCCGAGTCGCTTCTGAAGTCCAGGCCTTCACAAGATCACTCAGTCCACTGTATAGGCCGTATGATCCTGCCGTGCGGCCAAGGGGAATGTGGACGGCCCTAATCGCAGCTTCGCGATCCGTCGTGAATGACTGCCCAACCTGCGGCACTCCGCCGAGAGAATAGGCAACCTCAACGCGCGTGTTCGGCGGAAGGGCGCGAATGAATGCAGCCACGTCCTCCAATTGAACGCCGACGGAGTGGTCCAACGCGTCGTCCACATAGACAACGAGTTCAAGGTTAGATCCACCCTGCGAGAGCGAATCCCAATCAAGAACGCCGCGCGTCTGATTATCTTGGTGCACATATACAGCGTCCTTCGGCACGTCTGGCGGAGCACTATTCCCCTTACCGGCCACGGTCACCAAAACGCTCACCGCCTGCGTGTGCTGCCAATCGCTTTGTGCAACGAGGAAGATGGAAACCGCTGCGAGGGCCAGTATGCCGACGACAGCCGCATTGAATGTCTTGATTTTCAACATGGAGTCACCTTCCTGCGGGTCCGGGTCGAATGCTTCCACCCGCCGAATGATTTCGATGTTCGGCGCTCCCGGGTGTTACAACTTCTCGCCCTATGTTAGACTACTTCCGCAAAATGAATGATGTTCTCCCGGCTTCCGCGCCCTTCCGGGCGATTCCCGCGAGGAGACCGGGAGCTTCCAAATCTGACCATCTTCGATGAGGCGATTCGATGTCCGGGCATTCTAAATGGGCCACGATTAAACACAAGAAAGCCGCAACCGACGCAAAGCGCGGCCGGATTTTTACGAAACTAATTCGCGAAATTACGATTGCCGCTCGAGTCGGTGGCGCCGAACCCGACTCAAATCCTCGGCTGCGCACCGCAATCGCTGCGGCGAAGAATGAAAACATGCCGAATGAAAACATCGAGCGCGCCGTCCAGCGCGGAACGGGCCAGATCGAAGGCGAGCAGTATGAAGAAGTCAATTTTGAGGGATATGGCCCTGGCGGCGTGGGAATGATCGTGCAAGTCGTCACCACAAACCGGAATCGCGTGGTCAGCGAAATTCGGCACATTATGGGGAAGAACGGCGGCAATCTCGCTGAGACCGGCAGCGTAGGCTGGATGTTTCACCGGAAGGGCGATATCTCTGTGCCCAAGGACCAGGCCAATGAGGACAAAATGCTTTCCGTGGTCCTTGAGGCGGGCGCGGAGGATCTGAAGGATGACGGCACCGTGTGGGAAGTGCTGACGCCTCCCGAGAGTTTTGAGGCTGTTCGCGAGGCCCTCACGAAGGCTGGCGTGACGCCCGCTTCGGCGGAAATCGGCTTGGTCCCGCAAAACTACGTCAAGCTGACCGGGCAGCAGGCGCAACAGATGCTTCGGCTCGTTGAAGCCCTTGAAGAGCACGACGACGTGCAACAGGTTTTCGCCAATTTCGATATCGACGAGAAGGAAATGCAAGCCGTGATGGCCGCCTCGTAGGCAGCAGGAACCCTTTCCCTCCGGTTCGGATTTTTTGTATGGGGTATACGCTGTCCCGGGAAACTCGCTGAGAAAAATTCCTACCCTTTCTATTTCGCCGCGCCGTAAACTCAACGCGTGAAATCGCCGGACCCGCGGTCCCTCAAATTTCTGCGCGTTTTGGGACTGGATCCCGCCGCCGCTGGCGCAACCGGATACGCCGTCGTGGAAAGTGACGGCCGAGACTTCCGCATGCTGCGGTTCGGTGCTTTGCGCCCAGTCGCTAGACAGGAATCTCAGGCAGGCGAGATCCTTTGCCGTGTCCACGCGCTTATCACGGAACTGATCGAGGAGTTTGCGCCCACCGAAATTGCGCTGGAGTCGGTCTTCACTGCGCTCAATCGCCGGACGGCGCTGCGGCTGGCTGAGATGCGCGGCGTCGTGTTGCTTGCGGCAGAGCAAAAAGGCCTGGAAGTTCACAGCTATTCGCCTCGTCAAATCAAATGCAGCGTGAGCGGTTACGGCAATGCCGCCAAAGAACAGGTTCAGCGTATGACGCGAGCCTTGCTTGGCTTGACGGAGACTCCCGAGCCCGCAGACGCTGCCGACGCACTCGCCGCCGCGCTCTGCCACATCCAGACAGCGCAGTCTCGGCGCCAAATGGCGGAAGGCTTCGGGCGCGGCTCTGCCTTGCTCCGCGGGCAAGGCACGGCGCGCCACCGCGAGGGCGGTTCTCGCATCTCAATTTCAACATGAGGAATTTTTTCAGACGGTCAGCGGCTTCGGTTGCGCTTTTGCCGCTGCTTAGCCTGGCCTTTCCCCTTGGCGGCTGCGCGCAGGACGCGAAGATCACGTTTCGCAAGGTCTTTGAGGGAAGCACCCCCGAATTCGTAGAGATCAAGGTCGGCCAGAACGACGGCGGAACCTGCGACATACGCCAATTGAGCGAAGATCCCAATGCATTGCCGTTCGATGTCGGACCCGCCGTGCGCGCAAAAATATTTGAGCTGGCGGCCGCGCTTCACAACTTTGACGGCGTGCACCTGGACGTCCGGAAGCGCATCGCCAACCTTGGCCTGAAAACATTTCGCTACGAGCGGGACGGCGAGATCCACGAAACCTCCTTCAACTATACGATCGATCCGAACGCGTCGCAGCTCCTGCAAATTTTTGAGGGTCTCTCACGCGAAGAATGGGACCTCATCCTTATTCAAAGGCGAATGCGCTACGATCCGCTCGGCGTGAACGACGCGCTTCTGCAATTCGAGGCGGACCTGACTCAGCGCATCCTGCCCGAGCCTGAGAGACTTCTTCCAACGCTTGACAAACTTGCGAACGATTCGCGCTATCTAGACATTTCGCGAGAGCGGGCTCGTGCTCTCGCGCAACGCATACGCACGTCGCAGGACCACTGAGCTTTCTAGCTGGCTTACGGCGAATCCGGCATGGCTGAGACCTGAAGGGGATTTGCGAGGCCCTAGAAACATTCTTCCTTCGTCTTTTTCGCCGCGCTCCGCCGAAAGGTGTAGAATGCCGGGAGGAAGGGGGTGCCCTATGACCCGCCGCCGCGCTATTTTCTGGCTTTCTTCCCTTTTGATCGCGCTGTTACTCTCCGTTCCTTCCGTCGTCCACGCAAGCGATTACAGCTACGCCCGCGTCGTCCGGTTGAGCCTTGTGAATGGCTCCGTCAGCATCGCGCACACAGGCGATTCTACCTGGCAGCCGGCGCTCGCCAACATGCCTATCGAGGAAGGTGACACCATCGCTTCGGGAGCCGGATGCGCGGAGGTGGAGTTTGAGTCCGGGGCAGTGGCGTTTCTCAGTCAAAATTCGATCCTGCAATTCACGCAGCTTTCGCTCTCCGAGGGTGGGCGGCTCTCCCAACTCACCGTGACTCAAGGCACCGCCGGTTTCTACGCCAGCCTTGGCAATGCTGACACATTCGAGGTATTGACTCCCAGTCTCAGCGTCACCCTTGCCGGCAACGCCGAATTTCGCGTCAACGCGAATGAGAATGGGAGCTCCGTTACCGTTTTCAAAGGGACGATCGACGTGAACTCCAGCGCGGGAATGTATCAGGTGCATAAAGAGGAATCCCTCTCGCTGGCTGCGGACGATGCGCAGAACCTGAGCGTCGTACCAAACTCCAAGCCAGATGATTTCGATCGATGGGTCAGTCAGGAAAGTGATGCGATCGCGATCGGCGACTCGGACTCCCATAGCTACCTGAACTCGCTGAACTCCTTTGGAGCCGCGGATCTCTACAGCTACGGCTCATGGCTTGATTGCCCGAACTACGGCGCCTGCTGGCAGCCGTTCGGAATTGCCGCTGGATGGTCTCCATACACGGACGGCTTCTGGTCCATGTATCCTGAATTCGGCTGGACGTGGATTAGCTTTGAGCCCTGGGGCTGGATGCCATACCACTTCGGCGCATGGATGATGGAAGGAGAATACGGGTGGGTCTGGGTTCCTACATCGATGGCAATGTGGTCGCCTGCTCTCGTGGACTGGGTCACGGTAGGAAATCAGGTTGGCTGGGTGCCTGTGTCGCCGCTCGACAAAGCAGGCGCGGCGCCGGTCAATCTTCGCCAAGGCGTGATTGTGAACTCGGGATCATTTAATTCGCGCATCGTGGGAGCGAATGGACAAGGGCGGATCGCGGAAATTTCTCAGCCTCCTTCAACGTTCAGGAGCGCCGCGGCGCCGCGCAGCGTTTCAATCGATTCGCCGTTCTCGCAATCCGGAAGTCGTGCGCTGGTATTCGATCACGCATCGCATAGTTTCGTTTCTGCGTCCTCTGCTTCGACGTTTACGGGCCCGCGAGGGCGTCCCGTGAGTGGCGGGTCAGCGATTTTTGCGACGAGACCTGCTGGACCGCCGCCGGGCGCGAGGGGAAACTTGCCGTCTAGCGCCGCTGTCGGCGGCATGGGCGGTGGGTCGCGATCCGCTCCTGCTGCGGCTCCAGCCGGAGGCGCCCCGCCAAGCACCTCAGCATCGCAGGGGTCTTCCGGCACCTCACCCCATCACTGATGATAGGTCTGCCTCAACACGCAAACTACTTAGCTTACAGGCGGGATGCCGATTCTCGCTTGGCATTTAGCGTATCGCCTGTGAACTCCTCAGCCTTAGTAGATAACCATCCCCGCATAACCGACGACTGCTGCGCGGTCCCCATTGATATCACCGGATGTGGCGTAGCGAATCAACTCAGCCTTCGTGGCCCCGAGCAGGCGCGCCGCAGTGAGCGTGGCCACCGCTGCACCGAATCCGCACATGGATATTTCTTCGTTGCGCACAGTGTCGTAGAGTCCACGCGCATCTAGGGCGAGCAACTTCTCAATCGCCATTCGATCCTTTACGCGAGTCACATCATCGCTTTCGTAGTGATTCATGTCCGAGCTCGCGACGAGCAGCATGGGTTCCCGCGCAGCTTGAATCGCCCCCGCCAGCGCGCTGCCGAGCGCAGCTAGCTCTTCGTATTGCAGGGGGCCAAGAACAATCGGGGCAAACAGGAATGAGCCGCTTTGCTCGCCAACGATCTTCTGGAGGAATGGTAGCTGGACTTCAAGCGAATGCTCGCGGCCGTGCGCCAATTCATCTTCTTTGAGTTGAGAAAATCGCTCCTTCAGATCGGCGGCGAATCGTGCATCCAATCGTGCCTGTCCGAGCGGAGTCTCCCAGGAGCCCTCAGAGAGAATCGCCATCCTTTCGCCGCGGGGATAGTGTCGCGGACCAACCAACGCGATGCGGTTCGGCAGCTCCACTCGCGCATAGACGGCGCCCGCGACATGCCCTGAGTACATGTACCCGGCGTGTGGGACAAGGCAGGCAACGGCCCGGATCTTTGGGTTGGATCCAGCGCCTTCCAGGAAGCCGGTGATTTCGCGCTCGAGCTGGGCCCGGTCGGCCGGATAAAACTGCCCTGAGACGGCAGGTGAGCGAATCACGGTGTTCTCGAAGAGCTAAATCGGCTTGGAGGGTTTCCCGTCGATGCGAAGAGCGACTGTGGTTCCCGAAGTATAAAAGATCTCAACTTTGTCGCCGTACTGATAACCGCCGGAATCCAGGATTTTCTCCATTTGATCGCGAATCTTCGCCGAATAGGAGAACGTGAGAATTGCGCGTGGGCGGTTCGAATCGAGGCTCCGAACCGTGATTTGGCCTTCAACTTGGTGCAGTACCTCGCCGTGAAACTTGACGACCTTGCCCGACGGTGGGGCACTCGAATCCGGCTTTGCTTGCGCCGCCGCGCGCCCGGCGAACCCAAGCGAAACCACCAGTAGAAGCGCAAGCAAACTAGATCGAATCATCCAGAGATATCTTCAGAGATTTGAGAAAGCGAACATCCTGAGGAGTAATCTCGAACTTTGCCGGCCGCGACTCGCTCTCCAGCACCTCCTGATCTACCTGGATGTGAAGAGCTTCGAGAAAGCGCCGGTCCTGCGACGAAATCTGCTCGGGCTGCGATTCGCGTCTCGCCAGACCGATCGTCGCGTCAAGCTTCAGCACAATGTCATAACCAGCCGCACGCACGCTCGCAATTGCGGCCGCGATGCGCTCCGAATCAGAGACCGTGTCGTTGATAGCGTGGCCAAGTTCCCGCAACAACTGTTTGAGTTGATCGTCCAGTTGCACGGAGCTCCCTCCTCAAGCCTGCGCAACGCAGGCGTGGGTATTCTTCGCTCGATTGTAAAGCCCGCTCCAAAACGGCACAAGACTAAACCCCGATGCGCTTAACTCGTGCATTTGATTCGCGCTCCTGTTTCACTAAACCCCAGAATACGCGGGCCGACTCGCCTCCCCCGTCCTAAATCTGGTCTCAAGCCCGAAATATAGCACGGCCACGAGATTGTCCAGACTTGCCTACAGCCCCGCGTGCTCGACGCGTTAGGATGCGGAGCATATCCGTAATCGACGCCCGGAGGCTTCGGATTCGGCCGCCCCTGTAATAGAATTTCCGAATGAGCGCGCCGGCCGTCCAGTGGTTCGCTGCAGCGAATGGGTTTTTCCGTGCACTGTGGCGCGCGACCCGCCAAACATTTCATGAGGTGACCGGCGCAATGTTTCTCCTTTTCGCGCTCGAAGGTTTCTCCTCCGCTCTTCGCAACTTCCACCGGGGCGCGCCGCTTTGGCCCGTCTGGCTCACCTGTGCATTTGCTCTAATGATGACCGGATTCGGCGTTTCGTCCTTTCGTATGGCGCGACGGGTGCGCTAGAAAATCTTAGGCGCGCCCATGACAAAAGCTTCCGAAAATCCTTCGCAGCTTCCGCAAAGCGACGCGAACTTCGCAACGCTCGGCGGGATTCCCCTAAAAGCGGTTTACGATCAAAAAGATGTCACGAACCGCGGGATCGACGACACCATCGGATTCCCTGGAGAGTTTCCGTATACGCGCGGAATCCATCCCTCGATGTATCGTGGTCGCCTCTGGACCATGCGCCAATACGCAGGCTTTGGAACAGCCGCGCAGTCCAACCGGCGCTATCGTTATTTGCTTTCACAAGGACAAACGGGTCTTTCCATAGCGTTCGATCTGCCAACGCAAATTGGACTTGATTCCGATCATCCGCGCGCGCTCGGAGAAGT
>Ga0187783_10001739_pt1 | contig 16150 bp, 11 predicted proteins | sample 1015_SJ02_MP02_2_FD_132471 | JGI IMG/M metagenome (GOLD analysis project Ga0187783, IMG submission 132471) | Tropical peat soil microbial communities from peatlands in Department of Meta, Colombia - 1015_SJ02_MP02_20_MG | ecosystem: Environmental > Terrestrial > Soil > Wetlands > Peat | place... | reverse complement strand
GCCAGCACCGGCCGGCATACCGACCGGTGACGTCGCTTTTCTCTTCACCGACATCGAAGGTTCTACCAAACGCTGGGAGCACCGGCCCGAGGCGATGAAAGCGGCCGTCGCGCGGCACGACCTCCTGATGCGCCAAGCGATCGTGCAGCATGACGGCTACGTCTTCAAGACGGTCGGCGATGCGTTCTGCGCCGCGTTCGTGAGTCCGCATCACGCGCTGCGGGCGGCGATCGCGGCACAACGCGCGTTGCGCTCCGAGGATTTCGCAGCGGTCGAAGGCCTCAGCGTGCGGATCGGCATCCACGCCGGCATCGCCGAAGAACGTGACGGTGACTACTTCGGGCCGACGGTCAACCGCGTCGCGCGGCTGATGTCCATCGGGCATGGCGGGCAAGTGCTCGTCTCCGACGCGGTCCGGGAGCGGATCGAAGGCCACCTCACCGGCGACATGACGCTGATCGATCTCGGATTGCGCAGGCTCAAGGATCTGATGCGGCCCGAGCATGTCTGGCAGGTCACGATCGCCGGATTGCCCTCCGACTTCGCGCCGCTCATGTCGCTCGACGCGCGGCCAAACAATCTTCCGATCCAGACGACGCCGCTTCTCGGCCGCGAGACAGAACTCACGGCCGTGAAGCATCTGCTCGCAAGCCACCAATGCGTGACGATCTCCGGTGCCGGCGGGGTCGGAAAGACGCGGCTAGCGGTCCAAGTGGGAGCCGATCTCATCGACCATTACGAGCACGGCATCTGGTTCGCCGATCTGGCACCGATCGCGGACGCAGGACTCGTGCCAAGCGTGATCGCCCGGGCACTGGAGGTGGCGCAGTCCGGCGATCCCGTCGAGACTTCCGTGATCGACTGGATCAAGCGGAAAGCGCTGTTGTTGATCTTCGACAATTGCGAGCACTTGCTCACAGCCTCGGCCGCATTCGTCGACGCGGTGCTCAAGAATTGCTCGCAGGTCCGCGTGCTGACGACGTCGCGCCAGCCGCTCGGCATCGCGGGCGAATTCGTGTACCGGCTGCCGTCGCTCGAAGTCCCCGAACCGTCGGCGACGATCACCGCCGCCGACCTTTCGCGCTTCGGCGCCACCGCGCTCTTCATCGATAGAGCAACAGCCTCCGACAGCCGCTTCGTGCTCCAAGACGACTCCGCCGGCATCGTCGTCGACATCTGCCGACGCCTTGACGGCATTCCGCTCGCGATCGAACTCGCGGCCGCACGCGTCAAGGTGCTCTCGTTCCGCAGTCTCGCCGCGCGGTTGGACGAGCGCTTTAAGGTCCTCACCGGCGGCAGCCGTACGGCGCTCCCGAGACAGCAGACGCTCGTCGCGCTCATTGACTGGAGTTACGGACTGCTCGAGCCGAGAGAACAGGCGCTGTTCAACCGACTGGGCATCTTCGCGGGCAGTTTCACCTTCGACGCGGCCGTCGCAGTCGGCCCCCGCGACAACATCGATGAGTCCGACGTGCTGGAACTGCTGTCGTCGTTGACCGACAAGTCGCTCATATTCGCCGATACGAGTCGCGAGCAAGAACGCTATCGTTTGCTGGAATCCACACGCGCTTACGCGCTCGAGAAGTTGCGGATGCTGGGTGAGTCAGAAATGGTCGCCGGCTCGCACGCGACGTTCTATCGTGACTTCGCGAGAGCCGCGTATAGGATCCAACGCACTCGACCGACCGAGGCCTGGCTGCCGGATCAAGAACCCGAACTCGACAACCTTCGATCAGCGCTTGGGTGGGCGCTGCAAGAGGGCAACGATCCGGAACTCGGCGCGGAGATCGCTGGCGCATGCGTGGAGCTCTGGATGGCCGCCGGACTGGCGGCAGAGGCGCGCGACTGGGTGACGCTGGCGCTCGAACGCATCGACCCTAGCGTGCGGTCGGATCTCGCGGCGCCGTTGTGGCTGATGCTCTCTTCGCTCGGGAGCAGCGAACAGTGTTACGATCTCGCGCTGCGCGCGCGCGAGGTATTCGAACGAGCGGATGACCGCGCCGGCGTCGCAGACGCATCGTATGCGATCGCGTGGCAAGCAGGTGAGAGAGGCCGATACGATGAGGCCTCGGAGGCGCTCGCGCAGGCGATCGAGGTCTACCGCGGCTTGGGCAGCGAACTGCAGCTCGCGCGGTGTATCGGCATGCAGGGGATGGTCGCGGAACACCGCGAGGATTTCGACTCGGCACGCACGTTCCATCGGGAAGCGGTCGTGAAATTCCGTGCGCTGGGCGACGAGCGGCGCGTGGGAGCCGTCCTCACCAATCTCGGCGGGACTGAATTCCTCGCCGGCAATTATGCGGAGGCCCGGCGAATTTTCGCCGATGCGCTCGAGATCATCGCGCGCCGGAAAAACATCCGAGACATAGCGATCCTCCAAGTCGACATCGCGTTCAACCTCGTCCCCCTCGGCGACATCGCAGGCGCGCGCGAGGCGACGCGGATCGCGCTGACCAACGCTTTCGCGATCCAGAACGAGGCGTTCTCGGCGCTTATTCTACTCCTTGGAGCGTATATTGCGGCGCGCTCCGACCGGATAGAAGACGCGGCTCGTTTGTACGGATATGCGTGTCGCCGTCTCGAGGTGGTGGGTCTGCCGACCAAGATCGAAGTGAATCAAGCAGCACAGTGGTTGAGGCCATTGCTCGCGGAGAAGTTTGAACGACCGGAAGTAGTTCGATTGATGGCGGAAGGCGCCACCTGGACGGAGCAGCAAGCATTCGACGTGGCGCTCCACGCCTGAAGACGAGGGGTTTGCATCATGGGCAGGATCTTTTTGGCATTGTTCTTAGCCGCCGGTGCGATCGTGTTCTGCGGTGCCTCGTATCCGCCGCCGGTGAACGGCACGTTTGTCGTCAAAGATTATCGATTCAGCGACGGTCAGGTCATGGCGAGCACGCGGCTTCATTACACGACGTTCGGATATCCGGTGCGCGATGCGCGCGGGATGGTCACGAACGCCGTGTTGATCCTACACGGCACCGGCGGTTCCGCGCATCAGTTCCTCGGTCCGATCTTCGCCGGCCAACTGTTCGGCCCGGGCCAGCCGCTCGACGTGCGGAAGTACTATCTCATCTTGCCCGACGACATCGGCCATGGACAATCGAGCAAGCCGAGCGACGGCCTTCATATGCGGTTCCCGCGTTACGATTACACGGACATGGTGGATCTGGAGCACCGGCTGGTGGTGGATGGCCTGCACGTGAATCACCTCAGGCTGCTCTTCGGCACGTCGATGGGCTGCATGCATGCCTGGATGTGGGCCGAGAAATACGACACGTTCGCCGACGGCTATATGCCCATGGCTTGCCTTCCGCACCAGATATCAGGTCGCAATCGGATGTGGCGGCGCATGGTCATGGATGCGATTCGTGACGATCCCGGATTCGACGGCGGAGAATACTCGTCGCAGCCTCGAGGCCTGGTCGATGCGAATTACATCTTCATGATGGTCGGCAGCAGCCCGTTGCGATACCAAGAAGCGGGCCCGACGCTTGCAAAAGCGGACGCCTATTTCGACCGGCTCACCGCCGCTTATATGGTAGGAGCCGATGCCAACGATACGATCTATCAGGTCGACGCGTCGCGCGACTACGATCCCGAGGCCGGTCTCTCGAAAATCCAAGCACCGGTGCTTGCCATCAACTCGGCCGACGACCAGATCAACCCGCCGGAGCTGCACATCGCCGAGCCGCTCGTGAAACTCGTGCCGCACGGGCGATTCGTGCTGCTCCCGATTAGCGACAAGACGTACGGCCACGGCACGCACACGCATGCCGAAGCCTGGAAGACTTACCTCATCGACTTCCTACGGCAGACCGAGCACACCTGAACACTTCTTCCCAACATTCTCTATAGGATAGATAATAGAAATGGGCCGAACGGACCAACCCCCCGGTGACTGCGCGCGGAAGGGCCGAGAAGCCTCCGGGCAAATCGCATCCGACTATGAGCAAGGAATCGATCAATATCAGCATGGCGGATTTCGACCGCGTGCTTTCGGGCGATGCCCAGTCGTCAGCTTGCTTGCTGGACGTTCGCAACCCCGGCGACGCCGAGCGCTGGCATCCGGAAGGGCCCGGCATCCAAGAGTATGCCAACGTGCCATATTCGGATTTCGTGGACGACGAAGACGAAGCGCTCGAGCAAGTGCCCGACGCGTCGAAGTACTACGTCATCTGTGCGAGAGGCCTGTCATCCGACTACGTCGCCGAAGTGCTTCGCGACCGTGGATTGAACGCCGTCAACGTCGAGGACGGCATGAAAGCGTGGGTGGCCTACCACCGAACCGTTCGCATCTCGGATCCGAGCGACGGCTTCGCCATCTATCAGTTCGTACGGCCGTCGAAAGGTTGCCTATCCTATCTCGTGGTCGCGGGCAAAGACGCGCTCTTCGTCGACTGCAGCCGGTTCGTGGATTTCTACCGTGCGTTCGCCCAACAGTTGGGGGTGCGCGTCATCGGCGTCGTCGATACCCACCTTCACGCCGATCACATCTCGGGCGGCGCGGCGCTCGCGAAGGAATTCGGTGCGCCCTACTATCTCGCCGATGAAGACGCGCAGGGCTCAGAGATCACTCGCACGCCCATGCCGCGCAGCTTCCAACTCGAGGACGTCAAGGTGAACGTATCCTCGATTCCGGTTCCCGGTCACACGCTTGGGAGCACCGCCCTCACGATCGCCGGCCGCTACCTCGTCAGCGGCGACACGCTCTTGCCGGACGGCATAGGCCGGCCGGATCTCGGAAACAGCGCTCGCGAGTGGACGGAACTGCTCTACGAGTCGGTGCACGACGTGCTCGGAAAACTCGATCCGCGGATGCTCGTTCTCCCGGCGCACGTCGCCTCGCCGAGCCAATACGATGCGCGCGGCGCGTGCGTTCGCGAATTGGGCGACCTGCTCAAGATGCTGCCCGGCGACCGGGCGACGTTCTTGGAACTCGTCGGCAACCTCGTCGATCGCAACTCGCAGCCGCCCGAATATGCCGCGATCCGAAAGCTCAATCTGACTCAGGTGCCATCCCCGAAGGCCGAAGAACTCGAGATCGGGGTCAATCGCTGCGCCCTCGTCGCGGCGGGAACGTAGCAGACACGCCGATTACGGCGATGGCTTCGAGGCTCTGATCCGGCGCACGGCCGCGCCGAGCGCATCGACGTCGCCGAAGGTGTTGTAGAGCGCGAACGACGGCCGAACCGTCGATTCGAGTCCGAAACGGCGGAGAATCGGCTGCGCGCAATGATGACCGGCGCGCACCGCGATCCCCTCGGCGTTGAGCGCCTTCCCGATCTCCTCGACGGGAATCCCGTCCATGACGAACGAGATGACGCCAGCTTTCTCGGCCGCCGTTCCGATGATCCGGAGACCCGGTACGTCGGAGAGCAGACGGGTCGCGTGCGTCAGCAGCTCGTGTTCGTGACGGGTCACGTTTTCCAGACCGATGCGTTCCAAGTATTCGATCGCCGCGGCGAGCCCGACGGCATCGGCGATGTTCCCCGTTCCGGCCTCAAAGCGCATCGGGATCGTGTTGTATTCCGTCTTCTCGAACGTCACGTCGCGGATCATGCTGCCGCCGCCTTGCCATGGCGGCATGGTCTCCAGCAGCGGCGCCTTGCCGTAGACGACGCCGATGCCCGTCGGACCGAATAACTTATGACCGGAGAAGACATACCAATCGCAGTCGAGGGCACGGACGTTTACGCCCACGTGGGCGACGGCTTGCGCACCGTCGATCAGGACGTGCGCGCCGTAGCGGTGCGCCATCTCGGTCATCTGCTGGACCGGCGTGATGGTGCCGAGCGCATTGGATACCTGGGAGATGGATGCGATCTTCGTGCGATCGCTCAAGAGGCGCTCGTACTCCTGGAGGATCACTTGGCCGCGATCGTCCACGGGCGCTACTCTTAGCTTGGCGCCAGTCTCGCCGCAAAGCATTTGCCAGGGCACGATGTTGGAATGATGCTCGAGCCACGTGATCAGGATCTCGTCGCCCGCGCGGACGTTCTTGCGGCCCCAGCTCTGGGCGACGAGGTTGATGCCTTCGGTCGTGCCGCGCACGAACACGATCTCTTCGACTTTTGACGCGCCGAGGAATCGGCGCACCGTCTCCCGTGCGGCTTCGTAGGCATCCGTGGAGCGTCGTGCGAGTTCGTGCGCCGCGCGGTGGACGTTGGAATTCTCGTGCGTGTAGAAAACGCGCAACCGGTCGATGACCGACTGCGGCTTTTGCGTCGTCGCGGCGTTGTCGAGCCAGATCAGGGGCCTGCCGTTTATCCGCTCGCTGAGGATGGGAAAATCGGCTCGCACCGAGGCCGCATCGAACGGCGGGTGTACCGCTTCGGGCAGTGCGGGTATATCGGCAGCGGTTTTGGCGCGATATTGACCCAGGAAGTAGAACGACGGCGTCGCCTGCGGCGTTGAGGGCAGCCCTTGCGGCGAAGCCGGCAAGGCCTCCCCGGCCGGCGCCTTCGTCGCGATACCGGCAGCGATCTTGGACAGAAGATCTTCGTCGACCGGAGCCTGGCCGCGAAGATCGAGTGCGCTCAGATCCAAATCGCGAGACGCCGGCAGCGACGAGCTGCCGCCGAACTCCTTGAACATCTGCCCTGCGATCTTCGCCAGGACCTCGACGTCGAGCGGTGATTGGCCCGGGAAATCGGAGCCGGAGAGATCCATGGCTACGTCGGCCATTTATAGACGTGGTATTTGTTGACCTCGACGCCCTGCAGCACGCCGATCGCGTCGTCGGTCAACACGGCCAGCGAACAATAGAGGGCGATGAGATACGAGGCGATCGCCTTGCGGTTGATCCCCATGAAGCGAACCGAAAGGCCGGGACCTTGCTCGCCGGGCAGGTTCGGCTGATAGAGCCCGATGACGCCTTGGCGAGATTGGCCCGTGCGGATCAACAAGATGTTCGTCTCGTTGTCTTCTACGGCGAGCTTGTCGGAGGGGACGATCGGGATGCCGCGCCAGGTCAGAAACTGCGAGCCGAACATGGAAACCGTCGCGGGCGGCACGCCGCGCCGCGTGCATTCGCGGCCGAACGCCGAGATCGCCGATGGGTGCGCCAAGAAGAATCCGGGCTCTTTCCAGACCTTGGTGATCAGCTCGTCGAGATCGTCGGGCGTGGGGGCGCCGGTCCGCGTCTTGATCTTCTGCGAGGGGACGATGTTCGCCAGCATGCCGTATTCGCTGTTGTTGATGAGTTCGCTCTCTTGCTTCTCTTTGATCGTCTCGATCGTGAGCCGAAGCTGCTCGGCGATTTGATTGTACGGCTTGCTGTACAGATCCGAGATGCGCGTGTGCACTTCGACCACGCCGTTGACCGCGCTCAGGTAGTATTCGCGCGGATTCTCCTCGTAATCCACGAAGGTCTCGGAAAGCGTACGCTCCTCACCTTTGCCCGTGCAATCGATGCGGATGTCGCCCAGATTCTTGACGCGGTTCACGCGGAAGATGCCGGCCTCGACGGGCGTCCATTGCAGACAATGCACGAGCCATCGCGGCGTGATGGTCGGCATCTGCGGAACGGTTTTGGTCGCATCCGCAAGTTGGCGAGCAGCTACGTCGCCGAGCGAGGTCGTCAGTTTTCGTTCGGTGGGCATCTTTATCACGTTCTCCCATCGGACTAGGGGCGCGCGTGTAGTCGACGCTCCCCCAAGAGGCCCGCGCGTTTCGATGCTATATGGAGGTCGGCCTTGTGGAAAAGAAAACAGGAGAATCGCGCTCGTTAACCTTGGAGCGCGAGAGAACTTGAGCCGTCACTGTGGAATCTGTGAGTAGTGTGGATAAGTGACTCCGCGCGGAGGAATTCGATCGATGCGATATCACGAGGACCAGCGCTATCTTCAAGACGCGTTCGACACTCGTCGACTGGCCGACCGCCTGGACGAGCGGATCGTACATCCTTCGATCGCCGAGGAAGATAAGGCATTTATCGAGTCGCGCGACATGTTCTTTTTGGCGACCGTCGATGCCAAAGGCTTTCCGAATTGTTCCTACAAGGGCGGCGACCCCGGATTCGTGCGCGTCGTCGACCCGAACACGATCGTCTTCCCGAACTACGACGGCAACGGCATGTTCCTTTCCATGGGCAATATCCGGCAGACACATCATGTCGGGATGCTGTTCATCGACTGGGAAGAACCGGATCGGCTACGTCTCAACGGCGAGGCGCTCATCGAGACCGAGAGTCCGCTCCTGGCGGGATTTCCGGCGGCGCAATTCTTGGTGCGCGTGCACGTGCGTGAGATATTCCCGAATTGCGGACGTTACATCCACCAGCTCAAGTTGGTGAAACGGTCGGCGTTCGTGCCGCGAAAGAACGCGATCACGCCGATCCCGGATTGGAAGAGAATGGACGCCTACGTCGACGTCTTACCGACTAACGATCCTGCGCGACCCTAGGTACTGCGAGCAGGCTCCCACAGTTCGATGCGATTCCCTTCGGGATCGGTGATCCAGGCGAAACGGCCGGCTAAGGGCGAGGAAACAAGAATCAACCCGCCATGAGATGAACCGTCCATCCTATATGACGGTCGACGCGACAGCCCCGAATCCGGTCAAGTTCTCCCGGTACGAAGACGTTTTCCCCGTGCTCGAACCCGCGCAGGTCGATCGCCTCGCGTCGCTCGGGCAGACTCGGCAAACGCGGCCGGGTGAGGTCCTCGTCGAGCAAGGCCAGGCCGAATTTCCATTCTTCGTGGTCAAGTCGGGTCGTCTCGAATTGGTCCGCCCATCGCGTACGGGCTATGAGGTGGTGGTCGTCGTCGGTCCGGGTCAGTTCACCGGTGAGATCAACAGCATTTCCGGGCGCAGAGGCATATTCCGGCTGCGCGTGGCCGAACCGGGCGAGGTGATCGAACTCAGCCGCGAACGGTTGCTGAATCTCGTGCAAAACGACGAAGAGCTCGGAGCGATCGTCATGCGCGCGTTTTTGCTTCGTCGAGCGGAGCTCGTCGCGTCCGGGACCGGTGACGTCGTGCTCGTCGGTTCGCAGCATTCCGCGCAGACGCTCAAGATCAAAGAATTTCTGATGCGCAACGGACATCCATATACGTACATCGATCTCGAGCGAGATCCCGAGGTCGAGACGTTCTTCAAGACTTTTGACTTCGGGCCCGAAGATGTGCCGGTCGTGATCTGTCGCGGTCAGAACATCCTCAAGAATCCGTCCAACCAGAAGCTCGCCGACTGCCTCGGCTTCAACGTCTCCGTCGACCAGACCCAGTTGCGCGACGTCGCCGTTGTCGGCGCAGGGCCGAGCGGCCTGGCGGCGGCGGTGTACGCAGCGTCCGAAGGCCTCGACGTGCTCGTGGTGGAGACGACGTCACCCGGCGGCCAAGCCGGCTCGAGTTCCAGGATCGAGAACTATTTGGGATTCCCCACGGGGATCACCGGTCAGGAGCTCGCCACCCGCGCCTATAGTCAGGCCGAGAAGTTCGGGGCGCAGATGCTGATCGCCACCGTCACGCGGCTCGCGTGCGATCGCAACCCGCATGTCATCGAGGTCGACGACGGAGCGCGGATCTCCGCACGCACTGTGGTGATCGCGACGGGCGTCGAATATCGCAAGCTGCCGTTGCCCAATGTGCCTCGATTCGACGGCGCGGGGATCTACTACGGAGCGACCTACGTCGAATCGCAGCTTTGCGCCGGCGACGAAGTTATCGTCGTCGGTGGCGGCAATTCGGCCGGGCAAGCCGCGGTGTTTCTCGCGCAGACGACCAGACGCGTCTATCTGCTGATCCGTTCGGGCGGTCTGTCGGAGACGATGTCGCGGTATTTGAGCCGGAGAATCGAAGAGACTCCCGCGATCGTCCTGAAGCCGCACACGGAGATCGTGGCGCTCGAGGGCGACGATCATCTCGAATCGGTCCGGTGGCGGAACAATCAGACCGGAGAGACCGAAGATCACGCGATACGACACATCTTTCTCATGATGGGCGGCATCCCGAACACGACGTGGCTCGACCGCTGCGTAGCGCTGGACGCCAATGGATTCATCAAGACCGGCCCGGAATTATCGCCCGAGGAGCTCGACGCTGCGCACTGGCCGCTGACGCGCAAGCCATTTCTGCTCGAGACCAGCGTGCCCGGAGTATTCGCGGTCGGCGATGTGCGAGCCGGCAACGTGAAGCGGGTCGCCTCCGCCGTCGGTGAAGGATCCATCGCGATCTCGTTCGTGCATCAAGCGCTGCACGAATAGCGTGGCGCGGGCCTAGCGCGATCTTGCGGCGAGATGATCGGCCACGATCCATGCCGCCCCATCGATCGCCATATTCTGTCCGATGCCGGCCCAGTTCGACTGCGTGCCCGGGTCTGCGACGAGCATCGGCAGCCATACGAGCAGGCCGAAACCGGCGATCATCAGCGTCAGTAAACGTGATGCCAACCTTGCCTGAAACCCGGAGAGCAGCGCAACCGCTGCAAGCGCAAATGCGAGCGTCGTGACGACCGCCCAGAACATCTGCCCGGGCGGGATCCATTTCGGCACGAAGCTCGCGGTCCCGGACAGATACACCGCCTGTTCTAGCGTGAACGAGATCACGCAGATCCCGAAGCAGATGTACCCGGTGCGAGCCAGCGCGTCAGACCAGGCCTGCTGCGGTGCGACCGTGGCGATCACGATCGCAGCAGCCGACACGAGTGAGAACTGCTCGAAGAAGTTTCCGATGTCATCGTAGACGCCCGGATGTGCGACGATCGGCGGTATCCATCGCAGCGCGAAGAAGAGAAACGCGATGGCCAGCAGACCTGCGCCTGCGCGTGCTGTTATGCGCCATTGGATCATCGATCCCCCGATCACCATACAGGTGGCGACGGCATAGAAAACGATGTGACCGCCGGGCGAGTGTGCGAGCGAGCGCAGTTGCTCCCAGTCATCGTAGTCGTGGAGGATGAAATCCAAGAGACCCAAATACAGCGCGGCCACGCCATAAACGTGGCGCCCTAACTCCCAACTTTTCGGAAGCCTCATGCCTGAAGCTCTCGGCGACCGCTCTCCATACGAGCTGTTTCGCGCGCTGCATGCCGAACCCGTTCCTTTCGTCATGCCGAACGCGTGGGATGCCGCTTCAGCCGTGCTGCTGAAGCGAGAGGGTTTCCGCGCGCTGGGCACCACCTCGTACGCGATCGCTTTGTCGCTCGGCGTGCATGACGGTTGCCATGCCGTCACAAGGATGACAGCGGTCGCGAACGGCGTGCTGCTGGCGCGCGCCAGCGGCCTCCCCGTCAACGGCGACCTCGAAGATGGCTTTGGCCCAGAACCGGAGGACTGCGCGCTCACGGTGCGAGCGGCGATCGACGCGGGTCTCGCAGGTCTCGGCATCGAGGATACCACTGCCGACCCGGCACGGCCGATCCACGAGTTCGACGCTGCCGTCGCGCGCGTTCGAGCAGCAGCGGACGCGGCGCGCGGCAAGATCGTGTTGACGGGCCGTACGGACAATTTCATCAACGACCGCCCGGACCTGGACGACACGATTCGTCGCCTCTGCGCCTTCGCTGAAGCCGGTGCCGACGTGCTCTACGCTCCGGGGTTGCCGAACCTCGAGGCGCTATCTGCAGTGGTGCGTGCGGTCGCGCCGAAGCCCGTGAATGCGTTGTGGGTCGGCGGCTTGGCGAACGCCTCGCTTGCAGATTTCGCCAACGTCGGCGTTCGAAGGATCAGCGTCGGCGGAGCGCTCTATCTCCGGACTATGGGCGCCCTCGTCGAGGTCGCGCGAGAGCTCCGTGGCGGAAACGCTCGAGGCTTGGGTCGAGGCGTGCCGGGCAGCGAGATCGCGGATCTTCTGCCCTAGGTCGTCAGCGCCCCGCGATCAACACCAGTAGCGTTGACCGCTTGCCGACGTGATGTCCAGATCCGTCGGGTATTGCGGCCGCCGTATGCAAAAGCGCGCGTCCGCGCGGCGAGCGATGGCGTCACCGCTCGCGGCATATTGCTCGCCGACGTTACCCATGCTCATCTCGACGAGCCCCACGCTCACTTGAAACGGATAACCGTTGAGGACTTCGATCACGCCTGACGCTTGCAGAGGTCCGCAGTCGACGTCGTCGGACGTCGAGTCGTTCGAGGTGCCGATGGCCAAACCGGTGCTGAACTTGGCGGATGCGACAGCGACCGAGAAGTTGCGAAACGACGAATTCCCGCCCGAGCACTGATGGTCCGAATCTCTGAACTGGATCGTCAAATGGATGACGTCGGTGGGCGGGATCGTGATCCGCGATCCGGGTGAGACGATCGGAACTATCTTCGAGTGCGGGGTGAGCGTGTCGATCCAGACCACGTTCGCCTCGGCACTGCCTGTCGCCGTCTCGTAGCCCGTCGCCCGCCCTTGGAATTCCGTCCGGACGCTAAGGTGCAACGGACTCGCCGAGATCAGGTATGAGGCGCTCGTAACATCGTGACCCTTCGTGCCAGTCGCCGTGTCGCTCGCGGAAACAGTCTTCACTTGCTCCCAGCACATCTTGAATTGCTTCGCCTGGTCGCCGTTGGTCAGCCCGATGTGGGCGAATGCCATGAACCCGAAGGGTATTGCCGCCTTCCCGCAACCGCCGCCACCGCCGAGTATCACGGGAACGGGCGTCGGTGGCGTGGCTATCGATGGCCGTGTGCTCAAACTGAGGCACGCGAGGCATAGCGATAGCATCGCTGTCAACTGAACCAGACGGCGTCGTCTCATGCGCGTGCATTCACTGCCCTGCTCTGCAAAACCCCTTGCGATCAATGCGCACAGCGTTCAGCCCGCGAACGGCAAGAGTTCGCTCCGCGAAAGGGAACGAGAAAGCTATGATCCAGTACGCCGCATTCATCGCAGCTACGTCTTTGATCAACGTGCACGTCGACACGAACTCGGCTCACGTGCGCAACACGGTCAGCCCGCTGCGGGCGATAGGCACGAGCGTCGACTCCGAATCGCCGGGCTACATTCCGGCGCTGTGGGCGCCTAGCCGTGTCGCGCAGGAGATCCAAGCGGGATTCGGCACCCTCAGCCTGCGCCTGTACACCGAGCTCTCGATCCAAGACTGGCACTGGAATCCGTCGGGCACGTTCAGCCAAGGCACGCAGGGCTACTGGACGAGCAGCGCCACGCCGACCTCGACGGAGATCACGGATTCCTACGGCTACGTCTTGCCGCATCGCGGCGACACGCGTGATCAAGGCGACGACAACGGCTACTCGCGCATCGACGACGGCGATCCCAACTCGTATTGGAAGAGCGATCCCTATCTCGCCTCGCGCTACACCGGCGATCCCGATTCGGCCCATCCGCAGTGGGCGGTCATCGATCTCGACGCCGTGCACGAAGTCGATGGGATCCGCATCGCATGGGCCGATCCGTATGCGACTAACTTCCGCGTGCAGTATTGGCGCGGTGACAACGCCCAAGCGATGCCGAACGGAACCTACTTGCAGCCGCCGGGTGTCGTCACCGGCTACGACACGGTCGATGCGATCATCGACCAGGCTCACGGCACGTGGCACGATTTCCCGAACGGCGTCATCGCAAACGGTGCCGGCGGCGATCCGCTCATCCGTCTCGCGGACGCCGACATCCAGACGCATTGGGTGCGCATTCTCATGACGGCGTCCTCCGGCACCTGCGACACGCACGGGTCGGCCGATCCGCGCGACTGCGTGGGCTATGCGATCCAAGACGTTTCGCTTGGTCTGATCGACTCCACCGGCGAGCTTCACGATCTCGTGCGTCACTCGACGTGCGGCGGCGATCCGTCGCGACCGGGCTGCTATCCCCATCAGTCGACCATCTACACGTCGTCCGACGATCCGTGGCACACGCAAGACGACCGCATCAAGACCGACCAGGATCAACCCGGACTGGACATCGTCTCGCGCAGCGCGCTGACGCGCGGCTTGCCGGTGATGTATCCCGTGCCGCTCTTCTACAGCACGCCGCAGAACGCGGCGAACGAGGTGGCCTACCTCGAGGCTCGCGGCTACAAGATCGGCTACATCGAGATGGGCGAAGAGGTCGATGGGCAGTATGCCGAGCCGGAGGACTACGCCGCGCTCTACGTCGAGTTCGCCGAAGCGATCCACAAGGTCGACCCGAAGGTCAAGCTCGGCGGCCCGGTCTTCGAGGGCGTGAACATCGATACGCCGATCTGGGCCGACGGCACCGGCGACACGCGCTGGTTTCATCGCTTCCTTTTGTATCTGCGTTCTCACGGCCACTTGAACGACTTGGCCTTCATGTCGTTCGAGCACTATCCGTTCGCGGGCGCGGACCGAGACGGGCGCGTCTACGAAGACCTCATCCAAGAGCCGGCGATCGTGAAGAACATCGTCGATATGTGGCACGCCGACGGCCTGCCGGCCGGCGTGCCGATGTTCATGACCGAAGACAACTTCGCGAACGACGGTGGCCCGGTGCCGAAGCAGCTCGAAGGCGGCTTGTGGCTCGCCGACTGGATCGCGAGTTCGCTCACCGACGGCATCGCCGGCGTCAACTACTACCAGATCGAGGCAGAGCCGACCGGCCACGAGCAGCGTTGCAGTTGCTATGGCGGCTACGGCGTCTTCCTCGTCGACCGCAACGGCGCCATCATCGCGCGCACGTCGCAGTTCTGGGCCGCGCGCATGCTCGACAGCCAATGGTTCGAGGCCGGCGACACGCCGCAAAGCGTCTACGCGACGACGACCGATCTCGGCTCGAACGACGTCACCGCTTACACGGTGAAGCGCGCTGACGGCACGTGGTCGGTGCTGCTCGTGAACAAAGACGATGTGCCGCGCAGCGTCGACGTGTCGTTCTCGGCAAGCGTTGTGGGCGCCGCGCGCCACTTCGCCGGGCCTGTCACCGTCGCGACGTGGGGTTCGGGCCAATACCAGTGGGCTGCGACGAAGCTCGTGCCGCCGGATCCCGACACCGGCATCTCGTTGTCGACGGCGCCGGGGGGCGCCGGCACGGCCTACACCATTCCTGCGCGATCCATCGTCGTGCTGCGCGGCAGGCTCGGGGACTGAGGTGATCGCTCGGATCTGGCGCGGGCGCACGAGACCCGGAATGGGCCCGGCGTATATGGAGTACCTCGAGCAGACCGGCCTCAAAGAATACCGCGCGACTCCGGGTTTTCGCGACGTCCTCGTCCTGACGCGACCGATCGACGGCGCGACCGAGTACGTGCTGATCACGCTCTGGGAAGACATGGAGGCGATCAAGCGATTCGCCGGTCCGGAACCGGAACGGGCCGTCTACTACCCGGACGACGAGCGGTACTTTCCGGAGGACCAAATCACACCGCGCGTCCTCCATTATGAGGTCAACGGCTGATTCCGACCGGAGTCGACTCGGGCTAGCGAGAACCACGCTCCCGAAGAATGTCAGGGATTCCGAGCACTCAGCGAATCACTTCGCCGCCCGGTTTGATACCGACGGGCAGCGTCGCGTTTCTCTTCACCGACATCGAAGGCTCGACCAAACGCTGGGAGCAGAGACCGGATGCAATGCGGGCCGCCGTCGCGCGCCACGAGGTCTTGGTCCGCGAAGCCATCGCCGAAGAAAAGGGCTACGTCTTCAAGACGGTCGGTGATGCCTTTTGCGCCGCGTTCCACTCGCCCCAGCAAGCCGTCCGCGCAGCGCTCTCAGCGCAACGCGCGCTGCACGCGGAAGACTTCGCCGCGGTCGACGGACTGAAAGTCCGCATCGGCATCCACGTCGGCGATGCCGAGGAGCGCGACGGCGATTTCTTCGGTCCGACCGTCAATAGAGTCGCGCGCCTGATGTCCATCGGGCACGGCGGCCAGGTGCTGGTCTCCGAGGCGGTGCGCGATGTCGTCGCGGCCCAGCTCCCGCACGGCGCGACGCTCGTCGACCTCGGCGCACGCCGTCTCAAGGATTTGATGCGGCCCGAGCACGTATGGCAGGTGACGCTGGCCGGTCTGCCGTCGGACTTCGCGCCGCTCGCATCGCTCGACGCCCGGCCCAACAATCTCCCGATCCAGACGACGCCGCTGCTCGGGCGCGACATCGACCTCAGCGCAGTGAAGCGGCTGCTCGCGTCGCATACGTCGGTGACGCTGGCCGGCGCCGGAGGCGTCGGGAAGACGCGGCTCGCTCTCCAGGTCGGCGCCGATCTGATCGATCACTTCGAACACGGCGTGTGGTTCGTGGATCTGGCACCGATC
>Ga0187783_10001738_pt1 | contig 16152 bp, 17 predicted proteins | sample 1015_SJ02_MP02_2_FD_132471 | JGI IMG/M metagenome (GOLD analysis project Ga0187783, IMG submission 132471) | Tropical peat soil microbial communities from peatlands in Department of Meta, Colombia - 1015_SJ02_MP02_20_MG | ecosystem: Environmental > Terrestrial > Soil > Wetlands > Peat | place... | reverse complement strand
GTCGAGGAGAATTCAACCATGCCCCAGGCTCACGCTTGGGGCTACCGTCTTGCGCCCGCTTCGCGGGCTTTTGCCGCGCTGCTCCAATGCTTCGAGATCTCTTACGTCCTGTTGTGACGCCGACCGCGTGGGGCGATACCATGAACCTTGGAGCGAACGATGCCAAGGGTTCTGGATGGCGCGGCGATTGCGGCGGCGATCAAGCGGGAAGTCGCGGAAGACGTGCGCGCGCTGGCGACACGCGGGATTCGGCCAGGGCTGGCGGCGGTGCTGGTGGGTCATGTGCCCGCGTCGGAAATCTACGTGCGCAACAAGGTGCAGGCCTGCGCCGAGCTGGGCATCGACAGCGACCTGATTACGCCGGCCGAAACCGTGACCACAGATGAGATGCTGGCGCTGGTGGCCGAACTGAATGCGCGGGACGACATCGACGGCATCCTGATTCAGTTGCCGCTGCCGGCCCAAATCGACTCCAAAGGTCTGCTGGATGCAATCGCGCCGGAGAAAGATGTCGACGGATTTCATCCCGTCAATGCGGGCCGTTTGCAGGCGGGAAGGCCGGCTCTTGCGCCGTGCACGCCGGCAGGGATTATTGAGATTCTGAAGCGGAGCAACATTCCTATCGCCGGACGACACGCGGTGGTGGTGGGCCGCAGCGACATTGTGGGCAAGCCGGTGGCGATGCTGCTGCTGCACGAAAACGCGACGGTCACCATCGGCCACTCGAAGACGCGCGATCTGCCTGCGATTACTCGCGAGGCGGACATTCTGGTTGCGGCAATCGGGCGCGCTGGATTCATCACGCCGGAGATGGTCAAGCCAGGCGCGACGCTCGTCGATGTTGGCATCAATCGCCTGACGAAGCGCGAGGAGTTTGACCGCTTTTTCAAGGGCGATCCGAAGCGGGAAGTGGCTTTTCTGAAGCGCGGCTCCGTGGTTGTCGGAGACATCGATCCGAGGGCCTTCGAGATATCGGGCGCATACACGCCCGTGCCCGGCGGCGTGGGACTGCTGACAGTTGCGATGTTGATGGCGAATACGGTGCGTGCGGCGAAGATGAGACGAGAACCCTGATAGCCGTCTAAGGGCCGCGACGGAAATGGGGCGCACACGGCGGCCTCTCGTACACTTATGGCCGCTACGCTGGTTTGAAAAGTGTTAGGCGACAGGCTACAATCTTAGAAGATGGGAATCCGGAACTTTGTCCACAAGGGTGTGAGAAAACTGTACGAGGACGATGTCGCCCGGGGCGTTCCATCAGAATCGGCGGACAAACTTCGCAAGATGCTGGCGTTTCTCGACGACATGGAGGATCCCGATGAGCTTCATGCGCTTCCCAACTGGAAGGCGCACGCTTTGACGGGCGACCGGAGGGGAACATGGAGCCTGAGTGTGACCGCAAATCGCCGGCTGACGTTTCGAATCGACGCGGCGGAGTGCGAGATCTGCGATATCAATCTGGAGGCTTATCACTAAGCTTCAGGAGGAGATCAACGTTATGGCCATCAAGAATCCGCCTCATCCTGGCGACTTTGTCCGCACCGAGATCATCGCGCCGAGTGGCATGACGGTCACAGCGGCTGCGAAGGCGCTGGGTGTTTCGCGGCCAACTTTGTCGAGTCTGCTGAACAGCAAAGCTGACCTCTCGGGCGAGATGGCGCTACGCATTGAGAAGGCCTTCGGCGTCAGGATGGAGACGCTGATGCGCATGCAGTCTTCTTACGACATTGCGCGTATCCGCAAACGCGAGAAGCAAGTCCAAGTCCGCAGAATCCGTCTGCTGGCTACTGCTGGTTGAGGATCATTCCGCGTGCTGAAAATAGGGCTTACCGGAGGGCTGGGGAGCGGGAAATCGACCGTCGCCGCGATGCTGCGCGAACTGGGCGCACAGGTGATCGAGTCGGATGCACTGGGGCGCGCGATGATGGAGCCGGGGCACCCGGTTTTCGACGAGATCGTGCGGCGATTCGGGCCGGGGGTCGTCGGCACTGACGGGCATTTGAACCGCGGCCGGCTTGCCGATTTCGCATTTCGGCGCGGCCGGTTGCAGGAACTGAACTCCATTGTGCATCCGCCGGTTATCGAAGCCCAGAAACGATGGATGGACGAAGTGGCTGCGCGCGACCCGAATGCAATCGCAGTGATTGAGTCGGCGCTGATTTTCGAGGTGGTCCGCGATGCACGCGAACGCGGGGAGACCGAAGGGGATCTGGCGGATTGGCGGAAGCGCATCGATCGCGTCATTGTTGTGACCGCGCCGGACGAAGTAAAAGTCGCCCGCTTTGCGATGCGCGCTGTGCGGCCGGGAGCGGACCGAGCGGCGATTGAAGCGGATGCGCGGCAGCGGCTGAAGTATCAGATCGGGGATGCGGAAAAGTCCGCGCAGGCTGATTATGTAATTGATAATTCGGGTGATATCTCTTTTCTGCGCGCGCAGGTCGAGGCGCTCTGGCCGCGACTCAAGGCGGAGAGCAACAATTCGCGTGGAAAATTGTCTCTAAAATAATGGAAGGCGGCCGCGACGCCATCAGGGGAACTTTGCGTTTCGGCGAGCGTAAACCTTTCCGGGGCCCTGAAAGATCGGGCGCCCGAGCCATTTTCAGGAAGGAATTCTCAAGGTGCACGAGCAATGAAACTGAGCCGGATTCTGTTGATCACTTTGCTTCTGGTGGGCGGATTCTGGTTCTTCACCTCCCATTACTCTCTTCATTCCGCTGCCGGCGGGCGCTCGCTCTTCGGAGGCGACAGCCGGATTCCGCGGCTCGACTTGAAAGAGGCTCACGCCGCGCCGGCTTACGACGCCGAAGAGCAAAACAACATCGCGGTCTACAAGAGAGTCTCGCCGTCGGTGGTCAACATCACCTCCACCGCGCTGGTCTTCGACTTCTTTTACGGCACGGTGCCGCAGCAGGGGCAGGGCTCGGGATTCATCCTGGACAAGGCCGGCCACATTCTTACCAACTACCACGTGGTGGCGAATGCCAACCGCGGCGTGGAGGTGCAGCTCTCGAACAAGCTACGGTTCAAAGCGACCGTGGTGGGCACAGACCGGACGCACGACCTAGCGCTGTTGCAGATCCAAGGGCCTGATGGGAAACCGGTGCCCGATCTCGCGCCTGTGACGCTGGCCGATTCGTCGCAGCTGAATGTCGGGCAAAAGGTCTACGCCATCGGCAATCCGTTTGGGTTGAGCGGGACGATGACGCGCGGCATCATCAGCGCCATCCGACCGATCCGCAACGAAAATGGAGGCAGGATCGAAGACGCGATCCAGACCGACGCGGCGATCAATCCCGGCAACTCGGGCGGTCCTCTGCTGAACTCGAGCGGCGAGGTGATCGGCATCAACACGATGATCGCTTCGAACGGCGCGGACCAAAGCTCGGGGATCGGGTTCGCCATCCCTATCAACACCGCGAAGGCTGTGCTTGCCGATTTGACACGGTACGGGCGCGTAAAGCGACCGTCGCTGGGGATTGTGTCGTATGCGATCGGGCCCGATCTGGCTGCGCAGATGGGGCTCAACGCGGACTACGGAGTGCTGATTCAGCGCGTGATTCCTGGCGGAGCTGCGGAACGAGCGGGGCTGCACGGCGGCAATGAGCAGGCTTATGTGGGCAATACGCCGATCATGCTGGGCGGCGACTTGATTGTCGCGATCAATGGCCAGGAGGTTCAGGACCCGCAGGACATTACGGCGATCATGGATAAGCACCAGGCCGGGGACACCATCAGCGTGACAATTCTGCGCGGCCGGCGGCAGATGACGATCAAGCTGATCCTTGGCGAAGCGACGGAAGCGAACAGTTAAAGGGAAATCGAAGCGATCAAATCAAGAGAATGCCGGGGTCAAGAGAATGCCTGGGCCGCTTCAAACGAGAAGCGGCCCATTTTGCATGAAGTGTTCAGAATCCGGCATTGACTTGCGCCAGCTCGGCCTGCGCAAGCTGCACGCGCGCCAGATCGACCGGCTCGGCATAATGAGCGGCGACGATTTTCGCGGAGAGCGAGCGATTGAGGTACGGCTCGACCGCGGCAAGCTTGATGGTTGAGGAGGAGGCCATCCGGGTCACTGCAGCCTGACTCGAAATCGACTGCACGAGCGAGAGAATCGCGCTGACGATTGTTGCAACACTTTGGATGGCGGCCAGAGCATGTTGCTGGCTTGCGGCATCGACGATGCGGGCTGCCTGGAGCGTTGCCGCGTCGACCTGTTGCTGCATTGTGACCACCGCGGTTTGCAATTGCAGGAGCACGCCTGCCGAAGGATTGGCGAGATAATCTTTAGCTTGCGCGACCAGCAGGTTGGTTGCGGCGTCGAAGCCCACGGTGGCTGCGGCGAAGATCGGGGCGTCGGCTGGAGCCAGAAGGGCAGCGGTGGAGTCGACTGTGACGACCGCGCTTTGCAGCGAGGGCGTCCAGTTGACGATGTCCTGGGCGATGCCTCTTTCAGAACAGCCTTGCATCCAGGGCAGCGGCAGGAGCAGGGCAATCATCGCCCAGGCACCCAGCTTGGCCTGCTGGCTAGCCGACCGGCAGTCTCGCTGACTTGCGGCGACGCCTACTTGCACACTTGCTGTTTCGGGGTCCTTGGCGAGCAGTCCGAGGAGCGCAGTTGCGAGCGCGCTGATCAGAGAGACCACCGTGCCGGTTCCGACTTTGCCCAGGCTCACACCCTGTTGGGCCAGCACTCCGGCGACGCTGACGGCTGCGATGAGCAGGCCCGCCGCCGTCGTCCTGGGTTGATTCCAAATATTCGAGATGAAATTCATAAACAAACTCCTTTTGGTGCGTGAATTCAAGCCGGAGCAGGGTTTGAGTAAGAGCCGACGTTGACCGAGCGGGGTGTGGCTATTGACGCCACACGCCGGCGCGGTCCCGGAATGATATGCCGGGCGCGGCATTTCCCTGATATGTCTGGCTTGTCTATAGGCTAGTGAATTCGGGGCAAATTCTCTGCAATTTGCGGCTTGTTTTGGGCCATTGAAAGGAATGGAGTTGCGGGGAATTTTTGTGTCGAGGGGCTTGACAGGCCGCGCGGGAGGTTCGGATGCGCTATACGGGCATCGTTGAATCGGGCGGTTCTTGCCGCCCCTACGGGGCTGCAGATCGGCGCTAAGTGCGCTGACCCAGGGTTCCGCTGCGCTTCACCCTGGGCTATTTTCCGATGCCCCTCCGGGGCCTGAGTCCGATGGGCTCTGCTTCGATAACGGGCTGCCCTAGTCCCTGGACCTTGCTTTCACGTAGCGCCGTCCGCGGAGCTCGTATTCGCCGCTGGTGACGCGCGCGATGGCTTCGGTGAAGGCGATGTGCTCTTCGGCGAGGATGCGCGCGGCCAGCGAATGCGTGTCGTCCGTTTCGAGAACGGGGATGGCGCGCTGGATGATGATCGGGCCGTGGTCGAGCTCGTTGTCGACGAAATGCACTGTGCAGCCGGTGACTTTTGCGCCGTATTCGAAGGCCTGCGTCTGCGCGTCGAGGCCGGGGAAGGCAGGCAGCAGCGAGGGGTGGATATTGAGAATGCGGTTGGGAAACGCGGCGATAAAGCCGGGCGAGAGCAGGCGCATGTAGCCGGCGAGGCAAACAAGATCGACGCGGTGGGAGCGGAGGCAGGCGATGACGCCGGCATCGTGTTCCTCGCGCTTGCTGCCCTTCGAGACGAGCACTGCGTGCGGCAGACCTAGTTCGGCGGCAGCAGCGATCCCCGTGGCCTCGGCCACATTCGAGATGACGACGGCGATCTCGACGTTGGGGAGGCGGCCGGTGCGAATGGATTCGGCGATGGCAAGGAAGTTGGAGCCGCGGCCGGAGAGGAGGATGCCGAGGTGAGTGGGGTGCTTCTGCAACGAGGCTGACAAATGGTCCTTCCGGGGCTAAAGCCCACATTTTCCTGGCGGCTCTATTTTGGCCCGGCTAAAGCCGTGCCCTTATTACAAGGCCTGGTCCGATTGAGGCTTTCGGCGGTTTATGAACACGCGCCCTTTCAAAACCCATGAAGAACAACCGCAGATCCTTCGACTCCGCCCTGCTCCGCAGGGCTGCGCTCAGGATGACAAGTCGCTGGGAGGCTCAGTTTCAGGGGCCTGAAGGCCCCCTGCTCCTTCCGGTCTGTCTCCGGCTCCATCGCGCTCGACTCAGGCGCCTGCCCCATTCGCGACTCAGGCGCTTAGCTCTCCAGCGCCGCCCTGATGCGACCTGCTAGGTGTACTGTACGCGGCGGTCGCCTTTGGCGATGCGGCCGATCACGTAGAATTTTTCTTCGGCGCGGTCGAGCAGGTTTTTGGCGCGAGTAAATTTGGTGGCTGGAATCACGGCGATGAGGCCGATGCCCATATTGAAGGTGCGCATCATCTCATCCTGCGGCACATTGCCGAGCTCGCGCAGGTGCTCAAAGATGAGCGGCACGGGCCAAGAGCCGATCTCAACCTGCGCGCCGACAGCCTTGGGCAGGATGCGAGGGAGGTTCTCAGTGATGCCTCCGCCGGTGATGTGCGCCATGCCAACGGTGAGGCCGCCGGAGACGAGTTTCTGGATCACGTGCAGGTAGCTGCGGTGCGTCTTCATCAGCGCCGCGCCGGCCTTCTCTTTAATCGCCGTGACATACTGCGTGGGTTTGTAGCGGCCCACTTCGAAGAGCAGCTTGCGGGCGAGCGAGTAGCCATTGGTGTGGAGGCCGGTAGAAGGCAGACCAATGAGGACGTCGCCGGGTTTGATGCCGGTGCCCATGACCATCTTGTCGCGGTCGACGGCGCCGACGATGAAGCCGGCGAGGTCGTATTCGCCGTCGGCGTAGAAGCCGGGCATCTGGGCTGTCTCGCCACCAATGAGGACGCATCCGTTGGCGCGGCAGGCGTCGGCCGCGCCGCTGACCACGCTCTCGATCACGTCGGCGTCGAGATTGCCAGTGGCAAGGTAGTCGAGGAAGAAGAGCGGGGTAGCGCCCTGGACGGCGATGTCGTTGACGCAGTGGTTGACCAGGTCGGCGCCCACCGTGTGGTGCAGCCCGAGGGCAAAAGCCACTTTGAGCTTGGTTCCCACGCCGTCGGTTGAACTGACAAGGATGGGGTTTTTCCAGCGCTGCAGGTCAAGGCGAAAGAGTGCTCCGAAGCCGCCGATTCCGCCTAAAACATTGCGATTAAAGGTCTTCTGCGCGAGGTATTTGATGCGTTCCTTGACGTGCTCACCGTGCCAAAGATCGACGCCCGCAGCGGCGTAGGTGACGGATTGCGAGGTAGTCTCTTGCGGCACGGTTCAGGCTTTCTTTTCAGTAGTCTCGAACAGAGCGGCGGTCCGGAAAGCAGAATTCTAGCAGTAATTGAGAAGAGCATTTCCCACAGTCCGGCCAGGGCCGTCGGACATGAGTGTTGAGCGCCGGGATTGTTCGACTTAAGATGCTGCGCGAAAGCCGGATGTCCCACAAAAAAGCGCTGACAAGGCGGCCCCTTATACTGGCTGGGTGACCAAACCAGAAAACAGAGTTTCTCAAGCGCTGCAGCGGCGTGCCGAGCGATTTTTTCCCGGCGGCGTGAACTCGCCGGTGCGGGCATTTCGTGCGGTGGGGGGCGAACCGCCTTTCATCGAGCGGGCGGAGGGTGCATATCTCTATGATGCCGACGGAAATCGGTATATCGATTACTTCGGCTCGTGGGGACCGATGATTCTGGGACATGCGTTTCCGCCGGTGGTTGAGGCCATCGGGCGCGCGGCGCGCAACTCGGCAAGCTTTGGAGCATCGACAGCGGCTGAAGGGGAGCTGGCGGAGCGGATCGTGGCGTGCTATCCGGCCATTGAAAAGATGCGCTTCGTAAGCTCGGGGACGGAAGCGACCATGTCCGCGATCCGCGTGGCGCGTGGCGCAACCGGCCGCAAGATCATCGTGAAGTTCGAGGGCTGCTACCATGGCCACGCTGACGGGCTGCTGGTGAAGGCCGGGTCGGGCGTGGCGACGTTTGGAATTCCGGGATCGGCGGGCGTGCCGGAGGAGATCGCGCACCTGACGCTGGCGCTACCCTACAACGATATTGCTGCAGTGGAGGAGGCGTTCGCCGCGCATCCTGAAGCGATCGCTGCGATTATTGTTGAGCCGATCGTGGGCAATGCCGGGTGTATCGCACCGGCGCAGGGCTATCTTGAAGGACTGCGCGCGCTCACTTTGCGGCACGGAGCGCTGTTCATCGTGGATGAGGTGATGACGGGGTTTCGGGTCACACTTGGCGGCGCGTGCCAACTTTACAAGCTCGATCCCGATCTTGTGACGCTGGGGAAAATCGTCGGCGGCGGGCTGCCCGTGGGTGTTTTCGGTGGCAAGGCGAAGTACATGGATCAGCTTGCGCCGCTCGGGCCGGTGTACCAGGCGGGGACGCTGAGCGGAAATCCGCTGGCCATGGCGGCGGGACTGGCAACGGTTGGTTATCTGCAGGAACATGCGGGCGAAGTATATCCACGGATCGAGCAAACGGGTGGCGCGGTGAGCCAAGGTGTTGCCGCAGAGGCTCGGCGGGCGGGAGTTTCGGTGACCACGAATCGGGTCGGATCGATGTGGACCTGGTTCTTTACGCCGGGGCCGGTGACGAACTACGAGCAGGCCGCACTCAGCGACACGGCTGCGTTCGGGCGGTTTCACCGGGCGATGCTGGATCGAGGCGCCTGGCTGCCGCCGTCGCAGTTTGAGGCGGCGTTCATCTCATTCGCGCACGGCGATGCTGAAGTGGCGGCGACAATTGCGGCTGCTCGGGCGGCATTTGCTGTTTGACCAGGAGAATGGCTCGATCGCTCACTGAAAGCATTTGCTTCCCGCATCTCGATTTCCCAGGTCTCGAAGGCGAGACCTGGGGCACCCATGAATGGTGCCAGGCCAGACGGTCATCGACCTCGCAAGTTCGATCAGCGCCACGCGTCCAAAGTGACGAAGCGGCACGAGTCTATGTAGCGCGCAACCAGCGCTGCTGCCGCCGTGACGGAGGGTTCGCGATTTGCATTTTGATCACGATGACCGCCATCGTGCAGGACGATGTTGGCGGCGCGGCCCAGCCGGCGGAGTTTCTCGATTTTGGCGTTCAGGTCTGCGGCAATTCGCGAGGCTGAAGGCTCGCTCCAATCGGAGGTCATGGCGTTCCATAGAACCGGCTGAAGGCCGAGCTGGCGGGCGATGCGAAACACTGCGGGACGCCGCGCGCCAAACGGCGGACGGAAGAACCTGACGGCTGTGCCGGTGATCTGCTGCAAGGCGTCTTGTGTTTGTTGAAGCTCCTGAAGAATGCGTCCGGAAGAGCTTCGCGCAAGGTTGGGATGACGCCAAGAGTGGTTTCCAATGAGATGCCCGGCCGCGGCGATGCGCCGCACGAGATCGGGCACGGCTTGCGCGCGCTCGCCGAGGAGAAAAAACGTGGCGTTCACTTCATAGCGCGCGAGTTGGTCGAGGAGCCGCGGAGTCCAAGCAGCGTTGGGTCCATCGTCGAAGGTGAGCGCCAGTTCGCCCGGACGCCGGGGCGCGACGAGCGCCTCGCCGAAGATGCGCGAGCCAGGCCAAAGCGAGGCATACGCAAAACCGCCGTAGGCGAGGCCGAGGGCGCCGGCCGCACCGAATGCGGCAGTCAGGCCGGCAGCGAACGTTGGATTCATGTGGTGGATTCAGTATGTGATGGAGCGTGGCAGGTGGGCAACTTGGCGGTGAGGCGCAGCACAACAGCGCCGTTCTCTCTCGTTCGGAGAATCGGAAATCTGATGAAGGGCAAGCGGAGAACTTCCGATGCGCTCACGCCACTTGCGTGGGGTCCCAAGCGTGCTCCGCTTTGGATGACAATGCATTCTTGTTTCGCCTGGATCTCTGGGACCGGATGCTATCCGGTTTTCGCCGGCAGTTTCTCGTCGACCTGAGGGTGTTCGGCGCTGTCTTTTTCTGTCTGCTGAATGCGGCGCACCGCGCGCAGCTCGCTCGAGCGCCGGGCCTGGCGCCAGGTGGTCATCGAAGTGACTCCGAAATTCCACACCGCCGAAAACAGCAGCCCAGAGAGCGCGGCGAGCACCCATGGGACGCCCTGATGAAAGGCCTCAGTGGCGATGGCGACATTTGCCACCACGCCTAATCCGCAGGCCAGGCAAAAAGTGAGCAGGCCGCCAAAGAAGGCCCATCCGCGCAGGCGGCGGTCACGGTAAGTGACGGAGTTGTTCAGGATGAAGTTGAGGATCATCACGATGAATGTAGATGTGGCCTGTCCAGCGGAAAAGCTGATCCCGGGAAGGTGCAGCAGCGCGTTCAAAATGAGCAGGTGCAGGACGACGCCCAATGCGCCCACCATGCCGAAGAGAACGAAGCGCACATTCACGAGGTCGCCGAGGTGCTTGTCAACAAGCAGCTCGAAATACTCGAGGCCAACCACGAAGTCGAGCTTGCTCTCGCCATGCTCGCGCGAGCCGAAACGGTACGGCACTTCGCCGATGCGCAGCTCTTGATTGGCGGAGAGCACAATATCGAGCAGGATCTTGAAGCCAATCCCGGAGAGCCGGTGCGCCAGCCGCTCGAAGGCCGAGAAGCGCACCATGAAGAAGCCGCTCATGGGGTCAGAGAGCGCGTGTTCGGCACCCATCAGGCTCAGGCGCTTACCCAATTGGCTCAGTTTTACGCGCCAGCGGGAAAATTCGCCCATACTGCCGCCGGCAATGTTCCGTGAGGCGACGACGAGGTCGAGGTTTTCGTCGCGCATGCGGCGCAGCATCTCGGGCAGGATGCTTTCGTCGTGCTGGAGGTCAGCGTCCATCACGGCAACGTAAGGAGCTGAAGCTGCCAGAACGCCTTCAATGCACGCCGATGCGAGACCGCGCCGGCCGATCCGCTGGAGAACGCGCACATTGCCATGGCGCTGGGCGAGGCTTCGCACCACGCCGGCTGTGCCGTCGGGCGAGTCGTCGTCGACAAAGATCACTTCGTAATGGATCCCGGCCAGTGCCCTGGCAAGGCGATCGACAAGAAGGCCTACATTCCCGCTTTCGTTGAGAGTAGGAATCACGATCGCCAGCTCATAGGCCATGGTTTCCTCCACAGCGGTGGAACCCGGAGACTTGGCCGGGTGCTCGGCGCGCCGTGCTTGCGATGTTCCTCATCGCATTTTATGGGAATGCGAATATCGAATCCATTGGGTTCGAAGGAGGTTTCCAGCCAAAGGTACCAAGCGTATACTTTTCTTATTCGGGTCGCATCCTGAATTGCCGGAGCGGCACTGGAGACATTATGAGCGTGACGCAGTTTCGTTCAGGCGCGAGCCCGATGCCGGGCGGCGTTTCCCTTCCCAAAGTCACCATGCCTGCACTTGGCGAAATGAAGCGCCAGGGCAAGCCCATTTGCGCCCTCACCGCCTACGACTATTCGACCGCGCGTCTGGCCGACGAGGCGGGCATCGACTTCATTCTGGTCGGCGATTCGCTGGCCATGGTTGTTCTCGGCCAGGAGAACACGCTAGCCGTCACGGTGGACGAGATGCTGCATCATGCGCGGGCCGTGCGAGGCGGTGTACGCCGCGCGCTCTTGGTCGCCGACATGCCCTTCGGCAGCTATCACGGCGAGGCAGCCGAAGGCGTCGCTAACGCGGTCCGCTTTGTCAAAGAGGCGGGAGCCGAGGCCGTCAAGATTGAAGGCGCGCGCGTCGAACTGGTGCGGGCGCTGGTTAAATCGGAGATTCCGGTGGTGGGCCATCTTGGCCTCACGCCTCAGAGCGTGCATCGCATGGGCGGCTACCGGGTGCAGGCTCGAAGTGCCGAAGCCATGCGCCGGCTTGAGGCCGACGCGCTTGCCCTGGCTGAAGCCGGAGCCGGGGCGATCGTGCTCGAGGGCATTCCGCGCGAGGTTGCAGCGCAGATCACCGCGAAGCTGCCGATCCCAACCATTGGAATCGGAGCAGGGCCGGATTGCGATGGCCAGATCCTCGTGTTTCACGACATGGTGAACCTGACCTTTGCTCCCGCGGCAAAGTTTGTCCGGCGATACGCCGACGCCTCCGCGCTCTTCCGCTCGGCCGTCGAGCATTATCGGCAGGACGTGGAGAATCGTGTGTTTCCATCCGACGCGGAGAGCTATCATCTGCCGGCGAGCGCGCGCAAGAGTCTCCATAGCGACTGGGACGATGAAGATGCGGTTGTGAACCGCGACGCGTGGGAGGATTGGAATCAGGACCCCACCGTGCACTGATGGAGATCGCAAGCACAGTCGCTGAGCTTCGCTCCTGGTCACGTTCCCTTCGCTGCGCACCCGGACATTCGATCGGCCTGGTTCCCACGATGGGAGCCTTTCATGCGGGGCATGCATCGCTGATTCGCGCGGCGCGCGCTGCCTGTTCGCATGTCGCGGTCAGTCTCTTCGTGAATCCAACCCAATTCGGACCAAGCGAGGACTTCTCGCGCTATCCGCGCTCGTTTGACGCCGATTGCGCGTTGGCTGAGCGAGAAGGCGTTGATCTTCTGTTTACGCCGGCGGTGGAGGAGATGTATCCCGAGGGCGCGGCTACGTTTGTCGAGGTGGAGGGTTTGGGCCAGCGGCTGGACGGCGCATCGAGGCCGGGGCACTTTCGAGGGGTAGCGACGGTTGTCGCAAAGCTGCTTATTGCCGCCGAGCCGGATTTCGCATTTTTCGGCCAGAAAGACGCGGCGCAGGTCGCGGTGCTGCGGCAGCTTGCGAGGGATTTGCGCCTCGACGTCGAGATCGTGGTTTGCGCTATCGTGCGCGAACCGGACGGTCTTGCGCTCAGCTCGCGCAATGCGTATTTGACGGCAGCCGAGCGAAGGCAGGCGCTTGCGCTCAGCCGCGCTGTCGGCACGGTTGAGGCGCTGGTTGCGGGCGGAGAGCGCCGCGCGGATTTGCTCATCACGGCGGCGCGCGATGTGTTGGCCGCCGAACCTGCAATTCGCATCGATTACGTGGAGATGGTCGACTGGGCCAGACTCGAGCCGGTGGCGGTTGCGGCGCCGGGAACATTGTTTGCCGTGGCTGCGTGGGTTGGCGGGACGCGGCTGATCGACAACGCGATCCTGAAGTAATTGGGCACGAGAATTCCGTTGCACCGGCGCCAGTCTCGGCGGCAATCTTGAATTCAATGCCGGAACTGCCGGACATTACGGCGTACCTGACCGCGCTGGAGCCGCGCATCCTGGGCCGCAAGCTGGAGCGGGTTCGGCTGCAAAGTGTCTTTGTGCTGCGGACTGCCGATCCGCCTATCGGGGCCGTCGAAGGAAAGACCGTCGGCGAGCTGCGCCGCATCGGCAAGCGCATTGCATTGGGCTTGAGCGATGCCGCAGACCAAGGCCAGGAAAAAGTCTGGCTAGTGATCCATCTGATGATTGCCGGCCGGCTGCACTGGCGACCTCGGCAGGCCAAGCTTTCAGGCCGCCAGGGGCTACTCGCCCTTGATTTTTCGGATGGAACTCTCGTCTTAACCGAGGCCGGCTCCAAGCGCCGGGCATCTCTTCACGTTTTTCGCGGCGATGAAGCTTTGCGCGAGATTGATCCAGGGGGCGTGGAAGTTTTCTCCTCGGATTTGGATGAGTTTCGCGCCGCCCTGTCGCGGGAAAACCGGACGCTCAAGCGCGCTCTCACTGATCCGCGCATGATCAGTGGCGTGGGGAACGCCTACTCGGACGAGATTCTGCACGCCGCGCAGCTCTCCCCGGTCGCGCTGACGCAGAAACTGATGCCGGAGCAATGGGAGCGCCTTTTCGCAGCGACTCGGTCGACTCTCGAGCTTTGGATCGGCCGCCTTTCGTCGGAAGCCCGAAAAAGGTTCCCTGAAAACGTGACTGCGTTTCGACCAGAGATGGCCGCTCACGGCCGTTTCGGGCAGCCCTGCCCGCGCTGCGGCGCGCCCATCCAGCGCATCCGCTACGCCGACAACGAAACCAACTACTGCGCGGCCTGCCAGACCGGCGGCAAGGTGCTGGCCGACCGCAGTTTGTCGCGTCTGCTGGGATCCGATTGGCCGCGAACTCTCGAGGAACTCGAGGCGCTCAAGCGCCGCTGAAGTCGGGCCGAACTACACATTTTGTGTCAGTTACCATTCGTGTGTCAGGGGGGTGTTTTGCCTTGACTTCAATGTTTCGCAACGCGCAAAGTGGGTTCGACGACTCCTGTCAGACCGGCCGGCGGCGATCCCCGTTCCGTGGGATCCCAGTGCGAAGGAGCCGGACATCAAGCCCGTTAGGGAGGATTCACAAATGCACGTTGTTAATCTTTTCGCGATGTTTTTCGCGGTGCCTACGACCAAGCACGTCCTGACCCTGGTGAGCGTGTCAGCGATCCTGCAGTGGTTGTTGGGCGCGCTTTGGTATGGGGTGATTTTCAAGAAATCGTGGACGAAAATGGTTGGTATCTCAGAAGGCCAAAAACCGCTGAGCCGGGTGTTCGGAATGGTGTGCGCGCTGATCGCCTGCTTCGTGCTCTCGTTTGTCCTGGCGAACATGATCGGATGGGCGGGGTCGAACAACTTTACCGGGGGAGCCAAGCTCGGAGTGATCAGTTGGCTTGGGTTCATGGCGCCGCCGCTCTTTGCGCAGCACATCTTTGAGAACCGGCGCGCCAATCTGTTTGCGATCAACGCGTGCTACTGGATGCTCGCCATGGGGCTGGGCGGCGGGCTGATGGGAGCCTTCCACAGTTAGCCAATAATCGAGCCGGTACCAGCCAGGCGTCACCGGCTCAATTCCCCTTGACATCGTTGAAATCCACGCGCAGAGTGTTTGCGACGACTCCTGTCAGACTCGCCAGCGGAGGTCTATGCCCGCGAGAATTGAGTGTGGCGGAGCCGGCGATCAATCGCGTTGTGGAGGATTCACGAATGCACCTGGCAAATCTCGTTGCAATGCTGTTCGCGGCGCCTTCGACCGTTCATGTCCTAACCGTGGTGGTTGTTTCGGCCGTGTCGCAATGCTTTTTGGGCGCCCTCTGGTATGGTGTGATTTTCAAGAAATCCTGGACGAAGCTCGTGGGGCTCGCCGAAGGCGAAAAGCCGAAATACCAAGCCTTCGGAGTCGTAGCTTCGTTCATCGCCTGCTTCATACTCTCATTTGTGCTGGTGCACATCATGGGGTGGGCAGGATCGATCACAGCAACCGATGGAGCCTCGATTGGCATCATATGCTGGTTTGGCTTCATGGCCCCGCCGATGTTTACACAGCACATTTTCGAAAACCGGCGCGCCAATTTGTTCGCCATCAATGCCACCTATTGGCTGCTGGCGATGGCGCTGGGCGGAGCGATCATCGGAGCAATGCACAGCTAGCCGGTTGCCGGCTGCGCGAATGGCGTTGATTACGGAACCTGGGGCAATTCTTGCGCGGAACGCCTCTTTGCCGGCAAATGTCTCGAGAAGCCTCACCGTGCAAAACTTCATATTGCGCACGCGGCGCGAAGCTCTAGAATCGTGGGATGACAAGATCAGTCGTCACCACTGACGGCGCACCTGCCGCCATTGGTCCCTATGCGCAAGGCGTGCGTTTCGGGAACCTCATCTTCACGGCGGGCCAGGGAGCGCTCGATCCAATCACCGGCCAGGTGGTTCCCGGCGGAATCAAAGAGCAAACGGAACGAACCATTGAGAATCTCAAGGCGATTCTTGAGGCCGGCGGCAGCAGCCTGGGCCAGGTGATCAAAGCAACGGTGTTTCTGAAAGACCTAAATGATTTCCCGGCGATGAATGCCGTGTACGCGTCTTATTTCGGGACGGATGAGGAGACGCTGCCTGCCCGGACCACGGTGGAAGTTTCGCGCTTGCCGCGCAATCTGCTGGTTGAGATCGAAGTCATTGCCGAGGTGTGATTCGAGGGCCGCGGTCGTTGACCCGCGTGGATGAATCCCGGGACTCCGATCGTGTTCGCGTTGGGAGGAATGTTTTGAGCGAAGCGCAGGAAAAGGTGATTCGTACGGATGCGGAATGGCGCGCCGCGCTGACGCCGAGGCAGTACCATGTGCTGCGCGAGAAAGGCACCGAGAGGCCCTTTACCGGCGCGTTGACCGAGAACCACGAGACCGGCAACTATCACTGCGCGGGATGCGGCGCGCTGCTCTTCCTGAGCGGGGCGAAATTCGATTCCGGCTGCGGATGGCCCAGCTTTATGATTCCGGCCGATTCAAAGGCGGTAGAGGAGCATGAGGATTCGAGCTTTGGCATGGAT
>Ga0187783_10001737_pt1 | contig 16160 bp, 15 predicted proteins | sample 1015_SJ02_MP02_2_FD_132471 | JGI IMG/M metagenome (GOLD analysis project Ga0187783, IMG submission 132471) | Tropical peat soil microbial communities from peatlands in Department of Meta, Colombia - 1015_SJ02_MP02_20_MG | ecosystem: Environmental > Terrestrial > Soil > Wetlands > Peat | place... | reverse complement strand
CAACGGTGGTTGCCCGGGCGACGCAGGTTCAAGAACGATGCGCCTGATAATTCCGTAGAGCCTTTGCTTATCGGGTCCGACCAGTGGCTGTCGCCAAACGCCCTGTTGGACTGCCGGAACGGCGCCCGTGTCGAGCTCGGTGTTTCCGAGCGACCGGGACCGCAATAGGACCTCGCCATTGGCCGAAATCTGCCAATATCGGCCGGAAAGCCGTTGGCGGAACTGCGGATCTTCCGACCCCATGCTTAGGCGCGGTTTTCCGTTCTCATCTCGGCCCAAGAACGAAACGAGCTGTTCAAGGGCGCCATCCAGCTCGTTATTAACAAGACGAAGCGCGTTGCGCTCGAATAGCATGAGCAGCATCGCGCCGGCCACTTGAACCACGAATAGAATCACAATGACTGCAGCCCCGAGCAGTCGAAAACGAAGTGAGTTCGGGATCAACCGTCTACCCTTAGGAAGTATCCCTGACCGCGACGCGTTGCAATGACGTTGGACCCGATCTTGCGTCGCAGCCGTCCGAGCAAGGCTTCAAGCACATTCGCGTCTTTCTCGTGGTCGTGCCCGTAAATTTGGTCGAGGAGCTCGGATGCACTTATGACCACATCTGGTTGCAGTGCGAAGCAGGTCAATAGACGGAACTCCAATGGCGTCAAATCGACGGGGGCTCCATTTGCCGTGACCGCCTTGCGCCTGAGATCGATGACCAACCCTCCGATCTTCAGGGTATTGATTGCTTGTCGGGCTGATCGCCGAAGCACGGCATGCAACCGTGCAACCAGTTCCTCCATCTGAAAAGGCTTGGGCAGATAGTCATCGGCGCCGGCGTCGATGCCTTCGACACGCTCCATCCAGCTCCCCCGTGCCGTCAGGATGATGACCGGCATAGTCCTACCATCAAACCGCCAGCGCTTGAGTACCGTTAGTCCATCCATTCGTGGAAGCCCGAGATCGAGGATTACGGCTGCAAATTCCTCGGTATCGCCGAGGAACCACGCATCTTCTCCAGTGTGCGCAAGGTCCACCCTAAAGCCGCCCCGCTCAAGCCACGTCTTGATGCCCTCAGCAACCGCGGCTTCGTCCTCGACAACCAGCACCCTCATAAAACACCCGTCGCGGTTCTTAACGGTGACCCCGTAAGGTCATCCAGAGCCCTTGGAGGCGGATAGCACCGAATCCCGGGCGAAACAGGGACAGGTGCTCCACGCACAAAGTGATGTCGCACCAGGCCAGTTCGGCCAGGCTCGCATGCCAGTTGCCATGCTGATGGGTAAGTATGACATTTGATGGGCATGGAAAGTGCAGTAGACGCGCTTGATTACGGACATTGGTCGGCTCCCGGAGGTCCTCTGCCGTGGGCGCTGCAGCGAGGAATTAACCATCTTGCTCGCCACGACCATGCCTTACGCGACCGATTACTTGGAGGCCACAGCACTAATCTTGGCGATCACGCGGCTTTCCCTTTGCATCGCCGCAGGTCAGTTCTCCAGCATCGCAATCTGTCCATCAAACCAGGTGAGGTCCTGCTTCCAACCGACATAGTCGGGTGAAATGCGAACAATGCGTTCCATAATCGCGCGGCCATCTCTGAAGTCGTCAAGCGCGCGGGCGCGATCGCCAGCTTGCTCGTGCAGCCGCGCCAGCTTTGCATACGTGATTGCCACGTCACGTTGCCATTCGTTATTGTTTGGGTCGCTCTGGGCCAAGCCCATCGCTAGAGTGAACGCGTTTTGGTAGCTCGTGAGCGCGGCTTCCAGCTTGCCCTGGTGACGAAGCACATCCCCAATCTTTATGTGCGACGCGGAGAGATCGCGTTTCCATTCAGCATTATTGGGGTCGCTGCTTGCAAGGCGCGAAATGATCTGAAGGCAACGGTCGTACTCGGCAAGTGCGCCATCGATGTTCCCCTGGGCAAGGAGAACATTGCCGATTGAGCTCCTGGCGATCGCTACGATGCGCTGCCACCCTGCGCCCGCAGGGTCGGCCTTGGTGAGGCTCGTTGCGAGATTGAGTGCAGTCTGGTAGCTGACGAAGGCCGTCTGAAGGTTCCCCTGATGGTTCAGTATGTGCCCAACCTTGATATTTGAGATAGCAAGATCGTACCTTCGCGAGGCGTTGCTGACATCAGCCTGTGCTAGCCGCTCAGCGATGGCGAGGGACGCCCTATAGTCTGTCAGCGCTTCGGCCATGTCGCCCCGCGCGACGAGTACATCGCCAACCTTTTCTTGGGAAAGCGCAAGGTCGCGCTGCCAGTCGGCATTTGCAAAGTCGGTTTGCGCGAGGCGCTCCATGATCTCCTGGCCCCGCCGAACGCTCGAAAGAGCCAACTCCAAATTGCCCTGCGAAATTGCCACCTCGGCAAGACGCCCCAATGATGCTTGGATATCGCGCTGCAAGCCGACATTTCCAGGATCACCCTTTGCAAGTTGGTCTCTGACCGCAAGTGCACTCCCATAGCGGGCCAACGCTTCGACCGAGTTACCTTGCGCGCGGAGTACGTCGCCAATTTTTTCCTGCGACACGGAGAGATCACGCTGCCAGTCGGCGTTTTCGGGATCGGCTTTGGCCAACCGCTCGGTGATGGCGAGGGAGGCCATATAATTCTCCAAGGCGTCTGCCAAGTTTCCTCGCGCTCGCAGCATATCGCCAATTCTATCATAACAGATGGCGTGGTCGCGCTGCCAACCCGCATTTTGCGGATCGGCTTTCGCCAAGCGTTCTCTGATCCCGAGTGCCGCCTTGTAATTCACCAGCGCTTCGGCCAGATTGCCTTGCGCTCTAAGTGTGTCGCCGATCGTTTCCTTCGACACCGACAGATCGCGCTGCCAATCGGCGTTTTCCGGATCACGCTTAGCAAGTCGGTCTCGAATTGCGTAAGACGCCGTAAAATTCCTCAGTGCTTCCGCCAGATTGCCCTGCGAAACGAATACGTGTCCGATCTTGTTGTACGAAACCGACAGGTTGCGTTGCCAGGTGACATTCTCTGGCTCAACCTTCTCCAACCGTTCTCTGATGGCATGTGAGGCCGTGTAGCTCACCAATGCTTGGCCGAGGCTCCCATGCGCAACAAGCACGTCCCCTATCCTCTCTTCCGCGACAGAGAGATCGTTCTGCCATTCGGTGTTTGCGGGGTCGCTGCTCGCAAGGCGACTGGCAATAACATGTGAGTCTTTGTAACTCACCAAAGCGTCTCTCAAGTTGCCCTGTGCAAGAAGCACGTCACCGATTTTTTCCTGCAACACAGAAAGATCGCGCTGCCGTTGACTATTTTGCGGTTGTTCCGCAAGGAGGCGCTCGAAAATGCGCTGAGCCATCGCATAATTTTGCAGGGCTGCGCCGGTGTTGCCGCGCGTCACATCCTCATTGCCCTTTACTAGACGGATAACCGCGCGATCGCGCTCAGCGTCAAGGTCACCCTCCTCCGTCTGTGCAATGCCGCCGCCACTCAACAGAACTTCGAGGAGTGAAATTGCGGCAACGACGGAAGCAGTTTTCCGCCGACCGAGGCATCGAAATTTGTCGCCAAGAACCACTCGCATGCTACCTCTTTTTTGTGGCTCGTCACCCCAATCTGGAGGGTGTATCGGTTGCAATATATGGGCGATATGTCCGTAGGGTTCCCACCACCAATCGCCTTCCCAACGCGTCCCATTGAAAACCAAGGTTCTGTTCGGGTCAAGCTGCTGCGCCAATTGTCCAATGTGGGAAGAACGTGCGCGGCAAGAGCGAAACAGTGAGCGCGCGGCTCTTGACGAGGTGACAAAGCGCGGTCACGCCGGGCGTCGCTCGCTGGACTGTAGCTTATCCGCTCGCTCCGCGCTGCAGTGCGCAAACGCTCCGTAATTTAATTTGCGCATGCCCCGAAGCGGTTCGCGCAAAGATCGCGCCGGGCTTCTCCGACATCATCGACGCCAAAACGGCCAACGAGGTAGCAACGCGGCGCAAACCTTCCTTGGCAAATTACGGCTCATATGCCGCGTTGTGGAGGACAGCTTCGAGGAAGCCGGAGCAGTTCTTCGCGCTCACGCGGCCGCCACCCCGCGATGGACGCGTGTATGCACCACGAACACTGTGAGCGCCCGCACGAGGGTTGAAGCGGCGCCTCAAGACGCACACGGTTCTGCCCTCGGCAAAGACTGCCACGTTGTTCTGGAACTGCTCGCCCCCGACCAGATTACGCTGACGCAAGTTCGAAGGGGTGGATCCTCGGATGCGCGCGGCTGACAGGATGCTGATACCCAAGGTCGGGAGCGCGTCAGTGGTCGTCTGATAAATGACTGGCTCATCGGGCTCCTGCTTATCCTGTGACGCAATGTTGATCTTGACGAACATACTGCTGCTCATGGCCGCGTTTATGTTTGGCATCGCGCGTCGGCCGTGGTGGCAAATCGGCCTTCTGGCGCTCGTTGCTTGCGGACCACCGCAGCTAGCGCAGTTCTGGGCAGGGGATTGGCGCTACGGCGTGGGACTGCCTTATCACGAAGAAGTGCTGAGTGCGCAGGTAGTAGGCTGGATTGCTGGCTGGTTGCTGTTCTTCGCCTACGGCGGCTATACCCTTGGGTTCTTATATTCGCGCTTGCGGCGCGTTTAGAGAGCGCTCGTGCGCTCGCCTTGAGTTGATAATCTTGCGACGAGATCGCACTTGGAGGGGCTGGCCGTCCTCGTTCGAACTGTTCGTTCGCCAGAGCGAGAATGGGTAACTGCTATACCGCTGAGCACATGTTGGCCAGATTGAGCTCAGCCCAAAGAGCATACTAGCTACTTCCCGGCGCAAAGTGGATACGGACATCAAGCCACCCTCTCGGGCCGCAAGGTCGACGTGGAAACTAACGAGCGACTGCGCGATTTTGACATTGACCGTCCCTGCGCGCCGGTACGAGAGGTTGCTGAATGGAGGAGGCGAAGCGTCCGCAATGGCTGAACAGGAAATACTTTGAAGTAGGAGATTCGTCGCATTAGTAACTTTAGCGCCACTGTCTCTTCACCGGGAAACCCCGGCAGATGCGCTTTAGATTTTTTGGCCTCGCCACTTGCTTGAGCGCATTTGCGATTAGACTTGGCGGACCCTTGCTTCGGACAATGGGACAGCTAGGGTAGAGCAGGTGGCTAGCCGGGCCTCACCAGAACGGCGCATGATCGAGCGGAAAATCGCAAGCCATGCCAGATTTGCTGCATGTGGAGGTGCTCCGCGCCGGTTCCCTCGTCTGGAACACGTGGAGACGCGAGAATCCCGAAGTTGTCCCGGATTTAAAAGACCTCAAGGTATCGATCAGCGAACGGCAATTCGGCCGCATGCAAGGTGGTCCGATTGATCTCAGCCGAGCCCAGCTTTGCCGGGCTGCATTGGATCAAGCGACGCTGATTGAAGCCAATCTGAATGGCGCCGTATTGACCGACGCAGACCTTTCAGAAGCGCGCCTGGAAAAAGCGGATCTGCGCGGTGCCGATCTCTGCAACGCGAAGCTGGCGTTCACGACCCTTAATGGCGCGCAACTCGAAGCAGCTAGTCTTCGTGGGGCGGACCTGCGCCACGCGAGGGGTCTAACGCAGGCCCAAATCAATCGCGCCCTGGGCGATAGTTCAACAACTCTACCGACAAATCTCGTTATACCCAGGCCTTGGCAGCCGTTTCCTGCGCAGCTTGGACGCGTCGAGGCAGAGACGAGCTTCAGGGCGAGAGCGTATGCCATACTTGGCGTACGCCATGGAGCCTCAACTCAAGAAGTTCGCGCAGCATGGCTTAAGCTAGTCAAGGAGCTGCACCCGGAGGGATGGTCCTCACTCAATTCGCCTGCGAGTGAGCGTCTAAAGGCGATCAATCAGGCCTATCAAACACTGAAGACCCCAGAACGGTCTGCGACCCAGAGGCGCGCCGCCCGCGGTTCCTTTCACAATGCCAGGGCAATCTTTGCAGCCTCTTTCCTCCTTCCGATCATTGCCGGCGTACTGTTAATAGGAGTACGGACCTACCTATCACATCCCGATATTGCCGCTAAAGAAGCAGCTTCTGTCGCTGAGACGACCATCGAGGAAAACGTCTCTCGACCGACGGCGGCGCCGCCGAGCATCTCATACGCTCCCTCGGGTCAACCTTCGACCGACGAGCCATTTGTGGGGGCGGATTGGCGGCTGCGCTAGTCTTGGTCTAGACGCCGTGTAGGGCTCATGAAATGCTTCAGCTTTAAGAGTCATGGCGTCGCTATCACGCCGATCTCCCTGGCCAGAGGGTGACCCCGGCATCTGGTCGATGAAGCAGCAGATCGCCACAACCAGGGTCCAACTCCGCCGTCGCCCAGATTGTTTCAAACGCGTCAATCACCGAACGCGCAAGGCAGATTTCTGATGACACGCTGACAGTTTTTATCAGATAATTATCAGGTTTGGCGTGACTGTTGCGCTCGAGGTACAGCATTCAGGCAAACTTGCTGGCACACTTGGCCCATCGTTGCATGAGGGGATTTCTCGGGTGCGGGGAGGGTGTGGAGCGGCAGGCTTGTAGTTGGGCACGCTGCTAGATCATCCGGCGGAGCTAGTGTTGGCGCTCCGGATGAGGTGTGGGGTAAACACCCTGGGGAGCCGGACGTTGGTCCGGCTCCCCATTTATTCGCTTAACTGGCCGCGCCGGGCGCACATGGGCGTAGTACTGTCTCCATGCCTCACGTCTCGGGCGCGATCATAGCGACCGGCCGAAGCGCGGGGTATCGACGTTGGCGGGGTTTACGATCCGCGTCGCCCGCGTTTAGGGAGCTGCGACCTTGAATATCGACAAGGCGACGAAATAGTTCAAGCCGTCGATCGTTGTGGCTGCGACCACGATGGCGCGGCAAACCCACACACCCTATTGTCGACCAACGTTGGTCAGTCGAGCGCAGCAGGCGCCTTATCACAAAGGCGCCTGCTGTCAATTGCGCCGCCAAAGGAGCACAATTGCTGTATCAGTTCGTTTGCGGAATACCGGGGCTAGAGAACCGAAAGCAAATGCGTCCATGCATTGGCAACCCAAACGCCCGCCGTGGTAACCGCAATCAGAACCAGCGCAATCATTATTGTGATGATGAACGAATATTCGATCAGGGAACTGCCGGCGCTGTCGCACCACAGACGCAAGAATCTTCCCCGCCAGCTCATTTTACCTATAAGGACCCCACACCCAAGGGGACCGGACGCCAAGAACTTGGCGATCCCGTTTGAGGTTCTTTTGCGCGAAAAACCGCAAACCGGCAAGTTTGCCGTTCGCACACCCTTCCCACACGCCGTACATTATGCATTACCTGCAGCCGAATCGTGTGGCAATCGAGTTACAGCCCCGCAAAAAACGGTTAACACCGGCGACGCTTCTACGCATCGCTCCTGCGCGACCTAGACCTATCCTCGGATGGTCGCGCTAGCGCCCTCACCGCTGACCATCACGAACATCCGTCGCAACTGTCCCACGATGCGGCCACAGACTACCGCCTGCGCATGGCCCTGGTCAACATTCTATCACACGTATGACACGAAGGACCACCAGTTGCTAATCAGGCGATCTGATTGTGTTGCTGAGACGCGAATGGAGGAACCGGTCTTTTGGTCCGGCTCCTCCTTGTGTGTTCGAACGCCTATCCGGATTGCCAACAATATGTCTTCCGGATCTTACCGGCAGTAGGCAATATGCAATCTGCCATCCGCCGACCTAACGCACCTCAAACAAATTCGAGCAATAGATGCATTGTACCCGCAAGCGCTAGCAAAGGCTGTCACATTTTAGCAACGATCGCCCTGAATCTGATATTTTGCTGATAAATCACATCAGTTCCGCGTCAGATTCACAATTGCCAAGCGCGCTGCTACAGCAGATCGACTATTGCGGAGCTCGGAGGGACCTCGGATGTTCGTCTGATGCGAGCTCTGGACAACCCCGTCCGCCAATCGGTCGCCTTGGTAGCCGCATCCTGCCTTGCCGCAGCAATCACCTCCGCCGCCAAGCGGTTACCTCTGAAATGGGGATATCCGCCGCGGGAGGCGCCGAGCCCCACCCCCGGGCTGCAGCGGCCCGAGCTGATCTGAGGTCAGATATTCATCCGCAGATGCAGGCCGGTAGGTCTTTTTGCCCCCGCATTGCCTTGATTCTCGGCTCCCATCCCTCACAATGCAGGTAAGAGGTGACGGGTACGCATCATGGCACGACCTTTGGCATGTGCTTTCCAGAGATTTTCAGACGACCGCTCAAAGGAAGGGTTCCAACGCGCGCATCTGCTAGCAAAGATGCCGCAATGCCAGAGAATTGCCAATTTCTAGCTCATCCTTGCGCACCGATAACAGGCCCGCTCAGAGCATGACACTCCCGCGTGAGTGGCCTCATCATGCTAGACCCTGACACTTCCAAGTCCGAATCGGAAATGTCCCTATCGATAGTAGTGATCGGGTCCGAAGGCTTACATGAATTCATTCGCTATGCGTGCGCTTCTGCCATCGCGCTCGGTTGGGATACCGGCCTGCTGTGGTTGGGTACCAGCGTCCTTGGTCTACCCTATCTACTCTCTGGTGCCATTTCCTTTGTCGTCGGCCTCTCCATTGTGTATTTTCTGAGTATTTATTGGGTATTTGCCAACCGCTGGCTACTCAACCCGAAATACGAATTTCTGGTTTTTGCGTCCATTGGCGCCGTCGGCCTCGTTTTAAATGAAATTATCCTTTTTATCTTTACTGAGATTTTCGGTTTTTTTTACTTGCTGTCGAAGATCGGAAGTATCGTCGCGGTGTTTGCCTGGAATTTTGCGATGCGCAAATTGATATTGTTTCCATCTCGACAATGAAGACCAAGACCGCCATTATCATAGGCGCCGGACCTGCTGGCTTGACGGCCGCTCTTGAGATGCTCAAGAGAACCGACATTCATCCTGTCGTGCTCGAAGTTGATCCACAGTTTGTTGGCGGAATCTCGCGCACCGTAGTTTACCATAACAATCGGATCGACATCGGGGGGCATCGCTTTTTTTCTAAATCTGATCGCGTGATGCGTTGGTGGTCGGACATTTTGCCGGTTGCATTTGCCGATCGAGGAACCGCAGGAATAACTTATCAAAGGACCACGCGGGCCCTTACCCAGGGCCTCAGGCGGGCGACCCCCTTAGATGGCGACAACGTTATGCACGTGCGCCCGCGAAAAACACGAATAGTGTATAATGGTAATTTCTTCTCTTATCCAATCGAACTATCCTTCGATATGCTGGCTCAACTGGGGCCATCCAAGGTGCTCAAGATTGCCGCGACCTACTTGTATGCGGCGTTTTTCCCCATTCGCCCAGAAAAGACCTTGGAAGATTTTTTTCTAAATCGCTTTGGTCGAGAACTCTACGAGACCTTCTTTAAGTCCTATACAGAAAAAGTGTGGGGAAGAGCATGTGTGAACATGTCGGCGGAATGGGGAGCGCAGCGCGTAAAAGGTCTGTCAATTATGAAAGCAATCGCGCACGCTTTCAAAAAATTCGCGCGCGTCAGCGCATTGAGCGGTAAGAACGTTGAAACCTCGCTCATTGAGCAATATCTCTACCCGACATACGGTCCAGGTCATATGTGGGAATGTGTTGCCAATAATGTCAAGAACCTTGGTGGCGAGATTCGGTTGGGAGCACGAGCAGTCGAGCTTCGGCGCGAAGACAACCGCATCACCGAGGTCGTTGTGGCCTCGGACCGGGGCCGAGAAGTAATCTCTGCAGACTTTGTTTTCTCCTCCACGGATGTGCAATCTCTGTTGCGAATGATGCGGCCATGTGTACCAGAGGAGGTGCGAGCTATCTCTGACGCGCTTGAGTATCGCGACTTTTTGACCGTCGGCCTTTTGCTGCAAACGAAACCTAAAGACTTGGACGGCTTCCCCATCGCCGATACTTGGCTGTATATACACGAACCAGGAGTTCACGTGGGACGTGTACAGATGTTCCATAATTGGCATCCGAAGCTCGTAGCAAACCCTGCATGCGGCTGGATCGGTCTGGAATATTTTGTGAATGTTGGGGATCCGCTTTGGAACATGGCCGACCATGATCTCATCCAGCTTGGGGTTGATGAGCTTGACAAAATCGGCCTGAGACAAGGCATCGGGGTCATCGACGGTACGGTCATACGCCAATCCAAAGCATATCCTGGTTACTTTGGATCGTACGCACGTTTTGGGGACGTTCGTGCGTTTCTGGACACAATCGAGAATCTCTTCCCCGTCGGACGAAACGGCATGCATCGGTACAATAACCAGGATCATTCCATGCTCGCCGCAATGGCAGCCGTGGACAATATCGTCGAGGGCCGCACGGATAAGTCAAAGCTCTGGGCGATCAATAGCGAACAGGAATATCACGAGGAAAAAAGAGGGGACGATCGCCGATCGACCGCGGAACGTTGAGACCTGACTTATAGGGAAACAATAATGGCCGAAAAAGGCGAGGTTGAAAGAAGCTTCGCGCTTGGACGCATGGCGCGATGGCCCCTGGCCTCGTGGACACCTGGTATCGTCCCGATATGCTAGGCGCATCACGAGCATGCGAACGGCAGCGGTATGTACCCCGGTGACGTACCACGAAGTACAAACGGATATGCGAACGTCATGATCGGGCCCCGCTTCGCACCTATTCGGTCAACGCTGCTCCTCTCCGAAGTTTTGCAAAATTGACATCACACGGTGATCCCGTGGCGGCACTTCTGGAATCAAAGTTTTAGGGTCGCAAGCCGATGGCACGACAAATCGGAACGTCGGACGCTGCCAATCTGATCCTGATCTTGGTGTCGATGCTGAAGGACCATCTGCGCGATCTTTTTTGCATTCGGAATCCCTCATCGGTCGCACCGGAACTCTCTCGGTCGGTTCAACTTCGGCGTCTTTCACTTTTTTCTCGACTTCACGACGATGAGCCTAATGCCGGCGCATGACGGACACGAGAGCTGGGCGGGCGCACGGCCGACGGCCAGGTCAAGCGTCAGTCTCCTAGTCCATCTCGCCCTGCCCGTGGTCCTGCTCTGCCCATTGGTCCTTGAATTTTATTGGCCGGCAGCGGGTGGCCTCGATGTGACCGGCCATCAGATCGGTCGTGATTTCATCAACGTCTGGGCGGGGCCGCAGCTCGCGTTCGGGGGGCAACTCGCGACTTTGTTCGATCTCCACGCCTATCACGCGGCCATCGGCGTGCTATTCGGCCAACCGCTACCGTTTCACAATTGGGGCTATCCACCGTTCACACTGCTGGCTTTCTGGCCGCTGGCGCAGCTTCCCTATTTCGCCGCCCTTGCTGTTTGGACCCTAGGCTTGTTCGCAATCTTTGCCGGTGTCACGCTCTCGCAGGTGGAGCGCCCGCGCCGGGCCGGCGCGCTACTTGCGCTGATCCTGGCGCCGGCCTGTCTGATCAACACGATCGGCGGCCAGAACGGCTTCCTTAGCGCGACGCTGATGCTTGGCGGCACACTTGCGATCGACCGGCGCCCTATCTTGGCTGGATTGCTATTCGGGCTCCTGTCATTCAAGCCGCATCTCGGCATCGCGCTCCCGTTCGTCCTCTTGGCGCTCCGGGCATGGCGCGTGATCGCAACGGCCTGTGTGACCGCCCTCCTCCTCGTCTTGCTTTCCCTCGCCGTCTTCGGCATCGAGCCTTGGCGACAGTACATCGAGGTAGTGGGCGCCTACCAGGTCTCGCTCCTGCAACGTTTTCGCGGCTTCTACACATTCATGATGGTGTCAGGGGTCGCCGGCGCACGCACCTTTGGACTAACCTATCCCGTTGCCTTGGTCTTGCAGGTCGCGCTCGCAGTGCCGGTGCTCGGTGCCGCCATCTGGGCAATGCGGTCAACCACCGATCCCTGCCAACGCGCCTTTGTGTTAGCAAGTGCTGCACCCCTCGTCACCCCCTATGTGTTCAATTACGACTTGACCGCGCTTGCGGCCGCGCTTGTGTGGACGCTCTGCCGAACGCCGCAGCACGAGTTTGGTCGTGGTCTGCTGCTGTTCCTGGGCTGGATGACCCCTATTCGTGGCCTCGTCCTGTTCCTGGGGTGGATCGTTCCGGTCCTCGCAATGTACCTCAACGAGATCGGGCTCGGGCTGGCGCCACTCGCCCTTGCCGCGGTCTTTGCCTTGAGTGTTTACGACGCCATAAGTGTCCGGTCGGAGGGATCGGCAGCTATTTTTCTAAGCAAATTTCACCCGCACAGCAGGACATCCGCAGATGACCAATGATGCCATCTACTATCGAGACGGCTTAAAACTTCCGTTCGCCAAGCGAGTCATGTTGGCCGCCCGACAACGTATGTACGAGTTGTTTGTGAGCGAGTGCCGCCCCGATGCATCCACGACTATCGTCGATATCGGCGCTTCCGATGAAGAGTCCGACGAGGCGAATATGCTGGAGAAGATGCATCCATACACCAATATGATCACGTGCGCTGGCATCGGCACCGGGACCGCTATCGTAGGAGCATACCCTGGCATTCGCTTTCAGCATATCGAACCCGGCGCGCCGCTGCCTTTCCAGGATGGTCAATTCGATATCGCTTACTCGAATGCCGTATTAGAGCACGTAGGAGGTCCCGAACAGCGCCTCCATTTCATTCGCGAAGCATTGCGCGTTGCCAAGGCCGGTTTTATCGCTGTACCGCACAGATGGTTTCCTATTGAACATCACACAGGCGTTCCATTCGTGCACTTTGCGCCGTCTGTTTTTCGAACGTTATTGCGCGGCACTCGCTTTGACTATTGGACGAGACCCGAGAACTTGGATTTCCTCGATGCCGCTCTTCTAAAGCGCGAATGGCCATCGGACCAAACCAAGCGACCGAGGTTCATTCGCACCGGCGTCAAGTTGGGCTGGTTCAGCTCAAACTTGGCGCTGGTCTGGAAACCTTGCGCTCGCCTGGCTGCGAGGTAGTGGGCCATGCGCGCATGCGGTGCAGGGAGAGAAGTATTGGCTCGTTCGCACCGATGCTACGCCCGCGGTGGCCGCGATCTGCGCATATCGCCAACCATCTGCAGCGAAGCCAACCACAACGCCGAGTTCCCGGGACAGCATGCTTCCGCCACAAGCCGTAGCTTTTCTTCGTGGCTCCATCGTCGCCGCCGCTCCGGACCGGTGATCACCTCCATGCGCGCCCTTCATCACTCTCCCGCCTAGGCGTACACCTATGAATACGCATAGGCGTTAAGCCCCAGCCGCCCAGCTGCAGAGCGGTCTCCACCGGAGCAGTACGCACCTCAGCGCAACGGGCCAAAAGAGAAAGTCGATACCGCGGGCCGACCCCGCGAGGTGTGCTGCCGCACGCGGATCGGAGCTTCTTTCTGACGAAACACTGATCGTGTATGTCAGTTAGATATCAGATTCACGTCTAAGTGTTGCGGGCAGGTGACAGCGATCACCCATACTTGCTGGTACAATGGGCTTCGCTGGGGTGCGAAGAGAGCGCCGGAGCGGCAGATGAAGGAATAGAGCCACCGGATCCGCCTTCGGATCGAGTACTCGGACACTTCATGAGGTGCCGGACGAAAGCCGGAGTGTTGATTGATGGTGAAGGATGGGTTTGCAAAGGCTGTTGTCGTTGACACCAAGCAGAAAAATGAATCACTTATATTCGGTTGAAGGGGATTTCCGATGGTTGCGTTTTTTCTTGGACCGATCTTAGGCTTGGGAGGACTTGCGTTGTTGCTAATCATTCTTCAGGGTTTTGCAGTATCCATCGTCATTGCAGTTCTAGCCGAGCGATACCTCTTTCCAATACATCGAGAATAGTGCGCCAAATACGCGCAAATACATCATTTTGGTCTGAATGCCCCGCGCCAACGAGCAGAGTCGACTGGCCGGGGTCCAGGACACGCAGTTTCCTGTTGCCAGAATCGGTTCCCGCATATGAACCCAATCTCCGACGAGATGTTGATGGCCTTTGCAGACGGCGAGCTTCAGCCGGATGAACGGCGCGTCGTCAGAGAGGCGCTAACGAAAGACCCTTGCCTGGTCGAAAGACTTGAATGCTTCATCCTTACAAACGCGAGGATAGCTCGCCCTTTTCGCGAGGTGTCGGCCGCAGCTCTTCCCGAAAGCCTACTGCGCCTCATCCTAGCAAGTTAAATTGAGCTTCGCGGTGCTCGGGTTTCCGTGCGCCAATTGACGTCGTCGGTGCTGTCTGCCGCTGCATGCGATGGCAGTTTCGCGTGTCGCGGAGACTTAGCTTAGCAGTGAGCAACGCCACCCATTATTCCATTATTGCTCATGTCACCGCAGCCGGTCTCCAAACAAACAACCGTCAACGGCTGCGCTTTACGAGAATAGACGCTTCTTGCGCTCGTCGGGGCTGCAAAGGCTATCAGATCTCGCTAAGGCTATCAGATCTCTTCATACGTTTTGGATCTGACTTGGGTCCTGTTTTTGGGCATTGGCAGCTGGCGGCGGAGGGGCGCAAGCCCTCAAGGCGCGCGTGCAGCTCTCGCCGCGCTCTGGCCAATCGACTCATCACAGTACCGATCGGTGCGCCCGTGATCTCGGCGGCTTCCTTGTAGGAAAGCCCATCGATGCACACGAGTGCGATAAGAACGCGCTGTTCGTTAGGTAAATGCGCCATGGCGGCGTTCACAGTATTAAGAGTAAGCCGGGTCTCGACTATTTCGCGACCATCCAAACCCATAAGCGCTGATGCCGACTCGACATCCACCTTCTCACCGCGAATTTTCTTAGCACGCATGGAATCGAGCCACACATTTTGGACGATACGATACATCCAGCTATCGAGCCGGGTGCCCGGTCGCCATTGTTCGCGCCGCGTCAAAGCACGCACGCAGGCTTCCTGCACCAAATCGTCGGCTTCATCGACGTCGCCGGTGAGGGCAACCGCGAAGCGCCTAAAACGCGGCAAAAACCCTACCATTCGAGTTCGGAACTCGTCCGTCACGCTCCTTCCCCCCACACTTTGATAGCCAACGCGACAAGAGACTTCTTTACTAATCATGACGCGAAGCTGACTCTCTCTATCAGTTTATTGTCAGATTAGTAGGAATGTGGAGGAAAGTACGATATGTGGAAATCACGAGGATCCGTTCTGATGCACTTGCCGCGACGCTCATTGAACAACAATTCTTTTGGCGTCCTCGCATATTCCGGTGGTGTTCGAGCAGAAGCCGCTACGTGAACCGGGCGGACGACCCACCTTCGAATGACGACGGCCGACAGTGGCACGTCGGCATAATGAGCACCTTTGCGCGCATTTTTTGTGGTCTTAGTGTTGCTGATTGGCGTCATATAGGGGTGCACTATACGGTGGCCAGGACCGTTGCGGGCCACCGGTACGCGAACAGGGGAGACCCTGATACAACGGGCAGAAGCGCCGCAATGAGCGCAGTCCGCGGGCGGCAAGATCGAACTGAGCGCTCTGCCGCGCGACCTTGATCGGTAGCGGCTACACGGATTGGCTCATTCGCACCGATGCACCTGCAGTGGCAGCCATCTTTCGCCAAACGCACATCGCTTTGCCGCTGCGCAAGGGTGCCGCAAGAGGGCAGTCTGGTGTTTCGCAACCACGTGATGGGTCTACGAAACTGGCCTCAGCGCCGATGCTGGAACAGCTTTGATCAGATTCGGGCACAGAAAAAATGTGGGAGCCAAATCTTTGGCTCCCCATAGTCATGTCCGAACACTTAACCCGGATTGGCTGCGAATATGCCCTACCGAGTCCTTGGTCGACAAATACGTAATCTACTATGCTACCCACACCCGAAAAGGTTTGTCACGTCCCAAATGTTGACGACAGTACGTAACACCTTGTCTGCCGCCGTAGCCGTTATACTCGTATAATACATTGACGATCATTACGCTATACTTCGTCTAACTCTCACGACCAACATACTATCGTATACAGTACATTGGTGGCAGCACGCATTACCTTATCTGCCACACAGCACCTCGACAAATAGTCTTGTCCAACAACACGGGCATTGTACCAGCAAGTTTCGGCAAATGCTGTAACCGATGGGCAACAGTGGTCGTTAATCTGACAATGTGCTGATAATTGCAATCAGCGTCCCATCAGACAAGAGCAACCTTCAAATTTGACACTCCGATATTTCCACGACATTTCAAATCCTTAGTAGCTTAGCCAGCCGGTTATCCACACCTCGATATGGTTTCGGATACGATGCATTTTTCAATCAGCAGACT
>Ga0187783_10001736_pt1 | contig 16161 bp, 15 predicted proteins | sample 1015_SJ02_MP02_2_FD_132471 | JGI IMG/M metagenome (GOLD analysis project Ga0187783, IMG submission 132471) | Tropical peat soil microbial communities from peatlands in Department of Meta, Colombia - 1015_SJ02_MP02_20_MG | ecosystem: Environmental > Terrestrial > Soil > Wetlands > Peat | place... | reverse complement strand
TTATGGATTTGCCGATTCACGGCAACGGTCGTCTCATCAATTTGCTCGATGAAGCGTGTGACCTGGTCGGTCCGAAATGCAAGGTTGTCGGGGTCATGGGATCGTCCTACACGAAGGACACGGAACTTTATACTCGGCGACTTGTAGATCGAGGTATCGCTGTTGTCAATACGAACCATGAGGAACAAACCTTGCTGGACAATGCAATCAAGGCGGTCATGGCCGCGCTTCCGCCAGACGATTCTTTCTTCGCGGATATTGCGAGGCTGTGTAATCGAATGAAAGGCCGGGGCGCAAAGACGATCATCGTTGGCTGCACGGAGTTGTCGGCGTTTTTTAATCCGGTGAAAAATTCGCACGGCATCATTGACGCCGGGTATGCCGCCGCGTGCAAGGCGCTGGATATTGTCGAATCAATCACGGAATAAAGATGCCACAATGATGCCACAACTATGGACAACTACATTTTTCTAACGAGGGACTTCCACCCCTTGCCAATGGCCGACCGGCTCATTGACGATGGCAAGAACGTCGTCGTCGGGATGGTCCAGCAGGAAGAAGATGATAAAACGCCAAAGGAAAAAAGCCAGGCTCGGCGTGATCTTTACAAGGGCATCCTTGAGATACACGACGCCGAAAAAGTCCTTTCGGAAATGAAGAAGATCGAAAACAAAGACGATTACTTCGTCTATTTCGATTACGGCGATTTGTGGCCGCTGGCCGAGCGCGCGCTAAAGATGGGATTTAAAAAGGGTTTGTTCCCGACCGAAGAAGCTTACACGCTGGAAAAAGACCGCAAGGCCGGCAAAGCATTTGCCAAGAAGTATTACCCGGAAGTCGTCGTTGCCGATGTCCACGAGTTCAAAAAAGTGGACGACGCCATTAAATTTCTCGACGAGCAGAAGGAATCCATTTTCGTTCTCAAAAGCGAAGGCAGCAATGCCGAGACGGTAGTTCCCGCCACGACCGACGTGGATTTGGCTCGCCGCCAGGTCGTCGGCGCCTTGCAGACGGAACGCCGAGGCTACGAGCGAGGGGGCTTTACACTCGAAGAAAAAATCCGCAAGCCCATTGAGATAACTCCTGTCATGATTTTTTGGGACGGCAAGCCGCTTTATTCCATTGTAGAACTGGAAAATAAACCGCTTGGATCGGGAAACATCGGCAGGCTTACTGGCGGTTGCCAGAACCTTTCAATCCGGACCCACTTAGAATGTCGGCTCAATGAAATTGCTTTTCCTCCTATCATTTTCGAGATGGCGAAGAGGCAACCCGGACTCTCAATTTGCGATGCCGGCCTCATATACGATGGCGAAAACGACGAATACTTTTTCACGGAATTTTGTGCCCAACGCCAGGGATTCGACGGCGCGTTTTCGCAGATTGCCATGTCAGCCAACCGCCAGCACAAACTCTCAGTCGTAAGGCATTTTGATTTGATTTCGGAAGGGAAATGTCCACTCGTTTGGAATTACGGCGCCGCCGTCCGGTTATTCCAAACTGAACCCAACGGCAAAGCGCCGGATATGTATGAGGGCGGTTATGGAATGGATTGGCTTAATGAAGTGTCTGACCAGCTTTTCTTCTACTGCATTGAGAAACAGGACAAGGACGGCATCAAGCGCTTCGTCAGCAATGGCTACGAGAAAGACCTGGGCACGGCGACCGGAGAGGGTAACACATTCGAGGAAGCCATCGGCATGGCCTATCTTGCAGCTCGAGGCGTGGCCATGAATGGGCTTTACTTCCGTCCTCAGTTTGATTTCCTTTCTCGTGATTACTTCACTTCGATTATGAATCGCTACGACTGGCTCGTTAAGTCTGATTTGATTTAATATGGGCGATTACTGGAATGCCAGGAAATTTTTTGGTTACTTCGACAAGGCGCTCGAACTGTGCGAAAAGTATGGAAGCAACGCAGCGCGCGTTTTAGAAGTTGGGCCGCGCGACACGCGCTTTTTGGAGCGGCTTGTCTGGATTCCGACGAAAGTGGCTATAGACAACGAAGTAATGCCGGAGATTCATGGCGGTCACAACATCAGGGCCGATTTCGTGGAGTTGCCGGATCCTGATCCGATTTTTGATTTGACCGTTTGCCTGCAAGTTTTAGAACACGTCAATGATGTCAGCAAATTTGCTCAAAAACTCAAACGAAGTTGCCGCGTTTTAATTGTAAGCGTGCCTTACCTGTGGCCGGCGGGATTTTGCCAATCGCATTGCCAAGACCCCGTTGACATGATAAAGTTGGCTGGATGGGTAGGGCTTGAACCTGTCGAGTCTGCTATTTGTGAAGATCGGGGGCTAAGCCGCTTAATAGGTGCTTTTCAATTTTAAAATTATGATTACCGTATGCGTCAACATCTTGGATAACATTGACCTTCTTCCTTATTTTCTGGATTACTATACGGGTTTGGGCGCCGACCGATTCCTTTTGAGTGTCACAATGGGAAGTGCGAACCCAAACTGGCAAAAAATAGTGGCTGGTGGCTATAAACAGAAAATCTTCCTGATGAATGGATATTGGGGTCCGGACATCAAAGGCGGGACAGAGAATGACGCCCTGAATAAAAACCGCCGTCATTTTAATAACGGCTGGCACGTCATCTGCGATTTAGACGAGTTTCATTTTTTTAACGGAAAAAAATTGCCGGAAGTAATCGCCGAATTGGAAGCACACCAAGTTAAGGCAACGATACACACATGGACTGACCGGCATGGGACGGATTTAAAATTCGTTCCGTTGCAACCTGGAAAATCACTTGACGACACTTTTTGTTTAAAATCGAATTTTTCCCAGATTGCCATGCCGGAAAGCACCAGCAAAATCGGCCTCCTTCGGCATGACTGTGACGCCACTGCCGGACACCATAATTGTAACGACAGTGCTATGATGATTGGCGCGTTTACCACCCATCACTTCAAATGGACGCTCGGTGTTGCGGAAAGAATTGATGACCGAATCAAGGATTACAAACGGCGGATGGTTTACTATCTTCACGAATACATTGAACAGAAACGCCGCATTATTCCAGTCCACGACGGTTTGGGGCTGGACCCTAACATGCCGGGACTCGTCGTCCAAGAAAGTGAAAGGATTGGAATATGAGCGAGCTTCTACGCATTGAATTTGGAGCCAATGGTCGCAAGCTGGACGGCTGGCTTTGCACGGACATTGATGAAGCGGACATCCGCCAGCCGCTAAAATTTGGCGATGCTTCGGCGAGTCAACTCTACGCTTCGCATGTCGTCGAGCATGTTACGTCCGGCGAGAGTATGCGATTTTTCAAGGAATGTTTCCGCGTGCTTGTGCCAGGGGGCACACTGCGTATCGTCGTGCCGGAGATTGCTCGGTATATGGGTCGTGAGCACATTCAGGACTTGTGCGAAGGACACGGTCACTTTCAGACGTTCTGCTTCGATAATTTACAGGCGATGCTGTTTGGCGCCGGTTTTGACTTGGAAAAAATCAAGGAAACAGGACGAAAAGAAATTGACGTGCACTATAAAACTATTGGCGATGCCAAAGATTTAGTCGAATCTCTGCACGTTGAAGCCATTAAATGACCGATGAATTTGCCACGCTCAGTCAAATGCTCAGTCCCGCCGACCGGGAAGGGCTGATGGAACTGTCGCGGCTTTGTTCAAAATTGCCTGGCGATTATCTCGAAGTGGGAAGTTACGTTGGATATTCCGCCAGATTCATTTTAAGCCAGATGCCAGTTGAAAAGCTTCTCTTTTGCTTGGACTATTTTGAGACGCGCAAGCTGGCGGCTTTTCGCCAAAACATTGAGGAATACGGACTGCATCGGGTTGTGGACATTGCCGGTGATTTTCGCAACTGCCAATTCGACCGTTTCCGCCGCTTTGCTTTCGGTTTCATTGACCACGACCATTCCGCTGAATCTACTGAAAAGGCGTGGTGGATGTTCTGGCCATTGATTTCATCCGGTGGGCTTCTGGCATTCCATGATTACGGACATCCAGATTACGGTGCGGCGACGGAATTTTTGAATAGGATTACGCATGAGAAGCTTCGCCGAGGCGGAATCATCGCGTTCAAAAAGGTTTAAGATTAAAGTCAAAATGAGAATTATCGAAAACAGGTTGGAATTGATAAAAATGCTCCCAGATAATTCCTTTGTGGCTGAAATTGGAGTCAGGACCGCAGCGTTTTCAAATGAAATTTTAACCCATTGTCCGGTGCGTCGTCTTTACTTGGTGGATTCTTGGACACGATACCCAGGATACCCAGATGCAATTGATTGTTCGCAGGCCGAACATGAGGAGAATTTTCGAGAAGCCCAGCGTGTCGCATCGCATCACAGCGGACGCGGAGTCATTATCCGTGGATTTTCGGAACGCATAGCCGGAAACTGTAGTGCCGTCATTCCGCCGCTCGATGCAGTTTATATTGATGCAAACCACTCGTATGAATACGTGTTCAATGACCTGCTCAAGTGGTCACGCAGACTAAAGCCTGATGGAGTTTTGCTCGGCCACGATTACATCGAAAGGAATGGCATGGAAGTCGTGGCTGCGGTAAATGATTTTTGCGCCAAGCATGGTTGGCGACTTACGCATGTTACCAGTGAGGATTTTCCGTCGTTCCGGTTGGAGCGAATCGCCGCCGCAAAAACAAACTCACGAATCGTGCATCAGATTTGGCTCGGCGGGTCCATGCCGCAAAGGATCAAAGAATTGTGCCAAACAATTGACGATAAAAACCCGTTTCCATCATTCTGGCACAGGATTTGGACCGAAGCAGAATTTTCTGAGGTTGGAATTGACATCCACCAGTTTGACCATATCAATCGTCATCCCGCCGGCGCGAGTGGCGGATTGAGGCTTGTCCTGATCGAACGTTACGGTGGCATCTATCTGGATTGCGACGTTGAGTGTATCAAGCCACTTGATGCCTTGCTCGAATATGATGCCTTTGCCTCGCCACAGGACGAACGGTTATGTAATGCCGTATTTGGAGCCAAGCCGCATCATCCGTGGATACAATGGCAGTTAAAACATTGTAACGATTATATCGGATTTGATCCGACCTTTAGCGTTTTACTCATGGATAGCGCGCCTCGTGACGGTCTGACAGTATTGCCGAGAGAAACATTCTATCCCTGGCTGTGGACAACCGACGAGCATGAACGCCATCCAACTGGAAAAACACTTGCGATACATCAGTGGGATGGGTCATGGAAGCCCGAAGGAACATGAAACTCAATATCCTGACGTTGTTTTTCCATGAAGTTACACATTGAGACTTTAGTCCTCGACGGTATGCCGTTTATAAAACAGCATTTGCCGATTTACGAAGCAAGCGGACTGGATTTCACCTGGCACATCGTCGAAGGGGCGGCCGCAAATACTGGTTCGACCCGTTGGTGCAGGCCACAAGCGCCGCGGTTGAGTCGTGATGGCACGGCAGAATACCTGAACTCCATCGCTCGCCATCCTCGCGTGAAGATTTACCGAAAGCAATTTTGGTCCGGTGGTAAAGATGAAATGGCGCGCGCGCCAGTCGCGGCCATGAAAGAGGACTGTGTCCTATTGCAGGCCGACTCGGACGAAATTTGGACGGCAGAAAACCTACAAAAAATCGTTCACCTGTTCGAGGTCCGACATGAATTGGACGCGATGGTTTTCCAATGCCGATACTTCCTCTCGCGTGACATCGTGGTCAACATCCAAAATGAACTTAATCACGGTAAATTTCACTGGGCCCGCGCCTGGCGGTTTAGGCCGGGCATGAACTGGAAATCACACGAGCCGCCGTTGCTGACGACTGCGCCGCGATGCGAATTGAATGTCCATGAAACGTTTGCTTTGGGATTGGTTTTCGACCATTTTTCCTACGTGACCGAGGCCCAGGTGACATATAAAGAAAAATTCTACGGATACCATAATGCCGTCACTCTCTGGCGACGCTTACAAGCGAACACGATTTGGCCGGTTCATGTTAAACAATTTCTTCCGTGGTCGCACGCTCACTCGATCTGCGAAAGAATAAAGTTATGAATCCGAAATTCGTCATCGGCACGAGCTTCTTCAACGCTCCGAATAGTGGCAGTCTGTGGTTTTTCAATAATCTTTGGCGCCCGGCAGTTCAGGCGCTTCATCGTCCTCCCGCAACTTTAATTCCATCCGGGGTATTTTGCATCCATGTTGCCCGCAATAAATCTGACCGTCCGTTTCCAGACTGGATTCAGCACACGTATTTGACCGGCGACCTCGGTCATGTCCATCAGTTAATCGGCAAGAAAGAGCCGTTCAAGGATAGCGCGATTTCAAGTTACGAAGCCTCGATGCTCACGCTGGCATTGATTGCCTACACGAATGAGTGTGACCTGATTTATTTAGAGCAGGACTGCTTGGCGTTCGGCAAATGGATCGAGCAGCTTTACGCGGAGCTTGGTAGCCACACAGAAATGCTTTTCGGTAAAGTTAGGTGTATGCCATGCGCTCAGTCCCTATTTATTGTTAAACACAAATTCCTCCTGACTTTCGTATGCGAATACATCCAGGCTGGCAACGACATCAAGCTCGGAGAGGAAAAGTTTATTTCCCTGATGAAAAACCGGCCTAATCAAATCGGCCAGTTTTCTTTTGGCTTCGACCGCGACCGTCCGCTAGTCTATGAGAGTCCGGTTTTTTATGCCCAAAAGCTGACACGAGATGAATTATTAAATTTGCGTCGCCGTAACCTTGTAAAGTTTGACGACTTACCTGAAAATGTTGAAAAATTTACGAATGACACACTATGAAAAAATTACTCCTGTCTAATTCGGAAAAAGTGGCTCTCGTTGACGACGAGGATTTTGAACTTCTAAATGAGGAGCGTTGGCAACTTCAACCCAACGGAGCCGTAGCCAGATGCGTGTCATTTAATCGAAATTGTCGTCGAACGATTTATCTTCACCGCGTCATTATGGACGCGCCGGACAGCGTATGTATTGACCATGCAAACCATGACAAATTGGACAATCGGAAATCAAACCTACGAATAGCTTCCAAGTCTCAAAATGGACAAAACCAGTTGAAGCAAACGCAAACTCGGTCATCGAAATTTAAGGGTGTCTATCATCCGAGGGATTGCCGAAGAAGGCCGTGGCGAGCCTACATAACTGTGTCAGGCAGAATGAAATTTATCGGTTCGTTTAGAACCGAAATTGAAGCCGCAAAATCATACAATCGCGCCGCCAGAAAACACTTCGGAGAATTTGCGCTTTTGAATGCCATGTGAAGATCAAGTTCCATCGTCGAGATAGTGTTCGGGAGATGCCTTTCACCACGATTGGTTATTGGAGTTGGAGCGAGCCTCAAAACAGTGGAACGCTTCATATCGAAGTAGTAAAAATGTCAGACTGGCGATTTGAGTTTGCCGTGTGGGGACATGAAATTATTGAAGTCGCTTATTGCTGGCTTATCGGAACGACAACCGAACAGGCGGACGATTTCGACGCCATGTATGAAAAAGGCTACAATGATGGCACGATTCCGAAAACTAAAGAGCCTGGGCACGACCGAAAATGTCCATACCATTGGGGACACATGGCCGGTGTCGCGTGGGAACATATTTGCATTTTTATCACTTTTGCGTCATGGTCGAAATACTTGGCCGAGTGTGACAAAATAATGGAAATTTGATAAAGTCGGTTTATGGCAAAGACCATAATACTTTCAGGCGGACGGTATCAGGCAACTGTTGACGATTCTGATTTTCATTTGCTCTCAGATTTTGGTTGGAATCCAATCGTCAGGCCGAACACCGTCTATGCCATGCGTTCATTTCGAGATGGTGAACTGAAAGGTTCCATCTTCATGCACAGACAGATAATGAAGTGCCCGGATGATATGCTTGTGGATCACGTCAACGGCAACGGACTCGATAATCGGCGCTGTAATCTTAGGATTGCCACTTCCCATCAGAATCAACTCAATCGTAAAAACACAAAAAATCGCGTTGGCTTCAAAGGTGTTTACTGGGACAAACATCGCAAAGCTTTCATCGTCAGAGTTTGCAATAAAAACTTGGGACGGTTTTTGGACCCGATTGAAGCGGCAATGGTGTATGATGCTGAGTTGTTAAAAATGGGCGGCGACTTTGCTAAAACAAATTTGGCTCTTGGATTACTCGACGTTGGAACTTATGAGATATGAAAATCATCTGTCCGAACAAGGACACAACTGAATGGGAAGCACTGGTTAATTCGCTTGGAAACGAGAATGCCGCTTATGTCGCCTACTTCCGTAACAATGGTTCCATCCCCGCAGCCGGCGACGCGACGCGGCTGTTAGGAGTTAAAGCTGCCGAAACTCCTGAAAGCGTCCTGTCAAAAAGCTACAATATCAAGGTGGCCATGCCCAAGGGCGCGACATTTCTGCAACTGACCGTCAAAAACCCGCGAACGGGCCGGGAAAACATTTATGATTTTGTCACGCGCAAGGATTTGGAAAGTGGCAACGTGTATGCCGGAAATGACGTGATAAAAGTTTCGGCGGGAATAAAAGGGAAAGGCGGCGAATTTGTCCCATCCAACGAGAAGCCTAGAATTACACCGGCAGAAAAACAGGCGTCCATCGGCGCCAAGGAAAAGCCAGTCGAGCAAGCGCCGGTCGTCACACAGTCGGTAGCAGAGTTGCGTGCCGCCCTGCCGAAGTCAGGCTTGGAAGAATCCCAACAGAATCTAATTAGATTCTTCCTGGATTCCAAAATCGCTTCCGCGCTGGAAGGGGTCCGGGTTCGGATTGCCGACACATTGGCTCGTGGCTGGCAAGGTTCATATTTCAACGGCGTGGTCCAGCTTGCGAGAAATGCAGCCGCCGACACTGGTGTTCACGAGTTCGCTCATCGCGTTTGGGAACTGCTGCCTGACGACGTGCGGGCCCAGTTCGGCGTTATGCGCCGGGAAGCGATTGATCGGTTGCTGCAAAAGCCGATGAACTACGCACAGATTGAGCCATTACAGGAATTAAAAGATAATCCGACGAGCGGTGGCCAGGAGTTCGAGAGTCGCGGCTATCCGATGGAAGCTTATCCTTATTCCAGCGACGAGGAATTTTTCACCCACTCAATGAGCGACCAGTTCGCCGAACGCCTTTCGGTTTCTCAGCAAGGCGTTTGGCAGCGAGTGAAACAGTTTTTCAAAGACTTTTGGTCGGCGATAAAAAAATATGCAGGACTTAACCAAACACAAACTGACCTTCTTAATAACGTCATCAATGGACATTTCAAATTGCTGGCAGAAGAAAATGCGTCGGAAAAAGCTCCGACCGAAGTTGAGCAAGCCAGTCTCGCCCCCGACACAACACAAGTGATGGGCGCCGAGAAAGGCATCGGTAGCCGCGAGCATCTAACTGACCAAACGCGCCAGCAGTCCATTGACGCCGCCAAGCAATTTTTCGACGAAGCAAAAGTTCCTGTGACGCTGGAAACCATACCGGATCCGCGGCGAAATAACGCGCCAATTCAGATTTGGGTTGCGGATACGTCGTTTGATTTAAACCCGGAAGGACGCAAGTTGATTGAAATTTTGAAGCGAGAACTGCCGCGGCAGTTTGAGCAAGGACGCTCGCCGGAATATCTGACCAGCCTGCTTCGGAGCATCACTTACAATCTGGAAACCGGTCGTCTCTCACAGAAACTTTCAGACGGTCAAGACGTCATGTCGGTGGACATCCGTCGCCAGCTTTCTCAATTGGTTCAGTCCGATGCTTCGTGGAAGGGCATGATGCTTGGCGCATTGTCCCGCCATTCGATTGATTTGGATAAATCCGTGCTGGACCCGGAGCTTCACCTTCAACGGACTTGGTCACAAAATTTCGGCGGCGACGCGCTGGACAGTTTCTTTCAGCGAATCATTGAACACTTCCGCACTTTATTTTCAACGGAAGAAATCGAGGACGCACGCAAGAGTGCCCCGGCGCTTGGAGACTTTTTGGACCGGGCTATCCTGCAAAACTTTCAGGACGAAGGTGGGCGGGTGTTCCGAAAGGTTCAAGCCCAATGGAAAGCGAAGTTTGCTCCAAAACTGAGCAAGATACTGCTCGATGCCAGGGTGAACGAAGCAGCACGCGCGATTATCGAGGAAGCGCAGAAACGATTTAACATCCAGCCGAAGCCATCCAAAAAGGTGGATATTACGCCCTACGAAAAGTTGCTTCATCTCGTCAACGAGTCGAATGCGTCAAAGGTGGCCGGCCTGATGAAAGGCGCCGTCCGGGATGCCGAATATAATGTCGGCAAGCGGGCCATGACGGATGCCTTGAAAACCGAACCGGACCTGCAAAAGCGTCAGGACATCGCCGACCATTTGGCCTTGATGGAATCCGATGAAAAAGTTTTGCCGTTGCCGGAGTATGTCGAGAAGGGGTTGAACTTGCCGGAATACGCGAACTGGAAAGTCGTCCGCGATAACTGGTTTGATTACTCGCCCATCACGGAAAAGCTGATTGAGCAGGTTTTAAGCGGCGATTTCAAAGGCACAAAATTCGGCGAAAAGAACGCCAAAGTGAAACCGCAGGACACCCGCATTGACTTGAACAAATTGGCCACGTCGCCCGACGACGAGGTAAAGCGTGTCTTGGAAGCTTACTACAATAATCTCGACGAGAGCATGGACATCAACGGGGCCTCGGCGGCAACGCGCCAAAGAATGCGGGCTATGATTCAGGACAAAGTCACGAAACAGCTCGAGGAAGCTCGCCAGCGGGCACGTGACGCGATGTTCAAGATACCGAAAAAACGCGGCGCGGTGATTACCCCGGAAGTAAAACTGTCACAGCAAATCTACACAAAACTTTTTTCAGATGAACGATTGTCCACTCCTGAAATGGTTGCGCGGATCGCCAGCAAAAGCATGATTCAGCGGTTGACGCCGACAGTGGCCGACCTGGTAAAAGAAGTCCTGAATACACCGCGCATCTATCAGGGTAGAATGACGGATACGTTTGCCGACGAGTTCACAGCTCGAGTCACCGCCCAATTCAACCTTTCGCCGAAGGAAACCGAAAATCTTCGCAAAGTTATCGTGGAAGCGTTTGGCGCCCGGCTCGCCGCGGCGCGAAAGAAAGCATTCGACGTAGCCGTTGCATCCATGAAGCCGCGTGAGATTGAAGTCCTTCCCCGGAGCAACACGAAGCTTTGGCATAAAATCGAACGCTTGAGTAACACCGGGGCCTTGGATACCGCTGCGGCTTTGCAGGAAATCGCTCGAATGCACGGCCAGAAGCCCCCGACACCGGAAGTCGTTTCTCAACTCCGCAGCCTGGCTGAACGTGAACAGGCTTTGCGAACGCCGACTGATGTCGAATATCGAGAAATCCAAAACGATCCAAAACTTTCACCGGAACAAAAAGCAGAACGCCTCGCCGCTCGAACGCAAAAGCTCCGTGACATGACGCGAAATTCGCGCGCGCAAATGATTCGGGAAATGGCAACGATTTGGGCGAGAATTTTTAAACCATTGAGTTGGAAACATTGGTTTGCTGGTCGAGAAATCATGCGAAACAACGTCCGGGCGCTCAACGAATACGAGACATTGGACATGCTGACGAAGATCGGTTTTCCATTCCGTATCCTCACACACATTCTTACGCAACTTACACTGCATACGCCGACGCGGTCACTTGGCCGCGCACGCTTGCTTCGGATTGCCGATATTGAAAAAAATGGTCCCGGCGCTCGCCCTGGGTTCGCAATAGCCGACCAGACTTACTGGCACGATGTAGCCACGGCGATTACTGATTCCTACAAGGCAACCGCCGCGGCGCTTAAACCAGCGTTGCTTTCGGCAAAAGCGGAATTATTGGGCCGCGGTGAAACCCGCAACGTGGATAGAATCATGTCCGGCATCAACACGCTGGATCGCATCGCTAAAAAAGCGGACGAAGAAATGAAGGCAGGTCGTCCGTGGAATGCGGCCATTTTGCACTTCATCAATACCCCCCGGCTCATTCAATGGTATATCAGCGCCGTGGATAATTTTCAGGGGAAGCCGACTGAATATCAGGAATTGATTCACCGCATAGAAATTGCCATGCGCGAGGACGGTCGAAGCCGGGCAGAAATCGAATCATTCAAGGAAGAAATTTTTGAGTCCATGCGGAACGAGTTTCCGACGGCCGTAGCCGAAACAGCTCATTTCTACGAGTCCCGTGGTATCGAAAAGCCCTACGAGGAAATTGAGGAAGAAGCTAACAATCTCATTGTGCGCCGGGTTTATGAACAGATGTCCCGCATGGGATTGCCGGCTGACGCTTTCGAGCAGGCCATCAACCTCTTGAAAAGCACGGTAAGCTGGCAAGAATCCACGACGCGCGGAATCGGCGGCATTTTCGCAAACGCACTGCGCGGAGTGTCCAGCGCCGGAGAAAGTGTTGGTATCCCGACATCTATTGCTCGACTCAGTAATGCCATCGGCACTGGCATCAACTATGCGCTGATGAACACGCCGCTTTACAAACTCGCCCAGGTCGGCGGGTCCGGCGAAGAATCGCCGTGGTTCAGGACCAAACTCGACCGTGAGCAAAGGATGGCACAAGCAATCATCGGCTCTTTGCTCGGCACTACGGCCATCGCACTGGTTGCCGCCGGCCGGGTCGCCGTTGTCGGCGCTCCGCCTTTGGACAAGAAACAGCGCGAAGATTTCTACGCTCAAGGGCATCATCCTGGCACGGTCGAATTTTATCTGCCTGATGGTTCATTCATACCGGTCAGCTTGACGGTGGGTCCGGTTTCCCTTGTCGCGCCATACTTCATGGGCGCTGGCGCGGTCGCCAATCTGATGAAACAGCGGGCGGCACAGCAGGCCAAACTCGATGCCGAAGCCAAAGCAACGGGCAGGCCCGCTGGAAAAATCAAAGACATCAGCCCGGCTGACGTGATGATGCTGGCGGCAGACGCCGCGGCAGGCACGATAATGACCGCTCGGACTGCCACTGGCCTGGCGGCATCACTTTCCGAGCAGGGTGTTCCGAACTCGCGAAAGGCCATTTCTTCGTTTATTAGCCCGCTCGTGCCACTTCTGCCGGCCTATCAGGAAATTTCGAGGATGATGGGCGTGAGCATGGATTCCAAACTGGCGTCTGTGTGGGATTACATGGTCCCTCTGCCCACCAGCGGGGCGCGGGCGGTCAATTTGCTTGGCGATCCCGTCGAGACGCCGAACGATGTGCAACGCGTTTTTCAGACCATCATGGCTGGTTCGTATCCTTTGCCCGTGGATCCGGGGGCAATCAAGGCTCAGAATGCGTATGCGGCCTTGTTTTCGACCGATTATCGGCCTCCGGCAGTCAATACGCTGCGTGGTTACAACATAAAAGGTGATTTTAGGCCGATGACGGACGATGAACTCGAACGCTATACGGTTGCCCGCGGACAGTATTTGAAGCAAAACCTGTCAGAATTGGGAGCAAATGCCACGAAACAGCAGGTTCAGGAAGCGTATCAGGATGCCAATTCCCGCGCTTTGGCTGACGTAGGAGCGTCAGTTCCGGCTCGTGCGGCCACTCAGAGAGGCGGCAGGGCGTCCGCGGCGCGTCCTGGCGCACGCCAGCGCACGCGGCGGGTATCTTTACGCGGCAGTCTCAGGGCTTCAAAAGCGCCAAAAATCAGAATCAAAAAGCTTCGCAGGCCCCGAACTTCCCATTTTTCGACTGCTCGCAGGCACATTCGGGTTCCCGGTTTCCGCCGTGTTCGGCTGGCTACGGTCAAGCCGCATCGTCCGCGCGTCCGCCGACCGACCATTTACATTTGACAAGTAGTGCAGCTTTTTGCACTTACTACGATGTTACTACGATCTGAGTATGATTTCTCCAAATGAACAGCCGTCCGGTCCGAGCCTGAGAACCCTGATGGGTTTGCGGAAGCAGATGCACGACTTCGTCAAGACGAAGAAAAAGCAAATCGCGCACGAGCAACAGATGGCCACCGGTATGGAAACCCGCGAGCGTAAATGCTGCAAGGTGTGTTGTGCGTTATTCGATAAGGCACTCGTTTCGATTGACGCCCCGCTGGAAGCCGGTGTCTGTAAAGATTGTCAGGCCATGCTCGATGACGGTTACGTCGGCATTGTCCACGGTAACGAATACGCTTTCATCAAGCCCAGGAACGAAGCGATGAACGATTTACGCGGCCAAGTGATTCACGTCTGTGCGGAAACTTTTGCAGAAGCCAAACGCCAATTAAATGCCCAAAAATCTGACACTCCTGGACTTTCTGGATAAGTGGCCCCCGTTTCTCGTCTATGCGCTTGCCCGGCGAAGTCACAAGAGCAAACAGCCGGGCACGTCCGCGGCCATTCGGCTCGACGAGATAGTGAAGGAAAGCGGACTGTCCAGACGCAAAGTCATTTACCTGTCAAAAAAAGATTCGTGGGCCAACGTGACGGTCCAGACGATAGTGGACTATTGTCGCGCGTGTAACTTCGATTTCTTCCACACGGCCAATAATGCTCGATTTATGCGGCATTATTCCGGCCTGGATTCCAAGAAGTTTCACCATTTGCCGCCCGCTAAATGGCGGTCATTCGTCCGGGCCTGCGAAAGATTTTACCAATTACATGAGCAAAAAAGCGACGCCAGCTAACACTGCGGTTATGTGCCACGGCAGTTACAAAGAAGTTCCATACACGTATGGCTTTTTTTACCAGTCTGCGGAACGGCTTCGCGTCCCACTCAGGGTGGTTGGGCGTGGCGAAGATTTTGAGATTGAACCGCGGCCACCGGGCACGCAAACGCCCTGCACCTACTGGCAGAAAATTTGCCGGCTGTCCGAACACATTCGAGCTTTGCCGAGGGAAGCTGAATTTGTCCTTTACGTGGATTCCCGCGATTGTCTCTTTTTGCGGCCGTTAAGTGCCATTTGTGAGGACTTCAACCGCTTCAACTGGCCAATCGTGATTAGCACGGAAAAGCATTGTGCGCCGCACATTGACCCAGGTTGGTGTGAACGCTTCAAAAAATATCCGTCCGGTAGCAACTGGATTAACACTGGACTGTTTATGGGCGAGCGCGGAGCCTTGGAGGATGCCTTCGACCGGCTCAAGGAAATGTCCGAACTCGTTAGGAACGATAAGGTGTCAAGCTCCGTTCCGTTTCTTCATAAGGATGATCAGCATTTGTGGCAGGCTTGTTACCTCGAAGATTCCATGCCGATTCGTCTCGACCACGAGTCGCGGCTTTTTTGCACGGCGACTTGGGTCCCGTTCGGCGACTACGATTTCACCAAAAGCACGAGTGATACGCCGGTCGTGCTTAAAAACGGAAGCGCTCCATCGGTGATTCACTTTTGCGGAAGCGGGAGTGTTGCCATTCCATTCTTCGCTTGGGTATTGAACCTTGCTCCCTTGCCAAAATGAAACGATTACTATCAGTCGTAATTCCTGTTCACAATGATGCCGCCGAAGCCAACGAAACAGTTCGTTCGATCCGGGCCACGGCGCCAATGGCGGAAATCATCGTGGTGGACGATTGCTCTCCGAACCGTCTATCCATCGAGGATGAAGGCGTGAGATTGTTTCATAACGCGTATCGTTGCGGTGCCGGCGCCGCTCGCCATTTTGGAATCCTTGCAGCTCGAGGAGAGTTCATTTTGCTTTGCGACGCGCACATGCGGTTTGAAAACGGCTGGTATGAAGCGGCCATCGAACAAATGACCGGGAAACGGAAAACTGTCTATTGCGGCGTCTGCCTCGGATTTACTTCTGTCGTGCCGCCATTCGGGACACCTGACGGCACATATTATGGCGCGGATTTCGACCTGAAAAAATTCGACGGCGTTTGGGCAAAAGAACGCCAGGACGACGCCGAACTCCCATGCTTGATGGGCGCCTGTTACTTCCTGACACGGGACTGGTATTTAAAGCTTGGCGGTTTGCAATTCCTGCGCGGTTGGGGTTCGGAAGAAATGACCTTGAGCCTTAAAACATGGCTGGCGGGCGGCGAGATTCGATTGATGAAAAACGTCCGGCTGTGGCATCGGTTCAGGGTAGAGTCGTTGCCTTATACGATCCTGACCTGGCACACGATTTACAATAAGTTGTTTCTAATTCAGACCATTCTGCCCGCCGAGGTCGGCTACAAGCTCAATGCCGACATGCCCAAAGGCTTTGACTATAACATGGCCGCAGAAGCCATTCGCAACGACTGGCACATTGT